>Ga0315546_1002727_pt1 | contig 9991 bp, 8 predicted proteins | sample SalMarSW160170MG_FD_203833 | JGI IMG/M metagenome (GOLD analysis project Ga0315546, IMG submission 203833) | Salt marsh sediment microbial communities from the Plum Island Ecosystem LTER, Massachusetts, United States - Salt Marsh Sediment SW1601-170 ... | reverse complement strand
CACAAACGCTCCCCCCATCGCCAGCGCCCGCGCTCCGATCCCATTCTTGAACGCGGAGAACGCCCCAATCCCGTCCGCCAACGTCGCCACGGACAGGACCAGAAGGAGCGCTGCACTTACGACCATCACTCTTTTCATTGTCGCTTGTACCCCCCTTGTATGGGTTAGGGCCGAGGGCCGGCCGGGACCCTCAGGCCCCGGCCGGTCCCCCTGCCTTTGTTACCGATTGATGAACACCTTCCCCTTGTCGGTGAAGGCGTTCGTCCCGTCCGTCGCGTAGATCACGTAGATGTAGCAGCCGTTCGCCAACGACGCTCCGGTCGCGTCCGTTCCGTCCCAGACGATCTCCGTCACGTCCGTCAGCTCCGCACTCCACACCAGCGTTCCGGTCAGGTCGTAGATGTCGACCGACATCACGCTCGCGATGCCCGTCCCGCTGTAGCCGAACGTGCACTCCCCGTCGAACGGGTTCGGCGCGGCGTAGAACTCCACCACGTCCAGCACGCTCGCGATGATCGTGATCGTCGCGCTCGACTCGTCCGTCGGGTCCGTCGGATCGGTGTAGGTCGCCGTGATCTCGTCACCGGCCACCAGATCCAGGTCCAGTCCCTCGGTCATGAACTCGTCGCCGGCGACCAGCGTCAGATCGTAGGTCTCCCCGTCGATCTCCACCGCGTTCGCCAGCGTCGCCGCTCCGGTGTGCGAAGGATCGATCACCTTCACGTACACCGTATCCGCGTCGGTGTAGTTCGCCACCTCGACCCCGTCCGCATCGACGAACATCGTCGTCGATGCTTGCGTCGGAGGCGTCCCGCCACCGCCGATCCCGATCTTGATCGAGATCATCGCGTTGTCCGAGTGGTTGCTCGGATCCTGGTAGAACGCAACGATCGTGTCCCCTGGCAGTACCGCCAGCGTTGGCACGCACTCGTACACGTCCACCAGGTCGATGCAGATGACCGACACGAAGTCGCCGGTCGCCACGCCCGTCTCCAGTAGATCGATCGCGGCGTAGTGGCCGCTGCGCGGGTTCAGCACGTACAGCTTCGGCGCGCTGTCCCCGGCGATCGGCTCGTCGTTGAAGATGTTCGTGTGCCCAAGCAGCTGGTTGAATGGGTGCTGTGGCACCGCACCGAGCTCGCACTCGAACTCGCGGAGCGGGAACGGCGCGAAGGCGACGGTCTGCCCGCCGTCCCAGTAGCCGTCGATCCGCTCCCGTCGGTACTGATCCTCGTCCTGGTCGGGATCGATCACCTCGACGAACACACAGTCGGAGTTCACGTACCCGCTCACCCGGTTGCCCTGGCGGTCGAGGAAGTACATGTTCGTCGTCGTCCCGTCGAACACCTGCGTGTCCGCGATCGACATCAGGTCGAACGATACGTCGTTCGCCACCCGAATCCGGTCGATCGCCGGCGGGAACGCCGTGTTGATGTTCACGTCGCCGAGGCCGTTCAACGCCGCCTGCGTGTAGTACACGTCGTTGTAGCGGGCGTAGATGTCGTCCTCGTTGAACACCTCGAGCTTCCAGTTGTCCAGCTGCAGCAGCCAGCCGCCGACCGAGTCGGCCAGACCGACCCCCAGCGCGTCCCACACCGGCCACAACTGGTAGCCGGAGAACGTGAAGAACACCGGAGAGTTCGAGCTCGTCTCATCGAGCACGATCCACTCCGAATCGTCCTCCCCGTGCGGGTCGCACAGGTGTACCACCACCTGCTCCGGACAGCACGGATCGACGTTCGCGTTCGAGTCGATCACCTGCACGTACACCGGGTCCCGACCGATCCAGTACAGATCCTTGTCCGCCCGGTTCGCGTCCGTGAACGAGGTGATCGAGTGCTGCCGCTCCTCGATGTACGCCGTCGCCAACTTGAAGTCGTCGAAGTCGTTCGGGTCGAGGTAGTACGCCACCAGCACGTCGCGCACGAACAGCTGCTCGAAGTACAGGTCCCGAAGGATCGTGTTCAGGTTCAGCTGGAACACGCCGCTGTCCGCGCCTGTCTCCTGCGCGTAGAACAGCACCGGCACCGTCTGATCGGCCTCGACCGGATCCCCGGCATCGTCCGCTGCATCCACCGTGTCGAACGCATCGCCGTACGTGATGTAGTACAGGCCGTTCGCGGCGCCGTTTCCGATCGGAGCCATCGCGTTCGCGTCGGCGTTGTAGATGTTGTACCAGCGGATCGGCTCACGGTCGGCCGCGGCCGGCATCAATCCCGTGTCGCCGATGACGCCGCCCGTCCGCAGCAGCATGCAGAAGTTCGTCGGGCTGTCCGTCTGCACCGGGTTCCACGATCCGGGGTTCACCAGGATGAACACCGGGACGTACTCCACCTGGTTGCAGTTGAGGTTCTCGTCCGGGTCGACCACCGTGATCGTCGCCGCCCCGTTCGCGTCCTTGTACACCTCCATGTCCCACGAGATCGTCGCCTCGGTGTCGATGATCTTCATCTGACCGACCGCGACGTCCGTCGCGTCGTTCGGGTCCTGGTACATCCCGATCAGCGTGTCCATGTTCTCGAACCGGCCGATCAGGTACTCGTCGGCCAACAGGACCACGTCCGGGCGACCGGGATTGAGCGCCAAGTCGTGCTGCCCGAAGTCGTGGTCCGGATCGGTCCCGTCCGCGGGCCCGATGTAGCTGCCGACGTTGTCCGGGTAGGCGTTGTCCACACCGGCCCACCCGTCACCCACGTCGTTCTCGTCGTAGTTGTAGTGGCCCCACTGGAAGTCGTCGGTCGCCATGTTCGGGGCGACCCCGGTCGGCACGTCCACCACGTGGGTGAACATGTGCTCGTTGTCCGCGCCGTAATCCAGACGGCTTCCCACCTGGAACGACCGGTGCGACACGAACACCCCCGTGTCCGCCCCCGTCTCTTCCAGGTAGTCGTGGTCCGTCGGATCGTCCGCGTCCGGGTCCCCATCCCACACGATGTACGCGCCGGTCTTCGGATCCATGATCTTCAGGTCCGGCGACATCTTGTCGCGCTCATCGCAATCGATGTTCTCGTCGTTGTCGATGACGACAATGAAAATCTCGTCACCTTCCTGTATGTTCGTCACCCGGTTCTGCCCGTTCTTGTCGGACGAGAAGTACATCTGCGCGTCCGACGCGAAGGCAGCCAGGGTGAACAGCGCCGCGACCAGCAGCGTCACGACACTCCCTACCGCCAGTTTCCGTTTCAAGGCCGTACCTCCTTCGTTCTGTCTACCATATGGGGTGGTTTCCCCCTCACCAAACCTGTTTCCTGTCGTGCCCTGCAGTCGCACAACAGCCCTGTCTCTTATCTCAACATGCTCGCAAATCGTACCACTCTAGACGCAGATCGCGCAAGAAGTCAAGAGAACGTCTGGGCGGGGCCGTGAGCGGGCTGTCTGCACAAACGGAGACACCCGACCGTGATCCGCGTAACCGTTCGCGTCCCGTTCCCGTTCCGGGAAACGCCGTCCGACCGTTCCTCGGGGGAACGCAGACCCTCCTCGGTAGTCTACCTCTCTTCGAGGCGGTGGGCGGGTCACACCGAAGGGCAAGGCCCGAGGCTATCGATGTCCGCGGCTCACGCCGAGGCCGGGAACTCGGACGCGGTTCTCCAGCACGGTCAAGAGCCTCGACACGACGATGACGATTACCAGGTAGATCGCGGCAACGACGAGATACGCTTCGAAGGTACGTGCCGTGTTCAGCGCCACCTTCTTCCCGACGAACGTCAGTTCGGGAAGCGTGATGAAGTAGGCGAGCGACGAGTACTTGATGGAGTAGATCAGCTCGTTCGACCACGAGGGGATCACCAGCCGGAGCGCTTGCGGAAGGATGACGTAGATGATCGCCTTCACCCGGCTCATGCCGATCGAGCGCGCCGCCATCATCTGACCGCTCCGCACCGCCTGGATCGCCCCGCGGAAGTACTCCGCCTGGTACGCCGCGCTGTTCAGCCCCAGCCCGATCACGGCCGCGACCAGCGGGGTCAGTCTGATGTTGACCATCGCGAGGTACGGGGGGAGCCCGTAGTAGACGATCAGCAACTGGACGAGCAGCGGCGTGCCGCGGAAGAACTGGATGTACCCGTTGGTCAGCCAGCGCACCGGGCGAGCCCCGTACACGCGCCCCAACGCCAGCAGGATCCCGACGAGGAGGCCCAAGACGATCGAGGCGGCCGTCAGCTCGAGCGTGGTCACCGTGGCGTCGAGAAGCCTAGGCAGGATGCTCGCCGCAAACTCGAAGAATCCCATCAACACCTACTCCCCGTACAACTCCGTGATCTTGGGTTCGTGAACAGCTGGCTCGGAGGCCCGTGCTCGAGGATCACGCCGCCCTCCATGAAGATGATCTCGTCGGCGACCGACCGCGCGAATCCCATCTCGTGGGAGACCACGAGCATCGTCATCCCCTCCCGTGCCAGGCTGATCATGACCGTGAGAACCTCGCCGATCAGCTCGGGATCGAGCGCCGAGGTCGGCTCATCGAACAGGATCAGCTGCGGGAACATCGCGAGCGCCCGGGCGATCGACACCCGCTGCTGCTGCCCCCCGGACAGCTCGGCCGGATGCGCGTCCGCCTTGTCGGCGAGTCCGACCCGTTCCAGCTCCTCGTGCGCCAGCCTCGTCGCGCTCGCCCTGTCCATCTTCTTTACCCGCATCGGCCCGATCCGCACGTTCTCCAGCGCCGTCAGATGGGTGAACAGGTTGAAGTCCTGGAAGACGAAGCCGATCTGCGCCCGGACCGCGTTGATGTCGCACTCCTTGCACGTAACCTCCGTGTCCCCCAGCCATACGTGTCCCGAATCGGGGATCGTCAGCTGGTTGATGCAGCGAAGTAGCGTGCTCTTACCGGTTCCCGAAGGACCGATGACCACTTTCGTCTCGCCCCGCGCCAACTGACAGGAAACCCCTCGAAGCACCTCGTTGGCCCCGTACGCCTTGTGGAGATCCTCCACGCGCAGGACCAGGTCGCTCGACGTCTCCACCGTCATCTTATCGCTTCACCTTTCCTCCGACCTCGAATCCCGGAAGCCGCAGCTGCCGCTCCAGGACGCCCAGTCCCCAGTTCCCGGCGTAGGTGAGGACGAGGAACAGCAACGCCGTGACCATCAACAGCAGCAGGATCCAGCGCGCGCCCTCCCGGTACTGCACCGTCGGCATCAACAGCGTCGTCTTCTTCATCATCTCGATCACCCCGATGGCGCTTGCCAGGGAGGTGTCCTTCAGGACGCTGGAGTATTCGTTCGTCCACGGCGGGATCGACAGACGGAACGCCTGCGGAAGCATGATGTGCAAGATCGCCTGCCACCTGCTCATGCCCATCGACCGGGCGGCGACCATCTGACCCGGGTTCACCGACTGGATCGCGCCCCGAAAAATCTGCGATTGGTACGCTGAAGACCGCAGCCCCAGGGCGATCAACGCGGACATGAACGTGGGTAGCAACACGTGGAACGATCGCGCCAGTCCGCTGTGGAAGATCAGGATCAACACCAGCGCCGGGATCCCTCGAAACAGCTGTTCGTACGCCTTGCAGAACCAGCGAAGCGGCCGGTACCCGTAGACCTGCGCGAACGCGATCGGAAAGCCGAGCAGAAGGCCCACGCCCAGCAGCCCCAACGTCAGGAAAATCGTGGTTGGCAGGCCGTCACGGATGATCGGCCAAATGCTGTGAAGAATCGTCTCCACGGATGGTCCGTCCCTTCCGGGATCAGAACGAGGGACGCAGGGCACATCCCGCGTCCCTCGCTCTTACGTAGTTCTCAGCTCGACGGATCTAGCAAGGCGGCCTACTGGTTGGCCAGGTCGGCCAGCGACTGGGCGAATCCGTCCACGTCGCCGGCTTCGAGCAGGTTTGCGCTCGCCTGCCAGGCGGCCTCGACCGCGGCCTGATCCGTTCCCATGTACGCCTTGATCAGATTGTCCCACGCCCCGGAGGCCTGCAGCTTCCGGATGCCGGAGTTGATCCTGGGCAGCAGCCCGTTCGGATCGCCCTCGGCGACGAAGAAGCCGAACTCCTCTCCGGTCACCACGATCCCGACGATTATGACGTCTTCTTCCACCAAGGCGCTCGCGCGGGCCGCCGGCTCGTCCTGGATGACGACCTCGATGTTGCCGTTGATCAGGTCGAGCACCGCCAGCGGATAGAGGGGATACTCGGAGAGATCCACGTCGATCCCCTCGTCGATCAGGCCCTGGATCCAGGCGGCTCCGGTCGTACCGACCTGAGCTCCGACCCTGTGGCCTTCGCCGAGCGCGGTGACGACGTTCAGTCCGGAATCGACGTGCACCATGATCGCCTGATCCGACGTCCAGTACGGATCGGAGAAGTCGACCTTCAGCTCGCGTGCCTCAGTGATCGTCGCGCCGGAGGCGCCGATGTCCGCGCGTCCGATCCCGACATCGTCGAAGATGATGTCCCAGTCGTAGCTCATGATCTCGATCTCGAACCCTTCGACGGCCGCAATGCAACGCATCGCGTCGAGATCGAACCCGTACAGGTTCCCGGCTGCATCGGCCCACTCGAACGGGGGCCACGTCGTATCCGATGCGACCGTATACGTCTCCGCCAGGCCCGCAAACGAGAGCAGCCCGACCAAGACAACGGCACCCAGCAATGCAAATCGTGCCTTCACTATACACCTCCTTGGAATCGAATCTATCACGATGGGAGGCCTTCCGTCAACGAGGCGGACCCGCGCATCGATTCATGGCTTGACGGAACGAAGCCAGCGCGCCGTCTCCCGCGGCGTGCGAAGGTGGATCAGCCGCAGGTGCCGGTTCTCGGGGCGGGAGAACAGCTCCGGATAGTTCCGCCGTCGCATCCAGTACGTCTTCAGGCACCAGATCAGGATCGATTCGCGCGAGAAGAAGGAGAGGTGGAACCGCTCGCGGCATCCGTCCCACAGCTCTTCCTGGGTGATCGATCGCCGGACCGTTCGCCACAGGAGCCGGCCGAAGACGCGGGGAAAGGAGTAGTCGAGCCAGACGATCGTGTCGGCCCGCGGCCAGACGATCGGACGGGTCCGGCTGTAGTTCCCGTCGAGGACCCATCGGTCGCCGCGCGTCGCCCCGTCGACTCGGGGAAGGAACTCCTCATCCGGCGTCTGCCCCCAGTCCGGCTTCCAGAAGAGGGCATCGAGCTCGACGTACCGGAGGCCGAGCCGTTCGGCGATCTGGCGCGCGACGGTCGTCTTCCCCGAGCCGGTCGTGCCGACCACGTTGATCCGCCGACCCGGCTGTTGATGCTCGTGCGCCCGCATTCAACCCTCCCCGAACGAAGACCCGTTCGAAGGGCCATCATGGCGGACGCTGCATCTCCCCGCAACCGACGACGGAGCGCGGGGCCGACTCTACGGCTCGGACTCGTCGCTCGGGCGGCCGACCGGTGCGAGGTACAGCGGGATCTCGTCGTGCCCGTCGACGCCGAGCAGCGCGTCGAGCTGGTCCTGCTGGTATGCGACCGTCGCGCAGGTCCCGAGGCCGATCACCTCGCAGGCCAGATACAGGTTCTGGCAGATGTGGCCGACGGAGATCAGGATGTCCTTCAGGCAGTCGTCGCCGTATCGGTACTCCGTGCGGGCCGGCCGCGCTGTCCAGACGAACACCGCCGCCGCCTTCCCGACGTACGGTTGGCCGTTCGCGGCCGCGGTCAGCCGACGCGGGAGGTCGGCCCACAGGCCGGGCAGCGGGAGCAGCTTGTGCTCGATCGCGAGATACCGGTAGATCCCCGGCTCCAGGCCGTCGATCCGGTGCGCAGCAACGTACGTCTCGAACGGATGCATCCCGCCGCCGGATGGGACGTTCCGCAGGGTAACGAGGCCATCGCGGATCAGGCCGCGGACGCCCTGAGTCGCCCACAGCAGGAACGCCAGCTCGCGCAGCGACATCGGCTCGTCGGAGAACAGCCGCCGGCTTTCCCGATCCGCGATCGCGTCGACGAACGCGGTCTTGGAGATCGTCCGGCACGCTTCGTGGGAGGGGAGATCGATCAGCTCGGCCTCCTGCGGGTACGGCTTCTCGATCGGAGGGATCGGCAGCTCCTTCATCATGGGCGTCTCCATCTCCGTCATCCCCGGCAGCGTCTGGTTCCTGAAGTACTTGCGGTAGCTGCTCAACGTCGACCTCCCGAACGGCTGGTTGTAATCGTAGGTGGCGTCCCCCGCCGGCGCGGTTCACTGCGATCCGAAAGAAAACGGCCACGAGCCGCGAGAACCCGTGGCCGTCCGCTAGGAGGTTCCGGCAGCGGGGCTAGAGCCCCGTTCCTTCGATCCGAATCGTTCCGTTGCTCGTGCGCAGGACGAACTCCGCGACCGCCGGCGGATTCAGCTCCGCGATCCACTCGTCGCCCTGGGTGTCGCCGACGAGGGGCAGGGTGGAGCGGATCCTCCCGCTGCTCGTCCCCGCGACGAACGCGATCGACGCGTCGGTCGGGACGCGGACGGTGATGCTCCCGTTGCTCGTCCGGAGTCGGTTGCTCCCGGTCGCCGGCGCGCCGATGTAGTGCACGCTCCCGTTGCTCGTCTCGGCGTCGACCGATCCGGTGACCTCCTCGATCCACACCTCGCCGTTCGACGTATCGAGCCGAAGATCCCCCACGAACCGGACGATCTCGATCCGACCGTTGCTCGTGTCGACGTTCAGCGACCCCGACGAATCGTAGACGTCGATCGCGCCGTTCGACGTGTCGAGGCGGATCGTCCCGTCGATGTCCTCGACGGTGATCGCGCCGTTCGACGTATCGACCTCGACCCGCGTCTCGATCGGAACGAGCACGTCGAAGTCGACGCCGGAGTACCGACGAACGTCGTTGTCCTGCTCGCTCGCGAGGTACCGGGCGGTGATCCGATTCCCGGTCTGCTCGGCGTGATAGACGATCCGATCGACGCGGTCCTGCGCCTCTTCGAGCGTTTCGCCCTTGCTCCGCAGCGTGATCGTGACCGACACGGCCTCGATCCCCTCCACGCCCTGAACCGTCACCCCACCGTTCGACGTGTCGACGTCGAGGGTCACCGGGGCCTCGAACGGCAGCTCGACCGTCTCCACCTTCGACGCGTCGACGTTGGCCGCGCCGAACACGCCGGCCACGTCCTCCTCTTCGCAGCCGCCGAGGAAGAAGGCCGCCGCGAGCAGCCCGAGGATCCCCAGCGTCATCCATGCAGTTCTCTTCTTCATGCCCTCCACCTCACGATCAGAGAATCCCGAGGATCTCGATCCCTCCGTTGCTCGTCACGAGCGTCAGCGTGCCGGTCGCCGGCGGGTTGAGCACGGCGCTCCATTCCTTCCCCTCCGTGTCCCCGATCAGCGGCAGATTCGTACCGATCGACGCGCTGCTCGTCCGCGCCTCGATCATCATCGACAAGTCCGCGGGCAGGGCGACGTCGATCCGACCGTTGCTCGTCGCCATCCGATGATCGATCCCTTCGGCGAGCGCGCCGGTGAACGCGATCCGGCCGTTCGACGTCTGCGCGTCGACGATCCCGTCGACCTCCTCCATCTCGATGCGGCCGTTGCTCGTATCGAGCTCGAGGATCCCCTCGAACCGAGCGACCGTGATCTGCCCGTTGCTCGTCGATGCGTGCACCTCGCCGAGTCCGTCCGTTACCTCGATCGCCCCGTTGCTCGTGTCGAGCACGAGGATCCCCGTCACTTCGGCGACCCCGATTCTCCCGTTCGAGGTGTCGATCGACACGTCGGCCGTCGTCGGCACGGTGATCTCGAAGTCGACGCCGGTGTAGCGGCGCACGTCCCACGGGTGCGCGCTCGCGTCGTAGCTAAGCACCACTTGATTCCCATTGTGGATCATGTCGACGACGACCTGCGCGGCGCGGCCCGCCGCTTCGATCTGCGAGTCGCCGCGCGACCGGATCGTCGCGATCACCTCGACGCTCGTCTGTCCCTCGACGCCTCGCACCGACACCCGCCCGTTCGACGTCGACACGTCGAGATCTGCGGCGGCTGTCACGGCGAAGCTCCCTTCCAGGGTTCGCGTTGCCTCGTAGATCGGAAGCCC
>Ga0315546_1002722_pt1 | contig 10008 bp, 9 predicted proteins | sample SalMarSW160170MG_FD_203833 | JGI IMG/M metagenome (GOLD analysis project Ga0315546, IMG submission 203833) | Salt marsh sediment microbial communities from the Plum Island Ecosystem LTER, Massachusetts, United States - Salt Marsh Sediment SW1601-170 ... | reverse complement strand
TAAGTTACCTTTCGGAGATAGTTAAGGCAGCTGTGCCGACATCAGAAATCGTTGTCATAGAGTTTTCGACAGACATGCCCATTAAACTGGACTTCCAGCAGGAAAAAGAGGGAAAATTAAAATTTTTCTTGGCTCCTCGGATAGAAGTAGAGTAGCAAGAAGTAAGGGGAGGTTAAGCAGGTTCTTACTGCTTACGACCGGGCAAAATATCCCTTCATGAAAGAGGCTGCTGAGCACGTAAGAGAACTGGGTCTAAACATCAACGCGTTAGAGAGTGACTTTTTTGTTCCGTTTCTGAATAGGGCAGAGGAGCGCGTTAGAAATGCCTTACTTGACGTATCTGCTTACGCGAGGATTCAACCACGGGATGAACCGCGGGAGAACGAAATTGAGATTTTCTCTTTTCCAATAGCTGTTATATTGGTTGTTGGAACTGAAGATTCTTTTATTAAAAGTAGGTACGCGTTAGCTGAGGCAAAACGAGCTTCTGCCTTACTAAGGGATGAAGAAAAAGAGAAATTGTTGGAGGTCGCCAATAACTTCAACTGGGATGTAAGACTGGTCAAAGATGTCAGTCTACGGCCTTATGTTTTTGCGCTTCGTTTTCCAGTTTTCTTGAAGAATGCAACGGGCTTTCACGACAAGAATTGGAAACTAGTTAATCACCTTCTGATTAACGGGGAAGTTTACCTTACAGAAAGGGAAGTAAGCCGCCTGCTAGAAGAGGAGGTGCGGAAATATATTGAAGGGAAACTTGACACGAAGATAAAGTCTCTTCCTCCAAATATCATGGCTCGAGTAAACCAATTGAGGCAACTGGCTGCAAAGAAACGAGAACAAATCCAGCTTGAAGAGATGCCGAAGCGCGTAGTGATGGAAGCCTTTCCTTCATGTATTAAGGGCATATATGACCGGGTTGCGGCTGGTCGCCCCGCTTCCCACATAGGCCGATTCGCGTTAACTTCGTTTCTGTTAAGCATTGGGATGACTGCAGAGGATGTTTTCAATTTTTTCCGTTCCGTCTCTGACTTCAACGAACGAATGACCCGCTATCAGGTAGAACACATAGCCGGAACCAGAGGGTCCGGGACAAAATACCTTCCTCCAAACTGCGCTACGTTACGCACTCATGGCATCTGCATCTCACCGGAAGACGAATGTACAGGAGCGATGAATCCGTTGGTTTGCTATAAACGAAAATTACGAAATTTACCTGAAGAGAAGCCAGCTGATGATAAATGAGCATTTTTTAACTTTAGTTGTTTTCCCTCACACCCGATAAGAAGATTGACTGAAGCCTTTTGATGTGGATTCACGTGACATGAATTCCGTTTAAATATTGTTTTTGATCTATATATCTAGACGGCATAAGAAATGTTAGGCGGAAGAGTTGAATATGTCCTCTTTGTCGCAGAGTTTTATCCGAGACAAATTCGCTGATTACTATAAACAGCATTCTGCATCTATTCTGCCCCCATCCTCTCTCGAAAGGCGGGAGTTTGGTTTTCTCCTCCTTGAAAAAAGAGTTATGCTTAGACACAAGGGCTTCAGAGACGTGGACAGCCTCAGGTCCTCGTTGGCTACTGTCGTGCCTTCAGACGTTTACTATTCAAGCGCCTATTATGAACGTCCCGAAGAGGAGATGAAGGCAAAAGGATGGTTGGGAGCCGACCTGATTTTTGACATTGACGCAGATCACATTCCGACTCCATGTGCCACGGTTCACGATTTCTGGGTCTGCACGGGGTGTGGCGCTTCTGGCAAGGGCGTGTCTCCACAGAAATGTCCCGCTTGTGGCGGAATAAAATTTAAAGAAAAGACTTGGCCTTGCGAAGTTTGTTTAGAAGCTGCCAAGGCTGAAGCGATTAAACTTATAGATGTTTTGACAGAGGATTTCGGTTTTTCCTCAGAAGTGTTAACCGTTGCATTTTCAGGGCACAGGGGTTACCACGTTCATGTTGAGAGTGAAGCGGTTCGAGGGTTGGATTCGTTGGCTCGTAAAGAGATTGTTGACTACGTCATGGGAATAGGGTTAGAAGCTGAATTTCATGGTTTGGGGAAAAGCGCTACATCCGGGAGAAGGGTTTCTGGTCCAGACCTGAATGATCGAGGATGGAGGGGACGAGTAGCTAAGGGAACCTACGACTTCCTACTAACTGCTTCTAAAGAAGAATTAATAAAAACAGGTCTAAAGACTCAACACATAAATCCATTAATTAGACACAGAGAAGCGCTTCTGAAGAGCTGGAACCTAAAAGGTCCTTGGGGAGTCGTGAAAGGCATAAGCCCAGAAACTTGGAAAAAGATTGCTCAATATGGGGTGGAAAAACAGTCTGTGAAAATCGATACTGTAGTCACCCCTGACATCAACCGTCTGATAAGACTATCTAATTCGTTACATGGAAAAACAGGATTGAAAAAAATCGAATTCCCTATCACCCATATCGAAGATTTTGATCCTCTTAAGAGCGCAGTAGCCTTTAAGGAGGGTGCAGTAACTGTTCTTGTTTCAGAGGCTCCTCAATTCAGGGTGGAAGACGAAATCTATGGTCCGTTTGAAAGGCAGAAAGTTGAACTTCCCACTGCAGCAGCATTGATGCTGCTGTGTAAGGGTGTGGCAAAGGTTGTGCAGTAAAGTTGTATGATGAACTCTATGAAGTGTGGAAAAAGGAAAAAGAAACTCTGGAGATTCAGCGGCTTCCGAAGAACTTCTACGCCAAAATTACTGCTTATATCAAAAAAATGAAGGAGGAAAATCGGATGTTAGACAAAAAAACAACAAAAGCCAAGCTGCTGGATAGCGAGTTCGAAAATGTCAAGATTATTGTTGGCGAACTTCTTCAACGTCGCTATAAGAAATTCTTAGAAAAAGCTTTGGCCCGAGAAACCGTTGCCAGAGACGCCTTAACTGAAGAGGAAAAAAAGTTGTATGGAGAAGTTTTGCCATTAGCCGAGGCTTACGGAGCGTTCTCCAAAGATATTCTCCGCGGGCATTTATCAAACGTCGAAAAGGATGCGAAACAAACGATGATGGTTCTACGTTTCGTTCAGGAAATTCCAGCCTTAGTTGGGTCTGATATGAAAACTTACGGTCCCTTTGCACCAGAGGACATAGCAACGCTGCCTCCCGAAAATGCTCGAATACTCATTAAAAAAGGGGTAGCTGTGGAAGTAGATTCAAACTAACTGACAGAATAGGTTAACGCTGTATAATTAGCAACGCAATCTTGCGAAATGCCTAGCCGCGATTTTTGCACTCTTTATTCAGAGCCTGATCCGCATTCGTGATTTGTTTATCTTTCCATCAAGCTAAGGTACAAAAATCGGCAAAAATGTATCGAAACGAACACTGAAGCATCATCCCCTTTTAAGGAAGCGGGCAAAGAATGCATCAAACTTTTAAAGGAGTTATCACAAAATATTGTATTATGAAATCGCAAAAGCTCCTTAGACTAGTAAGTGAGATGCTGAAAAATTCCAAGAAAAGCGACAGAGAATTAGCCGGCATCTTAGGAGTCTCGCAGCCTACTGTATCCAGAACTCGAGCTAGAATCGAAAAAGAATACATAAAAACCTACACCATAATTCCAGACTTTGAGAAACTTGGTTACCAAATAATGGCGTTTACCTTCGCAAAAACGAAAGCTTACCCAGACGTATCTGCAGAAATATCACGAAAGTCCAAGGAATGGGTATCCAAACGCCCTAACGTCATCTTCGGCGCTGGCGGCGAAGGTCTTGGAAAAGACTTGGTTCTGATATCATTTCATAAGAAATATTCAGCATACGCTGAGTTCATGCGATCCTTCGCCATGGATTGGGGAAATTACTTGGATAACTTCGAATCGTTCCTTGTCAGCATAGGGGCAGGATACAAGTTAAGAGATTTCGATCTAAAATATCTGGCAGACGACATATAGACATTTGCGAGACCGCCTGTCTGTGCGCGACTTTCAAAGCATGATTTTCATAGCAGAGCATTTAAATTCTTTAACATAGAGAAAGCATCCTCGACAGTTTTCTCATGGTCAAAGGCGATCTCCAAATTTTTTATTTCTGCCTCAGAGAAGCTCTTGACTGCATCAACCTTTGCTCCCGGTTTGGTTTCTCCATCCACAATCTTACACAAAAACGCGATGCTTATGACATGCTCCCTAGGGTCCCTCTCTGGGTCATCATAAATTCCAACAAGGCTTTCCTTTAAGGAAGGATAAAAAAGTTCGACTTTCAGATTGGTTTTTGCAAAGGCTACTCTCTTCAGGGTGGTTTCAAAAGTTTCCTTAAACTGTACCCTTCCTCCAGGCAGGTGCCATCTTCCTCCCCCGACAATGCCTTTTATTCTTTTGGCAAGAACTATTTTATCATCCGAGGTTACTATAACCGGATTAACATCCACATACGCATTCTTCTGGGCAGTCACTTTGATCAGAAATAAAATAAGCTATGTTTACAGTTAAAAGATTCCATTTTGCCAAGCTCAAAATTCATGTAGCCTATTTTCCATAGGCTTGGAAAGCCGCGCTACTTTTTTTAGTGCGGATTCAGGTTTCTTTCCAGAAACAGATAAATAGTAATTAAGGGGGCTGTTTTATACCTAACTAGTCAGTGATCGCGATGAATGCACCAAAAGAAATCACCACATACTGCCCCAAGTGTCAATCTCATCAAGTTCACACTGTTTCCTTGTATAAGGCAGGGAAGAGAAGAGCCTTAGCCAAGGGAGAGAGACACCATGAACTGCGGGAAAAGAAGGGGTATGGTGGACAGAAGTTTCCTCGTCAAAGAACGTTTGCAAAAACGACTAAAAAACAGACGCTGAAGCTCAAGTGTAAGAGCTGCGGCTATATTCGGCATAAGAAAGGGATTCGTCTTAAGAAGTTAATTATCGCCTAAAATGGGGTGAAGAAAATTGAGTGAATGGGATGAAGTTATACCGAAACCTAAAAGCAGGTTCTATCGAATAAAATGTCCTGACTGTGGAAACGAACAGTTCGTCTTCAGCCACGCTACGACGTTTGTACACTGCAACGTGTGTGGAGCGATCTTAGCAGAGCCTTCTGGCGGAAAGACAAAAGTCAAGGGAGAAATCACCACCATCCTAGAATAATTGGCGGAGGAGAAAAGAAAATGGGGTTGAGGAGACCTGAATGGCCTGAAGTAGGCGATTTGGTAATAGCTACTGTTGTGAAAATAACCTCCTATGGTGCCTATGTTAGACTGGATGAATACGACAAGGAGGGTCTCCTGCATGTTTCTGAGGTTGCTTCTCGGTGGGTAAGAAATATCCGAGATTATGTTCGTGAAGGACAGAAGGTTGTGCTTAAAGTTCTGCGGGTCCAAGCAGACAAGGGACAGGTGGACCTATCGCGTAGAAGGGTTACAAAACGAGATAAAAAGGAGAAGCTTTTGTCTTGGAAGAAGGATCGGAAAGCGGAGAGTCTGCTGCGGACTGCCTCTGAAAAATTGAATATTTCTTTTGAAGAAGCTTACGAGAAGGCGGGGGCGTTAATAGAGAAGGCTTTTGGGGAGCTTCATGAGGGTCTGGAGAAGACTGCGAAAGATGGGGTAGATGTTCTGCTGAAGTTGGGAATCGACAAAGATCTTGCAGTTACCCTAGAGGCGATTGCGAAGGAAAAGATTCAGATATCCTTGGTGAATGTGAAGGGAATCCTAGAGCTTCAGAACCCGAAACCGAATGGAGTGCTCATCATCAAAGAGACCCTGAAAACCGTTAAAGAAGTCGGAGAATCAGAGGGAGCAGATGTAACAGTCTATCTGGTTTCACCCCCCAAATATCGTATCGTGGTTTCGGCTGAGGACTACAAAAGCGCGGAGAGTGCCTTAGAGAAGGCCACTAAATCTGCATTGAAAACTATCGCAAAGAGTGGGGGAACGGGCGCCTTTAACCGGGAGAAATAAGCTGACTGTTTCTGCTAACAGAGCCTCTTTATGTTTCCTAGTTTTTCTGAAAAAGTACTGTTTTCAACAATGCACTGTTATTAGTCTCCTAATATGATTAAGAAAAAGGACTGAGTCATGGGGGATGTCTCCACTTTCTTTGGTTTTGGGGAAAATTAGATATAAGCAGCCTTTCAACCAAGAAAAGGTCAAAGAGGCGCCTGCACGATTTTATTGGAAACGTAAATAGGTGTGATCGCACAAATAGGTGTGAACGTCCAAAAACAATATGGGAAAACGGTTGAAGCTGGTGGGAATGATGGTTTGGCTGCTTAGAAAATGTGTAAAGTGCGGAAAGTATACGCTGAACCATGAAAGCTGTCCCATTTGTGGAGGTAACTTGCGTATTCCTCATCCGGCTAAATTTTCGCCTGAAGACAGGTATGCAAAATATAGACGAGCAATGAGAGGTTTAGGTCAGAATGAAAACAACAGTCATTAAGGAACTAAGGAAAGTTGAGCTGAAGAATCCGATTCTGGTGGAAGGATTTCCTGGATTAGGTATGGTGGGAAGCATAGCTACACAATATCTTGTAAAGCAGTTGAAAGCGCAAAAACTGGCAACTTTGTATTCTCCCCACTTTCCCTACCATGTTCTCGTCGACAAAAAAGGAGGCGCCAGGCTTCTCCGCGGGCAATTTTACTTATGGAAAAACGAGAACGGAGAAAACGACTTCATTTTATTAACTGGGGACAGCCAAGCCCAGACCATTGAGGGGCAGTTTGAGGTCGCCAACAGCATACTCGACTTCGCTGAAAAGAAAAAAGTGAAAACGATAATAACCGTTGGCGGATACAGAAACGAAGTTGAAGGCACCCCGAAAGTAGTTGCAGTATCCACAAATCCCGCTCTCTTTGAAAAGGCTCTGAAAGCCAAGGCGATATCCAGCGAAGCAGGAACTCCCATTGTCGGTACAGCTGGTTTGCTTCTGGGGTTGGCGAAATTCAGGAAGATGGATGCTGTTTGTCTCTTGGGGGAGACTCGTGGCTATTTGCCTGATCCGAAGACTGCGAAGAGTGTTATCGAGGTTCTTCAGGGACTTCTTGGATTAGATGTTGATTTGAAAGGATTGGATGAGGAGATAGAGCGGTCTAAAGAGATTCTGGGTAGAATGCGGGACATTGAGAAGAGACGAGTTAAGTATGTGCAGAAGATGCGCAGGGTAGAAGAGGAGCGAATCACCTACATTTCTTGAGGCACATACTAATCGTAAATGACTTCATAAACGCATACCATAGGTGCAAAGGCTCCCTGTGAGTCTCTATACCATGCGACCTGTGAGAAGTATGCTTCCTCAAAGTGTTCTAATTGGATCTCTGAATAACCCTGAAGAGCCATGTCTCTTGCATAATGCATCAGTTTGTACAAGACCGTGCTGTTTCCCATCTCGTTCATTACTACCTCGTCAGTACCTACTTGGCCATCCTCGTTTGTATCTATCCAATCCATTCCTAAGGTGTAGTTTCCAAATTTAGTATCGTCCATTCCGGGAATCCGCGCCATCCATCTCCATTTCCCTTCATCGCCATATACTGCATCACTTCCGTCTTCCCTGAAGCTTTGATAGATCACAACGTATTTTACATCGTATTCTTTTAGGAATTTGATGGCTTCAGTTTCGTTTGACATATACATTTTCCCAATCAAGCTTATCTGAGTACTATTCCCTGTGCCGTTATCTGCAAGAGTTGTTTTATTGGCGATAGCTGTGATCCAGTAGCCATAGTCCCACCAACTACACACCACATCACTTTGTTCCAGATTAACCCGCATCCAGTTGAGGGCATCTAACCAGTCTCTAACTGGTTCAGTAGGCTTAAGAGGCAAACTCGCAGCGGCAATGGTTGTAGGCGAATAAGCACGATCTATTACTCTTGGAAATGTTGAACCCGCGCTTGGCAATACAAAGGTAACCGTCAACAACAGAAACATCAAAATAATGAATGCTGCGCTGAATTCCTTGCCCACACGACTCCTGAAACGCGTTTTACGTCTGGGTATTCTAGGGCTTTCCCGCAGAATGGTGACAAAGGGCTTGATCAATTGAACCAAAGCTAATGCCCATAAGATGCTAAAGGCTGGAGCCAGAAGCAAAGTTAACCTGACCATGGAACCGGCGAAGTAGATGGCTGTCAGACCGAAGATTACGAGGAAAAGGTTGCGGTTTGTGGGATTCTGCACAGCGAAATACAAACCGACAGGCACAAAGAGGATTCCTATGCCTACGTCAAAGTAAAATGATCCCCATGTGGCAGGTCTGTGTTCTTGTACAGACTGCACAAGTTGTTGTGTAACACCTTCACCTAGACGCTCAGAGGGAAATATAACTGAGATGAATTTCTCTCCTAATTCCCCAACTAACCCTAGACTTGCAAGCGCAAAGAACACGACTACAATAAGCGCTAAGAAGCCAACTACAAACAACATTTTACTCCTAGTAGTTTTTATGCGCCGAGAAACTTCAATTATGCCCAACAAAAGGAAAATTCCAGCCACTGCCAACACTGTAGGCTCTTTTAGAAACGTGACGCCTAGCTTCGGTACATTTGCAGCTATCAAAAGCGCCACGCCAAAGGTTGTGCCGTAGGAAAGAAAGAGACGGGATGAATATCGCCGTAGCAAGATTAGAACAAGTACGAAAATCAATGTAATTCCGAGGGGATATCGTGCTGCTCCCCAAGACGCAAAGAGATAACCTAAAGATAATCCTCCAGCGACTGCATAGGCAACGCTGTTTCTGAGAGGCCTTTCGGAGTCAATGGATCTTAGGAAGAAGAAGATGAACAAGAGGATGCCGAAGATTCCGACGGTTTCATCGTCAAAAAAACCAAGGGAGGTACGGCTAATATATGATGAACTTAGGGCTAAAAAGAAAGCTGAAAAAAGACCCACCTCTTTGCCGCCAATATCTCTTCCCACAAAGTAGATAACCAAAACTGTCAACGTCGCCATAATCACTGGAAATATTATGCAGAAATTGAAAACGGGGTCCGCAGTTAGAGGATGGTAGAGGTCTGAGCTGAGAATCGGCGCTGGAGCAAGATTCAGCGCATTGGCTATCTGATATAAGAACGCTGCTGTTGCTGCTAGACCCGGATAAAGGGCTTTTGAAACGGTGAGTCCGTAAGGATACCAGCTCATGGAGTCTGTCCATGATGACCAGGCGAAGAATCCGTTTTCAACCATGTGCTTGGTTAAACGGTAATGCATGTGGGGGTCAAATTCTGAGAGCTGGAAACCCCAGCGGAGAGGAAGCAATCTGACAGTGGCTGCTATAACAAGAATGATGAGAAGTAGAGATATGTGCATCAGAGAAGAATGAGATATTCGGAAGCGGAGAGCTCCAACGCTCGTTAAGGCATTAACGGCTTTATCTTTACTGAACACCTTATTGTAACCCCTTCTCGTCAATGAAAACAATGAAACCCTTTATTTCTCTTGTGGTCTCCCCGGTTATTGTGCTCCTTTTTCTAGAGAATAAATTTTTTAACTTTTCACCATGCGTTCAAAAAGACGTAAAGGATGGCAACTTGAATACAAAAAGCCTAATTTGGAAGGTCCTGCCGCCCCATCAATTACCTATCTGACCTATTTCCGTTTGATAACCTTCGGAACGTAGATATTACAGCCTCCACACATAGGGCACTGCCTAGGCTCCACTTTGCTTTCATCAACCCATTTATATCCACACTTCAAGCATATCCACTCTGCCACGCTTCATCACTTCCTTCAAATCTCGGTATCTACATTGAAGCACTTAATTTTTTCCATCGTAAATGAGTATTTGTTGTAAAGAACCTTCTGAGACTGGAGCCTTCAGTGTCTTCTACCTGTTTCGTCGGCAGATTTAACCACAACTTTTTTCGGCACAAAAGATATTTGTTTGCCGCATTTGGGACATTTACCATCGTGAGTCTGAATTATCTCGTCTGGAGGTTTCAATTCTGAGCCTTCATAGAGAATAAAACCGCATTTTTCGCAAATTACCTTTTGAGGCACGATCTCACAGCCGTTGCAGACCGAAATACAATCGTTACAAACTATTTATA
>Ga0315546_1002717_pt1 | contig 10015 bp, 13 predicted proteins | sample SalMarSW160170MG_FD_203833 | JGI IMG/M metagenome (GOLD analysis project Ga0315546, IMG submission 203833) | Salt marsh sediment microbial communities from the Plum Island Ecosystem LTER, Massachusetts, United States - Salt Marsh Sediment SW1601-170 ... | reverse complement strand
ATCCTCCATACGCCGGATCAAGGAAATAAACGCTTCTTCCATACGGGCCGGGGCAAGGCGGACACCTCGATAGGCAACTCCCTGCTTTTCCAGAGCGGCTTCGATCTCAGGGAGACGCCTCTCCGCCGAATCAACGAGCGCGTGGAGCAAGTCGCCGTAGGTCTGCACCTCGAGCACGCCGGGGAGCGTCTCGACCAATGCGTGCGCCGCCTGCCAGTCATCGGGGCACAGTTCGATCAAGTCCCCCTCGATTTGGGCGCAAATCTGCTGCGGCTCGGCGCACACGACCAAATGTCCTTCGTACATCAAGCCCACCCTGAAGCAGCGATCGGCCTCGTCCATATAAGGTGTGCTGACGACGATGGTAGTCCCTCCCAGGTTCAGGTCGGTCAGGATGTCCCAGAATTCCCGCCGCGAGACGGGATCAACACCGGTGGTGGGCTCGTCGAGCAGCAGAATCTCGGGCCGGTGGATCAGGGTACAGGCCAGGGCCAGTTTCTTCTGCATCCCGCCGGAGAGATGGGCTGCGCGGCGGCCTTTGAACTCCGTCAGGCCAGCAAAGGCCAACAGTCGCTCGGTACGCTCCTGCAATTCGGAGACTTCCACGTCGTACAGATCGGCGAAGAAGGACAGGTTCTCCAGCACCGAGAGTTCGCCGTAGAGACTGAACTGCTGCGCCATGTAGCCGATTTTACGCTTGATCGCCTCGGGCTGACGGGCCAGGTCGTAGCCGGCTACTCTCGCCGACCCCGAGGTAATGTCCAGCAGGCCGGCCAGCAGACGCAGCGTGGTGGTCTTGCCGACCCCATCCGGCCCGACCAGCCCGAATAGTTCTCCCGGCTGGATGGACAGGTCCAGGGAATCCACCGCCCGCGTCTTTTTAAAGTCGCGCGTCAGTGCGTGAGTTTCGATAATGGGAGGGATTCTTTCCATAGTTTTAGCGTTTGAGGTGCAACGCACTTCTGCAAGTGCGTCGCACCTGGTCATTTCTTCACCTTCCGCACGACCCACAGCACGACCAGTGCCCCGAGCGCCGGCTCCATCGCCACCCCCAGGTACTTCATGGTGTTGCTGAAACCCATCGCGGGGATGACGTACCAGTCAATCAGGCCGATGACGATGGCGCAAATCACGGCGACCACGTAGTCGCCGACCGCGCCCAGGGGCTTGTTCTCCTTCCAGATCAAACTGGCTATCGCGCCGATCAGCAGCCCGACCAACACCATTGCGATTAACAGGACTACGATTTGCATTTCTCGCCTCCTTAAGTTTGATGTGCTATCCTGCCTGGTCCATTTGCCAGCCGCTTTCCTCCCACGCCTTTCTCATGACGGGATTTCGCTTGAGGTACTCGTCCCTCACGTCCCTGGGAACCGTGTTCAAGAAGCAGGAGAAGTTCACACATCGAGAGCAGGTGTATTCCCGCAATGTCCAGAGGAACGTGATCAATCCCCACAGGGCAATCAAGGTCAGAGCAAACTGCCTGCCAAGGATCAAGAAAGGAAACGGGTAACCGCCCAGTATGATGAACCCAATCACGAGCTGAACCGTTTCTGCTTTGCTGATGGGTTCAGGGTGGTACTTCCAGACCTTGAGAGAACCATAGTTGGCAATGCAGTGCAGCGTTAGCCCTTTTTCGGCGTAATAGGGGCAATGGCTGCACAGGATACGAATCTCCCACAACTGGAAAAAGACCAGGCAGAACGCAGCCCACCCCAGGAGATACCAGCCATACCCACCCTGGATCATCCCAATGACAGCCGGAAGCATGAAAACGCCAAACATGCCCACAAAATGCAGCAGGTTCCCCCGGTCGAACCGGCATTTCAGTCGCCCCACGACGGGACAACCTTCACATTCAGACGCGGCCCGCCAACTACAAATGTCGTATGGATTGTTTGTCTGTCCTTGCTCCGTCGCCACGGTTCAATCCCCCTTTTGACCGCTTCCCTGCCCATCTACCTCCAACCCGCTCAAAAGCGTCTCAATGAAGACCTGGCTGACCCGGTCCAGGTCCAGATCGGGCACCAGCGTGATGTAGACCGCCAAGCCGTCGTAGGCAGCCATTATGGCCCATGCCAATTGCCCCGCGTCCACCGGTTTGAACTCGCCATTTCTAACACCCTCTTCGATGATTCCCGTAATGATCTCTCTGGACTGAACGAGCAGATCGGTCCACAACTTACTGGCTTCCTCGCGGCGGGGACTTTGCCCCCAAAACTCAACAAACAGGTTGAAAAGACCTTTGGCCTCTTTCCAGAACTTTACAATTTCCAGGACCCCGACGCGTAGTTTGTCGGAGGCCGTTGCACATTGCTCGAGGGCAGCGGCAGTCTCTTGACCGACATCCTCAAAAAACGACATAATCGCCGCTGCGAACAGGCCGTCTTTGCTCTCAAAATACCAGTAGAGGGTTCCCTTGCTCAGGCCGCTTTCGGCGACGATGTCGTCCATGGTGGTGTTGCGGTAGCCCTTGCGGGCGAAGCAGACCAGGGCAGCCTGGATGATCTGAGCGCGGCGCTCTGCGGATATGTCGGATGGCATGGGTCACTCCTTTCGCTTGCGCTTGACGATGCACAGCAGCCACAGCACGAGCAGTGCGCTGATGAGGGGCTCGAATTGACCTCATGGTATTTCTGGACTGACCAGTCAGTCCAGGATATTATACGACCATTCTTCTCAGAAGTCAAGTAATGCAGGCAAGAAAAGAGCGCGCTCCGGTCTGGAAGCGCGCTCTGGTGTTTGCGTGTGTGGCTGTCAGTCGGAAGCGTAGAAAGCGACGCCGACGGTGCCCGGCCCGACATGGATACCGATAACGGGGCTGACTTTAGTGCGGTAGACTGTGGAGATGTCAAAGCGCTCCTTCACCTGCTCAGCAATGGCATCTCCTTCTTCGGGGCTGTCCACGTCAAGGACGGCTACTTCTGCCATCCGTTTCTCGCCCAGCCGTTCCTCCACGACCTTCAACATCCGTGCAACTGCCTTGCGCTTGGTGCGTGGCTGGGCCAGTGGCTCGACACGCCCGTCCTCCAGGTGCAATAGCGGCTTGATGTTCAGCGCGGTTCCTAGCAGTCGCTGGGCCCCGCCGATGCGTCCGAGCCGGTGCAGGTACTCCAGCGTGTCTACGGCGAAAAGGATGTGTGCCCGATCCCGCACGTCCTCGGCCACAGCGATGACCTCGCCGAGGGATTTGCCAGCAGCCGCCGCTCGGGCCGCCGCCAGCACGATGAAACCCAGACTCATCGAGGCACCGAGCGAATCTATGACTGTGATGTTGAGTTCAGGCAACTGTGCTTTGGCCGCCTCGGCCGAGGCGATAGTACCGCTGATCCCACCAGAGATGTAAATTCCCACGATGGTATCGGTGTTGTTCTCAGCGGCGACGCGGCGGAAGAAATCCATGAACTCGCCAGCCGAGGGTTGGGAGGTAGTGGGCAAGATCTCAGCCTCCCGCAGGCGGTGATAGAAGGCTGGTGGGTCAATGTCCACTCCGTCCCGGAAGTGCTCGTCGCCCCAGAGAAGCCACAGTGGGATCACCGGAATGCTCAAACCACCCAGGGCTTCCTGGGGTATGTAGGCTGTACTGTCCGTCACTACTGCAATCTTACCAGTATTCATAGTTACCTCCCTTCGTATGGCGCTGAGGATACCAATAAGTAAAACACTATACCCGTGGAGAAGATACGCTCGCAGGTCAGTAGACAGGTAGATAAGAAACAAGTGGAGCCCCCGGATGGGGCGGCAGTGGTCGCCGGCGGCGCAACGGCGGACGACGGAAAAGGCGTCTGCGAAACATGGGCAGCCTCCTTTTGAGTAAGGTTTAGCGATACGACTATGGCCCGCTGTCCAGTAGAAAATTGAGCATGATGGCCACAATGCCTGCGATAACGGTGCGCAGTCCATAACCGATGAGATTGCGCCCGGAGATGCGCCCCAGGAACATCCCCAGCCCGAACAGGCTGATCAGGGCAACAATCAAAGAGAGCGCATAACTGACCATGATGTCATTGATAAGCGGTGCAAGGAAAAAGGGGGCGAGTACAATCAGCGAAGAAACGAGAGGCGACAGGCCATCTACTAATGACACGACGATCACTGCCATGCGCGAGGCACGGCCGATCTTCGTCTCTCCCAGGTCGGTCAGCGATATTCTCTCCAGTTCAGCTAACTCGCGCCCGCGCTCGGCGGACTCGGCCAGGTAAGCCCCCCACAGCCCCGAAACTCCTATGGAGATGGATGCGGCAATGCCGATGCGGATCACGGTGCCAGCGTTGCGGACATCGCCCAGGTAACTGCCCGTAACTATGCCGACCATGGTCAACACGCCATCAAAAGAGTTGTTCGCCAAGGCCCGGCGAGCGATCTGCGAGAAACCGGCGATACGTTCGTATTCTCGTATGTCCTCTATGCCCTGGGCCAGACATCTGAACGGCTTGTCTGAATTTCCCACGGCTAATCTTGCGGCGTGATGACGTCCTCGATGAGAACTTTACCGGCCGCTACCTCGTCAATGGAGTGGATCGCACCGCCGTTTTCCTCAATGACGCAGGCGATCTCATCGTAGCGCAAGTCGTGCCCTTCGATGGTGATCTTGGCGTTTTCCACGCGGCGGTCAATCTCGTAGATCGAGATGTTGACCCCGTCCACACCCTCCAGATCGGCCAGTAATTGCACCAGTTCCACGATGCTCGGATCCAGGGGTTTCAGCACGTCCAGCACCAATCGTCTCAGGTTTCCCATATCCTATTCACTCCTCCAATGGTATGAGCGCCCGCGCGAAGATCAGGTAGCCAGTGTGAGCTACCATACGGTCCATCGGCCGTAGGCGGGCGGGCACCGCCTTGTACGGCCGGAGCAACAGTTCTTCTACTTCGATCAGGCCGAAGTTGGTCTCTTCCAGTGCGCCGATCAAGCGACTGACTTGATTAGTAGTAGGTAGGATGCAGCCAAAGAACCCACCGTTGGCAAGAGCCTCGTGGGCCTGTGTCAGGTAGTCCCAGGGGTTGGGCAGGTCTAAGAACAGAGCGTCGGCGTCGCGTTCGTCGAAGCCCTCAGCGATGTCGCGCAGCTTGAATTCCACAAACTCGGCCAGACCAAGCTGTTCCAGGTTCCTGCGGGCCAATTGTTGCATCTCCGGGCGGACCTCGTAGGAGCAAACGCGGCCGGTAGGGCCGACTGTCTGGGCGAAGACCAGCGTCAGCCCGCCACTGCCGGTGCCGGCTTCGATCACGCAGCAACCAGGGGCAATGCACATCTTCATCAAAATGTAGCCTGCTTCTTTGGGATAAACGATCTGAGTGGTGCGCTTGAGGTCACGCACGAGGTCGTCAGTGGAGGGCCGGAGCAACAAGAACGGATACCCCAGGTGAGTGAATAGTTGGGTCCCCCAAGGAGTTGCAATCAGGTCATCGTGGGCCACCACCCCACGGTGGGTGTGGAATTGTGAGCCTGGCTCCAGCCGGACGATGAACGATTTGCGGTCGCGGCCAACCAGCAGGGCCAGGTCGTCAGGTTGTGCAGTTTGCACAGCTTTCTCAACGATCAAGTTATCTCCAAAGCCTCGCGGCAGAGGCCTTGCTCCAAGTTCAAAAACCTACTGCCTCACAATTATAGCGCACTCTCACCGCAGCGCAACTTCCGCTCCGCGGGGGTGTATTTCAATCTGGGGGCGAACCCTCCCGCAGGCTATGGTGGCGCAGTGAATGTCCGCTGTAGCGCTAGGCAGAGCCAGATGGAACGGGAAGTGGCATGGGCAACCTGCGGGAGGGTCTGTTTGCCCCAGGACTGAAATGCCCCTCGTGCTTCTTGCAATTTGACTTGAAAGCAGGATAGTGGTACACTAAATATAATAATATCGGCCGCGGCCTAGTATTCTGATCTGTGTCAGTTTGCCCGCGAAACAGAGGGAGGTACCGAATGGCAGAGGAGAAGAAGGTTGTTGTCTGCATCGAGGACGAGCCCGAGATGATTGACCTGGTCAAACTGATCCTCGGGCGCAAGGGATTTGATCTCGTCGGCGCTGTCGGTGGTCGTGAGGGCCTGGAGACAGTGCGCAGGCTCAAGCCCGATCTGGTGCTGCTGGACCTGATGATGCCGGACATGGACGGTTGGGAGGTCTACCAGCAAATGAAGGCCGACGACGAATTGAAGGACACCCCGGTTATCGTCGTCACCGCCAAGGCACAGAGCATTGACAAGGTATTAGGCCTTCACATCGCCAAGGTGGATGACTACGTGACTAAGCCGTTCGGTCCGCAGGAACTGCTGCAGAGTGTGAACAAGGTGTTGGGGTTCTAAACCTGAGCCTGACGGTTCACGACGTCACTTCCATTTCTATGGTGACCTATTCTCCACAACTGCTGAGCACATCGCCCCTGGTGTATGGTGACTAGGCGGCGATGTGTCGGGCATTTGATGGTTGTTCCGGCGGGCTCGAAGGGCAGTGGGGACAGGATAATCCCATAGCCATCGCATCTTGGCTTCTGGGGATGCTATTTTGTTGGCAGGAGCAGGGGGTGTGAGCGATGGAACTCACAGTAGTGTATATTGAGAAGCCAGAGACCGTGAACTTCGTTCTGGGCCAAGCGCACTTCATCAAGACGGTGGAGGATCTGCACGAGGCACTGGTGGGCAGTGTGCCAGGCATCAAGTTTGGCCTGGCCTTCTGCGAATCTTCAGGCCCGGCGTTGGTGCGCGCCAGTGGCACCGACGACAAGTTGATCGAACTGGCGAAGCGGAACGCGCTGGCGCTGAGCGCAGGGCATAGTTTCATCATCTTCCTGGACGAGGGATTTTACCCCGTCAACGTATTAAATGTGGTCAAGATGGTGCCCGAAGTGTGCCGCATCTTCTGTGCCACGGCCAACTCAGTCGAAGTTATCCTCGCCGAGACGGAGCGAGGGCGAGGTATCCTCGGCGTAGTGGATGGCGTTAAGACGAAGGGGATTGAGACGGAGGATGACATCGTCCAGCGCAAGAACTTCCTCCGCATGATTGGCTACAAACTATGACCTTGCGAAAGCCTCACGGTCTATTTCCATCCAGGATCGTATCGGTGTTCCCAACATGCTCCGTGTGACAAGTGAGGTCATCCGGTCCAACCTCATGCAATGTTTCACCCCTCCTTGACACGATGATATGGACGCTGGCACTGTGCTACAGTTGCTTCTCAATGCTCACCGGCTGAAGTGCACACCGCGCACGGGCTGGGTAACGCGGGGTGTGGCTGATGCCGAAAGCGTGGCCGACCACTGTTTTGGTGTGGCTTTCATCTCCCTGACCCTGGCCGAAATGGTGGATCGGCCCATAGACAAGGCCAAGTTGCTGACCATCGCGCTACTTCACGATTTACCGGAGAGCGTGATCAGCGACCTTCCCACGCCTGCCGCAGTCCATTTTCCCCCCGGAGCTAAACGGAAGGCAGAGGCGGAAGCCCTGAACGAGTTGCTAAACGGGCTGCCATGCGCCGAGTATTGGCACTCCTGGTGGCAGGAGTTCGAGGATGGAACGAGTATCGAAGGGCAACTCGTCCGCGATGCCGACCGGCTCGACATGCTCATTCAGGCTCACGTCTACGAACAGACGACGGGCAATCGCTGGCTGGAGGAGTTCTGGCCTCCATCAGAGGACTTGTCTTTTGAATTCTCTGCCGCACAGGCGCTGTACGATGAGTTAAGAGTGCTGCGCCAGCGGCCTACATAGCACTTGGTGGTGCGTCGTGTCCGACCAGTTGACATCCAGCGAACTGGAGCGATTGCAAAGGGGCTGCCTTTCACATCCTCTTGTGTGATCCTCCTACCAGTGGTGTTCAAGGGGTATTGGCAGCCTATGGCAGTGTGGATGTCGGCGTGGAACGGGACGCGGGGCGAGCGGCTGCTGAGACATGTGCGCCACTGTACCAGTTTCCCCTGTCGCCTGCGGGGGCTGACCTTCCGGCGAAACCTGGACGACGATGAGGGGCTATTGTTGGTGGGACACAGAGAGGGCCGGGCCGATACCGCTATCCATATGTTCTTTGTCTTCTTCCCTATCGCCGTGATATGGATGGACCGGAATGGGCAGGTGGTGGACACGCAGATGGCACGTCCTTTCCGCCCGCTCTACGTCCCCTGTGCGCCAGCGCGGGATGTGTTAGAGGGACCACCAACGCTGCTTCAGCGGGTGCAAGTGGGAGATAGACTGCGCTTTGGAGGGTGATCAGGTGAATCGAAAAGTCGGCGTTGTTCTGGCTGTCTCGCTGTTGATCGGGATGTTGGCAGTGCCAGCACAGGCACAGTCGGGCGGGCCACCGTCACAGGCGACAGCGCCGATGACGACGGTGCACATTGTGCAGCGAGGCGAGACGCTTTTCTCCGTCGCCCGGCAGTACGGCCTGACCGTGGACGCCATCACTCACGCCAACGGCATCCCTGACCCACGGCAGATTTACGTCGGTCAGCGGCTCGTCATTCCTGGCGACAAGGGAGACACCGGCGTGGTGGAGACGGTGCCCCATATGGTTCAGGCGGGCGACACGCTGGCCTCTATCGCCAGACGCTACAATACCACCTGGCAGGCACTTGTTCAGGTCAATGACCTGCTCTCTCCTAGCGTGATTTATGCGGGGCAGGTCATACAGGTGCCGGCGCTCAACAGACCTGCTGGCGAGGAGGAAGTTGCCTATCTGCCGGTAAGCGAAGGCATAGCCTACGTCGTGCGCTCCGATGATACGCTGTTCAGCATCGCGCTGCGTCATGGAGTCTCGCCCTGGACGTTGGCGGTTGTCAGCCACGTTGCGAACCCAGCACTGATCTATCCAGGGCAGGAACTGGTAGTCCCTGGCGAAGGGCCTGGCCTATTGCCCACACCCTTTGCCTCTGTCGAGGTGCAGCCGCTACCGGTAATTCAGGGAACGACCATGATCATCGCAGTGCACGCCACAGAGCCTGTCACACTGGACGGGAGACTGTTTGGACAGGCGGTGCACTTTGCAGAGGAAAAAGGTGTGTACTACGGGTTGGTCGGGGTGCACGTGTTCACAGAGCCTGGCCTGTATGAACTGGAGTTAAGAGCCGTGGATGCTCGCGGGCAGAGCACGGCGGTGACCACAGGAGTGTTACTGGAGGCTGGGCGCTTCGGCTACGAGCGGATTGATGTCCCTGCCAGCCGAACCAGCTTGCTCGACCCGGCTGTCTTCGCCAGGGATCGCGAGCGTTTTGATGCAGTGCGCCACATTTTTACTCCGCAGCGGCTTTGGACGACGCCCTTTCAACGCCCATGCGGGGGGTCCATTTCAGCCTACTTCGGCTCTCATCGCTCCTACAACGGCGGGCCTTACACCAGCTATCACAGCGGTGTGGACTTCCGGGCACCAGGTGGGACACCGGTGCACGCATCTGCTGCGGGCACTGTGGTGCTGGCCGAGCCAATGGCGTTGTGGGGCGATGCCGTCGTGATAGACCATGGTTGGGGCGTTTTGACGGGCTACGGGCATCTTTCGACGATCGAGGTACAGGTTGGTCAGCAGGTCTTGCAGGGTGAACTGATTGGCAAGGTAGGCAACACAGGGTTATCCACGGGCGCACATCTGCATTGGGAAATGTGGGTTGGCGGGAACAGCGTGAATGGCCTGCAGTGGCTGGAGGAGTTCTACCCCTGGCCGGATCTCGACTGGCTAGCAATTGGCGGTTGAGGATTCACGAATCATCAACGTCACCATCGTCTCGGTAGTCACTGTTCTTCCACTGTTCTTCGATGAGCGCCCGTGCCTCATCGGCGTACCTGATCGGCACCAGGATGTGCACTTCCCCCAGGCCATCCACTGTGATACCAATGACTGGCCCTATGCTCTCATAGTTCAACAGCACAGGGATGTCCGCGCTTTCCAACTTGGCCTTGACGACCTGAGCCCTCAACAATCCTTGCGTAACATGAACCGTGATCAACCCAGAATGACGTGACCGCTCATTTTGCCTTTTGCGTCTTGCTTCTTGCATCTTCAGCCTCCCTCGATATCGCTCCCATTGTGCCCCAGATG
>Ga0315546_1002711_pt1 | contig 10037 bp, 12 predicted proteins | sample SalMarSW160170MG_FD_203833 | JGI IMG/M metagenome (GOLD analysis project Ga0315546, IMG submission 203833) | Salt marsh sediment microbial communities from the Plum Island Ecosystem LTER, Massachusetts, United States - Salt Marsh Sediment SW1601-170 ... | reverse complement strand
TCCCCCAGCAGGAGCTGGGGGCATCTTTTGGCTACAAGCGAAAAACGAGCTTGAGCCCTTCGGGCAGCCGCTACATCTCCAGACAGGAGTCTGGAGTTTTATGCGGCTTAATAATTACAGTAGTCATCATTTTTCTTGCGGGATATATTCTGAAGATTACGTGGACTTCGCAAATTGATGTTCCCAAAAGCATTCAAAAAATCTTGCAAAAACCAATGGAGTCATTACCAAAAATTAATGATTTTATCGCTACAAGATAAGAAAGCTGTATTTATCAAAATGGGGAATGCGTAGGTAAAATCAGTGGTGAAGTAACAATTGAAGGAGATAAAATTTATTTTTCGGAAATAAGTAATGCAAAAAACCTTAAAGTTAAAGAAATTATTGAATACAAAAGGTGGAAACTAAGGCTGATAAAATACAAATCTTTTACTGGACAGCTAAATAAAACTATTATTACAGACGAAGGCGTAGAAAATATATCAAAAAGCAACGTTTATAACGGTATTGAATGTCAGGTACTAGAGTAAATTATATACTTTTATGTAAATCTATTTGATTAAACAGAGAATTAATGGAGCACGCACTTTATTGTAAAATCCCTAAAATAAGGAGAGGAGGTCTAATGAATACAAAAATTCTCAAAAAGCATATAGATAATTTTTTAAAAAAATATAATAACAATCCACAGGAATTTCATGATGATCTAAAAGAAAGAAAGGATTTTCTAATCTATTATCAAAGTTTTTCAAAAGAGAATATTCTACAAATGAATGAAGAAGTAATTTATGAATATTTATCTAAGCTTTGGGCGATGCTGATTTGGGGTAACAAACATTATGTAATTGATAAGATCATAGAAAACAATGGCCTAGATAAATTTCGTAAATCTTTGGCTGAGCTTGTTTGGGGGGATAATGACATTATTGATAGATGGAACCATTTTCGTACCGAGATTAAGGGAATGGGTCCGGCCATGATCAGCGAGATACTATGTAAGACACATCCTAATGTTTACATGCTATGGAGCCGGAGGGTCTTTATCGGGCTAAATTATCTGGAGGTAGAAAATTTACCGCGATATGATTACCAACTAACCGGGAAAGTATATAGCTATCTATGTGATGTTTCAAAAAATATTGCCTCTTTCTTAAAAGAATCCGGGTATGACCAATTTGAAGATGCCACGTTATTGGCTGTTGATTATTTCATTTGGCATGAATTACAAGTTGAAGACAATTTAAGTAAAATATTTTCCAAACAAAAAGAGGAACCAAAGAAAAAAACTGAATTAGAATTTCCAGAACAACAGGAATTTATTCATGATGACATAAGGGATAAGATTAGTGATATTGGTCTTTGGCTTGGATTTCAGCCCAGGATAGAACAAAATGTTTCCGATGGCTCAAGGGTCGATACAATTTGGGAGGCAACTATCGGGAATATGGGCCGAGTAATATATGTTTTTGAGGTACAAACCAAAGGCAGCGTAGATAGCCTCATATTAAATTTATTAAAATCTTTAAACAACCCTGCTGTTCAAGGTGTGGTTGCAGTCTCTGATAAAGATCAGCTTGAAAGAATTAAAAAACATGTAGCTGGTGTTAAAGATTTGAGAGATAAATTAAAATATTGGGATTATGAAGAAGTGTCAAAAGTACATGAAAGTCTAGAGTATATTAATTCAGTCATTAACAATCTTAATTTAGTGCCTCAAAGTTTTTGACCAAACATTGTAAATAAAATAGAGATCACATCTATCAATATTAGAAGCAATAGGTAGGGTAAATATGATAAAAAATGATAAAGATATTTTAACCATAGGGGAATTAGCCGAGGTTTCCGGAATAAGACAAACTACGCTTAAATATTATACTGAACTTGGCATTTTGCCTTTTAGCCAGGCCGGGGAGAGATTAACACGGAAATACAAAAAAGAAGAGGCATTAGAAAGACTTAAAGAAATTAAGAAATTAAAAGAAAAAAGATTAACTATAAAAGAAATAGTTGATCATTTTAATAAGTCTACTAAAGAAAAATAAAACATACAAATGATATAATAATCAAGTGTGGTATATCCAATTAATCATAAGGAGTAATAAATGAACCTTTGGAATAACGAAACAGAAATTCAATTTTTCACCGAAGCATTAAGAAATTTTGCTTCACCAGAGCAACTTTTTTATAACCTACATTCAGGATATTATGCTTATGTACCAAAAAATGTAGACGGAGAAGGACAAACTTTACAGTCTAGAAATTCATTAATTGGCCAGTTTACAGAAAAATGGACAAAAGATATTTTTTCTCCCATTGCTAGGAATTTAGGATTTTACGCAGTAAACAGCGTGGTCTGCGAAGAGATTGGACTTCCAAAAAGGTCAGGTGCTGATCTTGCTTTTTGTACTAAAAATTCGACAAATCAAAGACCTGAAAATATAAAACTCATTTTTGAAATAAAGATGAGCATTGTCTCTAATTATAAATATACACATCCTGATAATATTTCATTTATTGGTGACTATAAATCTCACAAAGGCACTCCTGCACTTTTACGATCTGATTCTATGCTAAAAGCAATAGGTAAATCTATCAACATTAGAGTTTCTGGAATAGAATCAACAAAAATTCCAATTATCATTTTGGGAAATAGCCCAATAACTGACAGCTATATTCATAAAGTTGATTTCCTTAAAACGGCCGGTGTAATTCAGGGCTTTTGGTCTTTGAATCCTACGCCCACTATCACAGAACATGTAAGAAATACACCATTAAATGGTTTTCAGACAGTTGAAAATATTAATTTACTTTCAAAGCTAACTAATGAACTCTTAAATCAAGAAATGAATTATTTCTCCTCAATGATATCTAAACCTAAACTTGGAGAAATTATTCGTATTGCAAATGAAGAAAGTACTGCTGAAGCAAAAGCAGAAAAATTTCTAGAGTTAATAAAGGAGTTCTAATGAAACAATTTAATAGAGAAGGAACTAAAACAAGCTCATTCGGGACCAATGGAAGAATAAATCATGATTCTTCTAAATTTTATGATTCCAAATTGTATAAGGAATTAAAAAATAATAAGCAAATTTCAAAACCTACCAATGAATTTCCCAATAATCTTCTGAATAATATTATTCATGGCTCTTGCGAACAAATGAAAGAAATACCGGATAATTCTTTGCATCTAATGATTACTTCACCTCCGTATAATGTATCAAAAGAATATGATAATGACTTGTCATTGAGTGAATATTTGACTTTACTTAAAAATGCTTTTTCTGAGACTTACAGAGTTTTGATTAATGGTGGGCGTGCATGTATAAATGTTGCAAATTTAGGCAGAAAACCATATATCCCCCTTTCAGATTACATTTCGAAAATAATGATTGAAATTGGTTTCAACATGCGGGGAGAAATAATTTGGAATAAAGCAGCTAGTGCAAGTCCATCAACTGCTTGGGGAAGCTGGCAAAGTGCATCAAACCCAACTTTAAGAGATATACATGAGTATATTCTCATATTTTCAAAAGGAGATTATAAACGGGAAAGAAGCAAAGAGGAAAAAGATATTATAAAAGATTCAATAACAAAAGAACAATTTATGGAATGGACAAAGTCAATTTGGACAATGAATGCAGAAAGAGCAAAAAAAATAGGGCATCCAGCTCCTTTCCCCGAAGAACTACCATTTAGATTAATTCAATTATTTTCTTTTGAAACCGACATTATACTTGATCCTTTTATGGGCAGTGGAACTACAGCTGTATCTGCTTTAAAGTCAAATAGATACTTTATAGGTTATGAAACCGACGCAAATTATATAAAATTAGCAAATCGAAGAATAAAAAAATGTAAAACACAATTAGCAAGTTTATTTTAAAGCGACACCTAATGAGGAAAGAATAAGGTCATATAAAAGGATAAAATCAATGCAAATAATAGCTTTAACCAATCAAAAAGGCGGAGTGGGCAAGACTACCTGCGCTATTAATATAGGAGCGGGCTTAAATAGGCTTAGCAAGCGCGTCTTGCTGATAGATTTAGATCCACAGGCACATTTAACTTACAGTTTAGGAATACCCGCTCACGAGCTTAAGAATACAGTTTATGAACTTTTAAAGGGAATCATAAGCTTAAAGGAAACAATTATCAAAAGGAATGGCCTTAGCCTGGTCCCCTCTTCTCTTAATTTCTCCGGAGCCGAGATAGAATTTTCAGGATTAGCCGGCAGGGAATTTTTTCTTAGCGAGATTTTTTTATAAAGCTAAAAAGGATATTATTATGAGTGAAATTCCCCCAGCAGGAGCTGGGGGCATCTTTTGGCTACAAGCGAAAAACGAGCTTGAGCCCTTCGGGCAGCCGCTACATCTCCAGACAGGAGTCTGGAGTTTTATGCGGCTTAATAAAAAAACGTTATAATAAAATTTATTGGTCCTGTTATCGATGTTACAATTAATTCTTTGATGAATGTTATTGATAACAAGATGAAAGAAGGAATAATAAATTTTAAAATTTTAATTTCTTCCCCGCAATCTCTTTTAGGCCATGGCCGGTTAGCCACTACTGAAATTTATCTTAATTTATCTCCGGAAGATGCTATTAGAGAATTTTTAAATAAATGGTAATTTATTTAAAACTATCTAATTAAATGATTATTTTGAAAGGATGCAACAATGAAAGAAGAAATAATCACAGAAGTATCAAAACAGTTAGTGAATAAGGCTACTGAATTTTTAGAAAAAATAGTAAATCCTCCATTAAAAGAATTAGGCGGATTATTAGCAGATAAAATGAAATACTGGCGATTTAGGAATCAAGTAAATACTATTATTCAGGCAGAAAAATTCCTAAAAGAAAAAAATATTAAGCCTGAAAAAGTCCCCCTTAAACCACTTTTTTCGCTTTTAGAATATTCTTCATGGGAAGAAGATCAATCCATGCAAATAAAATGGGCATCATTGCTTGCAAATTATGCAAATCCTGAATTTTCAAATGATATTAATTTATGCTATGTAGAAATTCTTAATCAACTTACTCCTATAGAAGTCAAAATACTAGATATACTATATGACGCTTACTATGACAAGCCTTCTAATTTAAAAAATCCTCCGGTTTTTAGTAAAGATAAAATATTTAATTTTGTTAATACCAAAAAAGAAAAACAACTTATTATTATAGATAATCTTTTTAGACTTAACTTATTACAGTCAACAGCTTCTCATAACGGCGTTCTTGTTGGAGAATTTCCTATATCGCTTAGGACCTATGATGCTATAGAATTTACACCTTTGGGCCTTGATTTTGTCAAGCAATGCAGATTTCAATAATAATTCACTTTAATTTATTACTCTTAACTTGACACCTTCTTTTTTTTAAGATAAACTGTAGAAAAATAAATTTATATTCTTGTAGGTGAAATAAATGCAAACTTCAGATGTTCTAAAAAAAATAAATATTCCCAGACATAAATTATATTATCTGGAGCAAAAAGGTTATATTAACCCTAAAAAAATAACCAGGGGCGATCTAGAGATGAGAGAATATACAGATGAAGACTTTCGCAAAATCCAGATAATATGGAAATTTTTGAAGCGGGGCTTTAAGCATAAGGTTGCCTATCAAAAAGCAATGGAAAATCTAAATAAGTCTTAAGCCGGTACTTTATCTAAAATCTAAAAAAGGTTAAGATAAAATATAATCATGAATAAGGAAAATACCCATAAATTTAAAAAGCCTAAAGTCATCGCTGTTGCCAATCAAAAGGGAGGAGTGGGAAAGACTAATATCACTTTTAATCTCTCCGGAGCTCTATCTGAAAAAAACAAAAGGCTTCTTCTTATAGATTTAGACCAGCAGGGAAATCTTTCCTCCTCATTTTTAGAAAATATTTACACCCTTAAATTTACCGTTGCTGACCTCTTTTTAGATAATGCCCTTGATATTGCAAAGGTTATTCAAAAAACCTCTTTTCAAAATATAGACATTATCCCTTCCAATATAGATTTAAGCAAAATAGATCTCCAACTGGCTGGAGAGCCAGACGCCCAGTATTTTTTAGCTGATAAATTAAAAGACCTAAAAGAAAACTATACCTATATAATCATTGACTGTCCTCCAAGTTTAGGTCTAGCCACTAGAATTGGCCTGGTGGCCGCAGACGAGGTTATTATACCTTTAGAGTGTCAGGAATGGGCCGTCAAAGGAACCGCCTACCTAAGAGGGGCCATAACCAAGATAAGGAAAAGGGCAAATCCTAAGCTCGAAATAATGGGCTATATTATAAATAAGTTTGTCGGCAGAAGAAAGTTGGAAGAGGTTTACCACGAGACTGTTTTAGAGGGTTTTAAAGATAAAGTATTTAAAGTAGAGTTAAAGAACAGTGTAAAATACGCTGAAGCAACCACTCTAAAAAAACCAATTACTTATTACTTGCCCTCTTCAGAACAAGCAGAAACCTATCGAAAATTAGCTCAGGAGATTATAAATCATGGCTAAAAAAAAGGAAAATATCTTAAGAAAATTCGCCAAAGATACTTTTGATTCTCTTCCCATCCAAGAAGAAATTGTCAAGAAAGAAAGAAAGGGTATTAGAGAAGGAACAAAGGGTCTTTCCGGCGCCAGAATCATTGAAATATCTAGAATAAAATTAGATCCCGAACAACCAAGAAAAAGTTTAAACCAGAAAAGATTAAATGAATTAGCAGAATCCATTAAAAAACATGGACTCCTACAGCCAATTAGTGTTGAGTATATAGAACATGAAGATTGCTTTAAAATAATCAACGGCGAGCGCAGATATAAAGCGGCTAAATTATCCAGGCTTCAAGAATTACCCTGTATTATTAAAAATATTGATAATCATACCCGGCTTATCCATCAGTTAATCGAAAATATCCAAAGGCAGGACCTTCCACCACTTGAAGAAGCAGAATCAATCCAAGCCTTGATCAATAAAAAAAGAATGGAAAATCCAAACTATTCTCAAAGAGAAGCCTCTAGAGAATTGGGACTTCCTAAAAGCTACGTGAACGAAATGCTTTCTTTGCTCAAGCTTCCTCAGGACATAAAGGAGAGTGTCCGAACATCGGACACTGTACCAAAATCCTTATTATTACTACTTATCCGGCAGAGTGATGAAAAAAATATAAGAGGTTTTTACAGGCAAATAAAAGAAGGAAAACTAACGGTTAGAGAAGCAAAAACAAAAATCAAAAGATCTAAATCTAAAAGCGGAAGGCCTAAATACTATGAATATAAATTCGAATCACCTGGAAGAGAATTTATTTTAAAAATTAAATTTAAAAAATCTGAGATAGAACAATCTGAAATAATTAATGCTATTCATCAAGTATTAAATAGTCTAAATAAATAATTAGAAATACTGGATATTAAAGAGGGTGTCCGAACATCGGACACTGGGCAAAAATCCCTATTGTTACTGCTTCTCCGGCAAAGTAATAAAATAAATAAAAGGGGTTTTTGCAGGCAAACAAATGAAAAAGTCCAAAGAGATTTCTATAAAAAAACTAAGGAGTTAAAATTGAATAAAACTTTTATTTATTTAGATGAATCCGGAGATTTAGGTTTTAATAAAGGTTCATCTAAATATTTTGTTATATCCTTTATTGCTATGGACGCTAAAACGAACTTGATATTAAAGAGAAAAATAAAAAAAGTTAAGAAAAAGCATAAAATAGGGAAAGATGTAGAAATTAAGGGTAACAAAAGCAATCATTCTCTACGCACTGATGTTTTAAAGGAGATATGTTCTTTGCCAATAGAAATTTATTCCATTACAACTAAAAAACAAGGAATAAATAAATCTTTACGTAAAGACACTAATATTTTTTATAACTATATGGTGAATTTGATATTAGTTCCATATATAGAACGGTCAAAAATTAGTAATTTATGCCTGATAGCAGATTTAAGAATTAATAAAGTTTCTAAAGGAATGAGGTTTGGGGATTATTTGAAATATAAACTTTTCTTTGAAAATAGCTTATATAAAATAAAACTTGATATCCAATATCTCGATTCGCTTACTTCGTATGGTTTACAAGCTGTTGATTTTATAGCTAATATTATTTTTAAAAACTACGAACAATCGAATGATAGATACTATAAAGCTTTAAGGGGAAGGATTGTAGAAGATAAACGTTTATATTTCAATTCTTAAACACAAAAGCGGACCCTGGAGGCAACTAGCTTACATCTAGTTTATACCACCCTTCCGGCAGTATACCGATTCAGGACTTACCCGCTTTTACATAAAAATTATTATTTTTTATTATTTTATAATTATTATATATATATATTATATATATATATTAAAATTTTGTCAACTTGTTCAACTTGTTCAACTTGTTGTGTCTTGTTAATGCGTTATGAAATGGTTCTAAAAACCGTATCTATATAAAAAGTTAAATCAAAAACCGGTTTTCTACCTTAATTAAAAAGGCTTATGGCTTTATTGCCGTATAAAAAATACTTATTTTTTACACAATATGTCTTGCATAACAAAGTAATTCGGTTATTTTAAGTCAAGTGAAATACAGACTCGCCCTAAGTAATGAAATGAGGATAAGAAAATGATTGAAAGATGGATGCGTGAGTCAATAACTATACTAAAAAGTGCAATAGAAAAATTTGAAAACGGTAAAGAAGGTGATTTTAAACAGGCTCTTATGACCGCAGACCATGCAACTGAGACAATAATGAGAAATTATCTGATTTTTAAAGAGAATATGAAGAATCTTCCTTACGATTATCCTTCATTGCTAAAAGAAGTTAATAAAAAAGTGAATATACTTAATGATATTAATGAAACCATAGAAACATTTCGTTTAATTCGTGATGGTTTTCGACATCACAATTTGCAAAAGTTTGAGAAAGGATTAAAAGGTACCACTACTGGTTTAACATTAGAAAAAAGTTATTTGGAAGATTATTTAATAGCAGTATGTGCCTTGTTTAAATATTTAACAGGTATTCAGATAGATATAGGAGGTAATCAAAATGCCAAAAGAGACTAAACTTATTAATGATGAATATAGGAAAAAAAAGCCAGAAGAAGTTGTTTTAGAAGATATAGTTATTCCGTTTCTGAGAGAGGAATTAGGCTATAAACTAATAGATCCACGACTTCAAAGAGTTCCTGTCAGATTTGGCAGAGAAACTAAGTATGCGGATACCGTCGTTTACATAATTAAAAATGCTCGCAAAATCCCACACATTCTAATAGAAACAAAAGCACCGGGTGAAGCTTTAGACTGGGAACAGGCAGAATCTTATGCTCATAGATTAGGGGCACCTTACTTTTTGGCTACAGATGGAAAAATATGGCATTGGTATCAGACAGGAAAAAGACAAGGAGAGTCAACGAGAATAGAGAAAGCTCCCAAACCTCCTGTTTATATGGGGAAAGAGGTGTTAATAGCGTTTGAGGACCTTAATGAGTTACAAAGAGTAGTAGGTAAATGTCATAACATAATAAGGAATGAAGAAGGCTTTGACCCTACTATTGCTTTTGACGAAATTAGTAAATTACTTTTTGCGAAGATGCAAGATGAAAGAGAAGTCGAACAAGGTTTTAAAGATAATGATAAAAGAACCCCAAAAAGTGATTATGAATTTAGGATAGATAGAGATGAGTTGCCTGAAGAAGTAGGTACAAAAGTTAAAGAATTATTTGAAAGGGCAAAAAATAAATATCCTGAGATATTTGAGGGGGCAACAGAAGATATTAAATATATCAAATTAAGATTCACAACTATCTTCCATATAGTAGAAGAATTACAGAGCTATACCTTACAAGAAACAACAATTGATATTAAAGGAGCTACTTATGAATTATTTATTAAAGGAACATTTACTGGCAAGGGACTTGGACAATTCTTTACGCCGAGAGAAATTGTAGAATTTATGGTAGATATGGTTGAGCCAAAAAGAAAACACTTGATACTTGATCCTGCTTGTGGCTCTTGCGGCTTTTTAATAACTTGTATGGATAGAGTTTTTGACGATATAGATGA
>Ga0315546_1002707_pt1 | contig 10045 bp, 3 predicted proteins | sample SalMarSW160170MG_FD_203833 | JGI IMG/M metagenome (GOLD analysis project Ga0315546, IMG submission 203833) | Salt marsh sediment microbial communities from the Plum Island Ecosystem LTER, Massachusetts, United States - Salt Marsh Sediment SW1601-170 ... | reverse complement strand
CGTCTGTAGCCCCTGCCATTTCCGATGCTGTCCAATGCAATCACGCCCACAGTCTGAGTCAGAGGAACGGCTGGGTGGACCAGGTAGTGGGCGACGCCGGCACTGTCCAACTCCTCTGCGCTCCAGGCAGCGAAGAGCACGCTGCGAGCGGGGCGATAGCCCGCCGATTGCCACACCCGCGCCATCTCCAATAAAGCTGCCACGCCGGATGCGTTCCGGTTGGCGCCGGGGAAGTAGAGGCCATCCGGCGACTGGCCGATATGGTCGTAGTGAGCGCCGACGATGAGCACCTCGTCGGCCAGGTTGGGATCGCTTCCCGGCAACAGGCCCAGGGCGTTGGCGGTGAGGGTGGTGGCGACGGGGAGGCGCACGATGGTTTGCTGCATCTGTACGCCGAGTGGGAGCGCGGGGGGCGCGAATGATAGATCCCGGTACTCCATCCCCAACTGATTCAGCAGGGTCTCAAAGGCGGCCCCGGTGATCTCGAACACGGGAATGGTGACCTGTGACCCGGAGATGGACCGGACGTGGCCTGTCTGGAAATCCTTGGGTTCCCTATCGGTGGCGATGACCAGCCCGCCCGCGCCGTGGTCCTGCAGTTGCACGGCACGAGCGGCCGGGTCGTCCACGTCTCGTTCGAGGACCACGGCCCCGCCAAAGCGCATCCCCTCCAGGTCTTCCGTATGCACCCACACCAACTCTCCCTCGGCGATGCCCTCCCCGGCGCTTTCCAGGAAATCTTGGCGGTAAGTGAATTCGTGGAGCCCCGTGCCGTCGGCGTCCAGCAGGGTGAGAGTAGGGACGCTGATAAGATGGGTATAGGAGATGGGGAACTGTTGCAGGTACCCCCTCCTTTCCCCCCCCTCATAGGGGGGGGCTGGGGAGGGTACCAGCGGGTCGCCGAGGGGTTGTAGTCCCAGGGAGGCGAATCGTTCGGCAATATAGGCAGCGGCCAGGTCTGCTCCGGGAGCGCCCGCCTCTCGCCCGCCGAACTCGGCACTGGATAGGACCGCGATGTGGGCCAGGGCACGCTCGGGGGGAAAGCGCTGGGCCAGCGATACCAGGTCATCCGGCACCCCCGCGACGCGGGCGTACTCCCGCCACTCAGCCAGGAAGGGCTCCGGGTCCACGCCCAGGGCAGTGTGCAGGTTAGTAGCCACATCGTCGGAGGCGATGGATTGGGCAATGAACCGCCGCAGTCCCGGCAAGCCGTGCTGCTCGACGATGTAGGAGACCACCGACCAGGATTGGGCGGAGAAAAGCTCGACTTGATCGTCCGGCACATCTTCCCAGGATAGCAAGCTTTGCAGCGGAAACTCGTCGTGGTGGCGTACCGCCTCTTGCACAACCGGTGAGCACTCCCCGGCCATCCGGTGGATGCCCAGGGGGAGCACACGACCAACTTCGGAATTGGCGACCCCTTCGTGCAGCCAGGACAGACCCCCCTCAATTCCCCCTGCGAGGGGGGAGGAAAGCCCCTGTGCAAAGAGCACCTGGCGGGTCAGTTCTTGGGCGATGATGCGTTGGATGGCGCGATCGCTGTCGTCCCGAAACCGGCACTTAATGGCCTCGCCTGGCCTGGTCCAGCCGCTCACCCAGCCGGGCAGGGAGAGGAAGACCGAGGTGCGGAAGAGTTCGCCGTCGTCGTAGACCTTGATCTCCTGGGGCAACGAGGGAGCCGCATCCAGGTCGGCGGTCACCTGAGCATAAGCCGCCTCCGCCAGGTCGAGGATGCGCTGCGCCCACGCTTTGCCGTGATCCTGGTACTTAAGGATGAAATGTGTGCTGGTAAGCTTGTTCCAGGTCATGCCAGCGTAGAGCCAGCGGTCGCCCTCCCGCACGAAGCGGGCGTCGTAGCCGACCTGGATAGGTTGCCCGCCGGTGATTACGGATTCGACGCTCAGCGCGACGATGGCCGCTGTGGCCGGTCTCTGACTGCGCCACTGCGACCAGCCGACAAGTTCTCCGGCGACGGAGTAGCTGACGACGGGGTGGTCGGCCAGGTCGGCGAACCAATTGCGCTCCTCGGTGCGCAGACCGGGGTCAACCGGGGTAACGGTGGACAGGAAGCCTGCCTCGTTCCCTTCAAGCACCGCCTCGATGCGGGCGGCGATGGTGGCCTGGATGCCCCCGGCGTCGGCGCGCAGCGGGTCGAGGCGGTCAGCACGCCAGGCGGACTCGAACCGGGCAGAGGAAAGGCCCAGGGCTTGTTGGATGGCGCGACTGAAGTCGTGACTACGGCCCCAGGCGGTGCATAGGGCGTGCAGGCCGTCGGTGCCGTACCGGTCGAGGAGATACTCGGTGGCACTCCACGCATGGGCCCGCAGCGCCTGGGCTTCCTGGTCCGGCAGGTCGCTCAGGACTTCGGTGAACTCAGTCGAACCGGCGGGAAAGCCGAACAAGGGAGTGACGACATCGGTGGTGGCGAGGATGGGCAAATGCTCCCTCTCCGCGCCATCCTCATAGTAGAGCGCCAGCCCTTCGCGCAACCAGGCTCCTTCGTCGGGCGGCAACCCCATTTGATTGAGAGTCAGGTTGACCACGGCGGGAGTAATGGGCTGGCCCCAGGCGATCTCGGCCAGTCCTGCTGACGAGACCAGCCACCCCCCCCTGCCCCTCCCTGCGAGGGGAGGAGAGAGTGAGGGCGCTGCCGGGCGAGCGATGGCCCGCATCGTGGCGGCATCGGGGTAGTAGATGAAGCAAGCGCCGGTGATGGGCTTCAGTCCCAGGTCGGCGGCGATGGTGAGGTAGGCATCCTGGGTGGTGGAGAGCAGTTCACGCGCTTCCACGGGCATGTCGGGGAAGCGGGCGACGGTGACCACATCGCTAGAGAGTTCGTCCAGTTCGCAGCCGGCGAAATACCACGCGTCGTCCCGCTGCACGAACCGCACGTCGTAGGAAACAGACAGCTCGCGCCCCGTCCCGTCGGCCCAGCGGTAGGCAACTGTGAGGGTGACGTCCGCCTCGCCGTCGCCGATGCGCATCCGGCCGGGCTCGACGGTCACCTCGGTCAGTTCCAGCAACCACAGGCTGTCGAACCAGGCGGCCTGGGTTGCCTGTAGGTCAGGATCGTTCGGGTTGAGTCCTGCGAGAAATGCCTCTCTGTCACCGCTGGCGATGCTGGCGCGGAGCCGCTCTACGGCCTGTTCCAGCTCGACGTGTCCCTGCGCCAGCGCGGCCAGCGTGTGGGCGGAGAGGACGCCGACTGTCTTCAGTTTCTCCGGCTCAATGACCTCGACTTCGTCGTCCGGGGTGTGGTAGAAAGTGTCGGGCCACCAGATGAGCATGGCCGCGGGCACTCCTGCCTCGTAGAAGGAGAAGTGGTCGCTGTGCCCTTCGAAGGTGAGGGTGGTGGTAACGCCGTAGGCACCGGCGCTGGCCTGCAGTTGGGCAGCCACGGCCCCCTCTCCGTCTATCTGCAGCGCCTCGCCCGCGCCAACCATGTCCAGGTTGAGCATGGCGACGGTGCGAGTGAGCGGATACGTGGGGTTCTCCACGTAGTGCCGGGAGCCCAGCAGCCCCTGCTCCTCGCCGTCCCAGGCGGCGAAGAGTACACTGCGGGCAGGGTGGAAGTCCTGCGCCTGCCACAGCCGGGCAATCTCCAGCATTGTGGCGATGCCAGAAGCATTGTCGTTGGCACCGTTCATAATGGTGATGGCGCCGTCCGGCTCGCGTCCCAGGTGGTCGTAGTGAGCGCCGATGACGACGATACTCCCCCCATCCCCCCCTATGAAGGGGGGAGCCGTGGGGTTGGAGCCGGGAAGGAGACCCAGGACGTTGCGGGCCTCGACCACTTCCTGTTCCTCAAGAACCACGGCTATCCGCACGGTGGTGGAGAGGGGCGTGGCGGCGAAGCGCAGGCTCAGGTCGTCCAGCGTGTAGTCGGTGCCGATGAGAAGGTCCTGCGCGACGGCCTCGGAGATCAGGCAGGCAGGGATGGTCTGCGGCACCCAGGCGGTCTTGCGGTAGCCCCCGCGCCGGAATGGCTCGCCCTCCCTTTCTCGATCCAGCAGCAAAAGGCCGCCGACCTGGTGCTCGATGGCCTGACGATAGACCTCGGGTTCGGCGGTGAGGCGGCACAGCGCGACTTTGCCGGCCATGTCGAGGCCAGCGTAGTCATCGTGCAGACACTCGTTCAGCCAGACGACCGACCCTTCTCCCTCTCCTGCGCCGAGATAGCCGCCGGTCAGGGCGCGGTAGTCGGTGCGGTAGGCGTAGGTGTGGGTAAGTGTCTCCCCTCTGTGGGATGTGATGGTGAGAACTGGCGGTGACGTGATCCGCCCATAGGGCACGGTGAAGGTCTGGAAGTAGGTGGAGTCCACCCCGGCCGGCTGTAAGCCATATTCGGCGAAGCGGGCGGCGATGTAGTCACCGGCGGCCCGCCCGCCGGGGGTGCCAGGCTGGCGGCCGCCCAGTTCGTCGCTGGCCAGGTACGCGATGTGCTCCAGCGCCCGCTCCTCGTCGAACATACGGGCGGCGGCGGTGTAATTGGTAGCGGGAACCGGAGGCCCCACGACTATCCCCACTGTGCCTGGCGCGGGTGTTGGGTGCATCACAGCGGGGGTAGCCGTGCTCGCTGGCGGCCACTGGAATTGGAAAGGTGCCGGCTCGGCGGCGTCCTGAGACGCAGTTGGCCGGAACAGGCTCCACAGGTAAGCCAGGATGGCGACCTGGACGAGGGCCAGGACGACGATCAGGGTGATGAGGGTGCGGCGGCTAAGGTTATTGTGTGGCTTGTTCATCGCGCGCAGGAAAGTTGTGCAGGTTGTCGTACTGTCGCCCCATAGTCACGGTTACATCACCGGTGCTCATCCCGTAGACAACCGACCATTGTGTGTTCTCCTGGGACACCTCTGCCAGGAGGTCTACGGCGTCCTGCGTGGTCATCCGGCCTTGGACTTCTATGAGGCGTTGGCTGATCCTGTCGTACCGCCAACACTCCCCTTCCGCCGATGCATCGGCCGAAGCGCGTAGGAAATTCGTCGCCAGATGCCAGGCTGTCTCATTGGGGATGACTACCATCTCACCCTGGTAAAATTCCACCAGCACCGAGCGTCCCGACGAGTCGGCGATCAGATAATGAAGGAGTGGGCCGCCCTCCATATCAACGTTATAGTTTTGGAGGATGGCAACAGCCTCGTCTACGTTGTTGGCGTGATCGAGTATCTTGCGAATCACTCTCAACGGGCCGATGGTCTCTTTGCCTGGGTCGGGGTGCATCTGCCCTGGCGGCACGGCCGCCATGCCAATGACCAGACCGCGCTCATTCATGCCATCGAACGGCAAGCGCGGTGCATCTAAAAGCGCTTGACGCTCGGCGAGGGACAGATCAGTCAGTGTGCCTGCCCCGTCTCCCCCGAACCCCAGGTAGGCGATATCCACCATCGAAACCGAAGCGTATCCATCCGGTGGGTCGGTGAACAGGAGCAAGGCCGGGCTGTATTCCCAGTCAAAGTTGCGGCCATAGAGCATGCTGTCCGCATCGCCAAGAGCGGCGAAAAGCGAACAGGCCCACATCAGGTTTGGGTGCGGCAGGTTCGCACTCGCCAGCCACTTGACACTCTCAGGGGAAGATACCCTCTGATCGTATGCGCCGTAGTAGTGCATGGTGTAGAGCGGATAGTCGTCCACTTGCTCCAGGCTGCCGAGCGTCGCGGCTTCTTCTTCCGACAGACCATCTGCGCGGTTTTCATCTATCGGCGCGGCAGTTGGGGTTGAGGTCACAGGGAGCGTAGGGGGAGCCGTCAATGAGGGAGAGACAGGCGTCGTGGCAGCCGGTGAAGGGACAGGCGCAGGCGCGTCTGCGGCCTTCTCGCCGCTACCACAAGCGGCAATCAGCAATGCGGCAACTATCAGGACGAACGTAGTCAAGCGGTTACGGCGACCAAACCCCCAGCCCATCAAACCCCTCGCTGAACGTCAGTTGCTCCAGTTCGCCTCACGCTTCACGTTTTACGCATCAGTATCTCGGCTCGTGCGCAGCCGTGATCAGCGTCAAATTGACCACCTGGGCTGCCTGGCTCAGGTGATGCGGGTTGATGCTACCCAGCGTATCGTCGGCCAACGCGGGCGGCGGGTCGCCCCAGGTAACGATCAGCGTGCCATTCTCCCCGCTAAACAACTGCTGATAACGGTGGCGCGGCGCCCCGCCCTGAGTTACATCCACGTCCAGCCTTTCGGCGCTGGAGGCAAGCAGGTTGAACAGGTTGTCCCGCCCACTCACCTGACGCGCCACCAGCCCGTCGCCGGTGGCACTGCCCAGCCGGTCCAGGTGAATCACTGCGGCGATGTCGTAGCGATGGATGAAGCCGGTGGGTAGGTCGTGGAAGTAGTGTGCTCCCGAGTAGGGCAATTCGCCACCGACCCAGGCCGCAAAAAGCACGGAGCGCCGGGGCTGGAACTCCTGCTCCTGCCATAGGCGGGCGATCTCCAGCATCGCCGCGACACCCGATGCGTTGCCGTTAGCGCCGGGGTAGAGCGTGCCATCGGACTTCGGCGAGCCCAGTCGAGCTGGCGCGCGCCCCAACCCATCGTAGTGGCAGGAGACGATGACCAACTCCCGCGCCAGGTTGGCGTCAGAGCCGTCGAGCAGCCACATCACGTTGTACGCCGTGACCGTCTCGGGCGGCTCGAGTTGGAGCCGCTGACGCACCCACGCGTCCAGTTCGCGGGTGATCCAGGGCGACCCTGTCCCATCCAACCCGGCAATCTCCTCCCGGAGCGCTTCGACGTCGAGCCCGTCGCCGGACAGAATAGCGTCGGCGGTGGCGGGGGTGATGCGAAAGACCGGCAGGGGGGGACGCTCCAGGTAGAAACCAGGTTTTTTCCGAAAAACCTGGTTTCTTGGCGTCACGTCGTCCGAGACGATCAGCATGCCCTGCGCGCCCCGGATGAGCGCCTCGGTGACGAAGTTTTCGGGCGCGTTGCCGGCGATGACCATCGCAACGCGCCCTCTCAAGTCTAGCCCCTTGAAGCGGGCGTACATCTCCTCCGGCGACCGCTGGCTCAAGGCCGTGGACGGGGGGAAGAGGACAAGGGTGACCGGAGCCTCGGCTTGGCCGCTGCCGCCGTGATGCTCGATGGACTCGCCATAGTCGGCCAGGCGGGTAAAGGCGGTGAGCGCAACCCCTTCTTCATCCACCAGCGCCAACTCTGACGGCTCTGCCGGGCGGGCCAGCGTGAGCGGCACTTCTTTGAACCAGCCACCGGGCGGGGCGTCCAGGCCGTAGGCCTCGAGTTCGTCCACGATGTACTCCGCCGCCCGGTACGCCTCCGGGCTGCCGACGCCGCGCCCGTTCATGCCAGGTGCGCTGAGGAACTCGACGTGACGCACCAGATCGGCCTCGCTGACTTGCTGGGCCAGGTGCCGGTAGGAGGGGGCGGGGCCCAGGGTGATGATGACGTAGATGCTGGCGGCGGTGATGAGCGCGACACCGGCGATCCCCCGCCAACTGAGCAACACAGCAGTGTTGAACTCGACTTTATCCATTTCGGCGTTTTTGGGCCAATTTTCACTGATTTTGGCCGATTTTGAGCCATTTTAGCAATATTGACCCCCTGCATATAGGTGCGTGCTACAATTTCAACCCAGATATGGGGGTCGAATACAAATGGATAAAGTCGAGTTGAACAGACCCTGGTCAATCAGCCGCCGCAGCCCCTCGCCCAGCAGGTTGAAGCCGGTGACCGACACGAAGAAGGCGATGGCGGGGAACATGACCATCCACGGGCGGGAGCGGGCCCACGCTCGCGACCCGGCCATCATCGCGCCCCACTCCGGCAGCGCGAAGTACTGCCTTTGCGAGAAGTCGCCCACGGGGATAGCGGTGCCGCCGCCGATGTAGACGCCGACGAAGCCCAGTTCGCCCAGGATCATCAGCCCCGCTCCCATCTCCAGCAGGGTGATGACGATCAGCGCTGGCAAGACGTTGGGCAGGATGTGGCGAATCGCCAGTTCCAGCGAGTTTAGTCCGATGGCCCATCCGCTGTCCAGGAAGGGTTCTTGCTTGATACGGATGAACTCGGCGCGGATGTACTGGGCGATCTCCCCCCAGCCCACGGCGCACAGGGCGACGATGAACACCGGCAGGCCCCGCCGAATGTTCAGCGCGAAGATGAGGATCATCGCCACCAGCAGCATGGGCAGTGAGATCAACATCTGTATGGTTCCCATCACAACCTGGTCCACCAGCCGGCCCTTGTTCCAACCGGCCAGGCCGCCCAGTGCCAGCCCCAGCGCCAGGCGAGCCATCGTGATGAAGGCAGCGGCCACCAGCGTGTTGCGCGTGCCGTAGAGCAGCATGCTCAGCGTGTCGCGGCCCAGTTCGTCGGTGCCCATCGGGTGCTCGGGCGAGGGTGGGAAGGGCGGGGAACTGAGATTGCCGTCCACGTACTCCATGGAGTGGCGACCGTGCAGGTAGGGGTTCTGCGGGGCCAGCAGTGGTCCGAACAGGACGCCGGTGAACAAGATCAGCACGATCAGCCCGCCAGCCAGCAAGGGGACGTTGAACAGAATATGGCGCAGACGGACACGTCGCCGCCGGACCTCTCCACCCGCGTGCGGGGAGGTGTGGCGCAGCCTGGAAAGATCGGCGCGAGGGTTCAGGAGACGAGTGAGGAATGTGCGCAACCTCACGCGCCGCCTCCATTGTCCTGCATGCGCAGGCGCGGGTCAATCAAGCGGTAGACCAGGTCTGCCAGTAAGTTGACCAAGAGGAAAGCCACTCCCAGGCTCAAGGCCAGGGCGGCGACCACCTTGACTTCTCGCTGGTAGATGGCATTGAGCATTGTGACACCCAGGCCAGGCCAGTTGAAAAAGATCTCGACTACCGGCAGGCTGCCCAAGGCAAAGCGGAACGAGATGACCACGGCAGTGAAGATGCTGACGCTGGCGTTGCGCAGCGTGTGCGTCCAGAAGACACCCCTCGGATCCAATCCCTTGGCGCGAGCGGTGCGGATAAAGTCCCGGTTCAGGATCTCAGAGATGGAGACAAAAGTGACGCGGGTGATATGTGCCAGGGGACGGGCGGCCAGCACCAGCGCAGGGGCTACCACCCGTGGCAGCAGGTCCCTGCGGTACCCGCCGATGCCGTGGATGGAGAAGAGGCCGCTGCCGGTGCGCTGGTAGAACTTGATGTCGGCCACCTGTAGCAGCAGGGCGAGGAAGAAGCTGGGGATGGAGACTCCGATCACCGTCAGGGTAAGAGTAGGTAGGGACAACAGGGAGTGACGGCGGGCGGCGGCCAGCCCCCCAGCGGCGATGCCGACCACGGTGGCCAGCGCAATGGAGGCCGCCAGCAGCGAAGCACTTCCGACGAAGGTGTCGGCCAACAGTTCCGTCACTGGCACCCAGACGCGCTGAGTGATGCCTCGGGAGGTGTGACCGAGGTCGCCCTGGAAGGCATCCTCAAAGAAGTCTATCGTCTCCCCAAGTGCCGGTTCGGCCAGTTCCCACGCGCTGCGGGTCCTGCCTGTGGTGGTCGAGTTGACGCTGAGGCGCATGCCGAGCACGCAGAAGTAGACGATGGCGAAGGCTACGGCGACGATGAAAAGCAGGCGGCGCAGCACAAAGGCGAGCCCTGCAGAGAGGATGGTGGAGGATGGAGAGGGGAGGGTGGAGGATGGAGAGGGGAGAAGGGAGGATGGAGAGGGGAGAGGGGAGGATGGGGGACGGCGGTCGCTCCGTTCGGGCGCGAGTGACTGGAGCTTGCCATAGGTGAGCGATCTCCAAACCCATTCCACTGGGCCGAACCGGTATCGCTCTAACCACCAATCGCTCAAACCGATTTGAGCTCGGTAGATGATGATTGTCAGGATGAGGGTAATGGCAGGCCCAAGATTCCCGTAGATTCCCAGCCCGTAGCCGTAGAAAATCAGCGTGCACACCACGGACTGAAACAGGTAATTGCTCAGCGCCATGCGTCCTACTGCGACCAGGGGGGCCAGTCGTTGCTGCCACGCTCTCCGCCGGACGAGCAGGACAATTGCTGAGATGTAGAACAGGCAGAGGGCTGGCCCTCCTATGGTACGAGCCCCTCTTGTCGCG
>Ga0315546_1002703_pt1 | contig 10051 bp, 18 predicted proteins | sample SalMarSW160170MG_FD_203833 | JGI IMG/M metagenome (GOLD analysis project Ga0315546, IMG submission 203833) | Salt marsh sediment microbial communities from the Plum Island Ecosystem LTER, Massachusetts, United States - Salt Marsh Sediment SW1601-170 ... | reverse complement strand
AAGTAATACTTATGATATTAGGAATAGTATTATTTCAAAATTTGAAAAAAAAAATTTAAAATTTTAATTTAATTTCTATGTTTGAAATAACATTTTTTTATAAAATAATATGATAATTTAGTTATGTCTAACAAAAAACTTTTTCCCAATGATTAATAATATGATTAATATGTTAGGTTAAATTAAAACATGTTTTATATATATTTAAACTCACAACACTTTTAATATTATGAATAATATTATTTCATTTTTTCGAGAATTTTTGATTAATTCTATATTTTCCATTGAGTTAAGAGTAAAAGAATTAAGTAGAAAAATTTTGATAAGAAAAATCTTTAATTTCCTTTAAGATTATGTTTTTAGTATATATGAGTAAAATGTAATTGGTAATAATAAGTGTTTTAATAGGTTTTAATCATGATTGTTAGAAATAATCAATTGCAATGGCTTACATGGGTTAGCCGTAAGGCACGCATTTGGTTTTTACCAACAATAAAAAAAATAAAAACGGATGTGATATTATGAGATTTGTAATTACAAGAATAGACGATTTTGCTTTAGAATATTTCATTTTTAAAGAAAATTCTGAAGTATATTTTAAAAATATAAGAATTGCTCCTAATGGAGCACACTATATTAAATATAGAGTAAGATTTGATATAATTAAATCTAAATTTTAAATCAAAAATAGCCAAAAAGGTTAAAAAAATGTCAGAAAAATACTGTAATGGATGCAAACATTATAAAGAGATTACTTATACTCACGGTTTTTGTGAATTGTTAAATGATATGATTGATGCTTGTGAAATTGCTTGTAATCCACACGAGTTAGAATTATTAGAGAATCAAGATAAAATCCATGAAAAATTTTTAGAAAATTAAATTTTTTCTTTTTGAATGCTATTTTTAAATCAAAAATAGCCAAAAAGTGATAAAAATGGATAAATTCGAAAAAATAAAAACAATAAATAAATTAATTAGTGAATGGATGCAAAAAATCCGTGATTTAGAATTTTCAATTAATTCAATGCAAGAATATAAAGAAAAATTACAAATAGAAATTAAAACACTTGAAAATTAAAATTATTTTTTTTGAATGCTATTTTTAAATCAAAAATAGCCAAAAAGTGATAAAAATGAATAAACAAGAAATATTAAATAGGTTGGCTGTAATAAGAGAAAATACTAATGATAAAAACACTGAAAGTGAAATAATGGGATTAATGAATGATATATCAGAAAATAATAAAAAAGATTAAATAAAAAATGGGAAGTGATAAAATGAAAATAAAAGTTTTGGAAAATAAAATTGTGAAAATATTAAACTATAAAGTAAAAATTCTACATTATGCAATAATGAAAAAAGATGGTCTAATTGAAGTAAGATATATAAAAAATCATTTAAAAGAAAGATTAACCAATTTAAATTCTAAGGATTATATGCTTTTCTGTAAAAGTGATATAAAAAAACTAAATCAGATGATTAATTAAATGGAAAATGAAAACGAATGTTTCTATGATAAGGAATTAATTGAATCTTTAATTGTAGAATTTCAGAATAGAATCTCAAAATATAAATTAAATGAATATGAAAAATATGGAATATTTTTTAGACTAATAGAAACGTTAGATAATTTAAGTGGATATAAAGGGGTTTTAAATTAAATGAACAATAAATATGAAATGTTTTATTTTATAGCATTCAAAGGAAAGAATCTCTTTTCTAAGAGATTAGTTTCAAAAATTAGAGTAAAACTTTATTTAGAAAAAAGAAAAGGGGTGAGCAATTTATATGTTTTTTAAAATATTACAAATTTTAAAACAAAAAAGCCAATTCCAAGAATTCAAAATATTAAGCAATATATATGTTTTCTTTAAATCGGGATTTATAATGATACAATCTAATGAAACAAGACAAACATATTACTTAGATAAAGGAAATATAGGATTAAATAGAATCTCAAAAACTAATCTAATAAACTATTTGAAAAATTTGGAAGTGATTAACTAAATGATTATTGATAAGAGAAATGTTTTGTTGGGATTTTGTATAATTGATTTAATAATTATAGCATTATTAACATTTAATTTACATTTATTGGATAATGCTATAACATTTCAATTATTAAGCGATAATAAACTTGATATTAATTATTTTGGAATAAAAGTTAATCCAAATTCTATATATGATTTTGTCTTTTATTTACAAATTATTCTCATATTAGTTGTTATTGTTATTTTACTTATCTTAATTAATATGAATTGGGAAAATAGAATGCGTAATAGCATTGCCCAAATAAAAATTGGAAAGTGATGTAAATATGGTTAAAACAAACGAGCCAAAAGAAAATCAAGATATTTCCAAATGGGACACGGATATTGACTTAGAAGCAGTTAGTAATAGTTTAAACGCGGGAATTATTTTACCAAGATTAAAACCCGAATTAAATAAAGTTTATGAAGTTAAAATAATTTCTGACATTAAATCGTTTGAAAGTGATTTTGGAACAACTTTTACCATTGATATAGCATATAATAAGATGGATATGTCTCTAATTATTCCTAAAAGTTTTAGATTTCAATTAAAAGTTGGAATGGAAAGATTAGGAATAGTTAATTTTAGCGATTTAATTGGAAAGGAATTGGTTTTCTCTAAAACAGTTCAAGATATGAAAAAATACAAGAATGCAGAGTTATATAGCGTTCAAATCAGAGTATAGGTGTTTAACATAGACGGACACAAATTTGAAAAATTATTTAAATCTTTTTTTTCTTTATTATTTAAAAATGTAGATTATAATTACAATTCGGGAGTAGATTTTATTGTGAATGGAATAAAAATAGAGATTAAATTAATTGATTTAACAAAAAATCATCAAAAAACTAAGAGAATTATATTTAGGAGTATAGATTTTGATTATTTAATCTTAGGAATCTTGAAAACTAAATCGTTAAAAATATTAATCTTAGAATATAAAAGAATAAAGAATTTATTATATTCTTATACTACAGATAAATATAATAGAAGGAAAATACCTTTATTAAAATTAATGCTTAAAAATTATAGAAATTTAAATTTAATTGATTTAATAGAATTATTAATTAAAAATTAAGAGGGAAAAATAAATATGGTTTATGAAATGATTGTTAAAAATGATTGTGAGAAAAATAAGAATGTAAAAAAGAATTCGAACGATATAAGTTATTGTTTATTATGCGAAAAATTTTTTACATGTGAAAATTTAAAAACAATAAGAAGTGATAAGTAAATATGGTAAGAAAAGATTTTAATCAATTAGCGAAATCAAGTAAGGATAAATATTCGAGTATTTTAAAAAGATTGCATACATCCGGTATTACATCAAAAGAAGCGTTAGAAATGAGCAATTCTGAATTAAAAAAGACAATAGGTTTTAAAGGAAAATTAAGTTCTTTAAACGGTTTAAAAAGAAATATTTCTGCTATAAAAAGGGATTCTACTAAGAAAAGAGATTTACCCAATTATACTTTAAAATCATACAAGAAATTTGGTTATAGAGGTAAAAAACTTCAAGAAGTTAAAATTGAATTAAATAAAACTATTGGCTCTACTTTTTACTCGATTAGCGACGATATTCAAAAAAAACGTAATATTTCTGAAAAGGAAGCAGATAAAAGAGTTAATTTCCTATTGAAATTAGATAAAAAGAAATTAAATGATACAGAAGTAGTAAGTAAAACAGAAAGAGATATATTAAGAGATTATGGATATTAAAATGAGATTATCAATATGGATTCGGATAAGGAAATTAGAGAATACTATAACTCAATTAATGCAATTTACCCAAACTTGATTAATGAAAAATTCTATAAATTTCATAATAGTTCTAATCCTAAAAAACAAATTTTTTTAAAAAATAGACGACAATTTATCACTTCAAAATATGAATGCAATGATGTAATTACTTTTGATTCTGAGACTCTTTTTGGAAATTGTAAATTATTGTGTTCAAGCGATTCTAAAATATCAAGACATATTTTAAATCCTAATTTTAATGATTGTTTAAAATTTCTATTTTATAAAGCAGATTCAAAAGGAATATATAGGTTTTTCTATAATATAGATTTTGATATATCCGCAATTCTTAAACTATATTCTAAAGAAAGTAATGAAAATATTGAATTTATAGACAAAATCTCTAAGGGAATTGAAGTTCAATATGGAAAATATAAAATGAAGTGGATTAGAAGTAAAATGTTTATTTTAAAACATATTACGAGAAAACGGAGTGTTATATTTACTGATTTATTCAATTTCTTTAAAATGGGATTGGATAAAGCAACTAAGAAATATATAAAAATAGGAAAATCTAAAGAAATTAACCCAAAATCGTTAAATGTTTCGAAAGATTATTGGGAATATAATATTGAAAAGATAATAGACTATTGTAAGAGAGATTGTCAAATTACGAGAGAATTAGGATTAATTCTTATTTCTACAATAAAGAAATCAAAAATCAATTTACCCAAATTTCTAACAACTCCCGCAAGTTTGAGTAAGCAATTTTTCAGAAATAATTGTTATATTCCATCAGTTTTTAATATCCCATCCAGAATTTTAGAGATTGCTTATAAGTGTTATTTTGGAGGGCGTTTCGAAATGTTTATTAAAGGTTTTCAAAAAGAAATGTATCTTTATGATATAGTAAGTCAATACCCGAGTTTTATTAAAGATTTACCAGATTTAAAAAATGGATATTGGAAAAAATGTGATAAGAAAGAATTTAATTCTAAATCTTTTTTTTGGAAAAATAAACAAAAATTAGGATATTTTCTCGTAAAAGTTAATATTCCGAGCAATTATAGAATACCGACGATTCCAATTAACTTAAATGGAGTAGTTAATATATTTCCTAATGGAATATATATAACGTGGGCGACTTGGTACGATTTACAATTAATTCATAAATTTATAGTAAAATATTATTATGGATATTATTTTGTAAAATCTGTTAATAATAAAAAGATTTTTGAGAAAGCGATTGATTTTCTATTTAAAGAGAAAGAAAATATTAATAAGAAAAAAGAACCACTATTATATAATATCTTGAAATTAACAATGAATGCTTTATATGGATGTTTTATAGAAAGAAATGAAAATTATAATGAAAAATTAGATTGTTTTGAAATACAATGTGGAGTTTTATTTAATAGTATATATGCTTCTCAAATCACTTCATTTGGTCGTTGGAGTGTATTGAAAGATATTAAGAGAAGTGATTATAAATATATTATTGCTATTCATACGGATTCTATAATTACCAATAAAGAACTTAAATATTTGGATATTGGAAAGGAATTGGGTCAATGGAATTTAGAGAAAAAAGGAAAGGGAATAATTATAAATACGGGAATGTATCAAATAGATAAATTAATTAAAACAAGAGGTATTCCAAAAATATATATAAAAGATTGGTTTAGATTTTCTAATAAGAATAAAGATAAGGAATCTATAATGTTTTATATAAAACACATGAAAAAAATAAGAGAATGTCTTATTCAAGACAAATCCTTAACATTTCTTAACACAATGCAAAAGAGAAAAAGAAGTGTTTCTGTTAATTCCGATATAAAAAGAACTTGGGAACGAAAAATTGACAATTTTTATGATATTTCCCATTATTCTATAATTTCATTACCATTAGAAAGAATACAGAAAAATATTTATCCCAATTACTATTCTCTTATTGAATAAAATTGATTCTAAAATGAATGAAAATGATGGTTTTTAATTTTAGTAAGAAAGTTCTTTTATTAATTGTTTTTGTTCCCTTTTATTTCTCACAAGAAAAGTAATGTTTTGTTCAATATCATCCTTATTTTTACATATATTTTTAATTTCAGATAATATTTTTGAATCTAATAAAGGTTTAACAATTTCTTGAGTATTATAAAAGTCAAAATAAAATCTACAATTCTTAATTTTGATTATATGAAATCTATAATCCAAATCTATAAATCTGCATTTTAAAATATCTTTCTTTCTATTATATTTTACTCTTACTTCATAATTTGAAACGTCCCTTATTTCCTTAGGAATTTGAGTATAATATTGTGCTGTTAGTAATACAGTAATATCTGCTTTTCTACTCATATTTACAAATACTAAGGTATAATTCTTTATATTCCTAAGTAAAAAACAATCATCAATAATAATTAAGCAATCGTGTAATTTAGAAATAGGTAATATACAATAGGGAATATATCTAAAAATTTTTCTTGGTAAATCTATAAGGTAATTAGCATATATTAAATTATTAGGATTCTCTAAATGATATTGACATGCGAATATTGTAGAATAAAGAGTTTTTCCACTTCCCATTGAATTTATAATATTTAAAATCAAAATCTCATACCTAAATCATTATTTCGCCCTAACATTTTATCGTATATTGCTCTTTTTAGGGATTTTTTCTCTGCATTATAGGAAGTTAAATATTTAACATAAAGTAATAACTCTTTTACATATTTTCTTTTTACATGTTTCATATTTTTAATTCTATAATTTAATAGACTTCTCAAGAATGGATTTACCTGTAAAAGAGAGATATTATTAAGTGTTCTCTCCTTAAATTCAGTTATTTTTGTGAAATAATCTACTAAATCAGTAAGAGAATTCGCTACTGAAATATCCACAATATCTTGTTCCGAATCATCATTTTCTATTTTTGGAATTATCTTAGACATGATAATAATAACCTCACAGTAGAATTTGTTATCGTTTCATTATAAGGTATATAAATGTATTCAGTAATATACTCTACTTCAATAGTTGGGATTATTATCATAGAATAAATTAACATGGTAATTAAAACTGAAATTAGAGATATTGCAATTACTGTCATTAAAGTAGCAAAACTTATAATATTTTTTCTGAAAACTGATTGAAAAGCAGTAGAACCGAACAATTTTTGTTGTTCAAAAGAACTCATACCTATTTCCTTTAAAACTTCTTTTGTTTCTTTTTTATCCATGAATTCCCCCTTAGTTTTCTCAAGTTCAAACTTTAATTCTACTGATATATGAGAACCTCGTTTTAGAATAATTACGGGTTTTCCGCTTAGGAAAAAAGCAATCTTTTCAGTAGAAAATAGTTCTTGTGTTTTTTTAATCATTATTGATGGGGGAATGGAAGTTAGTGGGATTAATTCACTTTCTAAGTGTTCTACATTATAGAAATATAAAACATAGCCTTTTACGCTTGGATTCAGCATTTTGGTTTTATCTAATGGAATTTTTAATAACCTCTTTTAATATTTTTAAATAATTGGAATTAAATCATATATTTTCTTTAATAAATCAACAAACTTTTCAATAGGATATACATAAGAATCAAAACTTAATTGTAATTGTTCAGTTCTATTAACAAATCCTTTTGATTTACAGTAATATAACTTTCCGAATAAAAAAGCAATTAATAAAACATAAATTGATAAATAACTTAATAACGCGGGTAAATTACTTATAAAAAACATAATTGAATTTGTGAAAAACTCTACAAATATATCTGCAAAATCAGTAATGGTTGCTAATATTATTTGATAATCCATTTGACCTAATGTAATTATCCAAAATAATACTGAAATTATATGGATAAGAACCATCATAAATATTTCAATTGCAATAGGAAAAAATACATTCCAAAACCACTCCCATAACGGAACAATAATAACATTCCATAACCAATCCCAAAAAGCAACCAATATATCAATAAGAGTATTCCAAATCCATTGAAGGAAAGGAACAATTATATCATTCCATAACCAATTAAAAAAATCAATTATACGACCTATTAACCATACAATAAAACCCCAGATTATAACCCCAATCCATACTATAATATCCCATAGAAATAATAGAAAATAACAAATAAACCAACCCAAAATAAGAACAAGAATAATTAACCATTTTATAAGAAAATTCCAAAAGAATCCCCCTATAATTCCCACAAAAACCCAAATTATTATCCAATTTAATCCTAATATCAAGCAAAATAACATAAATTGAAGGAAAATAATTAAACCATTTATAATTAATCCAAAAAAATCTCTTAACCAATTAAAAGAAATCCAAAATCCTAATAATTCAAAACCCCAATCCCCCCATTCCTTTTCTACATCTATAACATATACATAAAATCTTGAAATAGAACTTTCAATTGTTAATAATGGATAATCAAACTCCCAATGAGTATAATTAACATTCATACTTTCATTATAAACGGATTGTCTTTGAGAATCGCTTCCAACAATTATTTGTTCAAATGTATCAAAACAAATTTCATTGCTTGAATATTCCCAATAAGGTAAATCTGATTCTGGAGGTTCTATATCATCAATTTCCATTGGTTTTCCCGCAATATATAAAGTGGGAGTTTTCTGAAATTCTGAATAATATTTATCGCTTATAGATGTTAATACTCTAAATTTATTTAAACAACCTATATTTATAGAATTAGGAAGTTCATCAAAATAATATCCATCATTACTAAAAAAGTAAAATTCTAATTTATTTGCATTATAAATCTCTAAATCTGAATATTCTTTATTCATATAAGTTGCAGATTTTCCCGACATGGTTGTTTTAAACGATAATTTTCCATTTTCTTGAATAAATAAATCATAATTCACTTCAAAATCATCTGAAAGAATACTTATTTCATTTGCTTCTTGCATATAGAAAAAAACGTCTCTATTATTATCAGAATCATGAATTCCGAGCCATGATTCTATATATATTTTTCCACTAACAAATTGAACATATTGAGAAATATATATAAATCCTAAATAATTCCATCCATCAAATAATAAAATCTTAAGATTATTATGTTGGTTCCCCCCGTTTTTTTCTTTCATAAAGTTATAATCTTTCACCAAATAACCTATTTGAATATATTTATTTAAATGAGTATTTATAGAATTCTTAAGTCCAACACTTCCAAAATCTGGAAAACCATCTATTGGTTGGTTTATATTAGGAGTAATAATAGAATATTGATAATCAAGATCATACATTCTTGTTTTCATTTCATAATAATTAAATAATTTTTCTGGAATTGAAATTAATATATCATCTTTTCCATCAATTCCTTTAAATTTTAAATTATCATTAAATTTATATCCTGAAATACCCTCTATTCCCATACTTCCAATCCAAACATAATAATCTACATTCCAAAGTGTAGATGTTCTAAGATAAATATTAGTAAATTCATAATTTTGTTTTCCCAACAAGTTAAGATAATAATTGTGAACTTTTGTATATTCATATTCTTTAAAATATGAAACATTAAGAGTTTGCGTTTGTGTATCTGCTTGAATTGAAAAATGATACCATGTTTTTGATTGATTAATAGTATTTAATAATTCTGTATATACACTTCCAGAATATATATGTAAACTTCCAATAGAATCCCAATATCTAAAACCTATTTTAACAATATAATTATTATTTGAATCTCTTAAATTAAAATTAAAACCATCATAAACAGTTATATCTGAAATATAATATCTAAAATTTATATTAATATTAGTTGGATTCTCTAAATCAAATGTATATTTCGCTTCTACACATCTTTCATTATCTAAATTTTTATCCCAAAAATCTAAACTCCTTCCTATATAATCGTATTCTCTAAGAGTAAAATAACAATTTTCGCTAAGATTATATTCCCAATTTTCTGGCGCGTAATTTATAATTCCTTCATAAATATGATTAGAATATATAAAATGATTTATATAATTTTCATTCATTTCTACAAAAGGGTTTAATTCTTGATTTTCCAATTTATCTGTAAATTCTATTCCATTACCTAAAACTATTTTATTAGACAAGCAAATTAACAGATTTATCTGTAAGATTAAAAATAAACAGAATATAGCATAAAATCTCTTATTTCTTTTAATCCTATACAAATTTTTTATTTTATTTAACATTTTATTAAATACCTTAGTTTTTTGTTTCTGATTCTATTAAGAATGATAATATATAAATTAAACAAAAATATGTAAGA
>Ga0315546_1002676_pt1 | contig 10102 bp, 17 predicted proteins | sample SalMarSW160170MG_FD_203833 | JGI IMG/M metagenome (GOLD analysis project Ga0315546, IMG submission 203833) | Salt marsh sediment microbial communities from the Plum Island Ecosystem LTER, Massachusetts, United States - Salt Marsh Sediment SW1601-170 ... | reverse complement strand
CCAAGGCCACGGTATTGCGCCCCTTCGGGCTAAGAGCGTGTGAGGTTAGGCCTTTTATGCGGGCGCGCGCGCACCCCTTCGGGCTAACGACGTGGTTGCGAAAATAGTCGGGGTATCGCCTGAACGGCTCTGGGGCGGTTGTGCTGTTTTAGGCCACCACCCCCCCAATGTCGGCGGGGTGCGGGGGGGGGGAGACCCCCCCGCTAAAAACACCCCGCCGACAAACCCGCAAGCGGGTTTAGATTCAAAAGATTTTCGGCGCAAAAATTAAAAACAAAACAAAGAAACCCTAAAGAAGCCCTCGGTCTTTTAAAGGGGCTCTGCCCCTATGTGCTACCCCGAGGAATTTCTTTAGTAGTGCAAAAGCTCAACCCCCCCCAATTTTACCAGCCCCCCCCCATTCTTGGGGGGGGGCTGGTAAAAAAAGAACAGAAGCTCAACCCCCCTAACAATTCCGTAGTATCCCCCCACTCTTGGGGGGATACTACGGTTACTACTAAAACTTTCATTGACAAACAAGCCATTTAGAAGTAATATAAAAAGTACTAAGAACCGTAAAATAAAAAAAGTCAGAATATCCTATAACCATAATATTACCATGGCATACGAGAGGCAAACCTATAAAGACGTATTTATCGGGTATGGAATACGTAGATCACTAGGAGGAGACACTACTTTTCGTGTCCGACGAGGAAACGGACACTACGGCGCTATACTAGGGCACATTTATCAAGATAAATTTACTCTTGTAATCCCATCGAGCATAAACAACCCCGAAGGCGAACCTTACAGGACGTTACTTAGAAATGCAGTAGCTTACTGGAAGAATACCTTAAGTGCAGCAGAAAAGAAAGAATACGACCGCCGTGCAACCCATGGACTACGCATGTCAGGCTACAATTTATTTATCCGCGAGTATATCCTAGGAATAGCACCATAACTTAAAAGGCCTTAAATGTCCGGTCAAGAAATTGCTTCACTTGTTAGCAGTATCGGGTTACCAGGCGTAATTCTTTTTTACCTCATCTGGCGCTTTGATAAGTTTTTGACTTTTCTTTGTGGTAAATTAGAAAAGTATAACGACGAGCTTTCTACCATAGGTTTTGCTTTAAAAGACATAGTAGAGGAATTAAAAGGGCTAAGAAAACAGGGGTAAAAAATAGTCAGAGGTGAAAAAATGGCAAAAATTGACGGTCCTTTACTAAGCATGGCGGCCTCGGGGTCCATGGGCCCACGACTTACGTTTAGTCAGAGAAAATCGGGCCAACAGGTAAGATTCCAGAGGGCCCAAACTGATATTGTTACATCTGCCCGGGCAACACAACGAGATTACTTTAAATCAGCCGCCGGGTGGTGGAGCGAAATGACAGCCGCAGAAAAAAGTGGATTCGGCGGCTACGATGAAAGAGAGGCATAAATGAGCCTACTTACTGCGTACGACAAGTTTATACAGGTTGCGCTAAAATACGGCTTTTCGCTTTTTGGATTGCCGAAAACAGGACAGACTACCGTATATCAGGCCGGTGATGACGGCACCTATAAAAAGGGATATCCAAAAAGTGGCGCAAGGTTTGTTGACAACGGGGACGGGACGATAACGGACAAGGCAACCGGCTTGATGTGGGCTAAAGACGGAAACGGCGCAGGTTGTAACAATGGAAATAATATAGCTTGGGGCGCCGCCATTACTTTTGCCGAGGGTTTAGACTTTGCCGGATATTCCGACTGGCGTCTGCCTAATGTAAAGGAGTTACAGTCAATTGTGGATTATGGCGCATATGGCCCAGCCATAGACTCAGTTTTTACAAACACCCAGTCCGGCTCCTACTGGTCCAGCACTACTTTCGCTGTCGACACCGTCGACGCCTGGTACGTCAGTTTCAGCTCTGGCCGCGTGTACCCCGACGATAAGGACGTCGGTTTCTATGTGCGGCCTGTTCGAGGCGGCCAGTGATTGACTTTTTGACAGTTGAGAGGTAAAATATCATGATAAAAAAAGAATACACAAAAGAGGGTTTAAGGTTGACACACCCCTCTGGCGTCGTTCAGGTTTTAAGCGTGGAAGCTCTAACAAGTCTGAAAAATAGACAAGAACAGCGCCGGACAAGAATCGACGAAGATATCACGCGCATAAACGCGCATATTTTAGAAGTGCAAAAAATAGTCAGTCATGGCTAAGGTTGTAACGCAAACCATACCTAGTGAAAACAGACTCATTTATAAACGAGCCGCACAAATTGCAACAACACTGCGCGGCCAAGATTATGTCAGAACGCGCTACCCCTGGCGTATACCTAAAATGCAGGCAGGGGGCTCAGGCGTAAAGCCGGCGCAAAAAGTACAAAGAGATCGTTTTATATACGTCAAGAATAAATACGCCTTGCTTACAGCGGCGGACAAAGCGCGCTGGGTGGCGGCAAACCCGGAATACCACTCATACTTATACGGGTATAATTTTTTTATGCTCGAGGGGCTTATGGGTGGAGGCACAGTGGAGTATCCGCAAATGATAAAATCAATACAGGTAATGAAAGCGTCGGTGCCGACGACAGGCGGGCACGCCTTTACTCTACCCGTGGAGGTTGACAGCGCAAAAACTGTTGTAATGATTCAGGGCTCTGCAATAAAAGTACCCTTAGTCCTGCGCGGGTCTGGAAGTATAGCGACAGGTGGAACAACCCTTAATATCGGCACTACTGTTGATCCGGATAAATGCACGGTTAAGCTTTTTGGTACATCAGAACAATACGACGAAGTGGGGGGCTATCCTTATGCGTGGAGCGTTTATCCTTATGTTTCCAGTTTATCAGCAACCCAAATTGGAATCGCATGGTCCACAACTCCAGAAATAGCCGCTACAGTCAGTTGGGAAATAACCGAACACTTTGAAGGCGTCGTCCACCCCGTTTTAGTATCAGTAACAAATACTACTGTTACGATTGATTGGGCAGAAACACCAGACGCCGCGGCAGACGTTTCGATTACCGCTGTAGAATACTTGTAAATAGGTTTTTTTTATGGTATAATGGGTTGGGCAGAAAGACTAAACCCTAACAGCTGGTACAATAAATCTAGAGTCAAGAAAGAAAGAGAGGCAAAAGAAATGGCGGCATTTGGTAGCGCGATAAAACGGTTTTCCCGTGTAGGACTTGCACTCCTGATCACCGGCATTTTAGCTACTGTCAAAAAGGACCCTAAATGGATAATCTTCGCGCCGGTGATAAACGCAGTTGCAAAATATCTTCGTGATCGATTCGGCATAAAGTATTTGCCGCTGTAAAAATAGTCAAGCACTCTTAAAAAAATAGTCGGACATACTCTTAACAAAATCTTTAAAAGCGAGGAGGTGAAAAATTATGGCTAAAGTTGAAGGTCCTCTGTTCTCTCTCGAGGCCAGAGGTAAAATCGGTAACGCTATGGTCCACTTCCCCTGGAAAGGACGTAACGTCGTGAGGAAGTGGCTTAAACCCACTAACCCACGCGATGTCGACCAGAAAATCATCAGGCAGAAGTTAGCCGTATTCGGGAAAAATCTCGTACGAATTACAACCCCGAGCGCTGCAGCGCCTAATGGTTCGATTCTGGTACAAGGTATTAAAAGGTTAACACCCGCCGCGCAGATCTGGAACGCATACTTCACCAAGAAAGGTATGAGCTACGTCGCAGATGACAGTGATTTTACCAACCTGTTATCTCTTGGCTACGCATGTACTTCTGTTGATTCTCAAATCTGGAAATGCTGCGGCCTTGAGCTGGAACTAGACACAATTCTCTCTACTGCTGACGCCTACGCAACGGACATCGAACCCGGTTTGATGTTGTATATGGCCGCCTATGCCGCCTATGCCATGGGATTAACTGACGCAACGAACAGCTATTCGGTACACCCATGCAACTGGGTCACAGCGGTAATCTCACAGTTTGCGACAGACTTCACGTCGCTGACATAAAAATAGAAAGGACCAAAAATGGAACAGGCTATGAACCTATCTTACGGGGATTTAATATTCATCGAGCTGGCTCTCACTGAGAAAATGGGCCAGCTCGATTTGTCTATGCAGTGCGGTATGTATTACTCAGAGTTAATAGGAAAAATTGAGTACCAATTACAACAGCTTAAAAGTGCGGCCGTTAAACAACTGGGGCCAGGCCTAGTAGACGAAAACCCTAAGCCGTAGGAAGCAATAGTCAAATGGACTACCAACGGCTTAGGCCCGGTTATCATAATCTCTTAAGGAGAGAGATCCTAGAGCTCATTCCTCGTCATGCCTCATCTATCCTGGACCTTGGATGTGGCACTGGTGAGCTCGGGAAAACAGTCAAACAACGCCAGAAATGTTTTTATGCCGGCGTCGAATTAAATAAAGAAGCCTCTGACATCGCCGCAACCCACCTAGATAAAGTCTGGCGGGACAACCTTAACCGCTTCGAAATATCTCCATTAAAAAAAAAGTTTAGCTGTATTGTTTTTGCAGATATCCTCGAGCACCTTGTCTACCCATGGCCGATACTAGTAAAATTTGTTTCTTGCCTCGCCGACGACGGCATAATTATAGCGTCAATACCAAACGTCGCCCACCCATGGATAATCACTGAATTACAGCGAGGCCTTTTTAGGTATGGACCGGCAGGGATCCTCGATGTTACACATCTTCGGTTCTTTACAAAGACAACAATATTCCAGATGTTCTACCAAGCAGGCTTAAAAATTATCGGCTTTCGTCCTTATCCATCGAAAGAAAACCCTGTCCAGTACCATATCATCGCACAGAAACCTAAACTAAAATCTAAAGAGGCGTTGACTACTATATTAATCCTCTCATATAATACACAGGCCTACACTATCCGGACAATTGAGAGCATTAAAAAGTATACACGTACGCCTCATAAGATTTTAGTAATAGACAACGGCTCTACCGACGGCACAATTAACTATCTTCGCGCCGACAAAGAAATTTTTCATATCGAGAATTCCTGCAATCTCGGCTTTGCCCGGGGCTTCAATATAGGACTTCAACTCATCGATACCCCTTATTTTGTTTTGAGCAATAGCGACGTCGTAGTTACCGAGGGGTGGCTCAAAATTATGATTGAACGTATAAACTCTGATGAAAAATTGCTTTGCCTGGGCCCTAAATCTAACTACGTATCCGGGCCACAGATAGTCAAAGACGTACCTTATACAAATTTAGAGCAACTGCAAGAATTCGCAAAACAATTTTCTATTAACGCAAGAATGTACGTAACATATTTCCAACGGATTGTCTTTTTCTTAGCCCTATTTAAGACAGAAACTCTAAGCAAAATTGGTTTCCTCGACGAAAGGTTTGAAACAGGCAACTTTGAAGACGACGACTACTGTATGCGAATCGCCGGCGCCGGCTACAGAGCGGCTTTTGCGAACAATGTTTTTATTCATCATTACGGGTCCCGGACGTTCAGCATGAATAAGATAGACTATAAAAAATTCATGGAGAAGAACAAAGAGCGCTTTCTTAAGAAGTGGAATTTACCCGGGTAAAATCTAAAATGAGGTGCGGTAAAATGAAGAAAGAACTAGATGACCTTTGCTACGCCATAAATGCTCTAAATTCTAAGATTTGGAAGGAGCTTTATGAAGAATACGGCGAAGAAAAAGTCAGACAAGCGTCTAAAAAAACTGCCTGTGGATGCGCAATGTGCACAAAAAGCCTCTTAGAATATGAAAATCACCGTCCCCAAACATAACTGGCGTGGCTACGCCTACGGTTCTATATCTCTCTGTATGATTATGAAAAACGAGGCGAAGCGCTTACAGCGTTGCCTCAATTCAGTAAGGGGGTTAGTCAATGACATTATTATATGCGATACTGGGAGCACTGACGGAAGCATTGAAATTGCTAGACAGAATGGTTGCAAGGTTCTTTCCGACCCGTGGCAAAATGACTTTTCTCGACCTCGTAATCTTAGTATCGGCGCCGCTAAGTCTGATTGGATTCTTATATTGGATCCTGACGAAGTAATTTTAAGAAGACATCATCAAGCCATGAAAGAATTAACTCTCTCGAAAAAATTTGTAGCGTACCAGCTAACAACTCGCAACTACGCCCGGAATCCTCACGAATTAAATTACAGGACCCTTTTACATGGTTTAGATCCCACGGGCCAATTTAGCGGGTTTGTCCCCTCTACGAAAACTAGATTTTTTAAAAACGGTTTAGGGATCGTTTTTGAGGGTTGCTGGCACGAACTCCTGGACTGGTATATTCTTAGAAATAAACTTCTAGCCGCGCAGGCTCCAATACCTATACACCACTGGGCAAATGAGATGACCCAGTCTTCTAGAAAAGAGAAGGCTGACTTTTATATAGCCCTCGGGGAAAAGAAAGTAAAAGAGTGGCCCACCTGCGGCCAGGCCTGGTGGGAACTTGGAGTCGCAGAAGCTATCCAAGGCTTTCGTTATCGCGCCGCCCGGTCCCTACTTAAAGCCTTTAGTCTTGGATTTGGTTCATCTCAACAATATGCTACCTTGGCTAGAATTTACAATATGAACGGGGATAAAGAAAAAGGCGCCCTTGCCTTTGAGAAAGCTGTTTGCGGTATCTACCCAAACCTTACACACATAGAACCCCGATTGAAGACATTAGATAGGTTGATCAAATGAATCTCAAGCAATCAGTAAAGAATTACAAAAGTTAGTTCTTTTTACTTGACAGGAGTTTATCTATCTGCTAACCTAAAAACCTAAAATCAAAAAACACAAGAAAGGGCAAGGAATGTCAAAGACTTTTTTTTGTATCAAGCAAGGGGATCGCCTTTCTTTGAGGCCCTTGCCGGGTAAGGTATGCGAAAGCAACCTTATCGATTCCCCTTGCTTCTCTTTCTATACCTCCCCTGGTGCGTTAATGAACGTTAACCCTCTTTATAAAGATGTACCCTTCCTCCAAGAAAAGCTAAAAATCCTCAAACAAATGATCTCCCATGACAAGTCTACAATAGCCCGCTGGGAAGCCGAAGACCCCCCATATGAGCTCCTGCCTAAGGTCAAAGAACAGCTGGCCAGGAACGAAAAACTTCTCAAGGAAATGGAGGAGGCTTTAAGGTGCCAGTAGCCGAGTTATCCACAGGCAAAAGTAGTCCTTATGTTCATATACAGAGCAAGTTAGCTCCGGCCTTTAATCCCAACGACTTATGTAAAGAGTGGGTTGTTGAATGGCTAGATGAAAAGGGTTATGAAAAGAAGTCCCTCCAGGTCCATTTTTGTGGCTCTAAAGCGGTGTCCTTAAAGTGCTCTAACGGACACCAAAAAATGGTCCGGATGACCTGCCACAAAGAGATTTGCCCCAGGTGCGGACAAAAAGGATCCTTAGCTCATAGAGAGCGATATCTTAGAGCTATGGACCGGCTTATATGGAGCTCTATTCTAGGGTATATGGTCTTTACCCTTCCCCGGGAAGTTTCTGACTTAATGCCTTCTAAAAAGCAGCTGTCCAAAATCGAAAAAGAAGCCGTCAGGATAGTACAAGACAATTTCAACACTCCTGGCTGCATGGCCCGGATTCACTTCATGGGTGAAGAAATCGAGCACTTACACATTCACGTAAACGTCCTATTCCCAATAATAGATACAAACGGCAAGGGTGTGGTTGAGCAGGCAACACTATGCAACATTAGGCAACGCTGGACAACGTTTGTGAATCAGACTTTTAACTTAAACAACAACATCACAAACGTGTTTTATAAATTCAAGACCTCACAGGTAAAGATGAGACATGTAATCAAATACGTTACCCGGCCTGTAGTTACTGCCGAGAAGTTTTTATCGCTTTCAAATGAAGCTAAACATTGGTACCTATCTTTAGCCGGCTGGCACAATACCAGGTGGTACGGCCAGCTAGCTAATTGTAAATACAAAGAATATTTAAAGGCGAAAGGATTAGACCTTATAGCACACAGGGAAGAAGACATCGCCCTGGCAAGAAAATGTCCGGTTTGTGGTGAACGCTATAAGTACCAGGACATCATTAACATCGATGAGATTCCTCAAAATCAGTTCCGGCAGCTTGACGCAGATATCTGGGTTGATTTGGAAACTTACGCAGTTTTAAACAATAAGGCCTCGCCTTAAATAAAAATAGGCTGTGGATAATCTATGGACAGCACGCTGCCCACAAATTACCCACAGCCTATTTTTACCTAAAGTCAAAAATAAAAAGCAAGGTTGTGTCGTGGTTGAAGTTTGACCCATAACCCCCACAACAACCACGCTCGAGACATCAGCCAGCCATTGTTTTTGCGCCGAAAATCTTTTGAATCTAAACCCGCTTGCGGGTTGGGGGGGTGGTGGCCTAAAACAGCACAACCGCCCCAGAGCCGTTCAGGCGATACCCCGACTATTTTCGCAACCACGTCGTTAGCCCGAAGGGGTGCTTGCGCGCCCGCATAAAAGGCCTAACCTCACACGCTCTTAGCCCGAAGGGGCGCAATACCGTGGCCTTGGCTGCCCCGGAAGGTTGCAATAATGTTGCCTGGGGCCTCCCCCCGAGCGAAGCGAAGGCGGGGAGGCCGGGCGCCAACCGTTGCCTGTGTCATGCCTAACCTCACACGCTCTTAGCCCGAAGGGGGGCACGACCGTGGCCCTGGCTCGCTCCCTTCTTGAGGTTTTTTAGTGGAAGTTGTATAAATGAGGTAGAGAAATTTATTAAGGGGGGTTGCGAAGTGAATCAAATCTAAACCGGTGGTAGAAACATACAGGAAGTTTTCGATTAAGGTTTTTGATTTTTTTACGGCTCGATTTTAATTCTGGACCAGACAAATCTTACCCTACGCAGATATCCGGCGCACGTGCAGCTGAGCTGCTGCCGGCAGGACCCTAACCTCGTCGAGGCGAGAATTCGAAGTTTTAGGTCCTTTAACTGAGCTCTTGACATCTTACCCTACACGTAATATACTTTACTCGAGTAAATGTAGGGTAAGGTCGATATCGATATAAGGGAGGTGATAAAAATTGCAGACATTAACACTCGACGAGGCACGAAAGGATATCCCCGGGATCCCCGCGGGTACCCGGGTAGCTTTTAATGATAGTAAAGGTAGGGTAAGAATAGGAACGGTTAGACTTAAAGAAGTACGCTGCGGACATAGAGGTTGTACAAAGTGCCCACATCATATTTATGCCTATGCACAATACAGGGTTGGCAATAAAGTTACTGAAAAATACATCGGAATAGCACGATAGGCGAGAAATATGCCTTTTCCCGACGCTGAGCATAAAAAAGGGGCTCATATTTGGCCGTAGAGGCACGAATTCGAGGAGCTTGATATCTAACCACTACCCTAAGGGAGCTTAAAGAAATGGATAGCGTAAAGGTTATAAAGAATGAGGAGTATTTGGCAGCTGCTCAAGGTATCTTAGAGTGGGCTAAGAAAAGCGTCGATATCTGTACCTATAAGTTTGAGCTCTCTCAGCGCACAGACGCGCGGGGCTTGAACTCTTTAATCGATAAGCTCTACGCCCTGGCTGCAGCAGATATAGGAATTCGGGTCCTGCTCAACACTACAGGATCCCGCAGCGGACTTACCAGGATAAATGAGAACGCTGCCAGGGAATTAAAAAAGCATGGGCTTCTGGTCCGGACGTTACCGGACGGACGTTGCCAACACGCAAAGATGTTACTCGTCGATAATTGCGTGGGCATAATAGGATCCCACAACTGGAGCCCCAAGTCAATGACGGACAACTTCGAGGTTGCCGTCGCATTGTATCATGCCGGATATCTGTTTGATATCCAAAGACACTTCGATAAGATCTGGGAAGGTTCAAAGGATGTAAGATAAGGTAAAAGCCTAAGACCTAAAACCAAAAAATCTAAAGTCAGCAAATAGTCAATAAAACCTCTTCCTGAAAGTGCCGTTAACGTTCCCGCCATATGCTGTGAGCTGCGGCGGCGTTTTTTTTTGGGCGAGTTTTTGGGGCTTTCCGTCGGCCGTCGGCTCTTCGTCGCAAATAAAAGGCATTACCCTCTACCTACTTTTTTGTTTAGTTTAAAAAAAATTTTTGAGAAAAAGTAGGGTCGGGTAATGCCTTTTCTTCGCTCCTCGCCACAGGACAAAATCTACTTCG
>Ga0315546_1002667_pt1 | contig 10134 bp, 5 predicted proteins | sample SalMarSW160170MG_FD_203833 | JGI IMG/M metagenome (GOLD analysis project Ga0315546, IMG submission 203833) | Salt marsh sediment microbial communities from the Plum Island Ecosystem LTER, Massachusetts, United States - Salt Marsh Sediment SW1601-170 ... | reverse complement strand
CCAACTGGTCAATGTTATTGCACCAATTTTCACAAGCGAAGAATCGCTTTTCATACAAACAATCTATTACCCTCTTCAGCTATTCTCGAAAAATGTCCACGGCATAGCGCTCGACGTATTTGTTGATTGCGACACTTACGATACAAACAGATTCTTTATTGGCCTCGGTGAGACAACAACCATCCAGAAGAATGTGCCATACCTCGATGTTTCTGCCGCCTATGATAATGGCGAAGTAGTAATTTGCGTAGTTAACCGGAATAAGGACAATGCAATTACTACCGACATCATTTCTCAGCAGGGCAAATTCGATGGCAAATTTAAGGTTTACGAGGTGAACGGCCCGGACATAAAAGCAGTTAACGACTTTGGTAAGGAAACGGTAAAGACCACACAAAAATCTGACATTGACGTTTCAGGAACAAGCTTTGAATATTCGTTCCCGCCGCACTCCTTCACGCTTATAAAGGGAGCAATTAAGCAGTAGCAACAAGCAGTTAAAGATACGTTTCACACATAACCAAAGGCCGGCTGGTTCTCAACCACCCCGGCATTTTCCATGTTAATATAGGTAAGATTTCCACCGATTTTCAATCAAAACCGATGGTAGTTGCGCACAAAAATCAGAATTTTTAATTTTTTTTTAACTCCTTTGTTCACAGCAGGTTAATCCTGTTAATCTCGTCAAATATTCTCCGATTTTCGACAAATTTGTGCAGGTTCGCCCAATAGTAGAAGGCCGCATTTGGCCTGATGACGGATGACAGACGACAGATGACGGATGATGGATGAATAAAACAAAATTCTACATTCTAAATTCCCAATTTTAAATTCACAGCAAACAGGGGGTTGGGCCATCAAAATCGTAGTAAACATTCCTGATTGGCTGTCAGGGCCTTTCGTTTGGCTGGTGCTTTTATATCGTCGTTTGCGCTATGGCTATCCTTTTCGCCGCATACCTCTTACTCAGGGCAAATACGCCATTGTTGACCCGCAAGACTATCCTCGCCTTTCGAAATACAAATGGTATGCTTCCAGGAACAAACACACCTTTTACGCCGTCAGAAACCGTTGGTCTAAAAATTACAGCAGTAAACTGAAAGTAAAGATGCACCGTGAGATTTTAGAAAACCTGTCCTTGGCTTCAACAACTCAAAACCCTGTCCTGAGCCCGGTCGAAGGATCAAAACTCACAACTCAGAACTGCCATCGCAATATATGCGATGGCTTTGTCATCGACCATATTAACCACAATGGCTTGGACAACAGAAATGCCAATTTACGGCTGGCTACTTTCGCCCAGAACGCCAGAAACTCACGCAGGCGTCGGAATCGTTCCGGCTATAAAGGCGTTTGTTTTACTAAAGACAAGGGAAAATATCGTGCTGTTATATGGCACGATAACACGCGTATCCATCTTGGCTACTTCGATTCCCCCATCTCCGCCGCTAAAGCGTATGATGCTGCAGCAAAAACTTATCATGGGGATTTTGCGGTGTTAAACTTCGAATGATTCTGTTAGCCCCTTGCACTGCAAGGGGTTTCCCTATCGGTTAGCCCCCAAACCTGTGTTGGGGGTCTTGTTTTGCCGAGGAATCTATTAAAAATGTCATCCCCGCATGTCGTTAACGGGAATCTATTTTGGTTTCGTGACTCATTCAATTGCAAATCTGCAATCTTAAATCGACAATCGAAAATCCCAAATTCTTGTCCTCCGTCATCCGTCCTCCACCCTGCGCGGTGACCTTGTCTATCTCACCGGGGTTCGAATATTTACCCCGCCGTTTTACGGCGGGTTTTTGTTTATCCACAGGATTGCATCCCCTCAAAAATTTTCGCTGTTACTACCCCACAAATCGAGGTCTATCACAGCAAAACACGGGCGCACACAGAATGCTTTAAAGCTGTTACTACCCCACAAATCGAGGTCTATCACAGCGGAGTTGAAATTGAGTCAGGTAACTATTGAGCTGTTACTACCCCACAAATCGAGGTCTATCACAGCGTCTTGTTCTGGTTGGCCGACCATCTGGAGGCTGTTACTACCCCACAAATCGAGGTCTATCACAGCAAGGAAAGGATGCCGATGAGCTTGACGCATGCTGTTACTACCCCACAAATCGAGGTCTATCACAGCGGACAAGGGCAATGTCTATCCCGAAATTATGCTGTTACTACCCCACAAATCGAGGTCTATCACAGCGAGGTTCTCCGAGAGGCTTTGCAATATTAGGCTGTTACTACCCCACAAATCGAGGTCTATCACAGCAAACCACTCAGCGACCCATCAGCACCTAACGCTGTTACTACCCCACAAATCGAGGTCTATCACAGCTTTGAGCCAGAGAAGCCCATTGAAACTACAGCTGTTACTACCCCACAAATCGAGGTCTATCACAGCCCTATATCTGTTAACCTTTTTGCGATAAGCAATTATCTTTTAATTCATTTTTTAAAAAACCCATCTAAATTAACGCTATCCTGCCTTTATTATCATTTTTTTAATTCGTTTATCAATGATTTTGTTTCATCAAAGCTGGTTCCCGTCAGTATTTCACCATGCAGGGCTTTATTTCTTGCATCTTTAAGTTTTGTCAGTCTGTCTTTGTCCCATCCTTTTTCAACAAGCTCCTCAACTATTTCTGCAAAACTTATATGAGTCGCTGTATCAGCAAATTTGCTTTTATCTATTATTTTATCATCAAAAAGATATTTTTCAAAACCAAGAACCTCTTTTATAAATTCCATTCGCTGTTTTTCTATTACATCAATCTTACCTAAAATCGGCTTGTCTTTATCTTTGTTGGAAAATCCATAATTCCCTATATTATCAACATACTTACTGGACATTGTATAAACGAGCGAAGGATAATTTGAAAAGGGGATTTTTACCGTCACCTTATCAGATATTTTGAAATCCACAGTTGTTTTCGTAATATCGTCAAGTTTTGTGTGTTCTTTAAACAGGATTCTCAATTGCCCCATTAGATAAACTGCCATCAGGGCTATAAGTTTGTTTTTTTCATAAAGGCCATTTATCCGTGTCATTTTGTCATAATCTTTGCTTTGGAAAAATTGTTTCGATAGTTCTTCGTATTCTTTCGACAGCAGAATTTCGCATTCTGCCTCTCTTATCTTTTTCGATACCTTCTCAGACTCTTGCCATCCTAAAATATGCCTTTTTACAAAACCCCTCGGAATCGCAATTCTGTTCAAAACTGCCTTTCTGCTTTTATTGATGTCGATAGTTATTCTCAGGTTAAGATTTTCTATGCCGTGCTTTTTCTTTAGTCCTGCGGTTATCCGCTGCTTCATTATTGTTAGTTTCTGGCTGTCTGTAATTTGTTTTTTTATCTGTCCTGAATACTCATCCCAGTCTTTTTCTTCCCACTTCACACCAAAGTCGCTTGCAAGCCGGCGTAAATTTGCCAAATCCTTTGCATCATTTATCTTCTGATACTTCTCAAGTTCCCGTTCGTCCATTTTTTCTACATCCGCTTTTAGTTTATTGAATAATTCTGCGTTTTTCTCTCTTGCCAGACCATAGACCCTTTCAAGGTTTTTTGCCGTCCAGAAATTAGATGGAAGATATTTAGACCATTCTTTTGTCTCGAACTCCCGCTTTATGTTATCTTTTTCCCTGTCCCAGAAACGAACCATTCCCAGATATCGTTTGTAATCTTTTGGTTTCAATTTTTCATCTACCGGCAGAGAATTATTTATGAACGCCATAACCTCTCTCATCTTATCGTATGCTATAATCTCTCCTTTCTTGGCCTTATTGCTTTTAATCGCTTTATTCAAACGATTAAGCACTCTATCCTTTATTCTTCCGACGCCTGATTCAGCAAAATAATTTGCAGGAAAATACTCTGGTTTTAGCATTTCATCATCTTTAACTTGTTGCACACTGTTCGCATTTCTAAACTTTTCTAGAAATTGTGTAATCCTGCCTTCCACTTTATTAGCATCTTGATTGCCAATCAGAAATGCATAACATAGTTCCTTCAATTCATCTTCACCGATTACTCCTTTATGACCATTTATTTCAAAATAACTATTTCCTTGAAACGGTTCTTCCCACGCAAAAATATCCTTTTCTCGTTTGAGTTCTCCCCGCTGCTCTACTAACCTTTTACTCTGATAGGTATAGAATTTCATATTTCTTAAAATCCCACTTATATTAAGAAATGTAGAAGCTATTCGATGAAAAAATAAACCCTCGCCTATATCGTATGGCTGATGCGCTTTTTCAATATAATCATCTTGATTAGAGAGATGATTAACAAGAGAAAACAAAAGGAAATGTTTCTGCATTTCCGGAACAACCTTGTATCCCTCCCTTATACTGAAATAGGTAAATAAATTCCTTCTCGGCTGACCGGTATCATCGTTTCTTTTAAAACCGCTGATACCGCTTATAAGCTTATTTGCCTGAGATTTCTTCAAAAAAATACATAAGAAAAACAACACACCGGCATCTGCAAGCCACGCGTCGTTTTCTATTATCTCAAGTTTAACATTTTCACTTCCGGTTGATTCAATCGCAAATTGGTAATACTTTTCAAGTATAGGTTTCTCGCCCTTGCTTAATTCTCTTACATCTCGTTTGTGGACATAATGCGAGTAAAAGTTTCTCAGCTCTCTTAGTTTCAACAGCAAGCAGTCAATTTCCCCTTTTGCATTTTTTGTTACATCTCTGAAATTGAAAATGAAATTTTCCATTTTGGCAAGTATCTGTGGATTATTAAGCAGAGTCTTTCGTCTTTCTTTATCAAAAATATTGTCTTCTATGGCTTTTAAATTAAGCTCTGCCTGATTAAAATAAAATGCTGCTTCTTCTTTTTTTAATTCAATGCCATTCATAAATTGGCCCTCCTATTTAGACGCTTTAAAAGTGTAATTTTATAATACTTCATCTATTCTATCATTGTTTATTTTCTACCTGCACTTCTTTGCCTTTTGAATTTTCACTAATTCTGCCCCAAAGCCCGACAAATAAAAGCAACAATAATAAATCGTAAATAATAAATTGAGTTATTTCCTCCAACGTTGCCTTCCTCATTTTCTATATATTACCCTCAATTCCTTAATCTGTCAATCTAAAACTCTGTCTTATACACAATTCAAAAAAACTGTGTCAATCAGTGTTAATCCGTGTCTAATAAAAGTCAGTGTTTATCAGTGTCTAAACAATCCGTGCTAATTCGCGTAATCCGCGGTTGCTATATATTTCGCGTAAATTTGTGTCAACTTGTCTCGCCATAGTTTTAACGACGGCGGATTCGTGTCCATTCGTGGTTAAAATTCTTCGTGACTTGGGGTCTTCGTGGCAAGAAATCCGCGTAATCTTGTTATCCGTGTTCACCTTATATAATGGAAGGCCGGACGCCTAATAAGGCGGGGCAGCGGGTCAGACAAGTTCGTGTCCGCCGTTAGGTGTCCGTCGTCCGTCATCTGTCGTCCGTCATCTTTCGTCTGTCGCCCTCTGTGGCAAAAAACAAATTAGTGCATACTTGTCCTGAGCTTGCCTGCACTGAGCGTCGTCGAAGTGTCGAATGGATTCGTGTTTATTCGTGGTTAAAATTCTTCGTGACTTGGGGTCTTCGTGGCAAGAAATCCGTGTAATCTGTGTAAATCAGTGTCTAATAAATAATTCGTGTAAATTCGTGTCCATTTTTGCATAATTTTTTCGCGCCTTCCCGGCAGAATTCGTGTAAACCTCGTTCCCTATTGGCGAACCATTAAAAATTAAAGTTGATAAAAAGCTAATAGTCTTTTTGATTAATCAAAAAGACTATTAATCGATTTTCTTAAAAATCAGTGTAAATCTATGCCCCTGTGCCTCAGGTAATATGTATTTATGTTAATCCTTGTCTAATAAATCAGTCAGCTTAAATAATAGGCCAATAAAGTTGGCCTTGTGGATGTAGGCAGGATTCTATGATAAAGCTTGCTTTAAGAATTGAATATGCCGAGAACACCAAGCTGACTGAAACCTTCTGTGCTCTCTGTGAACTCTGTGGCAAACAATAAATTAGTGTAGATTCGTGTTCATTTGTGGTTAAAGAACTTAAATCAGTACCAATCTGTGAAATCTGTCCGCCTTTGGCGAGACCTCGCCCGCCGCTATGCGGCGAGGCGGGTGGCCAATTATGCGCATAAAAAAATCCTGCCTGTCCGGCGAAGCTGCACAGCGAAGACGGAGCGATGACCGGATTTTATCCGGCGTAGTCCCGAAGGGACGAAGACGGACTCACCTAAAAACTACAAAAAAAAATCCTGCCTGTCCGGCGAAGCTGCACAGCGAAGACGGAGCGATAACCGGATTTTATCCGGCGTAGTCCCGAAGGGACGAAGACGGACTCACCTAAAAACTACAAAAAAAATCCTGCCTGTCCGGCGAAGCTGCACAGCGAAGACGGAGCGATGACCGGATTTTATCCGGCGTAGTCCCGAAGAAGGGCGAAGACGGACTCACCTAAAAACTACAAAAAAAATCCTGCCTGTCCGGCGAAGCTGCACAGCGAAGACGGAGCGATGACCGGATTTTATCCGGCGTAGTCCCGAAGAAGGGCGAAGACGGACTCACCTAAAAACTACAAAAAAAAATCCTGGCGATGACCTACTCTCACCCCGAAGGACTACCATCGGCTCACGCGGGCTTAGCTTCTGTGTTCGGAATGGGAACAGGCGTTTCCCCGCGGATATATTCACCAGGAAGTTTGTATTATCAGGCATCCGCCTGATAAATTCATAAATCAAACAGAAATCTGACTCCTGTCTTCTGACTTCTGTCTTCTATTAAATATGAAGATGCTGGTATAAGCACTTATGAGTTCATTGTTTGTTGTTCATTGATTTTCGATGAACTATGAACTACGAACTCACTACCTTATTCAACCATGGATTGATATGGTCAAGTATTCGAGCGTTAGTACCGGTTAGCTGAACGCATTTCTGCGCTTACACACCCGGCCTATCGACCTGATAGTCTATCAGGGCTCTTCATGCCGCACCGAAGTGCAGCAAAGGAATCCTAATCTTGGAGGGGGCTTCCCGCTTAGATGCTTTCAGCGGTTATCCTTTCCCGACTTAGCTACCCGGCGGTGCCCCTAGCGGGACAACCGGTACACCAGAGGTCAGTACTTCAGAGTCCTCTCGTACTAAAGAAGTATCTCCTCAAGATTCCTGCGCCCACGGCAGATAGGGACCGACCTGGCTCGCGCCGGTCTGAACCCAGCTCGCGTACCACTTTAATCGGCGAACAGCCGAACCCTTGGGACCGCCTTCAGCCCCAGGATGTGATGAGCCGACATCGAGGTGCCAAACCTCCCCGCCGCTATGAACGCTCGGGGGAGATCAGCCTGTTATCCCCGGAGTACCTTTTGTCTGTTGAGCGATGACCCTTCCACACGGAATCACCGGATCATTAGGTCCTGCTTTCGCATCTGCTCGACGAATAAGTCTCGCAGTCAAGCACACTTATACCCTTACGCTCTAAACGTGATTGCCAACCACGCTGAGTGTACCTTTGAACTCCTCCGTTACCTTTTAGGAGGAGACCGCCCCAGTCAAACTGCCCACCTAGCACTGTTCGACGCCCGGCTTCACGGGCCGCCGTTAGGTGACTAATATAGCAAGGGTGGTATTTCAAGGATGGCTCAGCCCCAACCGAAATCAGGACTTCAACGCCTCCCACCTATCCTACGCAAGATATAGCAGGCATCAATACCAGGCTACAGTAAAGGTTCACGGGGTCTTTCCGTCTTGCCGCGGGTATGTGGTATCTTCACCACATCTACAATTTCACCGAGTCCGTCCTTGAGACAGTGCTCCAGTCGTTACGCCGTTCATGCACGTCGGAACTTACCCGACAAGGAACTTCGCTACCTTAGGACCGTCATAGTTACGGCCGCCGTTTACCGGGGCTTCAGTTAGGAGCTTCACCCCCCGAAGGGAGCTGACCCATCCCCTTAACCTTCCGGCACCGAGCAGGCGTCATTCTCTATACATCCACTTTAAGTGTTAGCAGAGAACTGTGTTTTTGATAAACAGTCGCCAGAGCCACTTCACTGCGCCCTCATCACTCGCTTAATCGAAACCAAACGAGTCTGTAGGGACCCCTTATCGCGAACTTACGGGGTCAATTTGCCTAGTTCCTTAAGGACGGTTCTCTCGAGCGCCTGAGGATATTCTCCTCGCCTACCTGTGTCAGTTTTAGTACGGATATGCACCGTTGTCCTGTTTGAGGTTTTTCTCGGCAGTGACATTAGCTGCTCAGGCATCTTAAAGCGGCCTTCGCCGTCCGTTGGTACCTTTATGTCGGCGGATTTGCCTACCGACGGCACCTCAGGCAGGATAGCCACGACTATTCAGCTTCCAGCTTTAGCCACTGCGTTACCCCCACAGTCCGAGCCTTCGATACATAGTGCAGGAATATTAACCTGCTGTCCATCGTCTACGCCTTTCGACCTCGACTAAGGAACCGACTAACCCTGGGCGGATTTACCTTCCCCAGGAAACCTTAGGCTTTCGGCGAACAGGATTCTCACCTGTTTTATCGTTACTCATGCCGGCATAATCACTTGCTGCCACTCCACGGCTCGTTTCCGTACCGCTTCAGCGCAGACAGCAACGCTCTCCTACCAGAGTCCGACAGGCGAACCTGCCAGACAATCCGCAGCTTCGGTGTTTTACTTAATTCCCGTTCATTATCGGCGCCAAACTGCTTGGCCAGTAAGCTATTACGCACTTTTTAAATGGTGGCTGCTTCTAAGCCAACATCCTGGCTGTCAGAGCAATTCAACTTCCTTAAGAACTTAGCAAAACTCTGGGACCTTAGCTGGCGGTCTGGGTTGTTTCCCTCTCGACTATGAAGGTTATCCCCCACAGTCTGACTCCTGAGATAATCTTTACGGTATTCGGAGTTTGGTTGGGGCAAGCAAGCTGGTGGCTCCTTATCCCCATTCAGTAGCTCTACCCCCGTAAAGTAGTAGCTCAAGGCTAGCCCAAAAGCTATTTCGGAGAGAACGAGATATCTCCAGGTTTGATTAGACTTTCACTCCTCCCCACAGCTCATCCCATAACTTTTCAACGTTAATGAGTTCGGTCTTCCAGGAATTTTTACATTCCCTTCAACCTGGCCATGGGTAGATCACCTGGTTTCGCGTCAACCGCCTGCGACTAAAACGCCCATTTAAGACTCGCTTTCGCTACGGCTGCCCCCCTAAAGGGGTTAACCTTGCCACAGACGGTAACTCGCCGGCTCATTATGCAAAAGGCACGCGGTCAGGCATCCAAGACCCGAAGGCCTTGTATAGCCCTTCCACAGCTTGTAGGTGTATGGTTTCAGGTACTTTTAACTCCCCTAATAGGGGTACTTTTCATCTTTCAGTCGCCTTACTCTTCACTATCGGTCGCCGATTAGTACTTAGCCTTGGAGGGTGGACCCCCCAGCTTCACACGGAGTTCCACGAGCTCCGTGCTACTCTGGAACGCTGATACAGGATTCATATTTTCGTATACAGGACTATCACCTTCTATGGTCGGACTTTCCAGACCGTTTTACTAACAATCCACCTGCGTTATTCAGCGCCCACAACCCCCAGCACCTATTTTTGACCAGCAAAAGAAAGAGAATTATCAGCTCTTTGGTAGAGAAACCTTCTGCTTCTACCATCATGCTTGAGCTTATATTCTCGCTTCGTCGCATCTTTTTTACTGAGAAAAGCTTCGTAATATACAAGATCCCAACTACCGCCTTTGGTAAACTTAGATGCACCACTATTGTGGTTATGAATCCTTGTTTTGAGGTCGTTAGTGAAACCGATGTAACGATTTTTTGTGTTTTTCTCAACTATTAGATACACAAAGTACATAATGGTCTCCTGGTCAAAAATAGGTGCTGGGTTTGGGCTCATCCGATTTCGCTCGCCGCTACTTACGGAGTCTCGGTTGATTTCTTTTCCTGCAGGTACTTAGATGTTTCAGTTCCCTGCGTTCGCCTCAACCGGCCTATGCATTCAGCCGGAGATGACGGAATCTGGTTGCCCAGTTCCGCCGGGTTTCCCCATTCGGAAATCCCGGGATTAGCGGATGCTCGGCTCCTGCCCCGGGCTTATCGCAGCCTGC
>Ga0315546_1002664_pt1 | contig 10139 bp, 2 predicted proteins | sample SalMarSW160170MG_FD_203833 | JGI IMG/M metagenome (GOLD analysis project Ga0315546, IMG submission 203833) | Salt marsh sediment microbial communities from the Plum Island Ecosystem LTER, Massachusetts, United States - Salt Marsh Sediment SW1601-170 ... | reverse complement strand
AGATTCCGAAAATATGGAAGGTTCTTCAAGTATTTATATAAATAATCGTCCTTATGCACAGGATGTTGCTTACATAATTGATTCAAACCTGGATAATGGTTTTCCTTTTAAGTCCACTGATACTACAAAAGATATTACTGTTTGTGCTTGGGTAAGATTGGAATCTGTTTTGAATTCTGATGGGGGTTTAGGTTATGGATACTTTTTTTCAAAAGGTTATACAGATAACTGGCCACATGATTTAAATTTTGTTTTATTTTATAATGGTTATCATTTTGATATGAGGATTGGTTATAATGATGCACAAAATTATACTGAGGCATATTTTCCAAATGTTGCTTCTTTGAATAGATGGTATTTTGTGTGTGGAGCTTATGAAGATTCTTCTGGAGATTATAGATTGAGAGTTTGGGACAGTGTTACCAATGCCCCTTTAGGTTCTGATGTCACTGGAATTACAGGAGTAAGTGCTACAGCTTCTGATTATCCTGTTTGTCTTGGTTTGGCTTGCACAAGTGAATGGAGTGGTCCTCACCAATTTGACGGAAGATTAGATAAAATGATAGTTTTTAATAAAGCTTTAACTGCTGAAGAAATGGATGAAGTAAGAGTTGCATCATGATTGTACTTTTAAAAGAAGCATAGATATTTTTGCAGGAGAATTAATTTTTTATTTTGAGAAGAAAATAAAGAATGCATTCAAAACGTTTTTAAATTTCCTATTCCTGTTTAATTAATGAAAAGAGGTTTGTCAACAATAGTTTCTACATTGTTAATTTTATTATTAGTTTTCGTTGCTGTGGGGATTTTATGGGTTGTTGTTAGAAATGTTGTGATGCAGGGAACTGAACAGGTTTCTTTGGGAAAGTTCACTTTGGATTTAGCAATTGACCAGGTTCAGTTGAATAATGAAACAAATTCAATTTTAATTAAAATAAAAAGAAATCTTGGTGATGGAGAATTTGTTGGAATAAAAGTGATAGTTTTTGATGAGGACAATTCTGAAATTTTTACCATCAATGGCTCTCTGAGAGAATATGAAAGAAAAAGTTATAGTTTTATTTTGCAATTAATTGATGTTGATGATATTGAGAAAATTCAAATTGCTCCAGTTTTTAGGTTAGAGTCAGGAAAAGAAATCACCGGAGATGTAAAAGATACATGGGAGAAATCAGAATCCTCTTTGGGAATTGTTGAAACAACTCCAAATTCAAATAATTCAAATGTGGGATTAGAATGCACTGTTGATTCAAACTGCACTGGTATTGCAAATTCAGGAAATTATTGTTCTGGTGAAAATGTTGTGAGAAACAATTATAATTATTTTTGTAATTCTTTAAATGAATGTGGTTATAATTCAACAACTTCTGTTGTAGAAAATTGTTCAGCGTTGGGAAAAATTTGTTCTGGGAGAAGTTGTGTTGAGGAAACTGTTTGTGAAACTCAGGCAGAAGTTTGCATAACAGGAGTTTGCGGAATCCAAACAAATAATTGTGGTGAAGAATTTAATTGTGGAAGTTGTGGTGGCGGGGAAGTTGGACAAGGAGATTTTATTATTTACTTGCAACATGATTTTGAAGATAATACTTTAGGTCATTATTTGGATTCTGAACGGCAAGCAGATTGGAATGATCCTCCATGGTGCAGTCGTTGTGCATATAATTATATTGTGAGAGATACTTTTGATTCAGAAAACCCCACAAAAGTTTTGAGAGTTTATTATCCTGCAAATTCTCTTGGTCCATCGGAGGGTGGTACAAATTGGTGGGCGACCTTGGACAATCCTCAGGATGAACTTTATATTTCATATGACATAATGTTTATGCCTGGATTTCAATACCAATGGGGGGGCAAATTGCCATCGGTTCATGGTGGAAATCTATATGCTCCACGCCCATTAACAGGATATGATTTTTTTGCTGGTGGACTTATGTTTAAACAAAGCGGGAAAATCGTTTTTTATGCGTTTTATACAGATTCAAAATCAAATTCAGCTGGTGCCGGGGATACTTATTTTTGGGGAGCAGAAACAGACCCTAGTTATTGGCTACCTTCGTCACTTGTTATGGAATATAATTCTGGTGTTTTATCTAAATCCAGCCCAGGTGAATGGCATACTATCACTTATAGAATGGTTTTGAATAGTATCAATTCTGACGGAAGTGCCAATTATGATGGCATTCTTGAAGCTTACTTTGACGGAGAGATGCAGACCCAAATTTCACATCTTTTATTTAGGAAAACAGAAGATTTGAAAATTGACACAATGAGGATTTATACTTTTTTTGGGGGAAGCACAGATGATTGGAGAAATCCTATTGATGAGTGGGTAGAGTTTGATAACTTTGTTTTGTATTCTTTTGAAGATGAAGCAAATGTTCCTCATGGAAATCAATTGAGTTCTATTGATAGAATTATTGAAATTCCAGATTTTGATTAGTTAATTTTTATATTTAAAACTTGCATCTTGCACACAATAAAATTTATAACCTTTAATTTCCATCTTATTGAATATAAAAGAGGATGTATGATGCGAAAAAATAATTCAGGATTTTTAATTGCAAGTATTTTTTTAATGCTGTTTGCTTTTTTGTTTGTTGTTTCAAATTATTCTGAATGGGCTGAGGGAGATTCTGTTTTTTTTAATTTGCCGATTACAGGATTTTTAATTGAAAAAAGTTTAGATAATTCTTCAAATACAAATACTATTTATGAAAATAATTTTACTCATTTGAATATTTCAGATAATGATTTAGTTCTCTATATGCCTTTTGATTATAATCATACTTCTGGAATTATTTATGATTATAGTTCAAATGGCAATGATGGTGTTGTTACAAATGTTGTTTATGATACTTCAGGATGTGTTTTTGGAGGATGTTATAGTTTTGATGGGACAGATGATAGAATTACAATTCCTGATAATGAAAGTTTGCAGGAATTTTCTGCTTTCACTTATTCATGCTGGTTGAAATCCGAAACCTTTTCTACTGTGGATAGATATTTTGTTTTGAAAGATTTTCCTAACTTTTATATGAAGGCTGTTACCGGAACGAGAATTTACATAAGGCATGACCAAATTGGTGATGGATCTTCTGATTTTAATCCAATATCTGAAAATCTAAATGATAAAGCTTGGCATCATGTTGTTTTTGTATGGAATGGTTCAAATACTCATCTTTATGTTGATGGAAATCATTACACAGGGGAAGCAGCTACCGGAACAATGGATTTGACTGGTGCAAATTTGTATATAGGTTATGGTTCAAGTTTAGGAGATGATTGGCTTGGATTAATTGATGAAATCGGAATTTGGAATAGGACTTTGAGCCCAACAGAAATTGCGCAAATTTATAATGCAACTTATTCAAGGTTTTATCCTGTTGGTGAGATGAAGTTTGAAAATTTAAATTTTGGAACAAATAATAATACATTAAATATTTCAATTGCTGATTGCCAGACAGTAAATGGAAGCAAACTGTATGGAAAAATTAATGACGGAGATTATGAAGAATTTTCAAACTGTGCTATCACAAATTATTCAATGTTAGGGGATTTAACAAATGCAAATTTAACAATTAAATTAAATTCAACTCCTTATAATTTTTATTCTCCTTTGGTTATTGGAAATGTAAGTTTGGATAGCTATACTGCAGGGGGGGGAGATACAACACCCCCAACATATTCTCTTAATCAAACAAACTCTACACTTGCAGGACAATCAACAAAATTTTCCTTATATGTAAATGATGAAACTGCTCTTGAAACAAACGGACAATATATTTTCTCAACTAACAATACCGGAGTTTGGACAAATGATTCCGCAATTAATTTTACTTCGACACCTCAATGGGCAAATATCACAAAGAATTTAAATTCAACTTCTGGAATTTCTGTTGGTTATCGTTGGTATTTAACTGATAACGCGGGTAATTCAAATCATACTGGGATTTATGTTTTAACCACAAATTCCAAAATAACATTTATTCAATATGATGATTATTATGAAACAGGTTATGTTTCTTCTATTTCAAATGATATAGCATTGAGCACAACAACAGGAAATTTTATCGCTGTTGTTATAGGCGGAAGATATGGAACTTCAGGAAGTGCAGAAGTAACAGATGTTACAGACACAGCAGGAAATACTTATGTAAAGGCAATTGGAGCTTGGAGAACAGCTCCAACAGTTGAAAGGTCAGAAATTTGGTATGCAGAAAATATTATTGGAAATGCAAATAATGTTGTGACAGTATCTTTTACGGGAAGTTGTGACAGTAGATTTATTTCTGTATCAGAATATTCAGGAGTAGCGACATCTGATTCTTTATTGGACACTTCATCACAATATACAACTGCACAAACATCTCACAGTTCAGGAGTTGCAACTTCAACAAGCACAGGAGATTTAATTATTGGAGGATATAATGCGGATGGTAGTAGAGACATGACAATAGGTGCAGGATTTATAGCACTTTCATCAGATTTAACATACGTAAGTCGTTGTGCTGAATATGATATTCTTGGCGCAGCAGGAGATTACGACGCGGATTTTACATCAAGCACATCAACACATGCAATTGTAACTGCCGCAATTTTCAGAGTATTTGAAGATACAACACCCCCAACATATTCTCTTAATCAAACAAACTCTACACTTGCAGGACAATCAACAAAATTTTCCTTATATGTAAATGATGAAACTGCTTTTGAAACAAACGGACAATATATTTTCTCAACTAACAATACCGGAGTTTGGGCAAATGATTCTGCTGTGAATTTTACTGCAACTCCGTCGTGGGCAAATATTACTAAAACATTGAATTCAACTTTGGGAATTTCTGTTGGTTATCGTTGGTATTTAACTGATAATGCTGGAAATGAAAATGTTACTGAAATATTTGTTTTAACTACTACTGATGGAACACCCCCAACAATAACTTTTGAAAGTCCGACACCGGATAATGGTTCAACAGTTACAGAAACAACCCAAACAATTACAGCAAATATTTCTGATGATTCAAATGGAAATACCTCATCATGGATTGATTTTGATAATTCACTTTTGGGTTATTGGGCAATGGATTATTATAATTCAACTGGAATTTTTGATAATTCTTCCAATGATAATTTTGGAAGTTTTAATGGAGGATTAAGCTCATCAGATATAGTTTCTGGAGTGAGAGGAGATGCTTTGGAGTTTAACCAAGATGGTGGAGACGATTCTATTTCAAATAATAATTCAGATTTTGATTTTAATCTTGATGGAGAAGTGTCCTTTTTCCTTTGGTTTAATACAGGAACTGTTTGTGATAATCCATGGAATGATAGCGGAGATAATAATGAAGTTATGGCGTCAAGATATGGGACATATCATAATAATAAAACATGGTGGTTTGGTTGTGAATATGTCTCAAGTAAATTACTATTTCATATGATTGAACCTTCTTTTTCTATTGTACTTACTTCTCCAGAAATTGTGAATGATGATTCATGGCACCATGCAGGTTGGTCCTATGATGGAAATTCTGAAACAGCTTATCTTTATATGGATGGGCAATTAGTTAATTCAACATCAACATCTGGTTTTACAAAAGATTTTTATTCTAATAATCCTTTATGTATTGGTGCGTATGATGAAGATTGTAATACCTATGAATATCAAGGTTATTTAGATGAAGTTATGATTTTCAACAGAAGTTTGTCAGCATCGGAAGTTCTTGCTTTGTATGATTCAAGAGCAAATAAATTCAATGCAACATTTACTGAATTAAGTGAAGGACAGCATAATTATTCAGTTTATGCAATTGATTCTTCTGGAAATCTGAATATTTCTGATGAACAGAATTTTATTGTTGGAGAAGATACAACACCCCCGACAATAACTTTTGAAAGTCCGACACCAACAAATGGTTCAACTGTTCCAGAAACAACTCAAACAATTACAGCAAATATTTCTGATGATTCAAATGGAAATACCTCATCATGGATTGATTTTGATAATTCACTTTTGGGTTATTGGGCAATGGATTATTATAATTCAACTGGAATTTTTGATAATTCTTCCAATGATAATTTTGGGGTTTTTGAAGGAGGGTTGAGTTTGACAAATATCTCCAATGGTATTCATGGAAATGGTTTGGATTTTGATGGTGTTGATGATAGTGTTAATGTTGGAGAGGATTTTAATTTTAGTGGAACTAATCATTTTACAATTTCTTCATGGATAAATACTAATGGTTATAAAACTTCTTCTATTTTGTCGAGATATAATACATCTGTAGGAGGCGCTAGAGAAGTTTCATTTTACATGTTAGATTCTAATATAACTCTTTTGAGAGAGTGTGATACTTTTAATTTATATACAAATTATGTTCCTCCTTTAGGTGAATGGGTTAATGTTGTTTTTAGATTTGATGGAAGTTATATGGCTCTTTATGTGAATGGAGAATTTTATCAACAAAAGCTTTTGGATTGTTCTGTTCCTTCAGTTTCTTCTGATGTTCTTATTGGTTCATTGCAAACCGGAGCTGATTATACATATTCTTTTAATGGTTCAATAGATGAAGTAATGGTTTTTAATAGAAATTTGTCTGCAGATGAAATCTCTGCTTTGTATAATTCAAAAATAAATAAGTTTAATGCAACATTCACAGGACTTTCTAATGGGCAACATAATTATTCTGTTTATGCAATTGATTCTTCTGGAAATTTGAATATTTCTGATGAACGGAATTTTATTGTTGGAAACTATACACCTTCAGAAAGAAAATTTATTTCAATAGGAGATTCCATAACTGTGGGTTATGGTTTGGATAATCCGAATAATGAAGTTTGGGGGAATTTAACAGCACAAAATTTGTCTCTTGGTTGGATTAATATTGCCCAGGGGGGAGCAGAGATTGAAAATGATATTTTAAATTTTATTTCAAATGCAAGTGGTTATAATTCTTCTTCTATAATTGTTGTTATGGGTGGAACAAATGATTTAACAATTAATCACACAAGCCATGAATCTTTTTTAACTGCATATAAAAGTGTTGTTCAGAGTTTATTAGATTATGGTTACAATCAAACTAATATTTATTTGAGTGCAGTTCCTTGGGCAAATGACACAACTCATCAACCTTACATTCCTGAATTTAATGATTTAATTAATGAAACTGCACAAAATAAATCGGTCAATTTTGTTTATATAACCCCTTATCTTGAAGACCATAATGAATATTTGCAATCAGACGGGCTTCATCCAAATGTAGAAGGAAATGAAGAAATTGCTCATGTTATTTCTTATTATATTTTGAATGGAGAATTGCCTCCAGATACAATACCTCCGACTTATTCTTTGAATCAAACAAATAGCACTATTGCTGGAGAGTCAGTTAAATTTTCTTTATATGTAAATGATGATTTTGCTTTGGAAACAAGTGGGCAATATATTTTCTCAACAAACAACACTGGTGTTTGGACAAATGATTCCGCAATTAATTTTACTTCGACACCTCAATGGGCAAATATCACAAAGAATTTAAATTCAACTTCTGGAATTTCTGTTGGTTATCGTTGGTATTTAACTGATAACGCGGGTAATTCAAATCATACTGGGATTTATGTTTTAAACACAACTGATGATATTACAGCCCCATTTATTTCATTCATTTCACCAACACAACCAAATGGAACAACGATAACAGATTTATTTACAGGGATAAATGCTTCAATAATAGAATCAGCATTAGGAAGTGTAATCTTTAATTGGAATGGAACTAATGCAACATTATATGATAATTCAGTTGTTGCTAAATTTAATATGAATAATAATTCGTATATTGGAGAGAATGCGACAACAATAAAAGATGAAAGTATTTATGGAAATAATGGAACTTGTACAAATTGTCCTACACTAGTTGATGGAATTACTGGAAAAGCATATTCCTTTGACGGAGTTAATGATGAGATGATTATCCCAGATTCTGCAAGTTTAGACATTTTAGATAATGTTACTATAAGTACTTGGGTTAAGGTTGGAAGTTTTAGTGATTCTGGTTTCATCACCAAAAGAAGTGGTGCTGATAATACTTATATACTTGGAAATTTGGCAACTGGAACTTTATTCTTATTTATTGACACTACGTCTGGAGATGCATATGCAGAATCATCAGTACTTCAAGCTAATACATGGTATCATGTAGTTGGAACCTATAATGGTTCTTTGATTAGTTTGTATATTAATGGAGTATTAAATGATACAACAGCTCAAACAGGAAGTATGTTAAATGTTGCAACTGATTTATATTTAGGAGCACAGCCAGACCATGCTGGAGGATATGTGAATGCAACTATTGATGATGTGATTCTTATGAATAAATCAGTAACTGCAACAGATGTAAAAGAATTATATTATTCTAATTTGAACAAGCAGAATACAACTGATTGGAATTTATTTATTAATCAGTCTGGATTGCAAAACGGAACGTATACATATCAAGCTTTTGCAACTGATAATTTAGGAAATTTAAATCAAACTGATTTTAGAACTTTATATGTTAATACTTCCTATGTTTTATCAGACACAACTCTTCCAACTATATCCTCGATAAATTCTCCTTTGAATAAAAGTTATACAACAACTAATAATATTTTATTTAATATAACTGCTACTGATGATGTTGAAGTTAGTGCATGTGTTTATTCTTTTAATGAAGGAACTACAAATTACACTCTTTCAAATTCAGGAGGTGATTACTGGACAACGACGAGAAGTTCAATGTCAAATGGGCTTTATGGAGTGAGATTTTATTGTGTAGATAGTTCAGATAATTGGAATTTTTCTTCAAGATTGTATTTTACTGTTAATTATGATTCTGGAGATACCAGTCCGGGCGGAGGAAGTCCTAGTTTAACAACAACTACAACTTTGCCTGATATTTCTGTAAGTCCGAGCACGATTAATCTTGATGTAGGACTTTATACTACAAAAGTTGCTTTTATTTTGGTTACTAATGAAGGTGATGATATTTTGAATTTGTCAATAACTGAAAACAATCTTGGTAAAAGGGTGATTCTTCCGTCGGATTACGAAGTTGTTGTTCCGGGTGAGACAAAAGCACTTGAATTTATTTTTGTTGGGTTGAATGATACAGGAGTTTATACTGGAACAATTTCTATTGGGGGGAAAGCGATTCCTGTTTCATTAAATATTAAAGAACTTAATTTGCTTTTTGATTCAAATATAGTTGTTTTGAATAAAGCTTATATTGTGAGACAAGGAGATAAACTGAAAACTTCTGTTGAATTGATTCCTATGGGGGACCCTGCAAGATTGGATGTTACTTTGAATTATGCTATCAAAGATTATGAGGACAATATTTACTTGACAAGAAGTGAAACAGTTTTAGTTGAAGACAGAATGAAATTTAACAGGGATTTTGATACTGGAATTTTGCCTGTTGGAAAATATGTGGTTGCTCTTGAATTAATTTATCCCAATGGTGTAGCTCCTTCAAGTGCGCATTTTGAAATTATTGAATGGATTCCTACAACATTTTTTGGAAGATTAGTATTTTACATTGTTAATGCAATTTTGATTATTTTAATTGTTATAATTAGTATAATTATTAGGAATTTGGTTGTTAGAATTAAAAGGAATAAGAAATAATTTAAGAATATTTTTAAATACACTTTTCCTGTTTAATTAATGAAAAGAGGTTTATCAACAATAGTTTCCACATTGTTAATTTTATTATTGGTTTTCGTTGCTGTTGGGATACTTTGGGTTGTTGTGAGGAATGTTGTGATGCAGGGGACTGAACAAGTTTCACTGGGAAAATTTACTTTGGATTTAGCAATTGACCAGGTTCAGTTGAATAATGCAACAAATTCAGTTTCAATGAAAATAAAAAGAAATCCCGGAGACGGAGAGTTTGTTGGGATAAAAGTAATTGTTTTTGATGAGGACAATTCTGAAATTTTTACAATCAATGGTTCTCTGAAAGAATATGAAAGAAAAAGTTATAGTTTTATTTTGCAATTAATTGATGTTGATAATATAAAGAAAATTCAGATTGCTCCTGTATTTAGATTGGAATCAGGAAAAGAAGTTGTTGGTGATGTAAAAGATACATGGGAGAAGTCAGAAT
>Ga0315546_1002653_pt1 | contig 10165 bp, 11 predicted proteins | sample SalMarSW160170MG_FD_203833 | JGI IMG/M metagenome (GOLD analysis project Ga0315546, IMG submission 203833) | Salt marsh sediment microbial communities from the Plum Island Ecosystem LTER, Massachusetts, United States - Salt Marsh Sediment SW1601-170 ... | reverse complement strand
GGGGAGTTTTGATATTCCGTGCTAACGATATAACATAATAGACCTATGCCACAGCCGCCAAAAGAAGCCTTTGTCGATCCCCGCGTGGAACTGCGTACCTCTCCCATACAGGGGAAAGGCTTGTTCGCGAACGCGCCGATCAAAAAAGGAGAACTCGTTCTGCAATGGGGAGGCGGTGAAGTCATAACGAACGAGGAGTTTGAAAAAGGATTTGCCGAAGGCAAGTATCAGCCCGAATCCTCCATTCACTTTGACGCCGACCATAAATGGGCCACGCCGGCCGATGCGCCCGACGATATTGATGCGGCCATCAATCACTCCTGCGATCCGAACCTTTGGTTCGAAAACGGCTGGCCGCTCGTTGCCCGGAAAGATATCGCGAAAGATGAGGAGCTGACCTTTGATTACGCTACCGGTGAAACGTATCCATTACGCGAACCATGCAGGTGCGGATCACCGAATTGCCGGAGCCGAATCACCGGCGAAGAATGGAAAAATTCTGAATTTCGTAAGCGCTACAAAGGTCACATGAATCCATACATTCAAAGCCTGATCGACCGCGAAGTCAGAGAGCTCCCCGGATGACGGGGAGTTTTTGATTTCATTGATATTGTTTCATCGTGCCACTGTTCTATTGTTACGATATACCCTGCATTAACGATGAAGCAATGGGACAATGGAATGATCGATCAAGGAAGCTGTGATAATCACATTTTGAATAAGGGACTTGACAGTCTGCGTGATTTCCGCTATGATCGCGCTACCGGTTGGAACGATTTATTGCTCACATGTGAGTTATTTTACATAAACATAATCCGTTCCGATCCGGCAGATATATGATCAAGAGGCCCGAACAGCGTATTGTTGTTCTCATAGATACGCAGAACATGTACCACTCCGCGAAGCATTTGTACGGAGCGCATTTGAATTTCGGCAAGCTCGTGGAAACGCTCGTGGGCGACAGCCAACTCATTCGCGCCATCGCGTATGTCGCGACGAGTAAGACCGGCGAAGAAAAGGGGTTCTTCGGCGCGCTCACGGCCGCGGGGATCGAAGTGAAATCCAAAAACGTCATTGAGTTCGCGAGCGGTGAACGCAAAGCGGACTGGGACGTTGGCATTGCCATCGATGCCGTAAAGTTTTCGGACCGCGTGGACAGCGTCGTCCTCGTGACCGGCGACGGCGACTTCGTGCCGCTCGTCGAGTATCTGAAAGCCAAAGGAATCTCCGTGACTGCCGCGGCATTCGGCGAATCAACGTCAAAGCTCTTAAAGGAAGCCGTTGATGAATATTTCAATATCTCGGAGCACACGGCGGAACTGTTGATGGCCGGTGGCGGACGGGCAACGAGAAGCCGAAAGGTGAGCGACGAAGGACGCATGGGTAAAAAACACGCGTTTAAGAACGACGAGGAGATTGAAGAACAGAAATCGTTAAAAAGAAAAGGACCTCGGTCCGGGGGAGGAAAAAAGCCCGTACGGCGCGTACGCGTAACCACATAACGTTGACGTATTGAAAGATGAACGAATTTCCATTAACCTCTGATTATTCGTTCATTCCTCAATCCGTTCATGACGGATTCGCACATTCATTATTAACACATCGTCGTTCTCCTGCGGACACTGATTCGCTCCAATCAATTGGCGGATTTTGTCTGCAGGAGAGCTTCATACATCAATATGGAAGCTCAACACGAGTATTCAATTGAGTTTGCCGGTCGCCAGCTTACGATCGGCGTCGGGCTGCTCGCTCAACAGGCGGGCGGTTCATGCACCGTTCGCTACGGCGATACGGTCACCCTCTGTGCCGCAACCATGGGATCGAGCGACCGCCAAGGCATCGACTTCTTCCCGCTCATGGTGGATTTTGAGGAGCGCATGTATGCCGCGGGACGCATCAAAGGATCCCGCTTCATCAAGCGCGAAGGCCGTCCCACGGACGAAGCCATCCTCTCGGGCCGCCTCATCGACCGGGCCATCCGGCCGCTCTTTGACGATTCCATCCGCCGCGATGTTCAGGTCATTGCTACGGTTTTCAGCCATGACCAGGAAAACGACGCGGATATTCCCGGGCTCATCGGCGCGAGCTGCGCGCTCATGATGAGCGACATCCCGTGGAACGGACCGATCGCCGCCGTGCGCATCGGCCGCAAAGACGGAGAGCTCATCGTCATGCCAACGTACCAGCAGGTCGCCGAGGGCGATCTTGATCTCGTGGTCGCCGGAACGCGCAACAAGACGATCATGGTCGAGGCGGGCGCAAATGAACTACCGGAAGAGGTCATGCTCAAAGCCATGAAGCTCGCCCAGGAATCGCTCAGCCCGATCATCGATCTCATTACGCACGTCGCAACGGAGCACGGAAAAACGAAGTGGGACCCGAATGCGGAACGCTCCGATGAAGCGCGCGCGGAAAAACAGCGCGTAGACGCATTAAAAGAGCGTGCGAGCGCCATCGTTCGCGAAATCGCGCCGTCCGTTATCTGGGGCAAACCGCTCATGACGAAAGCGGACCGGAAGGATGCGAAGGATCGAATGAAAAAAGAACTCGTTGCGAAACTGGCAGCCGAAGGCGCATCCGAAGGGGACTGTGCGTTGGTTGGCGAATGGGTAAAGGAATTCGTAAACGGTGAAGTGACGCGCGCCATCATCGAAGACGGCAAGCGCGTGGACGGCCGATCGCTCACGAGCGTTCGCAAACTCGGAAGCATGGTCAGCGTGATCCCGAGAACGCACGGCAGCGGTCTGTTCGAACGCGGAGAAACGCAGGTGCTCTCGAGCGTAACGCTCGGCGCGCCGAGCATGGAACAGACCCTCGACACCATGGAGTTCCAGACCAAAAAGCGCTACTTCCACCACTACAACTTCCCGGGCTACTCCGTCGGAGAGGCGAAGCCGAACCGCGGACCGGGCCGGCGGGAAATCGGACACGGAGCATTGGCCGAACGTGCGCTCATGGCCGTATTGCCGGATAAGGAAGCGTTCCCCTACACGATCCGCGTGGTTTCCGAGGTTCTGGGATCAAACGGATCGAGCTCCATGGCATCGACCTGCGGAAGCACGCTCGCGCTCATGGATGCCGGCGTTCCGATCACATCGCCCGTTGCCGGCGTGGCCATGGGTATCGCTTTGGACGAAGATAGCCAAAAATACCGCATTATTACCGATATTCAAGACGTTGAGGACGGAAAAGGCGGTATGGACTTCAAAATCACAGGCACGAAACAGGGGGTTACGGCCGTTCAGATGGATACGAAGACCCTTGGCCTCCCCTGGGAAGCGGTCGAACAGACCTTCAGCCAGGCGCGTCAAGGACGTTTGGACATCTTAGACAGCATGGAGGCGATCATCGCAAAGCCGCGTGAAGAGCTGAGCCGCTGGGCGCCGCGCATCGAGAGCTTCCACATCAATCCGGATAAGATCCGTGATGTCATCGGTCCGGGAGGAAAGATGATTCATGAAATCGTCGCGAAGACGAATGTGGAAATCGACATCGAAGACGACGGGCTCGTGATGATCACGGCCGTTGATCCGGTCGGCATGGAGAAGGCGAAAGAGTGGATCGTCCAGCTCACGCGGGAAGCGAAGGTCGGTGAAGTGTTCACCGGCAAGGTCACGCGCATCATGGACTTCGGCGCGTTCGTGGAAATTCTTCCGAAGCAGGAAGGGCTCGTTCACATTTCCGAACTCGCGATGAACCGCGTGGACAAAGTCGAGGATGTCGTGCACATCGGAGACACGGTTACCGTCGTGGTATACGAGATTGATTCAATGGGCCGCGTGAACCTGTCGATCAAACGTGCGCTCCCGGGATACAGAGCGGAAGATGACACGAACAGCGCGCGTCCTCCGCGCCGCAGCGGTCCTCCGCGAGGCGGAAGGCCCGGAGGAGGCGGTCGTCCCGGCGGACCCAGGAGAAGGTTCTAACATAACGCCGTGATGCGAGCGGGCGGGAGCTGAATTGCGACAGCTCCCCCTCCCCGCCCCCGCATCTGGGCGCACCAGGCATGTCGTTCGCGAACGACATGCCCCGCACTCCGGAGATGGAACATATTATTGATACAACGCCTCAGGGCAGCGCGATTCTCGCGTACGGAAAATCACCGAATACATTAGGGTTTTTTAAATGGGTCTTGATCGGATTCATTGTTTTTTTTACGCTCGCTTTTCTCGGTTTTTGGATTCTCGTTCAGAGTCTTTCCGTAGAGCTTCCGGAGGGCAGATTGCTTATGGCGGCGATCAAACCTTCGGGGGTTCGGGACGTGATCCCAAGCGGACTGTTAACGGACCTCCCTCCTGCGTGGAGAGCGGCCATACGCACGGATTCGCGTCTGCCCGTCTTTCTGGGCGCCTCCCTCGATAACGAAGGAAACTTGCATGCGTTCGCGCTCGTGTATCGACACCACATCGTTGTTCCATCCGACGATCTTGGAGTGGCGAGCCAAGGATTGATGAAACTTTTAACGGACGCGTCAACGAATACAAAACGTGATCGCGTTCCCGTTTCGGACCTGCTCCGACTCTCGCGACGGCTTCGCTCGCATGACGCTTCATGGAAAATTGAAACGGGAGAACTTACGCGTTTGATCCTCGGTGAAAGAGCGGCGGACGACGCGGTGTTCGGAACGTGGGACGGACGGCAGGGCAGCATCGATCTCTCAACAACGAACGTACCCTCCGTTGCGAATGTCGATGCGCCGATCATCGTAACGCTCGACAACGATCGACGGGAAGCGGAGCCGGTCATGAACGCACTCGCGTCCCAGGGAATCGATTTGCGCTCCCTGAGTGAATCTCCATCCGTTATTTTTATCTCACCCGAAGATCATGATGTGAGGCTCGGATGGGACGGCAGCATTTCCCAAGGCGACCAGCATCTCGCGTTGGGAGCACTCGGAGTCTCAAGCTTTCAGGAGTATCAACTGCCCGATGAGACGATCGTTCGAGAAATCGCTCCGAGCGACTTGAGCGTTACATCCGTTTCCGGATCCCTTTTCTCATCAGAAGGAATAACCGGCATCCCCCACTCGGATGTGTGGCCTGAACACTGCCCCGGAGCCCTTCGTCTCTCTATTGAGGAGTCTGCTTTACAAAATCTATTTGAATCATGGAACATCCCGAGATCATGGAGGGAAAGCGTCTCATCCATACAAATACGTGAGCGAGCGGAGGGGGTGAGTGTTTGCATAAATGAATAATTCTGTTTTTAAAGTTATTCACATGCCTGTTGATAACTTATTTTTTGCTAGGTTTTGCTAAGAATATATCTTGTTATCAACAGCTGTTGAAAAGTTATCCAATAACGAATATCATATATACACGGACTTTACAGAAGCCTTTCTCAAAGCGGAAAGGCATACCTGAATTTTTTTGGGCACGTAAATCCTGCCATTTGACCTGTCCAGCCCACTGGCCGGACCGAAAGAAAGAATTCAGAGGAGCGCACCTTTTAAACTGCAGAGGGACGGATATCCAGACCTGTTCACTGGGTAACCGATCCATGTACGAACTCGACCCCCGTCCCGCATACGTGGGCTTAGAAAACAAAAAGCAAAACGTAAAGTCACTTCGGCATCCCGTGCAATAAACAACAAAATGTTAAAAATGGGCACTGCCAGGGCCAGGTTCGTATAGCAGCACCTTCCTAAAAGACTCGGTATTTTATGCCGGTTGAGCATACGCGCGTTGAGTGACGTATCATTCCACTCCGCAATCAGTCATGTTCCCGACCTTACCACTGGGTCTGAGGGCCTTGAAGGCAAATTTTCATTAAATTCGGCCTCATCAAGGCCCTTTTGTTATGCACAAAAATTTTCACTCCGGCTAACGCCGTTTGGATACCTTTCGCGGCCTACTAAAAAACGGGGAATGGCCTTATCGCATTTGGCATTTGACCAATCAACTGAACCGGATAGGCTGACTATGGATGATAGACATTCCCGCTTAAAATGAGCGTTTATCGCTTCAATACCGCCTCTTGCTGAAAAAGCAAGGTAACGGTAGACTGAATCAGGCCAATTAATCATACCCATATGGCACTAAACACTGAATTTATTAAGCAAATGCAGCAGCGGTTGTTGGAGGATCAGGCGAAGCTTGAGCGTGATTTAAATGACATAAGCTCAAATGATCCGAACGTCAAAGGAAGGTTTGAAGTAGAGTACCCGGAATCGGGCGGCAATTCGGATGATGATAATGCCATGGAGGTGACGGAGTACAGCGATGAAATCGCGTTGAAAAACCGCCTTGAAAAAGAGTTAAAGGATACGGTCTCCGCACTCAAACAGATTGATAAGGGTTTATACGGTATTTGCCGGTACTGCAAAAAGGACATCCAGGAAAAACGGCTGGAAGCCAGACCCGCGAGTTCATCTTGCATCGCATGCAAAAAAGCGCTTACCCAAGAGGTATAAAAGGAATAGTGCTTGCAGCAGCCGCTTTTACAGCGGCTGTTATTGTTTTGGTTGATCAATCAACGAAGCACCTCTTCCTGTCGCTCGGCGATGAGCATCACCGCATTATCATTAAAAATGTTTTGGAAACGATCCACCATGAAAATCATGGAATTATCGCGAATTTGCCGTTGCCGTTACCCCTAACGATTTCGGTTACGATTATTATCATGGCGCTGATCGTCATTCATGTATTGAAATATGTTCGCGCGAATAAAATGGTTCAAGCCGTTGCTCTCGCGGAGATCTTCGGCGGCGCGCTCGGAAATCTCATTGATCGAGTAACGCGGGGGTACGTCTTTGATTGGATCTTGCTCTTCGGACAAAGCGCGATCAACATCGCGGACATCGCCATCATCGAAGGCGCACTCGTCTTTATCGGATGGACGTGGCTTGAGAAGAAGTCAAAGAACGATCAGGCGCATCCTGAAGAACATATTTTGTAATATTCGATCGTTCTCGATTTTTTTATGTCGTTTCCGTATAGGGATACGCCATCGGCGCGCCGCTACGCCTGCCTGAATGTTCGCAAAAACGCTCCGTGATCAGATAAACACGGAGCGTTCATTAAAAATGAATCGACCAGGAGATTCGGCTGCGCGCACCGCTCATCCCGCAAAGATTCAACGCAGCGTCTTTGAAATTTGATCGAGTCCCTCAACGGCATCTCGGACGATGCGAACCCGCTTTTCCGCGGCAGCGTGGACATCTTGAAGTTCCGATTCGATCGTTCTGATAAACTCGAGCGCCCCCTCTCGCCAGTTGAGGATTTCAGGATCCGGGATCGATTCTGACGATCTCTCGCTATCAAGGCTGAATGCTCTTTGGCAGCCGAATGTGAGCCACCTGAACGAACATCGCCAAAGGTGAGAACGTAGACGGAACAGCTCTGCGGAGAATATAACGTGATGAGCAGACGTCGGCGCGACAGGTTTCAATTCACTCAATTCCAGAAACCCACCATCTCCAAAAATGGACTGTACATGAGGCCTGATATTTTCTTCTAACTCCTTGAGGCCGTCTCTAAACGCCTCAAGTGATTGAAGGTCTCCTGATTTCGGAAGTGGAATGTGCATGCCTCCTCCTCGCTTGATCGTTGGCTCAAACTACTTCACCACGAAACGGAGGGCGGGGCAAGGCCCCGCCCCTACGTCTTCCTGAAGGTTTGAAAAAAAAGGAACGCTCCGCGACCAACGTTTGGTGCGGAGCTTCTGTAGATAAGGCGGGAGAAGATGTCGTCACGAGGCGGCGAACTGACGGAGCTCGTCCAGCGCTCTGAACGGCTGGCTGACAATCTCCTTTGTTCTCTCGATGATGTCTCTGTGCGCTTCCTTCCACGAAATGGATGTTTCGCTCTTCTTCTCGCCGGGCACGAAGTGACACCGGTCGCATGTGCCCTCCTTGAGATAGAAATAGTATTCGATCCGGTCCCCGTCCGACTTGCGCGAGCAGACAAATCCATAACCCTCGGAGGGATTCATGAGTGGAGACGGACGTTCTCCTGGCCGCATGTACGCGATCAGGATACCGTTGCCGCACACGAATTTGGGGAACGTGCTCAACAACAACGCTTGGCCGCGTTCGCCTAGCTCATCCAGGTCCTGCATGAATCCTTTGAGCGACTCTTTCTGTTCCGGATCCGGTACACGCACTGATGAAAAGTCCATTGACTCCTCCTTGGTTGTTTTCAGGCTGGAGCCACTTCACCACAAAACAGCGGGCGGGGCAAGTCCCCGCCCATTCCTGAATATCTGTAAAAAAGGGGGGCGTGCAAATGACGTTATGCACAATTCGCAATACGCGGCGCAACATGCATCATTCGACATATTTTTATCAACAACGTCTGGTTTGATCCGCTCTGTTAAGCGACAAAAACCCTCGCTTGCATGATGTTCCGATCCATGAGACTGACTGAATAGGAGCTCATTGCTCGCAGTTCGGGTCTCTTGTCGCAGGCTCGCATCAAAACGCGGTCTTTCAGGAAGAAGCCCCGGCTACAAGCTACGAGCTGCAAGCTACAAACATATGTCCGTAAAACCACTCACAGGCGCGCTCGTGGGCCTTGATGCCGAACTCGTTGAAATAGAAGCGGATTCGCGCTTCGGCAGACCGAGATTTTTTATCGTCGGCCTGCCGGACGCCATGGTCCAGGAGGCGCGTGAACGCGTAAAAAGCGCGATTAAACAATCGGGACTTCCGTTCCCGAGCGGAACGGTCGTGGTGAACCTCGCGCCCGCGGACTTGAGGAAGTTCGGTACGCTCTACGATCTGCCCATTGCCACGGCCATCACGTCCATCAACCTCCCGCTCGACGAGGAGCGCATAAAATCCATACTCATCGCGGGCGAACTCGCACTGGACGGAACGATACGATCCATAAACGGCGCGCTCAGCTTGACGGCGCTCGCCAGGGACCGCGGCATGAAGGAGGTTATCGTCCCTTGGATGAATGCGCGCGAAGCCGCGCTCATCCCGGGCATCGAGGTGTATGGCGCGAAGACGTTAAGCGACGTCATTCGCCACATCAACGGGACGAGGTTGATTGAGCGTACGCCCACGAGGCCCGTTGAGGCATCCCTCGACGTAAGCACGTACCCGGACTTCGCGTGCGTACGAGGACAGGAGGCGGCGAAGAGAGCGCTGGAAGTCGCGGCGGCCGGCAGCCACAACGTGCTCATGCAGGGGCCTCCGGGGAGCGGGAAGACGCTCCTCGCAAAATGCTACCCGTCCATCCTTCCGCCGCTCGAACCGAGTGAAATTTTGGAAGTCACGCGCATGTGGAGCGTTGCCGGACAGCTGAATGCGGATGAGGGATACATGATGCACCGGCCGTTTCGCGCGCCGCACCACACGGCGAGCGGCGTATCGCTCGTGGGCGGCGGAGCGATTCCGAAGCCCGGGGAAATCTCCCTCGCGCATCGCGGCGTGCTGTTTCTGGACGAGTTCCTGGAGTTCCCGCGACCGGTGCTCGAAAATCTGCGACAGCCGCTTGAGGACGGCATCGTGAGCGTGACGCGCGTCCAGCAATCCGTCACGTACCCCGCGCGCTTCAACCTGCTCGCGGCCATGAATCCGTGTCCATGCGGCTATGCAACGGATCCGGATCGCGAGTGCTCCTGCTCTCCCATGCAGGTCCTATCTTATAAAAAGAGGATATCCGGTCCGCTCCTCGATCGCATTGATCTCTGCATCGACGTCCCGAAGGTTCCAACGGACAAGCTCATGGAGCTCTCGCAAGGAGAATCATCGGAAGAAACGCGCAAGCGCGTTATCCGGGCGCGGAATCGACAACTGGAGCGGCGTGAAGCAACGAGTGCGCTCACGAACAGCGAACTGAGCTCTGATGTCATACGACGCACGATTGAAGTGAGCGACGAGGCGAAAACGCTGCTGAAGCAAGCCGTGAACCACTACCTCCTGTCCGCCCGTGCGTACTTCCGAACCCTGAAGGTTGCACGCACCATCGCGGATCTGGCGGATGAGGATCGTATTGAGCTCGCTCATGTAGCGGAAGCGTTGCAGTATCGGCAGCTCGCGGAATAGGGGGATTTGACGCTGAGAATAAAGACGGCCCCCAAACACGAATGTCTGAGGGCCTTAGGATGAGTGGTATCGATACCGCCCACCGTGCTCCGAAAATTGCCATACGATGCATGGTACCTGCAACGGACGGGTTCTGGGAACGAAAAGGAAGGCGTGCACACCACTCTAAAT
>Ga0315546_1002650_pt1 | contig 10172 bp, 10 predicted proteins | sample SalMarSW160170MG_FD_203833 | JGI IMG/M metagenome (GOLD analysis project Ga0315546, IMG submission 203833) | Salt marsh sediment microbial communities from the Plum Island Ecosystem LTER, Massachusetts, United States - Salt Marsh Sediment SW1601-170 ... | reverse complement strand
TATCATCTGATTTGGCGTCATATATTTTTCCCAGCGCCAGGAGATATCGTCCCTGCCATCTGTCCCTCTCAACCTGCAGTTCCCGCATCTTCGCTTCTCGTCGAATCAGTAAATCCTTGAAGAATTCATCCCTGCCCTTGCTTTTAAGCTCCGTTCTAATCTGCTCACGCTCTTCGGCGCCTTTGCCGACTGGTGTCCCAAGAAAACGCAGGGCCTTCTCCGCCTCGGCAGCAACTTGCTCATCGGCATCGTCCAGCCGGTCGATAAGCTTAAATACAGCCCTCATATCCGGCTGAAGCCGCAATGCGTATATCGAGTTCAGCCGTGCTTTGACCGGCAATGATGTGTCTGTCACTATTGCTTCCAGAGGTTCGGATATCTGGTCATAATCAAAAATTAAAATGGCCTCTGCGGCGTATTTTGCGCTGTCATCAAAATCCGTTTTTAAGATATCGAACAATGGCAGGATAAAATCCTCCTTCTTCATAACGGTTTTTTGCTCCGCCCTGGCCTGACTCAATGCCCTGCATACAGCCACCCGTGCGGGGATGTTTTCGGATTGCTTTAGTGCGTCGAGCAGAATTTTCCTCGCCAGAGGGTCTTCATTGAACAGCATTACTGTCGCTGCATCGATACGTATCTGGTCGGTCGAACCTTTCAGCAGTGCTTCTCTGTTTATTTTCAACTGCCTGCCAAGCTCGGCTTCGGCATCTTCTTCCCCGGGCAAAAGAGTAACCTTATCCAAACCTACACGGGCTTCCTCACAGCCCAGCACAAACAGCACCATTATCACAGACAGCCATTTCAAACGCATTTTGATGACCTCACTCAAAATTCATCTCCAATCCGGCAGGACTGCCGGAATACTAAGGGCTTAAGTCGTTTACCCCTGAGAGAATATGTTAATATACTTACATAAATAGTAATCCCAAGGCCCGCTCGCGTCAATTCATTTGACTTACGGCCTTGGGTGGTATTTCTTATGTATATTCCGCAACCTTTCCTGGTCAACATGTGTATAAATTTGTGTAGTGGCGATGTCCACATGCCCGAGCATTTCCTGAACGCTTCGCAAATCGGCCCCGCCGGTCAGCAGGTGCGTCGCAAAGCAATGCCTCAATGTATGCACCGTCAAATTCTTCGGCATACCTGCACGAATTGCATACTTCTTTACCAATCTCCAGACCTCAATACGGCTTATCGGCCTGCCTGTTCGGGAAAGCAGCAAAAAATCACCGCTAAACGGCTTGGCCAACTTTGGCCGAAGCTCCTTCAGGTATTCAACCGTTGCCGCAATAGCAGCTTTGCCGATGGGGATTATTCGCTCCCTGCTGCCCTTGCCAAGGCATCGCAAATAGCCAATATCAGTATTTAAATCCGAGATTTTAAGCCCCGCCAGCTCGCTGGCACGTATCCCGGTGGCGTAGAGCACTTCAAGTATTGCCTTATCGCGAAGATAGAACGGCTCGGTGGCGTCCGGAGCATTCAGAAGTTCGATAACCTGCTGTTTGCTGCAAACGATGGGCAGACGCTGCCAGAGCTTCGGGCCTTCAAGGATTGTTGTGAAATCATCCTGGATTCTGCCGGTAAGCTTGGCGAATCGCAGCAGCATTCTTATAGCAACAAGGCAGCGTTTAACAGAGCTTTCGGATTTGTTCTCAACTGTCAGTATTCGCAGATATTTTTGGATATGGACCGGTTCTATCTTCTCCAGTCGGCTGATTCTATTGGCCTTGCAGTATCTCAAAAAGCTCTTCAGATCCCGACCATAAGCCAGAACAGTATTATCCGACAGGCCCGCTTCAACCGTAAGATAATCGAGAAAATCTTCGACGCTCTGTCCCAAAGGCAGACATTGCAATACCTGCTTAACGGATTGGACCTGTACCTGGGACATATTTCGTTCCGGCAAGAGTGTTTTTGGCATAACAGCCCTGGTAACTTCAATATCGGCGTTATAACAAATTATCCTTTAGTTACCTATCCCCGCAGCTTCAAAACAATAAAAACAGTAGAGATACGAGCATTTTTACCTTGAATTCTAACGCTTTTCGTGGTATATAGTAATTAAGCGTGAATATTTCGGGAGCATACTAAAATGAGAATGCTGATTTTTATTTTCACCTGCTTTTTTTTAGTAATTCCCTGTCAGGCGAACCAGGCGGATTTCAACAACAATGGTAAAGTTAATTCTGTCGACTTCTCGATTTTCGCCCAAGCCTGGAGAGCTCGTGACGGCGAGCTTAACTGGAATCCCGCGTGCGACATTTCAGACCCAAATGACGACGTTATTAATGAAAACGACCTTCTTGTGTTGGGCGATAATTGGCTGTGGTCGCAAATTTTGCTTGAAATCTACTCTGACGGCTGGGGCACGCTGCTGGACACGATTACAATGAATGAAGAAGGAAAGATTACATTCCTCATAGAGGAAGAGAACCCTTATTCTGACCCACCGCAATACTATGCCTATGCCTCCAGGGAAGGATACTATACGGAACTTTATAATTTTTCAGGCATCAGCACTTTCTGGGGTATTAGGTGTGAACTAACCGTTGACCTGGATCCAACTATAGCTGGTAAGTTCAACGGCGTTATCTTTTTGACGCAGCCGTTTTTTTCTGATGGCTATCTTGCAAATACGGACGTAAACGTCGTGGACATAGACACGCTTGAAGTTGTCACTCAGTTTCGGACCGATGAACAGGGAAGATTTGCCATAGAACTGCAACCGTGTAATTATTATTTTGAATTTTATGAATTCGAGGGTTCTGGTGGGTATCATTTGGAACCGGTAGAAATTCAGCAACAATACCAAGAATTCTCTTTCCGTTGCAATCACATTATGCTTAAGCCAAATATTTATCTCTATCCACAAGAAACAACAGAGTTAGACATCCAGGTTGTCTTTCCGCATGGAGGGCAAATCACGACAGCCATCCCCGATTACAACGATGGTTGGCACATAACTGTAGAGCCCTCAGGAATTATTGACGGCCAATTTGAGTACCTTTTCTACGAAAGTTTGCAGCCCGACTACGGACAATACGCTGCCGGCTGGGTAGTGATGCAAGAAGAACTGGAAGACTTTTTCAGAAATAATATGGCACAGACGGGCTTCAACGAGAAGGAAATAGACGATTTCATCGAATACTGGGTTCCACGCCTGACAGAGTATCCCTGCTATGCGATATACCCCCAGTATAACGATAAACTTAACAATATGGTAAAGCTGGAGTTTTCCACGCAACCGGCGAATCTTATCAGGCTTATTTACTCAGTGAGAGGTCTGCAAGATGACAACATCAGTATACAGCCGCCGGCCATACCACCATTTGTCAGAGAGGGTTTCACAGTCGTCGAGTGGGGAGTTATTCTGAAATAAGCTTGCCCCTCCACTTGAACAGGAAAACCCAATGACCTCAAACTCATCAATACGGGCTGGTGTTCCGAAACAGCCGGTGTCTTCCTGTAAAAGTAATTCCTCACTTGACCCCGTTAGAGATATACCTTAGTACGCCGGACTTTCTGATAAAAAAAGTATCTAACGGGGTTGAGCAAAAGGCACACTGTATATATAATCAGCCAAATTTTAGGAGAATCCGAAATGAACGGCAAAAAGACCACAACTAACTTGTGCTATTATGCTCTTATGACTTGCACACTCATCTTAACCGGATGCGCTAAGCAGCGGTATCAGCTAATCGAGCAAATTCACCTGACAAATATCGAAAAATCCCAGGCAATGCAGGCAGCTGAAGACGTTCTGGCCAAAATGCACTTCACTATCGAAAAAGCCGATACTGAGAGCGGCTTCATAAGAACCAGGCCATTGGAAGGCGCACAATTCTTCGAGTTCTGGCGAAAGGATAACGTCGGGGCCTTCAACGCTGCCGAGGCAAACCTGCACAGCATCCGCAGAATCGCCGAATTAAATATAAGCCAGGACGGCGAAAAACTGCGCATCGACTGCGACGTGAAAACGCAGAGACTGAATCTGCCCGAACGCCAAACCACCAGCAGCACAAGGGCATACGAAATGTTCTCGAAAAGCAGTCCATCAATGCAAAAACTAAGACTTAACAAACAGCAAAAAACGGGCGTTGCCTGGGCCGACCTGGGACAGGACAAACAACTGGCAACAGAAATTCTAAAGAGAATCGAAAAACGTATCGAACAAAGGTAAAACATATCACGAGATATAAACTATGAGAATACTGGTTTGCGGTGGTGCAGGATATATAGGCAGTAATATGACGGCGATGCTGGCCGCTGAAGGACACGAGCCGATTGTCCTCGACAACCTCAGCAAAGGCCACAGGGCGGCGGTGGAACCTGCCGAGCTTGTCAGAGGTGATTTGGCCGATTACCAGTTGCTCGTCAATACACTTCGCAGGTACCAAATCGAAGTGGTAATGCACTTCGCAGCTTTCATCGAAGTCGGCGAATCCATACAGGCACCCCTTAAATACTACCGCAACAATGTCTCCAACACACAAACCCTGCTTTCGGCAATGCAGGAGATGGATGTGGAAAAATTTATCTTCAGCAGCTCCGCCGCCGTGTATGGCACTCCTCAACAATTGCCGATTAAAGAAGACTCACCGAAACAGCCAATCAATCCTTATGGCGAAACCAAGCTGGCAGTCGAAATGATGTGTCATTACCAGTGCCAGGCCGGAAAATTACGATATGCAGCCCTGCGCTATTTTAACGCCTCCGGCGCGGGCAATAACTGCACGCTCGGCGAAGACCATCGGCCTGAATCGCACCTGATTCCCCGCATTATCCAGACAGCAATGGGGAAATATCCCCATATCAAAATCTATGGAACCGACTACCCCACCCCGGACGGAACCTGTATCCGAGATTACATTTACGTCGAAGATTTGTGCAGGGCGCACCTGCTGGCGCTGGACAAGCTAAATCAAAGCACTGAGCTTATCTACAATCTGGGCAACGGGACGGGCTACTCGGTAAAAGAAGTGATTGACACCGTCAAAAAAATCAGCGGCAGGGATTTCAAGGTCCTCGAATCCGAGCGCCGGCCCGGCGACCCGCCTGTTCTTGCCTCCGACGCCACAAAGGCAAAAAGGGAGCTTGGCTGGATACCCAAAATTCCGCAGCTCGAACAAATTGTAGAAACCGCCTGGAAATGGCATAACGAGCATCCATACGGCTACCACGACTAAGTCGGGTAGTTAAGACAGGATTTACAAGATAATGCTGTTATCCTGTCAAAGTATTCTAACAGGAAGTAAACACGAAAATTAAAAATCAAAATGCAAAATGATAGGGCAGAATTCAAAGATAAGTTTAAGAAAAGGTCATATAAATTTGTGCTAAAACTCATAGAATTTTTGGATAGACTACCGAAAGATAACGTTTCAAGAAGAATTGGCGACCAATTGCTACGCAGTGGCACAAGTATTATTGGGAACTATATTGAGGGTCAGGCAGCCAGCAGCAAAAAGGACTTTACTAATTTTTTTAACAATTGTCTCAAGTCAACAAATGAGAGCAAATTATGGTTTGCGCCGTTGCGAGATAGTAAACGTGCAAATCCTGAAGAAGTTAGATGGTTTTTAAATGAGCTGGGTGAATACTCAAAGATTTTTGCATCAAGCATCCTGACTCTTAAAGGCAAAAAATAATTTTGCATTTTAATATACAATTTTAATTTCTACATTTTGATTTTTGATATCCTGATGAAGCCGGATTTTTAAGGATTAACCTGCCCTAATTTATGAGGCACAAAAAAATGAATAAGGTCTATATTGGTATTGATTTAGGCGGAACGTTTATAAAGGTCGGCTGTTTCGATTCACAGCTAAAACTTTTAGCCAAAACCTCAGCGCCCACGCAGCCCGAAAAAGACGCAAAGATAGTTATAGAAAATATGGCCAGAGCAGCAGAGAAGTGCGTAGCCGAAGCCGGTTTTTCTATGGCTGACGTAGCCGTAGTCGGCCTTGGCTGTCCCGGCCCCGCCAGATACAGCGAGGGTATAATCGAAGCGGCCACGAACTTCCCGACTTTCAGAAACATTCCCATCCGAAAAATGCTCAGTGACAGATTAGGCGGAAAGACTATCGTTTTCGAGAACGATGCCAACGTCGCCTGCTTCGGCGAATTCGCCGCCGGCGCCGGAAAAGATGTTGACGATATGGTCTTTTTCACGCTGGGCACCGGAATTGGCGGCGGCATCGTCAATAAAGGAAAGCTCCTTGCCGGTGCCGGCGATAATGCCGCTGAGCTTGGTCATATCATAATCTATCCCGATGGCCGATTATGCAATTGCGGCCAGAGGGGCTGTGTCGAAGCGTATGCCTCGGCGACAAATACCGCAAAAAGGGCAACCGAAGCCGTCGAAAAAGGCAGGCCGTCAAGCTTAAAGAAGGTCCTCGACGAAAAGGGCGAAATCACCTGCAAGGATGTTTATGACCATTTGAAAGTCGACGACAAATTAGCCAAAGAGATAACCGATGAGACCGCAAAGGCACTTGCGCTTGTCTGTATCAATCTGCTGCACACCACCGAGCCGAAACGCATCGTCTTCGCAGGCGGTATGATTGCCGCAGGTGACGTCCTATTGAACAGGATAAAATATTATTTCAATGAGCATATCTGGAATCTGAGAAAAGAGACCGTCGATATCCGTTTCGCCACACTTGGTGAAGATGCCGGCATCATCGGCGCCGCCGCACTGGCAAAACAGGCAGCAGAAGGAAAATTGAAATCAGATTAAAGGTTTTTCTGTTTTTCATCTTCACTTAGCAATTCATTTAATGACCCACTGCGGTAGCCCTGCAAATCTACCGTTACGAACCTAAAGCCGAGCGATTTTAGTTTCTCTGCTATTTTCGAGCGGGTCGGCTCTGCCGTAACTTTTTCGATATCCTTCGGGTCAACTTCTATTCGAGCAATTATATCATGATGGCGGACGCGAAATTCGACAAGGCCCAGAGACCGTAAGAATTCTTCCACTTCATCGACCTGCCTTAGCCGCTGCTCGGTAACTTCCAGGCCGTAGGCAATTCTCGAAGCTAAGCAGGGCGATGAGGGCAAATCTGCTGTAGCTAATTTCATTCTCCTGCTCAACTGACGAATGTCGTTTTTTGTGAGCTTTGCTTCTGCTAACGGCGAGCGGACGCCAAAGACTTTCATAGCGCGGTTGCCAGGCCGAAAGTCATCGAGGTCGTCTAAGTTGGTGCCAAATACAACGTTGTCGAAGCCCTGCTCCTTGGCGATATCTACAAGGATTCTGCATATCCGCGATTTGCAGTGAAAACACCGGTCGGCTTTATTAGCGGTAAAGTTCGGGTCGGAAAGCTCATCCGTTTCGATGGTTTTGAGTTTCACGCCGATACTTTGTGCAAATTCTTTAGCCCTTTGTAATTGACCGGCCGGCTCAGCAGGCCCGGCATTGATACAGGCGAGGACATTTTCCGCTCCGAGCGTATCGACAGCCGCCTTCAATAGAAACGAGCTATCCACCCCGCCGGAATATGCGATAACGACTTTGTTAAGTTTCTTCAGTATCTTCTGTAGCGAATTAAATTTTTCCCGAAGATTCACAACCCGTCCGCCTTCGGTTTTAATATAGTCTTATTCCATCTCTTATAATGCCTTGCTAATCTTATAGCACTACATGTCATCTACTTATGTCTGTTTCGTTTGTTTTCATACTGTGCTTTTTTCCCTCCTTCCTCTTTGCTATTTGCTTTTAAGCCAGCTAATATAAGGTTACGCGGCATCTCTGCTAAGTCGCTCTCCCCAGCATCTAATTCTTTCTGCTTTTGCTTATCTTCCAAAAACCGAAATGAACCGATCTGTTTTTCTAAGTTTTGACCAGGGCTCAAACTTAAGATAAAAGAGTCCCATTCTTTTCCCTTTGCTTCGTCAAGATTTTTTCTCCACATACAGTAATCAGCCAAAGCTTTATCGCTGAGTACGACAGTACCAAAACGTTCTTCCTGGTATTTCACGTTCGGTTCGCTCCATGAGGCATAAAAAAAGGTAGGTAATCTCCCATCTCCGGCGATGTCACGAGACCAAACAACCTGGCTTGTTTTCTCATCCCACCCACCGTTGGTTTCAAAAGGTTTGTTCTTACAAGCCAGTTTTACCTCAATTTCAGTTCCGCTTGGCCACGATAGAAAATCAAATTCAAAATCGATATCGCGTGTAATAAAATCTTCTATATCTATCTCAGGTAGTTCTGCATTAGGGTCACTTTCCTCAAGTTTTTCTGCTTCCCACTCTTGCTTGAAAATATCTGTCGAACGAACATACCGTGCCATCGATTCTTCTGCATGCTCGCCATCCGACAAAAACATTAAGCGCGCAGATGCCATCTTTTGTGACGAATAATCCATTTTATTTGCCACCACCTTGCGCAGAAAACAAAAAAACCTTGCCTCTCCCGCTTCAGAGCTTTCAGCCCAAAGGCGCATTTGCTTAGGGCCGAGATAACCTCGTTCAATCCAGTAATGCTTCGCGCGCATTAAAATCCCTTCTGAGGCATTGCTATTATATTCCGATGAGATATTATACAACCAAAGGTAAACCGCTAAGTTCTTAACGTCGTGCCTCAAGTTATTATTGCAAAAATCTCTAAAGTTAACAAAATTAGGGTCATCACCAAGCTCGTATTCCAGCCAACCGAGTAAGAAGTCAAGATGGCAGTCAACAAACAGTTGTGACTGTAATAAAGTATCATTCAAATTGTCATTGCCCCTAAAACGCTCTGAGTAGATAGTCACCTCTCCCATATCTATGCTCAAAGTCGTATAAAATCCTGCACCGCCTACATCATTTGGGAGACTTTCGTTGAACTTTCCCCAAAATGTGTTCGGGTCGACCTGCTTTTCATATAACTTAGCAATACGTTCCCTTTCATCTTTGTCCATATGTATATTGCTGGGGCAAGTAAGTTTCCGTTCAACTCCACCATCGTAAGGTTTCATTTCAATGCAGTACTTATTTTCTTCACAACCAGCTATAAAAATGAATAATATGATAAATTTGAGGTAAAAGTATTTAGTCATATTTGATGTCCTAAATTTGAGGGCGTTCTTTCACATCAAAAGCCACAGCCGATGGTGGGAATCGGACCCACAACCCCGGCTTTACGAAAGCCGTGCTCTACCGTTGAGCTACATCGGCACTTGCTTCGGCTATAGTAATATTCGCCGTCCGGCTTGTAAAGAGCCAATATAAAACAGAATACAGGAGACAGAGGACGGATGACAGAGAACAGACCACAGACTCAAGACCACAGATTGCAGAAAATTGGGTTTGTTTGGGTTTGTTTTGCATATTGGCAATTGGTTACTGGTTATTGGTAACTGGTTATTGGTAACTGGTTATTGGTAACTGGTTATTGGTTATTGGATTCGTCTTCGAGGGTATCAAGGCCCATAATGACATCGTGCATAAAGACGCGTTTTCCGTCCGGCCTGTCGTGGGCCGCGTATGTCATTTTTCGTTCGGGGTCGTAGTAGGCATACCAGCTATACTTGGACAGCCATTCGTAATCTTCATCATCGACCTTTGCGAACTGGCCGTTGTCTAATGGTATCTCTTTCATATTCTCGATACTCGATTCTTGATACTCGATAATTAGATTGACCATTATAACTCAAAAAGGTGAAATCAGACACCTTTAATTTCTCTCTTACCTCTGCTCAATACACGAAACTACTCCTACTCATATCCATGGTAGCCAGGGATAATTATGTTCGGATTGATTTCCATTGCTTTATTCCATGATTCAGTTGCTTGATTATGAAGTTCACGTGCCTTTGCCGAGTCTCCTTTTATCTCTTTCTCGTCACCGAGAAACTCATAGGCGTTTCCAATTAGGCGATAAGCTTCACCTGACTTGGGATTAAGCTTTAGTGCTTCCTCTGCCAACTCGATTGATTGAACATAGTTTTCAGCAACTGCTTCCTGATACGATTGCCGAAGTAATGTTACCCACGGCTTTCCTTCTTCAAGACCATCTAATAATTCATCAAACTCTGACATAAGCAAAATCCATTGTTTCTAAACGGAGCGACCAAGCGGCGGCCTTTGGGCCATCCGCGTTTAGCTGTTTGTTATGCTTTTTTCTTCTCTCGTTTTTGTTGCTGAACTTCATAAAGATGATCAATTGGATTAGTTGAGAGAAG
>Ga0315546_1002649_pt1 | contig 10179 bp, 5 predicted proteins | sample SalMarSW160170MG_FD_203833 | JGI IMG/M metagenome (GOLD analysis project Ga0315546, IMG submission 203833) | Salt marsh sediment microbial communities from the Plum Island Ecosystem LTER, Massachusetts, United States - Salt Marsh Sediment SW1601-170 ... | reverse complement strand
CGATTTGGAAGCCCGCATTAGCCCTCGGACCATATTTGTCAGAATTTGGCGGCGAAGAACACCAACAATTTATCGCATACGGGCCATCCGAAAAATATCCTTGCGAATATCGTTCACCAGTTTGAATAATTTTAAAACTTTCCCTTGCTGTTTCAGGGGCATCAATTAAATAATCAGCCAAGGTTGTCCAATCTTCAATTGTCGGAACATGATAACCTACAGGACATAATAGATCATTATGGCCAGCATACCAATTGTAAAGTGCACCATAAATATCCTTATAACCCGGATCATTGTCATACCAGCAATAGGCAGGCCGTATATATTCAGACCATTCGGTATCGTCTGTAATCAACCTAACCGCATCTCCATTATTGAACTTTGTTGTTTTTAGGTTTTCTGTTAGCCACACCTGTGTGCCAATAACTACTGTATCGTAAACATTCCCATCCCCATCTGTAGGTAGACCTGGTTTTTTATCTTTTTCACAGCTATTGATAAATACTAAATTCAATATTATTAGAAGCATGAATTTAGAATTAATTAATTTCTTCATAATTGTGAATTTTAAGTTGTCATTAAACTATACAGGTGTTAAGTTAGATAAAAATGGCCGGAATTACAAATAGAAAATAGACTCTCAATTAGTATTATTATCAATATAAGTAAAACTTATTATAATTCCGGCCAAATTTTCAACTAATTTCATAAAATCAGCGTTCTATAGCAAGTCGAATGGTTGACTTTTTATCATTTCCTAGAATAAGAATCAACAATTGCAGTGTTATCTTTATTGTTTAATAGGAACACATATCAAATTGTTACCCCTAAAACATGAAAAAAATGAAAATATTTAATAATACATTAGCTGGATACTAATCAACATCCCATTTAGTGGGATTGTCCATTATCAGCTAAAGAAAGCCAATTTTTTAGGACAATGTTATTTTTCTAGATTTTAGTTATGAAAATATTGGTTATTCTCAATTATTATTCTCATTCCAGAATGGAGGTTCAACAATAGTACCCCTTGTGGTACAATCAACACAATCTCTGATGTTTGTGACTATTACATAATCAGGTCCCTCCTCTAAGATCCAGCTATACACACCTAGTCCCTGGACATTACCGCCACGAACTGTATCCTCTACACATCTCAAATACGGATTGGTTATACCCAGGAAAATATCTTTAATAAAGAATCTCTTTGAAGATTTTGCAGAAACACTGAAATAACCTAGTACTTCTTTACCTGGATCTTCTATGCAAAAAATGTTGCTCGGAATGGCTGACGGTGTTATATCATAGAGATTACCTACATCCTCACAAATAAATTGCAGTTTCTCCCAGTATTGGTATTCATCAAAATTTAAAGAGTACTGATTTACCTCGATACAATATTTATGTTTTAACCTGTCTGTAGTGTTTGAAATATAATTCAACGGATATCTTCGAATTACTTTCTGTTCAAGATTTGAAACGTCTTTAACATTTATCATGCTGGAATTTTCATAGATCCAGCAGTTCTGGTGTATTACATTCCATGGCAGGCGGAATTCCCAGATCTCAGTATATTTCCACCTGTAGTAATTGCAATTATTTTCCGAATCGTGTGTATCTAAATAAATCTGGCAACCTTCAATATTTCCATAAATTTTTTCACCCTCCTTTATGATAACTTTTTCGTAATAGATACTGTCTATTGGTGGGACTGGTTTAAGCTCCATTGGGAATGACTTGTAGTTAATTTCACCTTGTGGAGAATTTGCTCTGATATGCAAAGTATAGGTACGACCTATAACGCCAGTAAATTTGGCTGAATCAGTAGTATAGATTCCTGGTTGTCTCTCATATAAATAATAGTTAGCTCTCTGGTCATCAGTTATCCATAGATGATATCCCTTAATTGGTTTTCTAACATAAGCTTCCCCCAGGCTAAGAGATTTAGATAGAGTAATAGTGTAAGGGCCCGGCTGATCATTGATTAATCCATCCACTACCATGAGGTCAGGACTATCCTCAATTTCCGGCATATACTCTGTTACACAACTATTAGGATACAACAAGAATGAAACGTACAGAATCTTATATATAAGTTTCATAATTTTAATGTTATTATAACACTCGCTACAAGATACATTATTTTAAAGAAAGATTAATCCCAATATAATATGAGGAATTAGTTTGAATCCAATAGTCATATCCGGAATAGGAAATTATCATATACATGCGCGATGTGTCACGCTGGTTCTTTGATTTGGAATTTGGTAAAACAAGTTGTCCCGATATAAATGCAGTACTTAGTTTTCAAGGTGATAATTATCTAAATGTCAGTGTCTTATTCGCTCGCTATGAAGCCTAACGGCCCGGTGGTATGGGCAGTTGCCGTCTGTGTCGCGGTGGCGTGGTTTTTGCCAATCCCGGTAGACGGGACAGGAGTTACTTATCAAAGTATAGTTTATAAATGGTTCTGCAAAAACCATGACACCTCGAGCGCTGGCCAGCAGCCCTATTGACTTTGTCTCGGCAGCAGGAGTAGTCATGGTACACAAAGTATTATAAGTTGTGAAGTGGTTTCTTTTATAGACTTTTCGAGCTGATTGAGAAGTTGTCCGGGCTGCTGAAGGCAATTACCCATACCATCCGTGTTAGCTTGCGTTGTGAGTCCTAAGTTACTGCTGGATACAAAGTTGTTCTTTGAAGTAGTAATGTAACTATAAACATGATGATAGTCATGGTGTTTGGTCTTTGTATATGGGCGACGGCTAGTCTATAGGCTGGAGGTTTCACAGAACAAAGTGATGTTAAAACACTTTGAGTTGGTCTATCGGTCATGGTGTTTAGGCACAGTGGACAAACCGACTTGTAGTATTCACTTTTCAAGAGTTGGGTACTTTTAGCATCAAGGTTAATGACTGAAAGTCCGGAAAAAGGCTGAATTTATTTAGTCTTGGTGTGGGTAGAGGAGATGAACGAAAGTAAACCGTTATTGAAGTGTCGTAAATAAATGTCACGGTATCGAAATTGAGCGGTTCGCGGTTGCGAGAGAGCAGGGTGCGAGGTATAACCTGATTATTGCTTGCATGGTATCCGGCATTAAAACGGCAGGAACTCTATCTGGGCAAGTTTACGGAACAGGAGAAGCAAACAGTCGATGTTAAGCGAAAATGCCGAGAACCCGAAGGGAAAGGCTGAAATAGCAAAGCGTCTGTTTGTGACTGACTGACTCGTAGTAGCAATTATACCCAAAAAATGAATGAGTAATTTCATTAGTAGGGGTCAGAGGACTTAAGGTTTTAACTTTTGCCAACTTCCTTTGGAGGATGAGCTTGCTTCAATAGCCTGCAACCTTAACTGGTTGTCCGAGTTCCAAGAGCCGTATGAGTCGAGAGGTTCATTTACGGTTCTGAGGAAGGTTTGGGAGTGAAATTCCCCCTTACCTATTCAACTTTATTAATCGTAAAGGTACAAGCAGGCATAATTTTAATATGTTTTATCAAGAACTTGATATATTAATGATAATCAGAGCCAGCCTCTTTTGACAAGAGATATGAAAACTTAAAACTAAATGATTTAGGTACACACATTATACATTAAATACATATATTATCCAGTCAACTATACAGAGAATAATCCAAACTGTTATATTTTTGTTAATATGTTATATATTAATGTTTTATAACTAATTTCAAATTAGATATTCTTTTCCCAGCATTTATCTGGACAAAGTAGTTGCCATCTCTTAGGTTACTTACAGGAATAGTAAAACTCTCACCTGATCTTATACATGAAAAGTGTAAGTTGCCATAAAAATCAAAAATTCGGATAGTATAGGTCTTATTTAAATCTTCAGCCTTTAATTCTTTGGCAGTCGGATTAGAAATAGATGATTTTGCAACGCTAATAGTTACAATTTCTGAAGCAGGATTCGGTGATATGGAATATTCTTCCCAATAGTTGTATATAAAAATATTCCATACTGCGTAGTTCCCAGTTCCACAAGTATTTTGCGCTCTAGCAAGAACCTGATAACCGTCATAGGGATCATAAAATGCTATGTCTGCATAATCTCCATAATTATAAACATGGTTTCCGTATTCTGGATTTAAAACCCAATTGTAATTAGATGCACTTGAGTAAGGACCTATTGGATCTGCGTAGAAAGTATAGGTGTTATAAGTGTAACCTTCACTTGGTCCAGTAACTTCAAGTGTCGGAGGACCTACCCAGACATTATATTTTAAGCCTTCACAAGCTGAATTGAGAGATGCCTTCACCCAACCAGGACCTGAAGCCCAAGAATATGCTCGTACAGTATAGAAGTTAGTGCTTTGACCACTGATATATTCTAATTTACTACTTTTAGTCCAAGTTACAGTTGTCCCAGCAGGAGGATTACTATATGTAAAGGTTGTGTTTGGTGATTGGCAAAGAAGAGTATTTCCGGAAATTGGGCCCCCTGTTGTAGCTAATACTGCCTGATAAGCATTTACACGACCGTAGCCCATCTCATTACATCTACCACTTGTATAATTAAAGCCGCCAACCTTCTCTGCTGTACTTTTTAGTATATCAAGAACCTCTTCAGAGTTTAATTCTGGATTAAGTGATACAATTAAAGCAGCAATGCCACTAACAACAGCACAAGAATGTGATGTGCCACCAAATCGCGATGTGAATGCCAGGTAATAATACCCCGACTCTGAATCCGGGATTTCTTCATCTTCTTCAGGAGGATGCTCCCTTTCAGAAGGCCAAGGATTGTATCCTGATGAACCGGGAATGTCGATAGACCACATTTCTGGATATTCACCTGAAATACTTAGCCACCTTGAATAATCTCGAGAAGATGGAGCAACAATATCTATCGAGGAACTGGTTGGGCTATAATTAGCTTGATCGTCGTTTCTATCAGAAGCGCCTACAGTTATTACACCATCAACGTCTACATTTGCAGGGAATAAAACTTCACCATTAGTATTATAGTTATGGAGAGCATTATTACCTGCCCCAGCAACGACAATACAATCCTCATTTATTGCATATTCAATTGCTGCGATTACATCTTCAGAACTACCAGCAGCACCCCAGCTAATATTTAAAATCTTCGCGCCATTATCTACAGCAAATACAATGGCTGAGGCTACATCCTCATAGCTTATATGAGTATTATTACTATTAAAAATTCTTATAGGCATTATGCGGCAATTTGGGGCAATACCGGCTATGCCTTTATAATTATTCATTGTAGCAGCAATAACTCCGGCACATGCATTCCCATGATTTAAATTTCCAGTTGGAGAAGGATCATCTTCATTGCCATCGGCAAAATTACTTTCATCTAATCTAATCTGCCTTGTATTTGGTAAATCCGGATGATTCGAAGTAACTCCTTGATCTAATACTGCAACTATAATGTCGCTACAACCTTTAGTTATCTCCCAAGCTTCCGGAGCATCAATATCAGCATCATTAGAACCAGAATGTCCGTCAGGCAAAAAACTCTGACCGGTATTACGGCAGGTTATTTGTTTGTTAAAATAAGGATCATTAGGTATTTCTTGCAATAATTCAAATTTACCAATAAATGTAGGATGTGAAAATTTAAATAATCCGGTTTCATAATATTTATTTGCAATTTCCAAAGCATCAGCTCCTTTTGGTATTTTTATTTTATTGTAAACTTTAGATGATTTAATAATTGTTGTATTGTATTGTTTATGTAAAGCCATCTGCTGTTTAAAACTAATATCGTGTAAAAACTTTAAGACTATTTCATCTGTTACTATTAATTCATAGCCGGTATCCAAAGTATATAACGGTTGGATAGTATAAACAAGGTCTTTTGAATACAATTCAGATTTTAATTGTTCTTTTAATCTTTCTGATTCAACAACAATTTCAGCAATTAGCGGTTTAATCCACTTAATACTTATAAATGACGAATATCCTTTTAGAAATTGTTCGGTTTTTTCTTTGTCAAACCCATCAATAAATTTGACAATCAAGGTATTTTCTTTGATTAAAAGGGGGATTTTTTTGTCTCGGGCGTAGTAGAAAATTTCTTTTTGGTCATTATTCAATGAATCTGAAGCCATGAGAATAAGACCTAAAATCAGAAGAATCATAGTCTGATATTTCATTTGAGCGATTTTTAAGGTAACCTAATTTTAACTTCTTCAATGATGACTTGTTCATAAAATTGCCACATAAAAGTTGGAGCATCTAATGTACAAAAGCCACAAGCAAAATCAATTATTTCATCTTCAGTTGAACTTCTATATTTAAGCATGATTTTATATTTTGAAATTATACTATCTGGAAAAAACATTGGTCCACAAGTAGAGCCGTTATATCTGTATTTATAGATTTCCGGAGGAAATATTAAGTAATTATCTGGCAGACTAAAGGTATAGAGATCCATAGGAGAATTCGAATTAGAATGCTCACTGTTTTTAAGCAAAATACAGAAACCTCTTACGGTATCAACTGACAAATGTCCATTTATTAGTTTATAGCCTAGAAAAGTTCCAGTAATAAGGCCTTCTTCGTAATCATCAAGATCTTTATTCTCACAGCTAAATACTGTTAAGATTATTAATCCGCATATTACTGCTAGATGTAAAATTGCTTTCATGATCTATAAAATTTATTATAGAATACTATGGCTTTGAAAATATTAAAAAGTAATCTTCCTCTTTAAGGAGATGCGTTAAGAACTTAATCGAAATAATTTTATAAACATTATCATAATTTTAAAGATTAGATAATATTCAAATTACAAACATTAATCAATTGCTAAGTTCGGAAATAAAGAACAGGAAGTCAAGTTAAATAGAGATTTTTAAGGAATTATATTTGGAATATTTTGGTTTGACATTTAAATCAAACATAATTGGCTAAGAATATTGTTACATTTTAGTATCCGTACTGCAAGCTAATAGCAAAAAGTATAGTTATTTACTATAATGACCAGTCATTGGGTAGTTTTAGCTAGTTCCGGTATTCGGGCAAGAGTTTCAGTGTCACGATATATTTCTTGAGGTGGCTTAGTCCCGATAATCTGGCAGTAGTTGTCTCGACTCCAGATAGTTTCCTATGTGTGATACAACCGGTAAGTGGGCTAAAGTTGCTATGTCAAGATATAATTGTCTCGGCAAATATTCAATGCAAGCTAACGGGAGTTTGTCTAAGAACCTTCTTTCTGGATGTTTTTCGGTCAATTTAAAGTGATTTAGACGATAGTTGTATTTGCCCTGGACCAGATTATCTTTTGGAAAACAGAAGCCTCTAACCGGCTTATTTCCCTCCTGAAAAAGGCTAAAACTGTCAAATACAATGAAACAAGTATCTTCAGATACTTCATCAGCTGATCTTTCCCTAAAATGCTGATAATGCGCCTGAGGTTATATGCAATAAACATAAATCCGACATCGGAGCTTGCTCTGCTAATTCCTTTTTTTGTAAGAATATAGCTGAATCCCCATTGTCGTTTCAGAGTGCCGTATGGATGCTCTACGATAGCCTGCCGGCGTCTATATAGCTGTTCTTTCTCCCTTATATTTATGTAGTTTCTCTCGTAGTATTCTGCATATTCGCTTCGGTGTATTAATCTGGCAGTTTTAGATCTTGTACACAATGAGCGCGCCTTGCATGACTTACATGCCCTGGTCCTGTATTGTTTGAACAGGATGATGCTTCCACTGCTAGTTCGTTCCTTGTACCATGACCCGTTTGTTTTGAGGATATGATCCTGGGGACATGTATATGTATCGGCTTCTTTGTCATAGATAAAATGTTCATAGTTGTAATCATGATCAGGTGCCTGACTGGTAGAAGGGACTCCCGGTATCGCAACAATGGTTTCAACTCCCAGCTTCTGTGCGGTTTTTAACTCTGACCCGGTATGGAAACCTTTATCATACAAAACAGTGAATTCATTTGTTCCAAGAATACTCTTTGTTCTTTGAACCATATTCCCCATCGCTTTGGTGTCATTCTCGTTTGTTACTTTATAATCGATGGGAATGTTATGTTTGGCATCTACTGTGGATTGTATATTATATGCTACTTCAGTGATATTGTTACGAATCATTATCTGCCGGCTCTCGGGATCAGAAATTGAGATCTGTTTTTCTCCGGATTCTTTCAGCTGCTTTTCAATATTTCTGTAATTGTCTTTTCTCTGCTGTTGTTTTTTAATCTCATCCTCTATCTGCTGCCTGTTGTCTCCGTCGTTTTCAGCCAGTGCACAGGTATATTCTTCCAGCTTGTTATCGATATAGGCTATATGCCTGTCTATTTTAGTCTGATTGTAGTTGTTCTTTTTGCTGTTCTGAGCACGTAGCTTGGTGCTGTCACCGGCAATAAGTTTCCCGCCGATCAGGTCAAAATGTTTTGCAATTTGAACCGTAGCCCGGAATACCTTCTTTATAGCCTTTGGATTATCTCTGCGGAAATTGGCAATTGTGTTGTGATCAGGTTTGAGGCACTTCAAAAGCCACATTACTTCAATATTCCGTTTGCATTCTTTTTCCAGATCCCTTGTTGAGCGAACCTTATTCATGTACCCGTAAATGAATAGTTTTAGTAAATCAGAAGGGTGATACGCCGGACGACCGTTTTCGGCAAAATCGGTTCTGAATCCATAATCTTTAATAGAAAGGCTTTCAACAAAAAGGTCGATTATCCGGACTTCATTATCGGGGTCGATGGATTGGTCGAGTGATACAGGGAAAAGATTAATCTGTGTTCTGTTATGTCCTTGTATGAATTTCATGTAGTTAAGATACAAAACAGAGCGTTTTTTGAAGAATAACCGACCCCATAGTTATGAACAAAAAGGGTAGGTTTTTAGACAGTCTGACGGCCCGGCAATATGGGGAGGTTGTGTTACCCGACGCAGCATCCGGGCAGGGTCCTGGTACTTTAGCCAGAAAGCTGTCACGGTGCAAGGAGGGTATGGCGCACTTTTTGCAATCCAGGTACAAATTTTATTAGCATTACGTGTGTCGCGGTACAAGTTTGATCGGAGCCTGTAAACTGTCACGGTACAGGATTTTTGTCGGGGGCACTGGCGCAGTGTCGCGGTACAATTTGTCACGGAGCCAGAAAACTGTCACGATGCAGGATTTTAATTGGGTGCAGGTGCGGGTGTCCGGGTTTAAGATGTAAAACTAATTTATCTGGCCAGCCGAGCAAGGAATGATGATAAAAGATCAAAAGAGAAAAAAGAGTTCGGGCCCATACTCAACATCCACTTTTTGCTTGGCTGGCCTAGCAGGTCACCAGGCAAAAAGTGTGACAAACAACTTACCCATATTGTCCGTGTTATAGGGTGTTCTTTTTTAAGATTCCTAGTATAATCTTCTTCAGTTAAGTTTTGACCTAGAAGCTAGATCCTTAAAAATATATTAATTATGATAATGAGCAATTTTCCATTTTCCGTCTCTTTTCACAAGTAGCATAGTAAGCGCATAAGGCATTGTTACTTCGTCACCTGACTTAAAGGTAATTGTTGTAACTTTTGAAGTTGATATAACAGCGGCATCTTTGCTAATGACAAATATTTTGTCCATGACAGGTTTATTTACTTGCTTTTCCATGACAGCCAAATGGACTTTCAAAGTATCAAGAACTGAGGACGGGTTAACTATTAATTGGCCTTGAGTGGCCACTACAAATTCTTCCGTTTGCAAAAAATATTTGAAAAAATTATCTGCTGAAACTGAATTCATAGCAACAACAAGTGTGTCCATAAATTGAACGATTTCGGTTTCAACTGCCTTTTTATCTTCTTCGGAAAGGACAGTTTTCTGCGTACATGATAAACTAATGAATATCATGGCGATAATTAGAAAATTTAATGTCTTCATCTGGCTGGTTTTAACGGATATAAATAACTAAAATAACTGTGAGTCAATTATATGATGCAAGTTATGACATAAATAAACTAAAATCAAAAATATCTTGAGTAGTTGTAAGAGTTAGCATTATAAAGTACAAATTTTGAATACCGATTTGTAGGAGTTAACCATTGCGTTGAATGCCCTATAACGGCCCGGCAATAAAATTAGTAGGTGTTACCTGGCGAAGCGCCAGCCACTGAGCTTCATCTTTAGCCACAAAGTAGTCCCGGTGCAAGACAGGTACGGCGCAGTTTTTGCCGTCAGGGTACAA
>Ga0315546_1002648_pt1 | contig 10182 bp, 10 predicted proteins | sample SalMarSW160170MG_FD_203833 | JGI IMG/M metagenome (GOLD analysis project Ga0315546, IMG submission 203833) | Salt marsh sediment microbial communities from the Plum Island Ecosystem LTER, Massachusetts, United States - Salt Marsh Sediment SW1601-170 ... | reverse complement strand
AGGCCCTGCCCCGCTGGAGCTTTTGAGCACGCACCCTACCGATTCGACTAGGATTCGGGACATCGAAAACCTGATGCCCGAGGCAATGAAGTACTACAAGCGATGAGAAGCTACACCACTACTACGGATTGATTCTGATTGACTAACACCGATTGAAGAGATAAAAACTTTGTCTTACTTTTATTTTGACTCGATTATCAACCGAATCAGTAATCCTGTCATATATAAATAACCTTCCGCTTCTTGCTTTGGTATTTCATGTCTTTTCTCTGAAGCGTGTCTGAAATCATGAGCGAAATTGATATAATTGGCTAAAATTGCCTTCCATCCACCCGACAACCCTATTTTACTTAGCAGTTCGTCCTTGTTGTTATCTAAAGTTTTATCGTTGTTCAACACATTCCTTGCTATACCCTCAATTGCCGAATAACAGTTTTTTATAACATCCCCTAAGGATTTACCTTCAAGATAACATTCCAAAGCTCTTTTAAAGTCTTCCTTTTCATTTGGATAATCATTTAGCCATGTTAGAGTTTTTTCAATTAGTGACTCATCTAATTCTTTAGCTCCACTTGGATAGAAAAAACCATCCTTCCATCTGACACCTACATCACAAGTCGATTGCGAGATTATTGATTGGATATTCTTTGATAGCCATTCTTTATAATACTTATCGCTTTGTAAAATCTCCAATCGATCATATAAGATGCATAATACTAATAAGGTCTTTTCAAAATTATCGCCTGTTAAAGTTCTTATCAAAGCACGCTTAGCTTCAAATGCACCATATTGGCTTCTATTTGGGACATCGTTAGCATTTACACCCAAATCAAAACATGTTAATTCAAATAATGCATCATATCGAAAAGTGATGTATTCTTCGGTATCTATTCTATGAAAGATAACTTGATTGACCCTATGAACAAATCTTTTTTGTTCTTCCTCAAGTTTATCTTCCAGACCGAATATTTCGTTAAACCTTTTTCGGATACTCACTTGAGACCTCGCTCAAAATATTATAAATATCAACTATAAAGCCTTTTAATGATAATCTATCTAATTCTGTTGTCAAACCCAAATCCTGTCCAAATGCCCTGCCTATTCGTTGCCTGTGCCCCGTAGCTCGTTAAAAATCCCCACATCTCCGCCACCAAGGCACTAAGCCACTAAAATTCATAATATAATTATTTTGTTACTTCGTGTCTTTGCGTCTTCGTGGCAAAATATCAAAAAACCAATCGCGCAGCGATACCGCAACTTTACACTTTACACTTTGAACTTTTAACTCCATTTTCTCTGTGAACTCTGTGCCCTCTGTGGCTAAAAATAATAGAGATTTGATTAATCAGTGTCCTCTGTGGCTAAATTATTGACAGACACAAACAAAGTCGATACATTATAATTATGGCTGAAAATGCAGGCACAACCAATTCGGCCGGTGGGGCCAAAATATTAGTTGGATATCTTGCCTCAGCGCTCGATATGGAAGACCAAATCAACACCAGCATCTACAAAGACTATCTGGACGAGAAATACTGGCCGAAAAATATACAGCCGGAAATTTTTAAAACCATAACACAATACCTTAATGTCTTAATTGAAGATACACAAAAGCACAGAAATATAATCGCAGTGCTGATTGAAAAATATGGCAGGATTGAGTAAACACAATAAAGAAAAAATCATCAGCGAATTTAAGATGATGAAGGAAATGGAGTTGTCCGCCAGGGACCTCTATACCAAAATTGCCGGCCTGCCCGACGCCGAACAGCAGTTAAAGATTACCTTTGCAACGATAGCCCAGGATGAGCAGAGACACGCCGACATCGTCCAGAAAATCATAAATATCGTTAACAATACTTTATGATGAAGTTGTGATTAGCCCCTGCATAAACATCAAAACATTCTCCATTTCCAACTCATTTTTTTTGATTGTTTTTTTCTCTGTGAACTCTGTGTTCTGTGGCTACAGGTCTTTTGAAGCGGATGAGCCGGCCAAGGCACCGGTTGACCAGCAGATTTGGAGATTATATCCGCCGCAGGGGCCATCGGCATCGAGGACCTCGCCGGCAAAAAACAAACCCGGACAAATCTTCGATTCCATCGTCTTTGGTTTTATCTCACTAACACTTACACCGCCGCTGGTAACTGTTGCTTCATTTATCGGCCGAGTGCCGGCAACAGAAATCGGCAGGGCCTTAAGAAGCCGCACCAGCTTTTTTCGCACATCTCTTGTGAGCTGTCCAGCCGCAAGCTCATCGCCACAGCCGGCCTGCCCGCACAGGACACCCGAAACCCGCTTCGGCACAAACTCCGACAGAATATTAGCGACCCTCTTTTTGGGATTTGCAGCCAAACGCTCGGTAATCTGCTTCTCAAATTCCGCCTCTGAAAGCAGCGGCGCCAAATCCAGCGAAATACCGATGGGCTTTCGACCAGCCGGAAGATAACGAGCTATATACCGGCTCATATTCAATACCGAAGGGCCGCCTATACCATCATCGGTAAAAATAATCGCCCCGGCCGTTTTAATCTTCTTATTATTGATGCGTGCAGATACACTGACATCTTCCATTGCAGTCCCTGCAAGCTGTCCCGGCCAGTCTTCGCAAGTTACAAGCGGCACCAGTGACGCTCTTGGCTCGACGATTGTGTGTCCAAACTGCTGCGCAAATCTGTAGCCGTCGCCGGTCGAGCCGGTCTTAGGCCAAGACAGCCCGCCGGTCGCAATAATAATCTTTTCCGCATAAACCGTTTCTTTTGCAGTGCGGACGACAAATGCGTCCTCTTTCCTATCGATACCGCTGACGCGTTTGCCATACAGAAACCTCACGCCGAGCTTTTTCGCCCGGTTCACAAGAACGTCCCTCACATCAGACGCACGGTCGCCGGTCGGAAAGACACAGTCGTCTTTCTCAATCTTCAGCCGAAGTCCCAGTCCGGTGAAGAAATCCTGAACGTATTGCGGCGAGAACCGATGCAGACAGTAACTCAGGAACTTTCCCTTATCGCCAAACTCACGGACCACCTCAGCCAGCTCGGCCTGGTGCGTGAGATTGCACCTTCCCGCCCCTGTCAGAAGCAGCTTTCGGCCGGCGCTCGTATTAGCTTCGATTACAGTCGTTGAGGAACCCGCCCCCGCCTTCGCGTAGCCCGCTCTCGTACTTCGCAGCGAAGCGCTGCTTCGCAGAGTAGTATCGGCAGGCGAAGCAGCAAAAATCACCGCCATCAGGCCTGCCGGCCCGGCCCCAATTACACAAACCTTTGTTCGCATACGATGACCCCAATATAGAAAAGCTCTCTACAGTCACTTTAATCTGGTCTGCCGGACCTGTCAAAAGGATTACAACTGAATCATTGTAAGCGATTTTGAATCTTGTATAATGAATCAGTTAATAACACATTCACCGCAGAGCGGCTGTGGGCTCAGCGGTAAAACTTTTGAGGAATGTATTTATGGCTAAAATCACCAAACTCGATGACATCGTATCGCTGTGCAAGCGCCGCGGCTTTATTTTTCAGTCCAGCGAAATATACGGCGGGCTGGCAAGCTGCTATGACTATGGTCCTCTCGGCGTTGAACTGAAAAACAACGTCAAGGCCGCCTGGTGGAAGGCGGTCGTCCAGATGCGGGATGACATCGTGGGCCTGGATTGCAGTATCCTGATGCACCCTATGGTCTGGAAGGCGTCCGGCCACACCGACCAGTTCGCCGACCTCGTCGCCGAGTGCAAAAAGTGCAACGTCCGTACCCGTGTTGACCATCTTAAGGATAAAGCCACGTATCACGGGCTTCCAGCCCGTGAAAACTCGGACAAACCTTTTCTGGGTGAAGTCGAGGATACGGCTGTGCCGGAGCACACCGAGCATATCGCTATCGATGCTGCTATGGCAAAGGCCCACGATTTGAGCAATAAGGTCTGTCCCAATTGCGGCACGGCCGGCCAGTTCACCGAGCCGATGCCATTCAACCTGATGTTCGAGACAAAGATGGGAGCAAACATTGACGATTCGATGACGCTCTATATCCGCCCCGAGACCGCTCAGGGAATTTTCGCAAACTTCGCAAACGTCCTCGATTCGACCAGGGTCAAGATTCCGTTCGGCATCGCCCAAATTGGAAAGAGTTTTCGCAACGAGGTAACCACCAAGGCCTTTATCTTCCGCACACGCGAATTCGAGCAGGCGGAACTGGAATTTTTCTGCGAACCCGGCACCGATGAGCAATGGTTCGAGCACTGGAAACAGCAGAGGTTCGACTGGTATATCAATCTCGGTATGAAAAAAGAAAACTTACACTTCCGCCAGCACGATGCTGACGAGCTTGCCCACTACGCCAAGGCCTGTGTTGACGTGGAATATAAATTTCCATTCGGCTCCGGCGACTGGCAGGAGCTTGAAGGCATCGCCAACCGAACCGACTTCGACCTCCGCCAGCACCAACGAGGCATAAGAACACTGAATAAATGGTATGAAAACGACAGGGACATTACAAAAATCGAATTAGCCGAGGAAGCAGAAGATTACAGTAAAGGCCCATTATCCTACTTCGACGACCAGCAGAAAAAACGATACATCCCCTATGTCATTGAGCCGAGCGCCGGCATCGATAGAAGCGCCCTTGCCTTTTTAGTTGACGCCTACGATGAGGAGGAGGTCCGCGGCGAGAAAAGAAACCTCCTGCGATTCCACCCTGCCCTTGCGCCGATAAAAGTCGGTATCTTCCCATTGGTTAAAAGAGACGGTATGCCGGAAATCGCACACAATATCTACAACGACCTTAAAAGATATTTTAACTGCTTCTATGATGAAAAAGGCGCAATAGGCCGGCGCTATCGCAGGCAGGATGAAGCCGGAACGCCGTTTTGCATAACCGTGGATGGCCAAACATTAGAGGACAAAACCGTTACCGTCCGTGAGCGCGACTCAATGGAGCAGATAAGAATCTCAACCGACCAGCTTGCAAGCCATCTGCGGGTAAAACTGGATATGTAAAATGGCTGAAGAAAAACAGGGAAGGAAAAAACAATGACGAACGACAATAAAACTTATATATCCGAATTAAAGAGTAACGTTGGAAAAGAAGTGACCCTCGCCGGCTGGCTGTATAACAGCCGGGCAAGCGGCAAAATTCAGTTTCTCATCATCCGTGATGGCACGGGGCTTTGTCAGTGCATTGTCGAAAAAGGCAATGTCGGCGATGAGCTTTTCGACAACCTAAAGCACCTCGGCCAGGAATCGTCCTTGACCGTAACCGGCACAGTCCGTGCCGATGAAAGAAGCATCGGCGGGTATGAACTTGCTGTTACCAATGCAGAAATTATCTCTCCTGCTACCGATTACCCAATAACGCCGAAATCGCACGGCATCGATTTCCTCCTCAAAAACCGTCATCTGCACCTTCGCTCCCGGGGCCAATGGTGCATCGGCAAAATCCGCCATACCGTTATCGACGCCATCCGCAGATTCTTTAACGATAATTGTTTCGTCCTAATCGACACACCCATCCTGATGTCAATGGCTGGCGAGGACCAGCAATCTCTTTTTGAGGTTGACTATTTCGGAACGCCGATGTTTCTCACCCAGACCGGCCAATTGCATCTCGAATCGGCGGCGATGAGCTTCGGAAAGGTCTATTGCTTCGGCCCGACCTTCCGAGCCGAAAAAAGCAAAACCCGAAGGCACCTCACCGAATTCTGGATGGTGGAACCCGAAGTCGCCTTTATCGACCTCGCCGGCCTTTTGGAACTTGCTGAAAATTTTGTCTCCTTCATAACCGCCCAGACCCTTGAAAAAAATAGAGCTGAGCTTGAATCTTTGGGCGCCGATACCGCCGCCCTTGAAAAAATCCAGCCGCCTTTCTATCGACTCACCTATACCGAGGCCGTGGAAATCCTCACAGGCCAAAAAACAAAAGATTATCTCGCTCAGGAATTACAGGAGCTGCAAAACCAAAAGCAGCAAATCGAATCCAAAATCACCGAGTATGAAAAACAACTAACAGGCCAGTTAAAGCAGTGGCAGAAGGACAAAATCGCTGCTGAATTGATTGAGTTGCATTCGGAGCTTTCCGAGACGGACATAAAAATTGAAAATAATCCCAAACACGCAAAATTAGCCGCCGAATTTCAATGGGGCAAGGACCTCGGCGGCTCGGATGAGACCATTATCTCGCAAATGCACGATAAGCCCGTCTTCGTTACCCACTATCCCAAACTTGCCAAGGCCTTTTATATGAAGTCCGATAGAGCCAATGAAGATGTAGTCTTGAATTTTGATTTGCTCGCCCCTGCCGGCTTCGGCGAAATCATCGGCGGCTCAGTCCGCGAAGACGATTACGACCGATTGGTTGCGCGGATTAAAGAGCAGGGCCTGAACATCGAAAATTACGAATGGTATCTGGATTTGCGAAAATACGGCTCTGTGCCTCACGGCGGCTTCGGCCTCGGCGTCGAACGCACCATTGCCTGGCTCACCGGCGAAAAGCACATCCGCCAGTGCATTCCCTTCCCTCGCCTAATGGACAAAGTCTATATCTAACTAAACAACTGATTCGACCGCTATTTACTAATGACTACATGCTGTTCTCTTGTCCCTCTGCTCTACTGCTTTCTTCACTGCAGGAGATTGCTTTAAATCTTTTACAAAAAATCTAATATTTGCTTGCAGTTCCTATTTCACCAATCCTTGGAGTAAATATCATAAGTGTGCCATTCTTTGTTTTAATTTTTGTTGTATAAGGTTCAATACGAAATTTGCTATTTTTAGCAACAAATTTATAAATCCAATCATGATGATCTTTATAGAAAACTAAACTCTCGGCGCATTGAACAATTAATTTGTTTATTTTCATCACTTCTTTCCGTTTAGGAAACCTATTACGGTAAGCAAATCGGGAAAAAGTAAAATCAGGTTTCTCTCTTACAAAATTTGGATCAGGCATTATTCTGATTGCAAGGTTAGGACTAAGTGGAATAATTTTGTTAAGTATGCGAGGATCCTTAGTCATTTCGATTGCTACTGGGTAATCACTCGTAAAGAAGGGACTATCTATGATTTCATTGTGAAAAATCTCCCATATTGAGTTCCCAAAAAATGATGTGTAGTAAAAAATTTGACTAATTCCAATAGCTTGGGGATATTTGGAGTCAACAGAAATACTTATCTTGTTGGTATTTAAGAGCTCGGTTAGTTTTGCTCCCCCCAAATCGGTTGGAGGTGCTGGTAACAATCCCTTATCATCCAGTATTTCTGCAGTGTCATTAAGAATATATTTCAATTGCGCTGAATTAATCCTCATCCATGCAGGGGAACAAGCGCCAACAAAGGCTACAAATCCTGCAATAGTATATATACACTCCTGATCGATATTTCCTGTCTCTAACTTACCAAGTGATTTATCATATTTTGGTTCTATGCTTTTCAAGAATTCTTCTATAATTCGGTCTTCACGTAAATATGCATTTGTACTTCCATCTTCGATTCTACAAACAGAATTAGAATTAGGCGTAAACTCCTTTAAATCGCTTTTACGAATCGCATACATTAGTTTTCCCAATTTCGGCGAATAGAATCTTTTGAGATGAACTTGGGAGATATAATGATCAAGCGGCATTAATGAACTCCTTAAACTCCTTTGTTTTCATCTTTATAAGAACAGCGCACAATTCTAACGATTGCCTGATTTAATTCAACGGATATGGTTATTGATGGTGTTTCTGTGTCCTCTGTGAGCTCTGTGGCCAAAAATCAATTTAGTGTAAATTCGTGTGTATTCGTGGTTAAAATAAAAAATTTCACTTGACACTTAACATTCTCTCTTGTATAATAATTATCTAACAATTTAATATTGAATTGTTTTTATGGAATTAACATAAATCATTTACCATAAACCATTTACCAGTAACCAGTTACAAACAACCTTGGAGCGAAGCGGAAATCCCTTATGGGAATAGTAAATCGTAAATAATAAATATTAAATTGGAGGGTATCAAAATGTCAAGTGAAGCACAAATCATCGCAAACCGTCGTAACGCCCAAAAATCAACCGGCCCACGCACCACTGATGGCAAGACCGCCATCTCGCAAAACGCTGTCAGGCATGGTCTTTCTGCCGCCCAGGACGTAATCAGCTCAGAAAGCCAGGCCGACTTCGACCTCTACCGCGACCAGCTCCTCGCCGAGCTGGCCCCTGCCAGCCCTATGGAATCCATCCTCGCCGAGCGCGTTGTCGGGCTGTCTTGGCGGCTAAAACGCATCGGCCGTATCCAGAACCAGACTATCGACGCCCTATGCATCCCCAAGCCCCCTTCCCCCCTTGCCAGATTAACAGAATCTTATTTATTCAAAGGCCGGTTTCAACCCCAGCAGGACCCCTCCGAATCATCCCCTCATCTGGCCCTTGGCCGTCTCGCCATAAAGGATTTCTCCAACGAAAGGGTCCTCGACCGGCTGTTAATGTATGAGCGCAGAATCGAGCATAGTTTATACAAAACAATCCTCGAGCTTCAACGCCTCAATCTCGTCAAAAAGCTAAACCCCAACTCCGAAATCCCATTTAACCATTTAACCAATAACCATTTACCAGTAACCAGTAATCGATGAACCATTTATCCAATAACTCATTTACCCATCTACGCATTTACGCATTCACTCTTTGGTCAATTTCTGACCAAAGTATGCAAAACAAACCCAATTTGCCGGATAATCAAATGAACATAACTTCTGTTAATACAACGAACTATGAACCACAAACAATGAACCATACCAACAAAAACAAACCCAAAACAAAGCCAATCAAACCCAATTTCTTTTTGTTTTTAACTTTTCTTTGCCCCGGCTATAATCTAACAATGCAGGATTGGACGATACAAAAGCTCTTAAACTGGGTTACCCAATACCTGACGGAAAAGGCTATCGATTCGCCCCGATTGAGCGCAGAGCTACTGCTTAGTTATGTCCTTGAACTGAAACGAATCGAACTTTACACGCAATTTGACAAACTTGTCTCCAAGCAGCAGCTTGATATATTGCACAATCTAGTGAAACGGGCCGGCCAAAATGAACCAATCGCTTATCTTACCGGCAAAACCGAATTTTATTCCCTCCAACTCGAAGTCAATCCCGATTGTATGATTCCCCGGCCGGAGACGGAATTACTTGTCGAACGTGCCATAGAATTTTTACGAAAACGCAGCGGGACCCAGTTCGTCTGCGACCTGTGCACCGGCTGTGGCTGTATCGCAGTCGCTATCGCCAGGAATTTCCCTGACGCTCGTATCATCGCAACTGATATTTCCGCCTCTGCCCTCGATATCGCCGCACAAAATATTGAAAAATACAACCTCAAAGACAAAATCGCATTATTATGCGGCGACTTATTCGAACCTGTTATTCCACAGCTGGACGTGGAAAAGTTTGATTTAATTGTCTGCAATCCGCCTTATGTAAGCGCTGCGGAATACGAAAAGCTCGACAAAAATGTAAAAGATTACGAACCGAGGCTGGCTCTATATGCCGGCCAGGATGGCCTCGATATTTACCGTAAAATCATTGAAAAAGCGGACGAGTTTTTAAAGCCCGATGCGGCATTGATGTTAGAGATCGGCTACGCACAAGGCCCGGCTGTTAAAGAATTGCTCGAAACAACCGGCATATTCGCCGAAATCAGAATTGAAAAAGACCCCCATAATAATGACCGAATTGCAATCGCAAAAAAACTGTCTTAATTATCATTCCTGCGAAACCTGTCCCGAGCAGTATGTGGTGAGCAAGGTCGAACCAGGCATGGGGAGCAGGAATCTAATCCTTTTTGCCGGCTTTTGCTTGTTTCTTCATCTGCTCGAGCTCCTCGGCAAGTCGGTCCAGCTCTATTTTAACTTCGCGCCTTTTCTTATTACTTCGCAGAATAAATACAGCAAAAAGAACAATCAAAAGAACCGGAACTATGAAAACAAAAAAAATAACGAGCAGTTCCATCCATCCCGGCGTCCAGGCCAAAACGTTCGTATTCATTTTTTCCTTCCCTTATGTTTCGGAGAGACTATTGATGCAATTCCGAACGGCAAATGATCAACTTTGCTGTCTCCTCACGCACCTTCTCCAGAGTAACACCAAGGTCAGTCAATATCCGGAATCCGGTGCCTGTACCGGTAAGGAGTAGGCCGACAAGCAAATGCTCTG
>Ga0315546_1002647_pt1 | contig 10182 bp, 4 predicted proteins | sample SalMarSW160170MG_FD_203833 | JGI IMG/M metagenome (GOLD analysis project Ga0315546, IMG submission 203833) | Salt marsh sediment microbial communities from the Plum Island Ecosystem LTER, Massachusetts, United States - Salt Marsh Sediment SW1601-170 ... | reverse complement strand
AGTTCACCCTGTTGTCTAAAGAACAAACGGCTGCTGATTCCGCACTTGCTAAATCTTTGCGTGGTGTGCTACCTGACGACTATATCTTGCGGGAAATCCTGAAGGTCAAGAACCCGGACGGCATGAGATATGAGCTTCAATCAGAGGAGGCTGAGAGGGTAGATGAGGTTTTATTCTTGTATCGGAGGGCTAGGGCACTGCTAGAAAAGGACAAGCCAACAGAGGAAGACCAGATTGAGGCGTATATTCTAGCCGAAAGGATTAAGACCATATTAAAACAAAGGCAAAATCTAGGGCAGTTAAGCCCAATCGAAGGGAAGAGAGAGGAACCCAAGAGGGAAGACTTATTGCCCCTTATAGAAAAAGGTGGAGGAGGAACTAGAGGGACACCTAGACAGGAGGCAGAAGTTGAACAAGTTTAAGTTTACCCTTGAAGATTTAAACCAGGCCGTTATTGGGGCACTTAATACAAAACCAGAACAACCACAGATGCCAGGTAAGCCCAACATCTTAGAGTTAATGCGGGCAAAAAAGGAAAATAAAGAGGGGCAATGGCCGTTAGTTTAGACCAGCGAAACCTACTTAGGAAATATGGGCAATCTCAAGGTATAGAGACTGAGCGATTGCTGAACCAATACAGCACTTCCCTAACCCAGAATAGGGAGACACGCCCACAATCCTTTGAGGATATTAAGGCATGGCGACAAACTGCTTTCCCTAACCAAGCACTATTCTTCAATGCTGAGGAAGCAGCGGGGATGGGAATTGATCTTGAGGAAGGCTGGCTGCTGAAAGCAATGCCTGGGGAAGAAGGTTATAAGTGGAGTTTTATTACCCCGCAGAAGTGGGAGATAACCGAAGAAGACCTTTATATCTCGCCTGAAGGGGAACAGTATAGCAGGGCAGACATGGAGACACTTTTGGCAATGCCGACTGGAGAATCAACAAAATCTCCACTTGCAACATTATATAAAGAGTTTGAAGAAGCGGGCTGGATAACAACTGAGCCATTGACAATAGAGGGCTTAACGGAAGAAGGGCAGCAATTATACCAACAGTATCAAGAGACCGGCGGAGAATTAGATGTCGCAGAGTGGGCAGAGGAACAACAGAGGCTATATCAGGAATACCAAGAGGAAATGCAGGGGCTATACCAGGAGTATCAATCTACTGGTGGGGAACTCGATTTTGAGGGATGGCTGGATTTAAGAGAACAGCAGTATCTTGAGGCTGAGGAGATTTTCGGCAAGGTCTTTCCTGAGCAAGATATAAGTGAAGTCATAGCTTATATGAATGAGCAACCTGAACAATTCCTTACCGATGTAAGGGAAATCGGCCCGACTACGGAAATGGTATTGTTTCTTAAGTATCTTGAATTCCAAGATGAAGAAGGAAATCCTACGCATCTTACTGATGAGGAAATAGCGGGATTATTTGGGGAGACCCAAGTGGAAATCCCTGAGCAGGGAATGTATATAGCAGAGGGTATTAAGGTCATGCCTGATTATCAGGTTTATTCTGATACTAATCCCTCTCAGCCTATCGGAGAGATAAATCGCCAAACTGGTGAATTTGAGGAAAGAGAACCTCGATGGTGGGAGAAGATAGGGAATGTCTTACAATGGCTGCCACCCAATATAGCAGGAACATTGATAACAAAATATGGATTCCCTGCCATACAAAAGGTTGATTTACCCTTTATGATACAAGAGCAAGCCCATACCCTAAACGAAAAGCAACAAGGTGGGTTTGAATTAACTGAGGCTGAACAGGCATTTCTTAGTCTTTACCAAGAGGAAGTAGGCAACCCTCCTAAATACAATAAAATCTTAGCAGCTTTACATCCTGCGGTAACACCAGCTCAAATATGGAAGGGTGCTGAGTTAAGCCCCTCTGAGGAACTCAAGAAAGCCTACTATGACAGCACGGGTACAGCAACACAAATACTTCAGGGAATAACTACTCCGTTGAGTGTGGCTCTTATTGCTGGAGGCATAGCTGGTGGTGCTACTGCTGCCGAAGCTGGATTGGCACGAATAGCAGAACAGGGTGGAGTAAGGGGAGGATTAGCTACAGCAGGACAGGTTGCTCTAAAGCCAGTAGCACTCTATGAACAGGCAGTAACTACCATTATGCAATTACCTATAAGATTAGTAAAGACAGCAGCACAAAAAGCCGTTCTGAAAATGATGCAGGCTTATATAAATGACTATACGAAGTGGATAAGGAAGTCAGCGTCAGTAGCAACAGTAGAAGGGGCAACTAAAACAGTCAATAATATTGCACTTGCTATTCAGGCTGGCACAGAGATAACTCCTTCTTCTCTAACCTCCTTGATAGCCAAGAACGCACCGAAGGAATTTATTGCAGGGCTAACAAACATTGTGGCAGGGAAGGCGGTTGCTGGAGTGCCTGAAGCAGTAACTCCAGAGGTTACACCTGTTACCCCAGAGGTTGCAGCTTATCAACAATATATCGGTGCAGAAGTTAGCTCTAAATTGTCAATGGAAATGCCTGAATTAGCTGGTAAGGTTAGTGGCATAGTTGAGGAAGTAACAGTAATAAATGGCGAGACTAATTTCAAGGTAAGATTAGCTGACAAATCAACTATGTATATCCCAGTTGATGATGCAAAGCTAATTAGATTAGCAACAGAGGGCAAAGAAGTTAGTTATCCTAGAGAGATTATCCCCACCACCGAAGTTGGTATGCCAGAAGCAGGCTATCAGCCAAGTATGATTGAGGGCGTACCAGGGAAAGAAGTCAGACCTGCCCCAAGTGCTGAGCTGGTTCAATCCAGACTGGATGATTATCTTAAACTTCAAGAATATGAGGCCAAAGTCGCTGAGAACCGCATAGCAGAGATAAAGGAAACCCTTGCTAAAAAGGGCAGACCTCCAACGGGGACTAGGGCTGAGTTACAAATAGAACTTGCTCGGCTTGAGGCGCAACAAGAACTTGACGCTATAAAAAGCGTTGAGGAGCTTGATCATCTGATAACACAGGTGGGTGAAGAGATTGGACTTCGATCAATGCCGTATGCAGGTTATGGTGGCAAATCACGCATTGACCTTGCTAGGCATCCCACACACCGATTGTTTAAAGGATATACTACCGCACAGCTTGATGAGATGCTTAGGATTTATCAAGAGGCCAGGGCAAAGATGGAGGCTCCAGCCGAAGTCGCCCCTGAAGCCGTAGAGGTCACAACCAGACGACAATTAGAGGGGCTTGGCAGGATGTATCAGGAATGGTGGGGCAAACGGAAGACTGCCGATGAGACTAAGGTTGAATTAGCTAGGTTGGTCAGAGAGACCCTTCCGATGGATGTGAGAGGTAAGTTTGTAACTGCGGTTGCCAAAGTCAAGACAGATGCACAGTTGACGACAGTGATGACAAAGGTTATGGAACTTGCTGAAAGCAACGCCCAGAAGGTTCTCAGGGCTGAAGTTAGAGCGGAACTCAAGAAAGCAAGAGCGAAAATCAAAGACCATATCCTTAAAGGTAAGTTCACTCCTGAGACACAGAGGTTACTTGATGTTCTCAATCACAACCTGGAACTTGACAGGGATACCGCCAGGGAAAAGATTGTCACGAATATCAAGGCATACGAAGCAGGGGAGTTATCTTATGAGGAAATGTTCAAAGCCAATGAAGCTCTTAACTTCGCTGGCATAGATGGTATGTCTTCAGAGGAGTTGGTCAACCTATTAGATTACATCAAGTCTCTTGAGGCCGTAGGAAGGTCTGAGCGCCAGGCAAAATGGGAGATTGCTACCGAGAAAATCAAGGCTATCAGAGCGGATATTTCTAATATACTTACTGGTGGGAAGGGGTTGAAGACAGGCATCGGGGCTATATCAGGTAAGCAACTAGCAGCGAAGCCTGGGTGGTTAGATACCTTTGTCAACTGGCAGTATGGTATAGATAATCTGGCTGACAAACTAAGCAAGTTTGACACTACCTCTAAACCCTATCAGAGTGTTATTAGCAAATTTGTATCTAAAGTTCACCGTGCAACCAATAGACAGTTCATCGGAACTAAAGAAGCCTATAGCAAAATCAAGGATGCGGTTGGTGATGTATTCGGGGTCAAAGGTGGGCGTGCTATCAACCAGGTTCTTAATGAATTAGATACGGAAGTTAATCTCGGCACCTTTGAACTGACTGCTGAGTATATCGCTAATCATCCTGGAGCTACTACAGTTACTATCAAGATGACCAGGAATGAGATGCTTGCCAAGTATATGCAGATGCAGGACTCGACTCTTAATGACACCTTTACTATAGGCATGGGCTGGTCAACAGAGGTCAGGAACGCCATAGAAAACAACCTGACCGCCGAAGAAAAGAAATTAGTGGATGTGTTCTTCCAGTTCTACGAGGATTATTACAACACAATAAACCCGATATATCAGGAGCTTTACAATGTAGATATGCCTCATAACTCCCGGTATTCACCTATCAGGCGGGATTTTGAGGGCGATATAGCGGAAAATATTTTGACCTTTCAGGATGCCGCTCAATACGCCTCGGTTCTCAACGGTAGTCTGAAGGCAAGGCAGAAGAACATACGGCCTCTCAGGTTCAATGGGGCTACACAGATACTCTCAAACCACATAGAACAGATGGAACACTTCAAGGCGTGGGCTATCATTATGAGGGATATGCGCCGTGTCTTTGGCAATACAGAGATAAGGCAGGCGATAGAGCAGTATCATGGACGAGGCATCGTTCAGTTAATTGATAAGTTTATGAACCAAATGGCAAGGGGGGGTCTTGATACGGCGACTACCAATAGAGTCGCCGATTGGCTTAGAAGGAACTTTACCAGGTCAATCCTGGCTATTAAGCCGGTTATTGCCCTGAAGCAGATACCATCTCTATTCGCCTATGTTTCCGACCAAGAGATGGGAGTGACGGGGTTTGTCTCCGGTATTGCGGATTTCTGGAAGTCACCGATTGCTCATTTCCAGTTCCTCTATAAGAACTCTGAGGGATTCAGGGCGAGGATACAGGCGGGGTTTGAGCGAGATATTGCGGCTGCCCTTGCGCAGCATGGAAACAAAGAAATAGCTGGCCGGGGGAGCATAAAGAACTGGTTTATGCTTCAAATCAGGCTTGGTGATACCTTCGCAGTTTCTCAAGGTATGTGGGCTAAATATAAAGATGGACTAAATAAGGGACTGTCACAAGCTGAGGCTATAGCTGCTGCTGAAGACCTCACAAATAGAACACAACCTAGTTTTGGCATTGATACTTTATCGGCTATTCAGAATGGTGGTTCGTGGCTCAAGTTAATGACTATGTTCCAGAACCAGCCGAACAAATACTTTAGACTAATTGGGGACAATTTACGCAACTTCAAATATGGTAGAGGAAGTAGGGCAAAGGCATCAGGGACTATCCTTTTGGCATGGGTACTTCTGCCTATGATGTTCCAGTTTATTGCCGATGCCTTCCAGTGGAAGCCTGAAAGACAGGCCAGAGCTGGTATTCTTGGTCCCTTGAACTTTATCCTGATAGGCGGGCAGTTAGTTCAATCTATATGGGGATGGCTGACCGACCAACCGTTTGATTATCAGGTCAGTCCGGTTGCACAGACGGCGGATGACCTGAGAAATATCTTTCTCAAAGCTAAGAAACTAATAAGTCAAGGAGAAGACCCTTACAAAGATATAAGCCTTGATGATGTAGCAGCTCTTGTAGAGTATTTAGCTAAAGCAGCCGGACAGGTAACTGGATGGCCTACCCCATATTTGGTTCAGGTTGAAAAAGATATCAGGATAAAACTGCAAGAGGGAGAAGATGTTAATATAAAAGATTTCCTCTTTAGTCAGTGGGCATTACAACCTCCAGCCAAAAATGCAGAGCAGAAGGTGGAAGACCTGAACTTGAAACTTGGCGAAATCAAGGAGGGGCAAGAAGACAAACCATTATCAGAACGGGAGTTGAACCTCTACACTGCTATTGACTGGTTCAGGGATATTGGGAATGTTTATAGCAATGTCTTGCCACAGGATATACTGGATAACCCAAACGCATCAAAGGAAAGCAAGGCATGGGCTGAATATAAAATAGCCCATTCACAGGCTGATATACTCCCGGATATTCCACTCTATAAGATAAACACGGAAGACAATGACGACACCATAGTCCAGTATTATCAGCAATGGAAGGCCAGGGAAAGGATAACTAGCCTTGCCCAGCTAAAAGAATTTGACACACTTTATCCCAAAGCCTATCTGGGGAATGTAACCAGGCAGCAATATGAGCTACTTGTCAAATATCTTGAATCGGATGATAAGGATGCTTTCCTTGAAGCCCATCCTGAGTTAAGAGTTAACCCTAGAGACGAATGGCTGAGAGCTAACCCACTAGATAATGCCCGGTTAGCTTTAGCCGGACAGGCAAAACTTCTCACCCTTGAAGCCTACAATCAATTCAAGGGGTTGCTTGAGACACTGGATATACCCACTGATGCCATACCGCCAATAACCCTACCGCCCGAAGGCTCTGTGGAAAACTACTTTAAGTATAATGAGATTGGTGAGGAATATGGCTACAATAGTGCTGAGGTCAAGCTGTTACTTGTAGAGGATGATGTTTTGAGGGAATGGCTAGGGCGTGAGCCGATAGATGACCACATAGAAGCCTTAAAGCTGAAGGTCAAATATCGAGATTTGACAGGGGAATATGAAGGATACGGCGACAGGGACTCGTCTTATTACATTGAGGATAAAGATGCCCGGGAGAAAGCCAGAGAATTATTCAGGGAGAATCATCCTGACTGGGTAATAGATATGAACAGGGTGGATGCTTATAGCTTAGACTTTCCAGATGAGCAAATCGAGAACTATGTTGAGTATTATGAATTACCAGACAAGGGTTATCGGCGGGAACGATACTTACTTGAGAATGTGGACTTCTACAACAGCATGATAGATTTGAAGGGTATCGTGCCTTTTGATACTGATTACCAAGTTCCTGATGTTCGGTATGATGAAATTTATGAAGAATACAAAGACCTCTTTGAGGAGTATGAGAATGTTATGGGGACAGAATCGGAGAGGGCAACTGAGCGAGAACGAATCCTGAAAAGGAATCCTGAGTTTGCCAAAGCAAGAAGAGAAAGGGAAGGATACTATCAATTCCGAAGTATCACAGGCGATAAGCTGCATGACTTGGTTCAGGATTATGCTAACTACTACTTAATCGAGAAAAAAGAAGGCGTGGACTATTCGGCGGGCTGGTATGAGGACGATTGGTTCCTTATGGAGCATTCTGAGTTCTACAACACAATGTATGAACTTGAGATATGGGCGGAACCACGAGACTTCAGCAAAGTGCCTACCCGTGAGGTTTACGCACTATATCAGTCTTATTTAGCATTACCAGTAGGATATGCAAGAACTACATTTAGAGCCGAGCATCCTGAACTGGATGATTGGCTGGTTCTAGCTAAAGGATACACGGCTATTGGTGATAGAGGGAAAGAGGAACCTAGCCCTTGGGAGGGATTATTGCCGTGGTTGGAATATAGGGAAGGCCAATAATTAGGGTCGAAGGGTGAGCCACCGCCTTAAAGAGTGGCAAAAGTCGAGTCCCGATTAAATCGGGACATTTTTATTAAGGAGGTAACTAATGGACGAAACCAAAGAGACCAAGCAGGACGCTTCTTCTGCTGGTGGAGATGGGACTACTTCAAAGGAAACAACTAGAACTTACACTGAGGAGGAAAAACAAAAAGCGGTAAGCGATGCTCTTGCTAAGGCTGGCAGAGATGCCAAAACGCTAGAGACTAGAGAGGCTGCTCTTAATGCTGAGAAGGAAGCTGTTGAGACTGCGAAAGCCGAGATAGCTGAAGTTCAAAAGCAAATAGACAAGGCCGAACTAGAGGCAGCCGAAGGGGACCCGGCAAGGCTCAGGGAACTTCAGGCTAAGAAGTCCTATAAGGCTTTATTGGCTGACCTTGAGACTAAGAAGAAGGAACTCAACAAGCAAGAGGCAGACCTAAATCGCTCAAAGGCTGAACATGAGTCAGAAATTGAAGCAGCACGGAAGACGCAATTTGAAATCGAACTCTGGAAAATCGCAGAGGCAGAAGGCGTTGACGCTGCGGAACTCAAGGAAACCATGAAAGAACTTAATCTGACGACTGTTGAGCAAGCCAAAGCAGCAGCCAAACGGCTGAATAAAAAGCCGAGTGGAACTGCATTTGACCCTGACTCCGGTGTGACTTCTGGTAGTGGGGAAAAATCTGAGCAAGAAAGGCTCGATGATAGATTCCCCTCAATGAAGAGAAAATAAGGAGGTCATTATGACTGCTGCTTTAACAAGCACCTATTTAACCCTTTTGGATTATGCCAAGAGGGAAGCACCTGGCGGAGGTATTGGGGACATAATCGAAGTTCTCGCTGCCTCTAACCCTATCACCGCCGATGCTAATGTGATGGAGGGCAACCTTATCACGGGGCATCGCAGTATCCAGAGGACGACACAGCCTACTGGAACCTGGAGACCACTTAATTATGGTGTAGCCCCAGAGAAAAGCACCACGGAACAAAAGGATGACACCTGTGGTATCCTAGAAGCCTATAGCAAACTGGATGTGGATGTTGCCAAGCTCAACGGCAATGAAGCGGCTTTCAGGGCTTCTGAGGACAATGCCTTTATCGCTGGACTTAACAGCACGGCGGCCACTGCTATCTTCTATGGCAACACTGCCACCGACCCTGAGCAGATGCAGGGTCTATCACCGCGATACAACTTGACTACTGGTGATTATGCAGACCAGATAATCAATGCATCTGGCTCTGGCTCCGACAATACCTCAGTCTGGATTATCACATGGGGGCCGAAGACCTGCACATTGATTTACCCGAAAGGTAGCACGGCTGGACTAACTAACGAAGACATGGGGCAGCAACTTGTCACCGACTCTAGCGGAAGACTCTATACCGCTTATGTCACGAAGTTCCAGTGGAAGCTCGGACTCGCCCTGATGGACTATCGTTATGTCATCCGTATCTGTAATATTGATGTCTCTGACCTGACGAGTGATGCAGCCTCTGGCGCTGACCTGCTGGATAAGATGATTGACGCTTACTACTCCCGACCTACTGTTGACCTTGGGAGTATGGCTAAGACTTTTATCTACTGCAACAAGACGGTAGCCAAGTTCCTGCACAAACAGGCTCAGAACAAATCTAATGTCAACCTGAGTATTGATAACCCAGCTGGCAATCCCATCGTCAGGTTCCTGGATGCACCAATTCATGTATGCGACAACATCGTGTCAACCGAAGACACTGTTAGCTAAATCTATTAAAAGGAGGGAAAACCAATGTTCGTAGATAAGAACCTTATGGTCAGTGATGGACAGGCTCTAACTGATACCGCAGTGTCGGATTACTCAATAAACATGGGTTCTGCCAGGAAGATAGGGGCAGGGAAGCAGATGTACATGGTTATCTTAATTGACGTACTCGCTGCCGACTTAACCTCTATCAATTTTCAGGTGGTAACTGACACGCTAGCTACTTTAGCTACACCAACAGTTCAGATAGAGACTGGAGCCATCGGCTACGCAAGCCTTACAGCAGGCAGAGCGCCTATTATCATCCCGATTGGGAGTGCGATAGGTACAGAGGAACAGTATCTCGGTATGCAATATACCTGTAGTGATGCTGGCACCTGCACGGTAACGGCTTTCTTAGCCTTTGAATATCAAAGCAACTAAATTCGCTAACGGTAGAGGGGGGGATTAACCCCCCTCGCCGATTATCTAAAAGGAGGTAAATAGCGATGCCATATTTTAGAGGGAAAAACAAATTCAAACACTTGGAAATAGCACAGGGGGGAGTATTCCAATATCACGAAACGGGAGGTACAACCTTTTTTGTCAATGGTGAGACTGGAAGCAATGGCAAAAGTGGTCTATCTCCTGCTGATGCAAAGCTAACCGTAAAAGCAGCTTTGGACTTATGCACTGCTAATAAACACGATGTTGTGTACATACTTAACTATTCCAGTGAGGCTCAGGTTTATGAAGAGTGGCCGATAGTGGTTGATGTTGACCAGGTACACATCATTGGAGTGGGACACAAGGGCGACAAAATGTGCACCATCCATTGTGGCGGCGCCCTATCTTCAACCAATGACTCAGCTTTTGAAGTAACC
>Ga0315546_1002640_pt1 | contig 10198 bp, 3 predicted proteins | sample SalMarSW160170MG_FD_203833 | JGI IMG/M metagenome (GOLD analysis project Ga0315546, IMG submission 203833) | Salt marsh sediment microbial communities from the Plum Island Ecosystem LTER, Massachusetts, United States - Salt Marsh Sediment SW1601-170 ... | reverse complement strand
CTCAAGGAACAGGAAAAGGCGGAAAAGGCTGAGGAGCCGCTGGTAACCGATTACATCACGGTCAACTACGCAAAGGTGGAGGATATCAAGAAGCTCATAGAGGAAAACGTGAAGGGGCTGCGCGGCAAGATATCGGTGGATGCGGCAAACAAGACCATCATCTTCACCGATATCGCCGAGAATATAAAAAAGGCCAAGGAGCTGAAGGAAAAGCAGGATAAGCCCACCAAACAGGTGATGATAGAGGCCAGGATCGTGGAGGCTCGAACGAGCTTCCGGAGGGATATCGGGTTTGGATGGGATTATTTTTATGAGAAGGGCGGACACCCCTGGGGAGGAAGCGGGCCCGGTGTGATTGGCTATGATTTCGCCACCAACTTCACCATGCCCACCGGCGTTGCCGCGGGAATATCCTTTGCCAATACCGCAGGCACAAAGGTGCTCAATGCTCGAATCGCCCTAGCCGAGACAGAGGGAAAGGTTACCACCTTGTCTTCGCCGAAGATCATCACCAGGGATACCGTTGAGGCCACCATCAAGCAGGGCACCACCATCTTTATCCCCTATACCGATACCGACGGAAACAGAACCGCCAAGGAGGTCGAGGCCAACCTGGAATTGAATGTGAAACCGACGATCACTCCCAACGACATGGTGATCATGGCCATTAAGGTGAGCGATGACTACCCCGACTACGCCAACCGGGTGGGAGAGAACGTTCCGATCAACACCAAGAGCGCCAGCACGGAGATGATGGTAGCGACCGGGGACACCGTGATCATAGGCGGCATCTATAAGGAGAATAAAGGCGATACAACCGAAGGTATTCCATGGCTTAGCAAGATACCTTTTATAGGGTGGCTTTTCAAAGTAGATAGCGCCTCGATGGAGAAAAGCGAGCTCCTCATCTTCCTCACGCCCACGGTGGTGTATTCGAACAAAGGAGCAGCCCCGGTTGGAAGCTAACGAAGCTTTCCCTCAAACCGACGAGGGCCAGCATACGGGCGACTAAGGTTCGAATTGTGAAATGAAAGGTGATTCCCCTCCCTCAAGGGAGTTGAGATGTGACATTTTATGCACACAGCAATTATAAACCGTTAACAATTTTTATACCTGATAAGCAATGTAACAGCAGGAATTACAGAGAAACCGTTCATGCTATGAGCCTTAACGGCCGAAAATAGCAAGGAAATAGATGGATTACCCATTGTGAATAGAGAGAAGATTCTGAGTGGCATTAATTTTGCTTATTTAATTGTATGAAGAATTTCCTTTTTTTGCCGCGGATGAACGCAGATTATTAAGATCTTGACTATGTTAAATTTTTTCCTACGGAAATCGGCGAAAACATGCGGCCTCATCAAATATCAGGGAGATCGAGGAAATGAGAACAAAAAAGAGGGCCTTTCCCTTAAAAGGTCTGCTTGCCCTTCTGATTATTGCCTTGGGCCTTTCCCTCACAGCCTGTTTTAGCGATGATGAAGGCGCCACTACCACAGGAACCACCACCACAGGAACCACCACCACAGGAACAGGTGGAGGCCCGACCGCCTCAATTATGCTCGCCGCTGATGATGACAGCATCCCCTCAGGCGGCACCAGCTCTACAACTATTACGGCAACGCTAACGGATGTTTCCGGTCAAGCTGTTGCGGTCGGCACCTCCGTGACTTTTACCACTACACTGGGCACCTTCCCCGGCGGAACCGCTTCATATACTGTTACTACGCCCGGCGATTCCGGTATTGTCAATGTCTCTTTAATGAGCAGCGCCACGGCCGGCACCGCCACCGTAACTGCAACATCCAATAGCGTTACCCAAACAATTCCTGTTGAGTTTACTACAGAAGGGGCCACTGCTCTGGTGGGCTCCGTAATCTTAGCGGCCCCATCGACAGACGGTGCAGTGGCAAACGGGTTGGACAGTTACACCATTACCGCCCAGGTTCTTGATACATTGGGTCAGCCGTTAAGCGGCCAATCGGTGACCTTCTCCTATTCTTTAAACTTAGGACTTGTTGCGATAGATCCCCTTACTTCTTCCACAGGGGCTGACGGCACCGTGAGCTGCGAGGTAACGGACATCAGCTCTGCTGCTGATACGGTGGCTATCAGCGCATCTGCCGGAGGTGTTACCTCAGCCTCGGCGATAACCCTGGCATTTATAGGCGCCGCAGGGGGAGGCCCCGGCTCGGTCGGTTCGGTAACAATAACAGCAGGAAGCTCCGAGATCGTGGCTGACGGGGCCTCGAGCACCATAATCACGGCCACGGTCAAAGACACCAACGGCAAGAACATCGGCGATGGGACTACGGTCACCTTCTCGACAACCGCAGGCACCCTCTCAGGTGCTACGACAACTGCCAATGGGAAAGCCACTGCTACCTTCACCAGCCCTACCAATCTAGGCTCTGCAACCATTACGGCCACCTGTGGCGGTGTGAGCGAATCAACCAGTGTCAGCTTCATTGCAGGACCGGTTGCTGCGCTGAATCTGACAGCAAAACCATCTAATCTCTCCGCCGATGGCATGAGCATAAGCACTATTGAAGCCGCTGTTTCTGATGCGAATGGAAATCCGGTGAGCTCGGAGCTCGTTAATTTTTCGGCAGTAAGCGGCAGCATTTCTATTTCCCTGGCCGTTACAGACAGCAACGGCATTGCCACTATCATCTACACAGCGCCGGATACCTCTGGGACCGATACCATTACTGCCACCTCTTCGAACGGAACCACTGACACGGCCACCATCACCCTGGTTGCGCCCCTGGTCGGTTCGGTAACGGTGACTGCCGGGAGTGCAGAGATCGTGGCTGATGGTGCCTCGACCACCCCGATCACCGCTACGGTCAAAGATACTGCCAACAACAATATACCCGACGGCACTCCCGTCACCTTCACAACCACTGCTGGGGATATTGATAGCGTAACGCCAGGTACCCAGACCACCATTATCTCGAACACTGCTAGTGGGAAGGCCACCGTGACCCTGACCAGCTCAACCAGCCTTACCTCTGCAACTATTACCGCCACCGTAGGTGGTGTATCGGGAAATACCTCGGTGAGCTTTATCCCTGGACCGGTGAGCGCTATCGCCCTGACCGCCAAGCCCAGCAGCCTAACAGCAGATGGATTAGATGAAAGCGAGATAAAGGCAGCAGTGACCGATGCGCAGGGCCATGTCGTTGCCGACGGCGAGATGATTAGTTTCTCCGTCACTCCTCCTGGAACGGGCTCGGTTTCCGACCCCTTTGCCACCACCGCCAAAGGTGTTGCCACTGTTGCCTACACGGCCTCTACCACGGCAGGCATCGAGACCGTGATCGCCCAGTCCGGCAGCGTCTCTTCCACGGTCAATATTACTCTGGTTGCTCCCATCGTTGGTTCGGTCACCGTGACTTCAATAAGCTCCGAGATCGTCGCTAGCGGGACTTCAACCACCCTGATCACGGCCGCGGTCAAAGACACCAAAGGCAACAACATGCCCGACGGCACCACGGTTGATTTCTCAACTACTGATGGGGATATTGACAGCGTAACGGCAGGCACCCAGATCACCTTCAGCTCCATCACTGCCAACGGGAAGGCCACTGCCACCCTGACCAGCTCAACCAACCTTGGCTCTGCAACCGTTACCGCCATTGCAGGGGGTGTATCGGGAAACACATCGGTGAGCTTTATCCCTGGCCTGGTGAATACAATATCCGTTACCGCCACACCCAGTACCCTAACAGCAGATGGATCGAGCACCAGCACCGTACAGGCAGTGGCGACCGATTTACAGGGCCATATGGTTGCCGACGGCAAGACCATCAGTTTCTCCGTCACTGCTGGAACAGGATCAGTTTCCGCCCCGACTGCTGCCACCTCCAATGGTGTTGCCACGGTGACCTACACGGCCTCTACCACCGTCGGCTTTGGCACCGTGACTGCCCTTTCCGGTACCGCTTCTTCCCCTGTCACTATCACCCTGGTTGCTCCCCTGGTCGGTTCGGTAACCGTGACTGCAGGGAGCGCAGAGATTGTTGCTAACGGAACCTCATACACCCTGATCACCGCCGCGGTCAAAGACACCAAAGGCAACAACATAGCTGATGGAACGACCGTCACTTTCTCAACTACCGCAGGGGATATCGACAGTGCCACGGCCGGCACCCAGACCATCATCACCTCCACCACCACCAACGGGATTGCCACTGCCACCCTGACCAGCCCCACCAATGTAGGCTCAGCAGACATTACGGCCGACGTTGGAGGGATCTCAGGTACCGCCTCGGTGAGCTTTATCGCCGGGCCTCCTGCAACACTTACCGTCACCGCCACGCCGGCAAATCTGACCGCGGACGGAACCAGCACGAGCACCATAGACGTGACGGTCTTCGATGCCAACAGCAACCCTGTGGCAGATGGGGAAACCCTTTCAATCAGCGCTCTATCCGGCACCCTTTCTGCCCTTACAGCCACTACAAAAGGCGGTATGGCCGACGTTACTTACACAGCCCCCAATTATGTGCCTGCGAGCGGGAATGATACAATCACGGTTGAGGCCGTTAACGGGCAAAGCGGCACCGCCGTTATTACCCTGATCGGCCCTCAAATCGCCAGCATATCCCTCAGCGCCAATCCCACCAGCCTGCCCGCAGATGGGACCAGTCAATCCACCATCACTGCTACGGTTACTGTTGTGGGAGGTGGAAGCGCACCTGACGGCACCACGGTGGATTTCTCCATCACCCAGGGCGGGGGCAGCATCACGGCCACAGCCAGCACTGCCGGAGGTTTGGCCCTTGCCACCCTCACCAGCGGCGCCGTCGCGGAAACAGCCACCATCCGTGCAGAGTCAGGAGGTCGAATCGCAGAAATCCAGGTGGAATATACGCCGGGGAGCGTCACCCTGACTATTATCCCTAACTCCCTCTTGGGAACCGGCCAGGAAACGGCCACGGTCACCGCCGCCCTCAAAGATGCGGCCGGGAGCCCCCCGCTGGCTGATCAAACAGTCAATTTCACTCTCAGCGATGAGAGCCTGGGGGATATTACATCCCCTGCAACCACGAGCGGGGGCCAGGGCAAGGCAACTGCTACTTTTCAAGAAGCTGCTAAAGGAGGTACGGTCACCGTTACTGCCACCTGGACTACCGGCTTGGCAGATGTAACCGGTTCGGAAACAATCACCATCCAGCCGCCTCCTGCTTTTATCGAGGTGGCAGAGGGTTACCCTGAACCAACATACATAAATATTAAGGGTACAGGCGGTCAATCCACATCCCACGTGGTCTTTAATATCAAAGACGCCCAGGGAGCTTTGGTGGCCGACGGCTACAGGGTAGATTTTACCATCCTGAGCGGTCCGGATGGCGGAGAAGAGATCTCACCGCTTTTTGATACAACAGTGAGCGGGCAGGTAGGCACCATTCTTCGAAGCGGCTATAAATCGGGCCCGGTCAGCATCAGGGTCACGTATTATTACGACACGAATATCAGCACCACTACCAGCCAGATCTCTATTGTGGCAGGGCCGCCCGTAGGGGAGGAATTCGGGATCAGCGCAGAGTATCTCAATATATCAGGCTTCTGGAAATACGGGCTTGAAGATCGGATCACCATTAGCGCCAATGATATCTATGGCAATGCCATCCCTGATAATACAACGATTTCATTTAAGACCTACGCTACAGGCGGTGATTTCGTTCCAGGGAGTTCGCTGACCGGCGTCGATCCAAACCCGAGCGGTATTGCGACCAGCACGCTTCTATCATATGAACCAAAGCCTACAGAGGGCTTTCTTTCGGTGACAGCCGAGGCTGTGAATGGCGGGCGCACGACCCATGTGACCTCTCTGGCGGTTACTCCCTCTCCGTACAACTATATCATCTATGCCGGTACGGATGGCGGAGGGGTCTATAAATCCACTGACAGCGGCGACATGTGGACAAACATCAGCCGCTCTTCGACCGAACAAGGCCAAAACTGGATCGATCCCTATGTGAACGATATCTCCGTAGATCCCGATGATATAAACACCGTCTATGCGGCAACCGGCTATCTGGGCAAGGGCAACATCTACCGCAGTCTGGACGGCGGCCTAAATTGGAACAGTGACAATGCAGAAGAGTGGAATGGGATTGCGAGTACTACCTCAGCAATGCTAACCGTGCTATGCGACGATGGGGGAAGCGACTATGTCTGGGCAGGAACAAAAGGCTTGGGAGCGATTTTTGCACCTGACGGAGAGACCTTCCAATGGGGAGGGACGGTGGATCCGCTTGCCCCCACAGTACAAAGTGCACCGGGCATCTATTTCAATCCGGGGAATACTGGTGACGGCGTTATGTCAACTCCAACCCTCTCTGTTGCCTCGAAGACCGAAACATGGACAGCCACCTTCCAGCAGACGGGAGCAGGAACCGAAACAGCGGTTCTGGATACATCCGCTTCAGGCAGCGCCGCAGACGGCACCATGACCGGTGTATCGGCAACAAGCACGGCAGGAACCGAAACCTGGACCGTTACGTACACCGGCGGGTACAATAATGATGTTGCTGGCGGAGGAGGACAAGGCACGCTGGCAGTTATCTCCACCTCAGCTAACACGGTAACAGAAAACTGGACCGTTACCTGTACCGACGGAACCGATGGCAGCGAAACATTTTCGGTGCTTGGCTCTCAATCAGGTTTGCATGATCAGATAACTAATATTAATCTAAACTACAGCTCTGACAATAATGAGGTCACCTTTTATATCATTGAAACCGTCGATTTTACCGGAGGAGAACAATTCACTTTCAGCACCACACAAGACGGCTGGTCTGTCTCAGGCAGCGTATCAGGCGCCCAGCAAGCTGCAAGAACGGATGTTCCCTATACTTCGGACAATAGCGAAGTATCCTTTACCATTAACTCCGGCGCAAACCGCTTTTATGAACAGGGTGATACATGGACCTTTGATACCACCATGACCGGCAGCTGGGTAGTGGATGGGACGGTTTCAGGCACACAAAGCGACAGGGCCTATAATGGGCTCTGGTACACCTCGGACAATAGCGAAGTATCCTTTACCATTGCCGAAGGGTCAACCCCCTTCGGTGAAGGAGACACCTTCACCTTCATTGTAACGGAAAGCGGCCTCGGCCTCGGGAAATCGGTGAGGGATATCGTGAAGGTCCCCGGCACCAATGGCGCCAGCGCGGTTCTGTATGCAGCTACTACAACGGGTGTATTCAGGAGCAGCGACGGAGGCCGGCTATGGTCAAAACCGGGTGACTTTACCGGGGATATGATAAAAACGCTCGCCGTGCATCCAGCGTCTACTGGCGGAGCAAACGATGTCATTTACGCCGGCACGGAGGATTCCGGCGTATGGGTGAGCATCAATAGCGGTGCTGCCTGGACCAATTACACCGGCGGCATGGGCAAGGGCCTGAGCGCTTCAACACCGTTGGCAGATATACATAACACAGGCAACGGGGTGATGAGTGAGGTCACCGTTGGAGCAGATGCCGAATCCGAATATTGGACGGTTACCTGTATTACGGCCGTTGCTGATGGGGGCATCTTCAGCGTGACAGGAACTGTTTCCGGAGCCCAGACAAATGCGACAGTAGGCGCAGTATACACATCTGATGGGAGTGAGGTCTCTTTTACCATATCTGATGGGAATGTAGACTTTGCGGTGGGCGACTCGTTTACCTTTGCCACCAGCAGGGATTCAGGGAAGACGATCAAGGATCTTCTTGTGGATGATGGCAATGATACATTATACGCCATCACCTATTGCTGGGGCGCCCTTGAGCCCCATGCCGTGGGCAATGTCTATGTCCATGCTCTGAATGCCGATGGTTCCATGCCGGCGGGTGACTGGAGCGAGGCAAATACCAATCTGTCCCAGTTCGACCCGCCCGATGACACCACCCTTTTTGCGCAACATGTCATGGCGCCGGACATAGAAGGCGCCCCGACCGCCCTCTATATCGGAGGCGAGGGGATAAATCTCTACAAGGCCACGAGCGGTCTTGCAACCGGCGCACCGGCTTGGAATCAGAGCAAACTCGGCCTGAGCAACCTCATCATGGCCCGGATGCCGATCCTTTTCTCTGGTGTATGTCATATGTACATCTCTGAAGAGGCAGCCGGCTTTGACGTGACCTATACCGTCTACATCGAGGATGTGAACGGCAACCCGCCTGTTTCCGGCTCGTACTTTTCAGCGATACTGGACCATCCAGTAGGAAGTGACGTAACATTGAAAGAGGTAGAGTATCCCGATGCTTATACCTATACGGGAACGTGGAGTGACCTTTCGGATCCTGATACGAATAATCCCTATATCATTTACGCAACGGTCGCTCCCGGCGACAAGGTAGTATTTACCTTCACTCCTACCTGCGTCGAAGAAGCTCCAGGCTGTTCCGGATCTGAACAGGTTGTGACATACCCCTATTAATAAAAATTCTACGCTTAGCCCATTAGTAAAAGACCTCCCCATCCGGGGGGTCTTTTTTTATTTCCTGGTGCATAATACGAACTTTTTGATCACTGATGCCATGTATGACATGGCGCCCCCAGGGCCCGTATCGTGAGAACCTGGGTTCCCGGCTATACTCATTATATTCCCGGAGGATCAATTATCGAGAGGGCTGGATGCCGGATCAAGTCCGGCCTGCCTGTGCGCTGCATGCAGACAGGCATGACGATTAGAGGACTTTTTACGAGACCATCAGTCTTTATGGTTATAATATCCTGGTGCATACTGCAGTGCGATGAGCCGAACAATGAGCACTCGTAAAAGCGGAGGAATACATGCCGGCAAGATGTTTGATGAAGCATGGAGGATTATTATCCCTGTCATCTGAAAATTCGGTTCATTCTCTCGCTTACGACAGCAAGGAATCTCTCCTTCAAGGGTGTGCTTAAAAAACTATCCCCAATCATCTGCTCAATAGCAGATTTGATGTCATGCAAGCGTGTAAGAGAGTTATCCACCTGTTTTCGGTTAAGCCCAAAATGCTCCGATAATCTTCTAAAGTCATCCCCTGAGATTCCGTTTTTCTTCCCTTGAATGCTAAGACACATCTCCTCTTTTTCACCAGGTAGGACGATCCTGGAATTGACTATATCGTAGGCAGGAGAAAGCTCATAACCAACCTCCTCCTTCCTGAGGAAGGAAAAATTTTTAAGGTGTGCATCACCATTTCCTACTGCATAAAAGAGAAGGGCTCTTTCAAAGAGCCGGATAAGATCCAGACCGGGAACATCTGAATGTTTTTTGATGAAGTTGGCGATTCTCTCATAAGACCCATCATATTTATCGCTTGTCTGAAGAAGCTGCTGAAAATCCTCTTGCTGACGTTTTGATCCGTTTTTTAAGCGGTCAAATCGTTTGACTACATAGGCAAGCATGCCGTCCATGAGAGGAAGAAGCCCATGTGGTGGAATCTCAATACCGTACAGCGATGCTATGTTCATGCAGAGATTCTCGTTCTCGGGAAGCAACGCAAACCGATCTGTTGGAGGTTTAAGGATGTAAGATCCTCCCCGTTCCACGACAATAAGTTGATGCTTTTTCCGGTCGTGGATCACAGAGAGTTTCGGCTGCACCCCAGAGACAGACATCTTGCCGACCATCTTCTGCGCTTCCTCAGCAATGTCTTTGCTTCCGAACGGCACGATCGGCGGCTTTACGGAATCAAAGAGCCTTCTGGAGCATCGCGGGTGATATCCATCACGAATGACCGGTTTTATTTCCATAATCTGGCAAGAGAGGCATCGATAGCTCACGAATCATCTCCCTGATCTATGGGAATCACCGCTACTGCTCCTATGCAGTCCCCACAGGTTGCAAGAAGGATATCAAAGGCATTTTCCGGGTCTATCTTCAGGATTTTACTGGCAAGATCCAGAAGCCAACCCTCGGGAATGAGGCCAAGAAAAAACGGAAAGAGTGATTCACTTTCGTAAGGATTCTCAGCGAGAGGCAGGCTAAGGCTTACCGGTTGTGCATCCTGTGATGATATGAATTCCTTATCATAGGTAAAGCGATAGCCTTTTTCCGTCTTTTCTAGCAGGCCTGCCTTTTTGTCGCCCAAATAGATATCAGCCCTGTTCCTCTTTGTGCCCATTCGCACCTTGCTTCTCAGGTTCAGATCTCCAATCAGCTGGGCCAAGGGTTTTTCCGAATAATTGAAGAACTTGATTTACC
>Ga0315546_1002638_pt1 | contig 10199 bp, 7 predicted proteins | sample SalMarSW160170MG_FD_203833 | JGI IMG/M metagenome (GOLD analysis project Ga0315546, IMG submission 203833) | Salt marsh sediment microbial communities from the Plum Island Ecosystem LTER, Massachusetts, United States - Salt Marsh Sediment SW1601-170 ... | reverse complement strand
CCGTACAACACGTATCATGGCACAACAACGAGAGGTTCGGGGTGCGTCTTATTGGATGTGCGGCCGAGCCTTTTCGTTCTCTAGGGAGTAGTAAGCGGTTGATGAAACAATGAATAATAGACGCCCAAACAAACTCATAGCAGAGAAAAGCCCGTACCTCCTTCAGCATGCCTATAATCCCGTTGACTGGCATCCCTGGGGGGATGAGGCATTTGAGAAGGCTGCAAAGGAGGACCGGCCCATCTTCCTTTCCATCGGCTACTCCACATGCCACTGGTGCCACGTGATGGCAAAGGAGTCCTTTGAGGATGAAGCTGTAGCGCGACTGATGAATGATGCATTCGTGAGCATAAAGGTGGACCGGGAAGAGAGACCGGATATAGACAGCGTGTATATGAGGGTGTGTCAAATGATGACCGGAAACGGGGGGTGGCCGCTTACCATTATCATGACACCCTCGAAAAAGCCGTTCTTTGCCGCTACCTACCTTCCCAGGGAGGCCAGGTTCGGGATGGCGGGGATGAAGCAGTTGATTCCCCGCATCAAGGAGATCTGGGAATACGATCGGGCACAGGCGCTTTCCTCCGCCGATCGGATAGCCTCTATTCTTACGACCGCATCGATTGAGCAGACAGGGGAACCATTGACAGAGCGCACCCTCGAGATGGCCTACCGGGGCCTATCGCGAAACTATGATGTGCAATACGGCGGCTTTTCACAGGCGCCCAAATTTCCCTCACCTCACAACCTGATGTACCTGCTTCGCTACTGGAGGAGAACCGGCGACGAGTGGGCCCTCAAGATGGTTGAGACCACGCTCGGCAACATGAGAAGCGGCGGCATCTACGACCATCTCGGGTTCGGGTTTCATCGGTATTCCACAGACCACAGGTGGCTCGTGCCTCACTTCGAGAAGATGCTCTACGATCAGGCATTGCTGGCAATGGCCTATATTGAGGCATATCAGGCCACGGGCAACAGGGATTTCGGGAAAACGGCGCAGGAGATCTTCACCTACGTGCTCAGGGATATGACCGCACCTGAAGGGGGCTTTTACTCTGCCGAGGATGCGGATAGCGAGGGAGAAGAAGGAACCTTTTACCTCTGGACCGAGGATGAGATCAGGCAGGCGCTCGGCCAGGAAGAGGCGGAGATCTTCACCAGGGTCTATGCTATCCAAAGGGAGGGCAACTTCAGGGCTGAGGCCGCGGCTGCAAAAACGGGGAAGAACATTCTCCATAGCACCAGGCCTCTCCCGGCCCTGGCAAAAGAGCTCGGCCTGTCATCCGGGGAACTTGAGGAACGCCTGGACACAGCTCGCGAAACACTTTTCCAGGTCCGGGAAAAGCGGGTACACCCTCATAAGGACGATAAGATCCTGACCGATTGGAACGCCTTGATGATCGCGGCGCTTGCAAGGGGAGCGGGGGTGTTTCAGGAGCCCGCCTATGAAGAGGCGGCGAGGCGGGCTGGCGGGTTTATCCTCGCAAGGATGCGTGATGCCGGCGGGCGTCTCCTCCACCGGTACCGCAATCGGGAGGCTGCGATTCCCGCCTTTCTCGACGACTATGCCTTTCTGATTTGGGGACTGGTGGAATTATATGAGGCTACGTTTGACTCTGGGTATCTGAGAAGAGGGATCGAGCTCAACGAGGTGATGCTCCAACACTTCTGGGATCATGAGAAGGGCGGCCTTTTCTTCTCTGCCGATGACGCTGAGGGTATGCTGGTGAGAACAAAGGAGTTCTACGACGGGGCAATCCCTTCGGGCAATTCGGTTGCCATGCTGAACCTCCTTCGCCTCTCCCATCTTGCGGGGAATGCCCTCTACGAGGAAAAGGCAGCCCATCTGCTGCGGGCTTGTTCCAAGACGGTTGCGGAGGCCCCTTCCGCCCACACCCAGCTCATGTCGGCCCTCGATTTCTCCCTCGGCCCCTCGAGCCAGGTGGTGATCGTGGGCAATCCCCGATCAGGGGATACCATGACCATGATCCGGAGGTTGCAGGGATCATTTCTCCCCAATAAGGTGGTGATGGTTCGATCCACTGAAGAGCGCGATCCCGATCTCATTCGATTAGCCGAATATACGAGGGGTCTTGAGAGCATTGGGGGCAAGGCCACGGCATATGTGTGCAGGGATTTCCGCTGCGATCTGCCCACAACCGATGACCAGCAGATGCTCAGCCTGCTGAATGAAGGTGTGGCCTCAACGCCCGCGTCATGAGAGACACAAGCGGCAAGAAAGGAACCGTGATGAAATCCTCTCACAACCAGAAACCCAAGGAGATGGGAATAGGGGAACGCTTTCAGCAGGACACGAAATACGATCCCCGCGATATGGGCGGTCATTTCCTGGACTGGAGCAAGAGACCGGAGCCTTACAAAAACTACGACCCCCCTTTGGCAAACGTGGCCATTCCCGAACCCCCCAGGACGGAAAAGGCCGACCTCTGGCACCTGTTATCTCATCGCCGTTCACGGAGGGTCTATGAGACCGGTGGAACTATCAAGGCAGAACACCTTTCCGCACTCCTCTGGGCAACACAGGGCATTACGGCCAGATACGGGGAGTTCCTGTTCAGAACGGCCCCTTCTGCCGGGGGGCTCTATCCCATAGAGACCTACCTATTGATACGGGCTGTGGAGGGACTTGAGCCCGGCATCTACCATTTCAGGCCCCAGGCCTTTGATCTTGAGTTGATACTGCGGGGCGATCATTCCAAGGAACTCGCCGAAGCGGCCCTCGGACAGATGATCGTGAGAGAGGCCCAGGCAACCTTTATCTGGTCGGCGGTTACGGCGCGTTCGAAGTGGAAATACCGGCAGAGGGCTTACCGATACATATATCTCGACGCAGGCCACATCGCGGAAAATCTCTACCTGGCAGGCGAGGCTCTTGGTTTGGGGGTGTGTGGGATCGGGGCGCTTTTCGACGACATGGTAAACGAGCTGGTAGGGCTGGACGGGTTCGAGGAGACGGTCATCTATATGGCCACGGTGGGCCGTGCACGAAAAGGAGATGCATACATGGATCTAACGCAATTCAGCAAAGAGGAGCTGTTCGCTTCGGCGATAAAGAGCGAGGTAGAAAGCCGCGAGGTATACTCCGGGCTGGCGGAAAAGGTGAAGAACGCCTTCCTCAAGGACCGGCTCAGCTTTCTCGCATCGGAAGAGGAAAAGCATAGGGCCTTCTTGGAAGGCGCCTTTCAGCGGGAATTTCCGGGTAGGGAACTCGTCCTGCCGCAGAAGACCCCTGTGCCCTTGCCGGAGGTCAGGATATCTGATGAGATGGCGCCTTTGAGCGAGGTCTTGGAAAGCGCTATGGGGGCGGAGCTCGCATCCCAGGAGTTCTACAACTCCTTTGCAGCCGAGTTTCCGGAGGGCACAGACATGAGAAAGACGCTGGAGCTCTTCGCCACCATGGAGATGGGTCACTACCGGATTCTTGAGATGGAGCGGGACAATATGAAGCGGTTCGAATCCTATGACGCGTACTGGCCCATGATACACGTTGGTAGTTGAAGGGTAGGGCAGCACACGAGAACCTTGATACAACTACCAGGCTTCCAAAGGTGATATCCTCGCTGCACAAATTCCTTGCAACATGATGCGGTGCTCAATACAATGCGAATGTTGAGGGGCATAGTTACGGAAAAAAGGAGGTAGAACCATGCCAGACCTGACCGTATGGAAGAAGCAGGAGATCGATAGGCTGAGAAGGGATATGGAACGTCTCTTCGTAAGGCTGTGGGATGATTTCGGTGTCCCCCGCTTCTCCAGGATTGCCAGAAACATCCCTTCCATAGACCTGTCTGAGAGCGGTGAGAACCTGGTCGTCAGGGCGGAGATTCCAGGCATCGATCCGGAGAATCTGGATATCTCGGTAACCGAGGACCGGCTGCACATCAAGGGGGAGATGAGGCAGGAGTCCACGGATGAGGACGACATCTCCCAAAGGGTAGAGAGAAGCTATGGCTCCTTTACCCGTGATATCAAGCTTCCCTGCCGGGTCATACAGGAGGAGGTGGAAGCTACCTATAAGGAGGGCGTACTCACCATCGTCCTGCCAAAGTGTAAAACCGAACCGGATCGCTCGTTCAGGGTGACGGTTCGATAAGGCAGCCACAGTCATCGGGCCTGCATAGTTCCTATCGTGTTTTCGCCGATTGACTCTCAACAATGGGCTTCTGATAACGCGCACATGAAAAAAACGAGGAGGTCATCGATGCCAGCAAAGAGATCAGATTACGAGGTTTCCCTTGAGAAGCTCCGATGGAGGCTTGATCCGGCAACCCTCCCCTTTGAAACCACGGAAGACCTTGAGCCCCTCACGGAGATTATCGGGCAGAAGAGGGGCGTGGAGGCATTCCGCTTTGGTATGAGTATGGACAAACCCGGCTACAACGTGTTTGTTACCGGGGTTGCGGGCTCAGGCAGGTTATCCACGGTGCGAAAACTGCTCGAGGAGATATCCAAGAAGAGGGGCGGAACACCTGAAGATCTCTGCTATGTGAATAACTTCAAGAACCCGGAATCCCCTATGCTGGTTCGGCTCAAAGCGGGGATGGGGCGTGAGTTTAAAAAGGGCATCCATGCGTTCGTTGAAACCATGAAGAAGGAAGTGCCGCAGCTCTTTGAGAGCCAGGATTATCTCAACAGAAAAAAGGAGATCATGGAGGAGTACGAGAAAAAAGGAAGGGAATTCTTCAAGGACCTGGATAAGAAGGTACGGGAGCAGGGTTTCGCTGTGGTTGATATACAGGTAGGGCAGGTGAAGCGGCCGGGGATCATGCCTTTGATTGATGGGAATCCCGTGGATCTGGATCAGGTTGAGGAGAAGGTGGAAAAGGGCAGGTTCCCGAAGGAGGAATTCGAGGAGTTGAAAAAAAAGCAGGCCCAGCTAAGAGAAGAGGTGGATCAGATATTTCTCGAGATCAGGGATCTCCAGAAGGAGGTCCAGGAGAATATCGAGAAGATGGATCGATTCATGTTCAATACCATGGCGGTAAAAGTCTTGAAGCCATTAAGGGTTACGTACAAGGATGAGAAGATTGATGCCTACCTCGACGCTATGCTCGAGGATATGACCGACAACGTCCAGAGATTTACCAGCCAAACCCAGCAAGGCATACCGGGTCTTCCCTTTATGCTTCCCGAAGGGGACCCCTTTCAACCCTATCAGGTGAACCTCCTTGTGGACAACGGGGATCAGGAGATGCCTCCCGTGATTGTCGAATCCTACCCCACCTACCGGAACATTTTCGGCAGCATAGAGAAAGTGGTGGATCGCAGCGGGATATGGAAGACCGATTTCAGCAGGATTAGGGCCGGCTCGATCGTCAAGGCAAACGGGGGGTACCTGGTCCTGAATCTCATCGACGCGCTGTTGGAGCCGGGTGTCTGGCCGGCGCTCAAGAGGTCGCTTAAGACCGAGAAGATGGAGATTCAGACCTACGATCCCTTTTATCTGTTCACCACCTCGGGATTGAAGCCGGAGCCTATCGAGCTGAACACCAAGGTAACCCTCATCTCAGAGCCCTATCTCTATCACCTGCTCTTGGCCTATGACGAGGATGTGAGTGAGATCTTCAAGGTGAGGGCCGATTTTGATACCTCTATGGATAAAAACGACGAATCCATCCGCTGGTTCGCCGAGTTTATCAAGAGGAAGAAGGACGAGGATAACCTGAAACCCTTGGATAGAACGGCTATAGCTGCGCTGGTGGAGTATGCAGTTCGTCTTACTGGAAGACAGGAGAAGATCTCCACCAGTTTTCCCGTTATCACGGACCTCGTTCGGGAGGCAGATTGGTGGGCAAGACAGGATAATCAGGACATGGTGCGAGATAAGCACGTGCATAAGGCCATAGAGGCGAAGATCTATCGATCCAACCTGATAGAGGAGCATATCCAGGAGATGATCGATCGCGGAACCTTGATGATCGATGTGGATGGCGAGGTAGTCGGCCAGGTGAATGGTCTTGCCGTGTATGATATCGGGGACTATATGTTCGGAAAGCCCTCCCGCATTACGGCCTCAACCTCCATGGGACGCGCGGGCATTATCAATATCGAGAGGGAGGCGGATCTCTCAGGCAGCACCCACAATAAAGGGGTGTTGATCTTGGGCGGCTATCTGAGGAAGAAGTTTGCCCAGGATAAGCCCTTGACCATGAGTGCCAGTATCGCCTTTGAGCAATCCTATAGCGGTGTGGATGGAGACAGTGCCTCCTCTACTGAGATCTATGCTCTGTTTTCAAGCCTCTCGGGCGTTCCCCTGAAACAGTACATAGCAGCAACCGGATCGGTGAATCAGAAGGGCGAGGTTCAGGCCATCGGAGGGGTCAACGAGAAGATCGAGGGCTTCTACGACTGCTGTCGTGCCATGGGGCTGACCGGGCGACAGGGGGTGATGATACCGGAGAGCAACATCAAGGACCTCATGCTCAGACATGACGTGGTGGAGGCCGTGGAAACGGGGAAATTCCACGTATATTCGGTGAAAACCGTGGATGAGGGGATCGAGATCCTGACCGATAAAAAGGCGGGGGAGCTGAAGCCGGATGGTTCATACCCCAGGGGAACCATCAATTATCTGGTGAACGAGAAGCTAAAGGAACTGGCAGAGGGGTTCGAGAAATTCGGCGAAAAGGAGGGAAAGAAAGGGGCTAAGGGGCGAGCAAAGCAAAAGAAGAAAAAATAGCGCACCAGGTCCACGGGGCATCCAGCGAGTGGGACCTGAAGACCGACGATGAACATACTATCTATGTCCCCTGAGCCCTTCTTGATACCAGGAAGGCCGATTTCCCTCTGACGGGGGAAAGACTTCTGTCTTAGGTATCATTATTGTGCCCCGGAAGATACTTCATTTATCGCCGGAACACTGCTTAGGGATTGATGGTGACCTTTCGCATCGCCGCGGTAAGCCTCGTTCTCGCCTTTAGCCTGATGAGTGCCCTGTTTCGCCTGTCACGCTCCTGGGTTGCGAGGATCTTGGCCAGAGGATACCTGGAGCTCATCAGAAATATGCCGCTTCTCGAGATATGCCGCTTTTTACATCTGCGGTCCTTTCATTGAGCCGATGGTTACGGGGGCATTTGTCTGTGTGCGCCAGTTTGAGCCGGCCTGCTTCCGTGGGCTTGTAAGGGCATACAATTAAAAAAGACATCCCCCATGCTCAAGGGTGAGAGGAAGCGCCTGGGTCATGTGTTACCATGGTATGAAATATCAATTTGCCATCAAGCGGAGCTTTTGAGGATTTCGTATGTGATTAACCAGGGGATACATCCGCAACAGGTAACCTCATTTTGGTAAAAAATTGTCTTGACAATCAGGTCCATCCTACTTAGGAAATTTTATGTATACCGGTCAGGCTGCAGTTTAAATATATATATCCTCAATGCGGATGAGGCAGCCTTCACCATAATTCATCTTTAGGGAGGGAGATCATGTTCGAAACTACCTATTATAAGACTCTCAATGGGGTTAAGGCAATAAAGAGATGGGTAATCCCTTACCTTAATTCACGTATTCATTCACATGAATTCAGGCCGGTACTGTGTTATCTTTTTACCGAGTGGCGCTGTAATATAGATTGCTACTATTGCTTCCAATATAACAATGACCTGCCAGGGATGGATATTGAAACTGCAAAGAGTTCAATAGACTGGCTTAAGTCTATCGGGTGCAGGGTTATTCCGCTCATGGGCGGCGAGCCTCTCATGAGAAAAGACTTTATCTTAGAGGTTATCAGATATGGGGCAGAAAATGGCTTCTTTATGTATCTGCCTACAAATGGCTACCTTATGGATAAGGCCTTTATCGATGAGGTTGGGAGGGCAGGAGTAGCAGCAATAAACCTGGCCGTAGACTGTGTAGCACCCATTAAAGGGCTACCCAAGGCATTGCTTAAGATAGAACCACAATTCAGATACCTTGTTGAACGGCAGAAAAAATATGGCTATCTTCCCTTTTTTAACATAAATATCTGCAGAAATAATATAAAGGACGTTAAGCTTCTCACTGAGATTGCACACCAAAACAAGATAGGCACTGATTATCATCTCAATGAACCTCCCCAGAGCTTTGTAGAGATAAATCACTATAAACATCATGATGATATGCTTACCATAACGCCTGATCAATATGATGAAATTGATGAATTATTAGACTGGCTTATCGACAAACAGCGCCATGGCTGGCCAATGGTCAACTCAATAGCGCATCTCAAGGCATTTAAAGAAAAGTTGAGAGGTCAGATGAGGCCATGGGATTGCAGGGCAGGCCATAATGGCGCACTTATAAGGCCTGATGGGAGCCTTTCGCCATGTTTTGATCTGATCAGCTATGATCATGATTGGGGTAGAATCTGGGCGCCCAAATTTGATGAAGATGAATTGCGGGCTGTTAAGGAGAAATGTAACCCATTGTGCTCTTCTACGTGTTTCTATACCATGGCTTATTATTATAACCTTCGAACTGTCCCCCAGTGGGTTGGAAAACACATCAGGGTGGGTTGAATGTATGGAGGCTCTCTCAAAGAGTATGACATAATCAAGATATGGTTTCAGGATATCTCATGCCGAAATTTTTTAGAGATATCAAGGTTGATGGTTTGGTAAAAAGTCATTTTTTCCATTTTTCTGTCATTCCGGCGAACCCCGGATCGTGGTCCGGGGCAGGCGCCGGAATCCAGTAAATTCAATAGGTTCTGGATGCCGGATCAAGTCCGGCATGACGATTAGAAGACTTTTTACGACTTTGTCAAGGTTGATGGTTTGGTAAAAAGTCGCCATAGCTGTCATTGCGAGCGAAGCGAAGCAATCTCATTCAATGTAAGTACTTGAATTTACGAGATTGCTTCGTCGCTCCGCTCCTCGCAATGACAGTTTAAAAGACTTTTTACGAGGTCATCAAGGTTATAAAGGGTGTTCCATGACGGCATGTTCCTTCTCCGGTATCAATGCATGGCCCACCATAGCATCCAAGCATTAAGACATATCTGGTTTTCACTCAGGCGTTCAACCCTGGCAGATGTCGTCAAGTTCTTGCTCGTGGTAGGCGCGGCTACATGGGTGATGGCAAGCGGCACAGAGAGATTGGGCTACGCCTGGCATTGGTACCGGGTTCCGCAGTATATTCTCCTATTAGAAGATAGTTCTGTTATCGCTGGGCCACTGCTTCTGGGATTGATGGTGACCTTGCGCATCACTGCGGTGAGCCTGGTTCTCGCCTTTACCTTTGGCCTGACGAGTGCCCTGTTTCGCCTGTCACGCTCCTGGGTTGCGAGGATATTGGCCAGAGGATACCTGGAACTCATCAGAAACACGCCGCTTCTCGTGCAGCTTTTTTTCATCTATTTCGTGCTTTCGCCGATTCTCGATATCAGCCGCTTTACCTCTGCGGTTCTTGCGCTGAGCCTTTTCGAGGGGGCCTATGCCTCGGAGATATTCAGGGCCGGTATTGTCTCCATACAGAGAGGACAGTGGGAGGCCGCTTACAGCCTCGGCCTCGGCACCTTTCATGCCTATCGCCACATCGTGCTCCCGCAGGCGATCAGGATGATCCTGCCGCCCCTCACCGGGCAGGCCGTATCCCTGGTGAAGGACTCCGCACTGGTGAGCACCATCGCCGTTTACGATCTTACGATGGAGGGCCAGGCGATTATCGCGGAGACCTACCTTACCTTTGAGCTCTGGTTCACCATTGCCGCAATGTACCTGCTCATCACGGTCACTCTCTCAAGCCTGGTCAACATTCTGGAAAACCGTTTCAGGGTGGTATCGTAGGAGGAGAAAAGAGATTGTTCCATGCAACAGAAATCCACAGGCGGATAGAGCAGTACCTGGATGACATCTATCAATAGTATCCGTTTTAATCAAAAGAATTCCTCGATGCTCTGCATCGGGGTTAATAAAAATTCCTTTTGATACCTCGCAGCTCTGCTGCGGGGTAGTTCGTTGCAATTTGGTATTAAAAAAAAGGAGGTGCGGAATGAGACCGAAGCAGTTCGGAGTGGCTATTGCACTGGTTGTTACGCTCATCATTGGCATTGCCGGAACGAGCCTTGCAGGCAAGCTTCAGCAGCAGCTGACCGAGGAGAGCACCCTGGAGCAAGCGCTCAGGCGCGGGGTGCTGCGGGTGGGGATGTCGACCTTCGTGCCATGGGCGATGAAGGATAAGTCCGGTGAGCTCATCGG
>Ga0315546_1002633_pt1 | contig 10212 bp, 11 predicted proteins | sample SalMarSW160170MG_FD_203833 | JGI IMG/M metagenome (GOLD analysis project Ga0315546, IMG submission 203833) | Salt marsh sediment microbial communities from the Plum Island Ecosystem LTER, Massachusetts, United States - Salt Marsh Sediment SW1601-170 ... | reverse complement strand
GAAAATATGTATTTCATACAACTCCCAGATATCCGCATAAAATTGCGCATAAAATGCCCTACCCATTGAGGATTATGGTCTGATCTAATCAAAACCACAACCTTCAACTCCCCTGCTCCCCAATCACCAGCCAGCCCTCTACCATCAGCAAGGCCCCGATGCCCAGCGGGTGGTTGAAATAGGGCGAAAAAACGTGGGTGATTGCAATGCCTATCAGGGAGGCGAAAACGCCGTATACGAGCCATTTTGGGGCATTGAGAGCCAAGATACGGCGCAGGAGCGACCAGATGAGGAAGAGCATGGCCCCGATGCCAAGAATGCCCATCTTTACCCAGTGTTCGAGCCAGCCCCATTCAAAGGCGTACGTCGTATACATCCCGTCCGGGTGTTCAGCCAGGATGCGCGGGTCCTTGGTTTCATACGTAAGGGTTGCGCCGAACCCGTGCCCCATGATCGGAGCTTGCTTGATCTTATCCATGACAACAGGGAGCAGATTCCACCGGCTCACTGCCGCGGCATCCGCGGTTGACGCGCGCGAACCAAAGAGATCCGCAAGCGATGCGTAATCCACGGGCGGGAGCGGGAACGCCAGCGTTGCAAAGATGATGACAAGGGCGATCACACCGCTTGCGATGATCCGCGCAATCACGCTCCATGATTTGAAAAGTTCTTTTCGGTAGAACCACGCAAGAACGACCAGTCCCGCAACACATCCCATCCAGATGCTGCGAGAAAGCGAGATGCCGAGGACGACGAAGGTTGCAACCAACCACAAGTTCTGAATATCGAATATCGAATGTCGAATGTCGAATGCAGAAGCTTGAGGTGCGTTTTTTCGATATTCGGTATTCGATATTCGATATTTCCCCCGGAACATCCACGCGACCCCGATAAGCAACGCCGGCACGAAATAGATATACGACTGCATGAAAATCCTGAATGCATTCGCCGTGATGAGCGTGACTTCGCCGACGCCGGTGCGGCGCACCCATAGGTACGTCTGCGGAGAAACGGACGGGAAGCCGTGCGAGAACAGGTACTCGAGCCCGATCGTTTTCATCGCCAGCCAGATCGGACCGATGAAGAGAACCGGAAGGATGTCTGATTTCAGCTTCGATGTTTCTCGCGTGCCAAGATCAAGGATCGGGAAGAGCAGGAGCAGGAACCCCCAGGCATTCGCATCCGCGAAAAAGAATTCGTTTTTTGAAGCGAATCCGAGCACGAGCCCGTAGATCACGGCAATGAACAGGATGACCCATGCTTTTCGTCTGAAAAATTCAGAGAGCAACCGCTTCACATCGCCGAACGAAACGAAATTGAAAAACCAACCCGTACAGAACACGGAGAAGAGCACGATGCGGAGCGAAAACACGCCGGGCCAGCCCCAGAGCTGGAGCAGGTATCCTTTTGACCCGATGAGAAGCTCAAGCAGGAGGATCGCCAGTCCGAGCGTGGGACGCTTAAACGAAATGATGCCGACGATCAAGCCGGCCGTGAGAACGGCGATCGCATTCCAGTCATCCCGAAAAATTGTGAGCGCGGAAACCAGCTCAAGCGTTGCCACGATCAACAGCCATAATTTTACCGCGCCCCGCGCCCCGCGCCCCGCGCCCACCTCGCCTGGATGAAATGATGCAACAAACAGCGACAAAACGAACGAAATCGGCTGGAGCGAACGAATAAGCGCCGCTCGCCATCCCGCATGCCACTTGCGGAAGTAGCTCACGAGACTTTCATTAAACATCCGCTGTTTCTTGATTGAGAAAACCTGCGCAAAGGATGAGCCGCCGTGGTGGATCACGGAAGCGGACGGGATGTAGCGCACGCGCCATCCGCGCTCTTTTGCCGTACGACAATAATCAACCTCCTCAAACCAGATGAAGTACTGCTCGTCCAATCCTCCGATCTCATCGATTAATTCCTTGCGAATGAGGAAGCAGGCGCCCATCACCTGATCAACGTCCTGCTCGCGGTTTTGATCAAGATCATCTGCGAAATAGCCGCGAAAGACCTTTGTCTGACGGAAGAGACGGTGGAGCTTCAGGAGGATGCCGGCCTGGCTCCACACGGTTGGGAACCGCCGGACGCTCTGCTGGGAGGAGCCGTCCGCATTCAATAGTTTGGGACCGGCAATGCCAACGTTTTCCGGGTGCTCATCCATTCGGCGCACGAACGACGCGATCGATCCCGGCGGACATTCCGTGTCCGGATTCAAAAGGAGAACGTACCGCGCATCGAGATCAACCAGCCCCTGATTGCACGCGCGCGCGAATCCGCGATTATCCGTATTCAGGACGGTTCCGCATTTGGCATTTGGCATTTGGCATTTGGCCAACATCGAGTCCCGTGTCCCATCATTCGATGCATTGTCAACGACCACAACGTCGTATTCCAATCCTTCGCATGCTTTTTCAACCGAATGCAAACAACGTTCGAGCTGTTCTCGAACGTTCCAGGAAACAATGATGATGCGGAGGTCTTTCATTTTTATGTATTTCTTATCTTCGTTCATTATTCCATTTAACAATCGTCACATCAGCCATTCAGCAATTTAGCAATTGTCACAAGAATCGCATCCAACGCCGAGTGTCGTTAACAATGGAGCAATGGAACAGTGGAACAATCTTCTCATTAAACACCTGCCATTGATAAGCCGCCCCCCTCACGCGATCCTGTGCTTCTCCTTCACCACCTTCTCCCATTTCCGATAGTTCCGCAACTCCCTGGGCATCCAGCCGATGAGCTGCCAAGGCAGCTTGTGGAAGAATGACGGGAGCCACCGACTCATCCCCTGGCGGCGCACTTTGATGGAAAACAGCTCTTCCGGAATCCAGATCCCCGTACTCCCCTTTTCACTCACCGAAAGCCAGAGGTCCCAATCTTGGAATTTTTTCAGCGTTTCGTCAAAACCGGGAAACGCCTCGCGGCGGAGCAGGGACGTCGTGTGAATATACGGAACCTTCCTGAGAACCTTCACATCGAACGGACGGCTCTTAAAAAGCTTCCACCCGAATCGAAATGAAGAGTACGTGAAATCCGCTTCCGGGTGTTTTCGCAGTTCCTCAACCATGCGCGCGATCGCATGAGGGCGCAGTACGGCATCCGCATCCAAAAACAGCAGGAGGCTTCCCTTGCTCCGCTTCGCGCCGAGATTCCTCGCGGCCGCCGCGCCCTTGTTTTCCGCGAGCTGGATGAATTGAAACGGACAGGAGCTCCTGAACTGCGCAATGCGTTCGGCGGTATCATCCGTTGATCCGTCATCAACCACCACCGCTTCGTACGGCCGATACGTCTGCGCCTCCAAAGATGCGAGGCATTCCATGAGCTCCGCTCCGTGATCCCAGGACGGAATCACGACGGATACGAGCGGCTGATGAGCGATGTCACGATTCATAGCACGTTCTCTTATCCCGTTCGATCACCTTTCTGAATGCTTCCCAGCGGTCCTCCCAGCGAAAATCTTTTAATGCGCGCTCGCGCCCTTTCCGGCCCATCTCCCTCTGCCTGTCTCTATCTCCGAGCAGGAGCGTCAGCGCACGCGCCACTTCCCGATCATCGAGAGGATCGACGAGGATGCCCGTTTCTCTGTCCACGACCGCTTCGACAACCCCGCCCGTCCTGCCCGCGACGACCGGAAGTCCGGCGAGCGCCGCCTCGAGGAAAACGATGCCGAACCCTTCAACGTCATCCGTCGTTTCCATCACGGGAAGACAGAACACGTTTGCCGCCGCGTACCATTCCCGCACATGCTCATCGCTCGCATTCGTAATAATCCGAATGCGGTGCGAACTTCCCTCAGCGAGCTTCCGGATTCTGGGGAGCTCCGGACCGTCTCCGATGATAACGAGTTCTATTTTTTCGGACGTCGGAAGCTGTTTGACGGCCCGGATGACCGTGGCGGCGCCTTTACGCTCAATGAGGCGTCCGACGGATAGGACGATGTGCTCGTCTTCCGACACCCCGAGCCTTACGCGCGCATCGCTTCGACTCAAAAATGCCATGTCATCCACGGCCGGCGTGATGATCTTCGCATCATTCCCCGTAACTTCCTTGATGGACTTGGCCGTTGACTTGCTGTTCGCGACAACGCAGTGAGCGATCCAAACGATGCAGCGGAACAAACACCGCTTCCAAAACGTTTCCGAAGCGAGCCGGACGTCCAGTCCGTGGCAAATGATGATGTACGCCGGCCCGCCGAACAATTTGGATATCATGGCCGCCGTACCCACCGGAAGGATGTGGCTGATGATTATTTTTTTCGTCCGTTGTTTCGCTCCCCTGCAGATGCCCACGATCGGCCACCAGCGCGGCCACGCGGAGCGAAACATCTCTTTCGGCACCATCCTGCCCGGACCGTCGATGCCGTGAGAGGCCGGCACGATCACCTCAATATCCTCTCCGGATGCGCGAACGAGCTCGCCGAGGTAGCGGGCAACCCCGCCTCGTTCAGGCGGGTAATCGAGGGTAATGATGATGGGATGTTGGTTAGGCATGGAGCTGTTCTTTCTGCGGATCGCCCGGACGAACCCTGCTGTGCAGCCATCGATAGATGGCTTTGATATCGGCGAACGTCAATAATCTAAACACGAGGAGGGCCGTTATGCCAATTGCGGCGCCAAACAGGATCATGAGCGCGAACGGCATGGGTGCGCCGACGATCCGGACGGCGAACCAGATCAGAGCTCCGACGATGACGGACCGCGCTAGCAGCCATGCGAACCAGGAGACGGAAGGGAGCTCGCGCCACACGAAGGAGAGTCCGGCCAGCAGGAGGAAGGAGAAGCTTCCCACGGCGGCCCACGCCGCGCCCACCGGACCGTACGAAGGAACGAGCAGCACATTGAGAATGGCGTTCACCGCCATCGCCGCTCCCATGGCGGTTGTTTTGAGATGCGCGCGATTCGTTGCATTCAGGAGAGAACCGACGGGGAAATCGATAAAGATCGGCAAAAGGACCCATGGGAGAATGGTGAGCGGCATGACGACGCCGAGGAACTGGACGTCATACAGGATGGGGATGAGCCGCGGCGCAATCGCGCTCAGTCCTGCAGCGATCGGCGCCGCGATGATAATCATGATGCGGATGGCTCCGGCAAAAACGCGCCGAAGCGATTCCTCATCTTTTTTTGCGAACTCGCAGCTCATGGCCGGATACAGCGCCGCGATGAAGACGAGCGGAATGAACTGAAACGCGTACGTCACCTTGTATGCCACGGCGTAGTTGCCCACGGCGGACAGGCCGTGATACGCCTCGATGACCATGGTATCGAGGTACGAGTAGACTTTGACGAAGATGCCGGCCAGCGCGAACGGTACGGCTTGGCGCGCGACGGATTTGAAATCAGCGATCGTCGGGCGCACGGAACCGATGTCTTCGCGCTGTACGCGCGACCATGCCCATCCGAGGTTCCAGAGGCTCGCGACGAAGAGTGCGAATGCGAGGCCCGGTGCTCCGAATCCGAGGACGGCGGCGGACACGGCGGCAATCGTGGTGAATATCTGCCCGACGAACATGCCGAGCGCTTCAAATCGAAGCTTCTGTTTGCCGCGAAGGACTCCGTAGTAGAGCAAGTGAAGCGAATCCGCCGACATGACCAGAACCATGATCAACAGCGTATAGAAAACCGCCGGCGAGGCCTCCCGGAACACGGCGAAGACGATCGCTGAAATGACCGCGAGCGGAATGAGTCCCGCTTTCAATGCGAGCGCCGCTCCGAGGAGCCTCTTCCCCCTGCCGTCATCCCGGGCAATGGCGCGGATCACCACGGGCGTGAGCCCGAGGTCCGCGATGACGACGAACGTCGATGTGATAGCGACGGCGAAAAAGTACTCCCCCGTCACATCCGGTCCGACGATGCGGGCGGCCGCCGTGAATGCGATAAACGCTAAAAACTTCTGTGCCGTTGTAGCCAAAAGGAGCCAGGACGTATTTCTCGCGATCGTTCTACTCGTAGTCATTTCGGTAAGAAGTTTAGCGGTTTAGACGGGAACCGTACAGGCAAGGGGGAGGCGGATGCGTGGTTCGTAGTGCGTGGTCTTTTGAATGTTGCGTGTTCATGAACAAGAAACGTTGTTGAGAACCACGCACCACGAACCGATATGAAATGCCGCCGAAAGCTCCGGGCTCACGGCGGCGAGTCTGCGCGGGGCCAATTCCCCGGCGCGAATAAAAGAGATGACGTGTTGCCTCCTGATGGTTTTGAGAATATTCCCCCATGGATGCGGGGTACTACTTCCTGCGAGAACTGTGGCTCAATCGAACGCTCCTGCGAGCATTCGAAGCTTCCCGTGCCTTCCTTTGCAGTGGATGTTCCGTAAAATCCCGGGGAGTGATCCGCCCATCATCCGGCGCGGGTCGCTCTCCGAAATCCAACATCATCTGCACAAAGGATTCTCGCGTGTCTCTTGGACCGTCGTTCATGCACACCTCTCAAAAAGAGCATCCATTTTCTGGATGCTCTTACCATACACAATGAACCTTAATTTGCTAAGAGATGACCGATCACTGCCCCAAGCTTGAATTCAAGCCCACGAACGGCGACATTTGCCCCATGTATTGCGGGAGTTCGCCGTTCCACTTCTCAATCCAGCGAAGCTGAATGAGGTCCGGCGTAATCTGCTGTTTTTGGAGCCGCAATGCCTCAGCTTCCGCTTTCGACCGTTCAATGGACTGCTGCGCCTCGAGCTTGATGCGGTCAAGGTCGCGCTCCGCCTTGAGGGCCTGCTGTTCCGCCGTTTGCTTCAATTCAATCGCTTCATCAAAACCTTTACTGAAAGAAAAATCAACGATGGAAAATTCATCAACGATGATATAGCGTCCCTGTAAACGATTCTCAAGTTCTGTTCTGATTTGCGCCTTTACCTCCGCCCGCCTCGTAATCATCTCTTCCGCCGTGTACTGCGCCGTTACCGCTTTAACAGACTCCTGTATCGCAGGCGAAAGAATACGATCGTGATATTCCACGCCGATTTCTTGATAAAGCTTGTTTACGTTTGCCGTATCTACGTGATAGTTCAACGCAATAATCGTCTGCACGGACTGGAGGTCCTTTGATGCGGAATCCGCATCGACTTCGATCTTCCGCGTCCGCACCTCAAAGTGCGTCACCTGCGTGAAGAAGCCGACCCAGTGGATTCCCTCCCCAACGGTCCAGTCAAACACTCTGCCAAACCGATGCGGCACTCCGCGATGCCCGGCCTGCACGATCGTAATCGGAAAGCCCGTGACGAATAAAATCACGACGAGAAGAAGAACGATAATGCCCCCGATAATGCTTTTTGACTTCTTATCCATATGGATACGACCTTATGGATACGACCTTAGCCTACTATCCTAAAATCGTAAACGACCTGTCATTTTGACAAAAAACTCATCATATGCTTCAATATGCGCGCTGCCCTTTCCAAGGAGGTTCGGCATGAGTCAACAAGAAGCGAAACAGGATATTGTTTTTCTGGAACGCCGCACCCGTTCAATACATTCGTCAACAAGAGTGAGTCGCGAACAACCAGACCGCATCACCAGCGTAGACCTTGCCAAGGGAACATGGACCGACAAATTTCAGGGAACTCACGAGATTGGCAGATACGTCTTCGGGATCGGTGTCTACGACATCTCTGACATCGAACAGCTCCAGCGAATGATCGACAATGCCGCGGAAGAGCACCACGATCGACACTATATTCCTGACGAATATGACGAATAACGTCGCCGACCCTTCACTGAACGAGACCGCAAAAAACCTTCCCGGCTTTCTGCGGTTTTTCGTACACAGATTCAAATGATCGCCTGTGGTCGTTCTGGCAATATTCGCATGTACATCAGGAACCTCAACAAGAGATCCGCGGAACAAAAGATCCTCCGATTCGGAGGATCTTCCAAACTTATCGTTTTGACCACTGCGGGGCGCGTCGCGCTTTCTTGAGCCCCGGCTTTTTGCGCTCCTTGGCGCGCGGATCGCGCGTGAGGAATCCGAGCTTTTTCAAAGATTTGCGGAACGTCGGGTTCAACACGATGAGCGCCCGGGAGATCCCCTGCCGGATCGCTTCCGCCTGGCCGCGCATGCCGCCTCCCAAAACCTTGATGCTCACATCCACGGCATCCGCCTGGCCCACGACAACGAGCGGTTCACGCACCTGGTTGCGATGCTCGAATACGCCGAAATACTGATCGAGCGCGCGGTCATTGATCGTGATCACGCCGCTCCCGTTCTTGATCAACCGAATCCGCGCAATGGACGTCTTACGCCTTCCGACCGCGGGTATGTAAGATCCTTTTTTCATTTCCGCCTTCTTCTCTTCCGCTTTGACGGTCTTCTTCGCTGCCGGCTTCTTCGCCGCGGCCTTCTTCGGGGCGGCTTTCTTCGCTGCAGGCTTCTTCGCCGCAGGCTTCTTTACAGCCTCTTTCTTATCCACCGCCTTCTCTTCTCCCTTCTTTTCGTCTTTCTTGGTTGCCATATTACCTTGTGATCTTCAATCGCTTAATGCGAATAGCCTGCTGTTTATTCTTCGGGAGCATGTATTCAACGCAATGTTTCAAAATGCGCTCCGGCTCTTCTTCTCGAAGCTTCTTGACGGACACGCTCTTTACGCCGCTCGGACGGTTCGATGAGCGGTAATGGACCATTTGCTCCCACTTCTTTCCGCTCAAAACGATCTTTGATGCGTTTTTCACCTCTACGAAATCTCCCCCGTCGATGTGCGGCGTATACGACGGTTTATGCTTCCCGATGAGCAGCTTCGCGATCTCCGTCGCCAATCGACCCAACACCTTGCCCTCCGCATCGATGATGTGTCGCTTTCGTTCTATCTTCGGCATGCCGATGAGTTTCTTCCAAGCCATATCGTTACTTTACGAGTTGAATCTGCGCGATCTCCGCCCCGTCTCCCTTGCGGCGGCCGAGCTTAATGATGCGCGTATATCCGCCGGCGCGATTCGCATACCGCGGACCGAGCTCTTCGAGCGTCTTGTTCACCGCATTTTCCACCAAGAGCACTTTCATCAAATTTCGACGCGACTCCAGCGACTTCGTCTTTCCTTTCGTGATCAGTTTCTCAACGAGCGGACGAACGGCCTTCGCTTTCGCGAGCGTCGTATTCACATTCTCATACAGAATAACCGAGGTCGCAAGACCGCGCATGAGCGCCTTCCGCGCTTCGCCCTTCCTATCCAACGTCTTTTGTTTCACTCGGTGTCTCATAGCAATAGTTATTCTTCAATCGCCTCAGTCGCCTCCATCGCCTCATCACCCTCGTCCGGCTGCACCAAAAGATTGAAGTGGTCGAGGAGGATCGCCACGGACTGTCTGATGGCGTCCTTCGGATCCACTGTCCCGTCCGTCTCGACGTGCAGGAGGAGGCGATCATAGTCCGTTTTTTCACCCACGCGCGTGGCTTCCACCTTGTACGAAACGTTGAGGACGGGGCTGTACAGCGCATCAATGGCGATGTTGCCCAGCTCCAACTTGTCCTTGGCGCGCTCTTCCGTGCTCCGATATCCGCGGCCGGGACCGACGGTTACTTCCATTTCGAGGTTCGCATTCTTATCCGTCAACGTGCAGATCGGATGATCCGGATTGATAATCTCGACATCCGCATTCTTTTCAAAATCCGCCGCGGTCACGAGCTTCTCCCCGCTCACATTCAAAAAAAGCTTTACGGGCTCTTCCGAATGGAGCTTCAACCGAAAAACCTTGAGATTCAAGATGATCTCGACCATGTCCTCTTTTACGTGTTCGAGCGTAGAGAACTCATGATCCACACCTTTAATTTTTACGGCCGTAACAGCCGCGCCCGGAAGCGATGACAGGAGAACGCGGCGCAGGGCGTTCCCCACGGTCGTTCCGTACCCCGGCGAGCAAGGCTCAACGATGAGCGTCCCTTCATTCGGGCGCTCCCCTTCGCTGTAGCGTATTTTTGACGGGAGAAGGAGTGACTCCATATATATGTATAAAAATATTAGCGTGAGTAGAACTCAACGATGAGTTTCGTATCGAATGGCTGTTGCTTTACCTCCTCCGCATTCGGCCCCCCCGTTACTTTAATCGTCATCTCCTTCGGATCAATCGTCATCCATGAAGGAACGGCATGATTTTTTAACGTCTCTTCGAGGTTCTTCCATGGTCCTTTTCCCTTCTTATTCTTCCGCACGCTGATGACATCCCCTTCTTTCAACCGATACGAAGGGATGTTCACTTTCTTATCGTTCACGTC
>Ga0315546_1002627_pt1 | contig 10217 bp, 12 predicted proteins | sample SalMarSW160170MG_FD_203833 | JGI IMG/M metagenome (GOLD analysis project Ga0315546, IMG submission 203833) | Salt marsh sediment microbial communities from the Plum Island Ecosystem LTER, Massachusetts, United States - Salt Marsh Sediment SW1601-170 ... | reverse complement strand
TCTTTTGGAAGGTGCCAAGATACTTCTCAAGGACCGACCTGATCTTATTCTTTACGTCATCATGCACATCCGTTCTTTCATACCTTTCAAAATCCCCTAATGGCTTTGTCGCGTCGATTCCAAGTTTTGGTGCCTCGCTAGCAATTCGAATAAGTTCTGACATCAGCTTTCACTTAAGCTTTTGTCTTTTTATTTATTAGTTTTACCGAGCCAGGCAAATGTTTACAGGTCATGCATCGATTTTCTTATCAATCTTTTCCGCCTTAGCGATGAGTTCTTTATTTTTGATCTTTTCATCGAAGGCTTTTTGTAATATAGCGACAAATTGCTTCAGTGCTGATGGAGAAACCGCAAATAATTTCGAAATTGGACTATCCTCTTCACTCAACTTGCCACTAAATATTAGGATTGGTAAAAGTGTAAAGACCACATAAATTGGCAAACAAATATGAACAAATGTTCACTAATTTAAGTAAATAGTTTTAGCTTTAACAACTGAAATAATGATTTATAGTCACTTTACTTAACATGTTATCCACTATAGAAATGAGTTGATTATCTTTTTGTTTTTCGCAGCCATTATCATGCGCAGAAGCATTAATAAATACCATTTTTTGAGATCGATACTATATTTTGTATATACTTGACTCAAGCGAATAGCCCAATTTCGAAATATGACCGCGAGAACCTCATTCTGTTATTTCATCAAAAGATTCGGAAGCCAAAGTGAAATTTCCGGAAAAAGCAATATAATCAATAAGCAGATGCCTAGGCCCACTATATAGGGATAGCAACCTTTGTAAACTGTGCCAATGCTCACGTGTGTAATACCGGACACTACAAATACGTTCATAGCCATAGGAGGAATAATAATGCCGATCATATTTGTAATACAAACGATTACGCCAAACCACAGTGGGTCGAAGCCTAGCTTTAAGGTAAGGGGGAAGAAAATTGGCACTGCAAGAACCGTAAAAGCTAGATCTTCGATGACTGAGCCGCCTATCAAAAAAACAACTATAATAAACATCATGATAATGAGTCGATGCACTGAAAGGGCACTCAACCAATCTGCCATGATAAAAGGCATCCTTGTCACTGCAAAAAAATGGCCTAGAACGGTTGCCCCTGCAAGGAGAATCAGCATCATGCCCGCAATGCCTAGCGTGCTCGAAATTGATTCGACCAGACCCTTGAAAGTAAGCTCTTTCTTGAGAGCCACGAGAAAAAATACAGCAAAGGCACCCACGCTCCCCGCTTCTGTTGGTACAAATATCCCTATCATTAGGCCCCCAACAACCACAACGAAGATACCAATGATCCATATCATCGGAAGAGATGATGTAATTCTTTCTCTCCACGTTGATCTTTGAGCTCTTGGCGCAAGATTTGGGTTTACTTTTGACCATCCGTATATTGTGATTACAAAAGAAAAAGCAACCAATATACCCGGAAGGATACCTGCCAGAAACAACTTACCAATTGACGTTTCCGTTAGTATTCCATAAATAATTAACACGACGCTTGGAGGTAGAATTACACCTAATGTCCCAACAGTCGCTACGGTTCCAGTAGAAATTCTTCGATCATAATCATATCTATCCATTTCGGGAACGGCTACCGCTGCGAAAGTGGCGGCTGTGGCAACAGAGGATCCACAAATAGCTTTGAAGGCAGACGCAGCTACAACTGTTCCAATAGCAAGTCCGCCAGGAATATGACCAATCAACTTGTAAGCAAAATTATAAAGACTTCTTGCCATACCTGCGCTTGCCCCAATTTGTCCCATGAGGACAAACAGAGGTATAACAAGGTAGCCGTATGATGAAAAAACGCGGAATACATCTAGTGCAACTAGGTTTAGTGCTGCCGTAAAATTCGTAAGAAAAGCATACCCGAGGAATCCTGCAAGAAGCATTGAGAAGCCAATTTCGAGGCCACTCGCAAATAACAAAAACAATAATAAAAGGATCAAAATAGTGATAATTATTTGCGTGCTCATCTTTTTATAGTTTTATCTTCTGTCTTTGCCAATTCTAAGAAAATACTATGAGCTAGGACAAAACACTCTGTAATACATGCAATACCAATAATATACGGAACAGGATACATTGGAATCTCGAGAATGGGGGTGACATCCCCAATTTGCTTAAAATTATTTCCAAGGATAAACAGTCTCCAGGTTAAAATTATAAATATTCCCAGTCCTAAGCATCGGGTAGTTAAATACAATATCTTTTGCCAATGTCCAGAAACTTTGTCAGTTATGAATTCCATTGAAATTTGACTTCCAATTAATGTACTATAGGGAATGGCTAACGCAATAGCTATTGCACCCACAAAGGTAACGATTTCATAGGTGCAAGAAATTGGCATCCTAAATCTTCTTAAGATAACATCACAGACCGTGAGAACTACAATGAATGCAATAGCGGTGCCTGAAATCCAATACATGGAGCGGCTCAAATATTTAATAACATCAACGGCTTTCTTCATGTCCTATTGAGTATCCTTTTGAATTAGATACCCACGGGTAAGACCGTGGGTATCTATAAGCACCCTTGTTCGCTTATTTAGAATATTTGTTTAGAAGCGATACGGCTTCCTGATAAACCCTTTTTCCAGGCAAACCCTTAGCTTCCATATCTGCAATCCATCTATTAATGAGTTGCTTAAACTTCTCTGCAAATATTCTTTGTTGCTCTGGGATGAGCTGATGTATTGTGATCTTTCCTTTCGATAGTTCTCGACCAACACGGTCGTTCTTGTAAAAGCTTTTTCCATTTTCCTCTGAAAACCAACCCGCAAGTTCTTCGAAGGTATATTGGATATCCGGCGGAAGACTATTCCAAACCTTAATATTTACAGCATATGCCATAGGGAATAGGGATGCGTTAAGAATAGTACAGTATTCAACCACTTCATGAAACCTAAAACCCTTTAACGCGGGAAAATCGGTAAGCATACCATCTACCATTCCACGTTGAAGGGCGTCGTAGAGATCCGAAGCTGGCATGCTGATGGGGGAAGCTCCTAATTCTTCAAGTAACTTCGTCTGTACAGGACCTGGACTTCTAATTCTCAAGCCTTTTATATCCTCTAAATTCTTAATAGGTCTTTTCGTTGTAAAGAGATGAGCAGATTCGTTCGTCCATATAGAGAGAAGCTTGACTCCGGGATATTCTGATTTAAGATATTTTTGATAAAGTTCCAAGATCATCTTGGTGCCTATCTTTGCATTGGGCACACCGAGAGGAAGCTCCATTACAGAGGTTAAAGGAAACCGGCCTGCTGTATATGATTGGATAAAATAAGCGGTCTCGGAGATTCCTTGGAGTGCGCAATCATACAAATCCCTAGCCTTACACAAGGTTCCTCCTGGATAGATGGTCAGTTTGACTCTTCCTTTGGTCCTTTCCTCTACAGCCTGGGTAAATGGAACAAAGGCCTGGATATGCTCGTGATGCGTTGGCGGCAAGAAGCTAGCAAATTTCAACTCAATAGTTTTCTCTGCCACTGCAAGAGCATACTCTGCTACGAAGAAAAGAATAACAAAGAATAACCCTATAGACATTAAAAAACCTGTTCTTTTCATTGTCCTCCCTCCTTCTTTTTTTTAGAAAGACCTAGCTTTACTGTTTTTCAGCAAAAACTCCTCTTTTTTCTTCATTGCTTCCTCATTAGTATCAATAAAAAATAGGTTAGAGGTTTATTCTTTTAGTTTCAAGCCTATCCTCGTGAGATATTTTTCAGATTATTCCCTATCTTCGAGCCGGTATTTGTTCAGGCTAAGATGGCCTTTTTCGATAAATGGGTAAGCAGAATATAATGATTTAACTTCCCCACTCATCCTTTAAAATTCAACTCCATAATGCTTAGGGCCTTTCATCAAAACACGGAATTCTCCGTCACCAATCCACCCTCAGTCCTCCTGCAGTACCCAACAGCAACATGGCCTATCCCCAATTGATTCAATCTACCAAGTCTTGCTCAGCACGTATCACTCAATGGAGCCACCCCGACTTGGTCGCACATAAATCTCGCCGGTTTCCTCTATTATCTTTATTCTCCAGGGAACAGGGGCTAGCTCTTCTTTATCATCTTTGATCCATAAGTCTTCCCCATCTGGCAACGCTTTAGAGCTTTTGGCGATTATGGCTTTTACCGTTTTTGCCTCAAATATATCGCGGTCTATTACTTGGATGATGACTGGTTTACCAGCCTCAACATCCGCTTTCTGTTCTTCTAAATACCGGATATAAGTTTCTAATGTCATTGTTTTCTCCCTTAAAAATAAACTTAAGTAGTTTCTTCTGAAAACTGATTTTTTCACGGATCCCGAGATCATCAACCATGTGTAACGCAAGCCTAAAGCGAAGCATGAATCCGTTCTCTCAAGAGGAGCTAAATAATAGAAAACGGAAGTTCCTCAATGATCTTTATAGCCCAAGGTTCTTTATGCTTCACTCCGCGGCTAAATCGTATCCATAGTGTGTCCCCATCCGGCAGGTTTTCTTTTGATGAGTAAACTATAGCCTTGACATTTTGTGCCTCATAATTTTCCAAATTCCTTATACTTAGCTCTATCTCTTCGCCTTCCTTCAAATCAGCTAGGGTTTCAACAAAAGTATCATATTCCTTTGCCATAACTTAACCTCCTAATCCTTGAAGCCGTAATTCTTCCAATTAGCCAATACCTTCTCCTGTATGTGCTTAGGAAAGATGGAGTTAAACGAGCTTCTGGGAGGTACAGCGATCTCCGCTGGCCAATCTATAGGCCACGTGCAATCATAAACCACACGACAACCTTTAGACCACAGTCTCTCTTCTAAGTTCTGGAACGGTATTAACGGATTCCCGGTTGCATAAGGGCTAGTATGCGTACCTCTAACAGGGTGGCACTTAGTGGCGAAAGCATGGAACACTTCTGCTAAATTGTACGGGCTTATATCATCATCTACTACTATTACTTTCATGACGTATGTCCCTGCTTTACAGCCAAATATAATGTGGCCTATTCTTTCAGCAATATTGCAATACGGTACTTTAGTCGAGACGATGCATAAAAAGAGTGCTGTCTCGGGTACAAGATTAACTTCTACTATAGGAAGACCCTCATCCCTTAGAGCTTTGCGTATTCCCGATCCCCAACCTACGGATTGTACGGTGTGACTAGCCGTGATAGGAACTCCCTCACATACTGCAGCTAGAATAGGATCATTTCTATGCGTAATACAGTCAATCTTGTACACTATTCGAGGTGCTCTAGGAGATGCCCTGTAACCGCTATATTCGCCAAAGGGTCCCTCATCCATCCTCACATTGGGCAGTACGTGGCCTTCAATTACTACCTCTGCTGTAGCCGGTACATATAAATCGTTTGTCTCACACTTTACCAATTCTACGGGTTGCTTCCTGATCCCTCCGGCTACATCCGCCTCATCCACCCCGTAAGGCAAAGACGAGAAGCTGATCGCCTGCACTATCGGATCTGTACCTATGGCCGTAGCAAATGGCATGGGCATATTCTTTTCTTCATATTTGCTGAACATTGATGCCATATGTTGTTGAGGTCCCACAAATCCACCAAGTGTATTCTTGTTATGAATCATTATCCGATAACATCCCCAATTTACCCAGTCGCTATCAAGATCTTTAGTAACGGTGGTGTGGAGAGCTCCAATATATCTTCCTCCGTCTCCTTCGTGAAGCATAAGGGCTGGGAAATTATAGATGTTTATTTTATCTCCTTTTAATATATTTTCCTTGCACGGGCCACTTTTTACTATCTTTGGTTTTATCGGATTCGCTAGTCCTTCATCCCATAAATCCATCATAGCTTTATGTGTTTCCACATACGGCATATCAGCGGGCAGACCTGCAGCAATAGCAGCCTTTTTGATACCACTAGAAAAAGGATCCCCCAATAGCCTGTACCCTTTGGGATAGCCCTTAATGTTCTCGAATAAAGGACTCGGACCATCTGGCGTCTCCTCACATTTTCGTATTATGGAACCAGCTTCGAGATTCCAGTCCACCTCTTGTTTTATCCTGACCAATTGGCCCTCTTTTTCCAACTTATCAATAAATTCCCTAAAATCATTAAATGCCATTTCTTTACTCCTCTATTTATTTTTAGGATTATTCTAGGATTATCTTCCCGCCACACGTGTGTATAAATGATGCTGGCGAAGCACGCGGATTATGAGGCACCCATGAATACTTATCCGCGAGATCTATATCAACTGGTTTTGGATAAAAGTGTTGGCTTCGTATGGGATATTCGGCCCTCCGATCTCCGGTCCTCTCTTTTTCCACTACCAATGCAAGTCTAATAGCCTTGCCCATTGGAGTGGGAGTGTTTATCAAAACCATTTCTTCATTCTGCTTACATGCAATGCACATAGAGGAATGGTTACCGTAAAGGTAACGAAATGAGCCCCTAGGGCGACTGGAAGAACTCCTCTGAGGGCTGATAACACTCAAGGCCCCTATCGATTCATGCCCATTGATCGTGAATATAGCTATTCGGCCTTCCTTCGTATAGTCAATCATGGCAAACTCTTAAAAAGTCTGTTTTTCGATGTTCCCGTCATTCCAATGAAATCCAAAATGCAGTTATAGGCTCCAATTCTACCCGAGTAACTCTCTCGGTGACTTTTTACGAAACCATCAATCATAAACATCGTGCAAATTTCCTATGCTGGTCAATATATGTTTTCAAAAGAATTGGAAAAACATTTTAGACTCTGCAACAATCTGTGGAACCTGGAGATACAACCTTTTTAAATGGTTGGGATTCCACCCGTATGATGTTGCCCCCCTGCTGCGCGCTGAATTTCTTGCCTCGTTTCCCTCTCCTGCCTTTTCCCCTGATATCTTCCCCTGTTTCCTCGATCTCGTATAGAGTTGTTGCAGCCACAACGACGGAAGCACCTTCCGCAGCAAACCCCAGAGATATTGCTTTGCTATGCCCGCCCACCCCTTCTCGCTATTGCCACCCTATCCCTTACTACCATTCATTTTCTCCCTCATTTTTCTTATTCCTCAGGGCCATAAGGATCTTCTCCGGGGTGACCGGCTGTTCCTTGAACCAGATGCCTGTGGCATCATGGATCGCACTCACCACCGAGGGCGGCGAACTCACAATCGCCCCTTCAGATGCCTCCTTGGCCCCATAGGGGCCTTTCGGATCATCGGTGATAATGTCGATCAACTCAATCCTCGGTGCGTCCATTGATAAGGGCATCTTGTAATCGATAAGATTGGGGTTCAGTGTTTTTCCCTCATCCATCTTAAACTCTTCATAGATCGCCTGCCCGAGACCCTGCACAGCTGCCCCCTGATTCTGGGCCTCTACATTGATCGGGTTCAAGGGTTTCCCGCAATCATGGGCAAGCACTATATCCGTACACTTCACAAAACCCGTCTCTAGATCCACATCCACCTTCGAGAGCTGGGAGGTGAAACTGTACGAGGTTGCACCGTTGCCCTCACCCCGATCAAAATCCAAGACCTCAATGCCGTAATCCGAGTATCCCTTTCCCACAATTACCGCGCCGGATCCTGAATAGCAGGCAATCTGGACCAGCTTCCGAAACGGCATGGATTGCTCCGACGATCCCTTCACGTGCACTTGGCCGTTCTTGAAGACAATGTCCTCGGGATTGACATTCCACTCCTTTGCTGCGAATCGAGCCAACTGCTCCTTCACATCCCGGGCAGCCTTCTGTGCAGCCTCTCCGGCAAGAACTGTTACCCGGCTTCCCCAGCTTCCCGCATCACACGGGGTCACCGCCGTATCTACCCTCTTGATATCGATATCCTCTACCCTCAGGCCCAGCTCTTCGGCAATGATCTGCACCAGAACCGTGTCAGATCCCTGCCCGCAATCCGTGGCTCCTGTCAGGTAATCGATGGTTCCGTCTTCGCACAGCCTCACCACGGCAGCACAGGATTGATGCCCCCGCTGCCTGGCTCCTCCCAGATACGCAGTCCCTGATAGACCTAACCCATGGGCTATAGGACCCTCTTGCTTACTCTTGCCTCTCTGCTTCCACTCAGGCCTCTCTGACAGTACCTTTACCCCTTCACTCAGCCCACAGGAAAAAACCGTCACCTTGTTGATGGTCTCATGGGGAGCATGGATGGCATTCTTGAGCCTGATCTCCACAGGATCAATCCCCAGCTCCTCCGCCATCATCTCCATCTGCATCTCGGCAGCAAACCGCGTATGCGTCACCCCGTGCCCTCTCATGGCCGCTGAGATGGGATGATTGGTGAAGACCCGGTAAATATCATGCTTATAGTTGGGCAATTTGTAGGGCAAGGTGGTCATGAATCCGGTCAGGTACATGGTCAGGGGCCCGATCGCCGTATAGGCCCCGCCATCGGCAATGACCTTGCTTTGCATGGCCGTGATCGTTCCATCCTTTTTCATCCCCATCTTGTTATAGATAATCATGTTGTGCCGCCGCCGGCTCGTCATCAATTCTTCTTCCATGTTGTAGACAAATTTCACCGGTCTTCCGGTCATCTTGGAAAGCGCTAACGACCCTTTAATAGTTGAAAAAATCAATAATCATCGGGGGGACCCTTCTCTGCAATGCGCTTCTCTATAGTTTGCTCACGTCGATTCTCCTCTTATCTTCCTTGTACGGCGCCGGGGCCACCTTTGCCCGGATCTCTTTCTGCAGCTCGTCTGGATTGCCCCAGATTATGGTGACGCCAGTGCCGGGGTCACTCTGGTCAACATCGATCGTACAAAGCGAGAGCATCTGCCTGAAGTAGTAGCTATAACCACGAGACGTGGCGACCCCTATGAGCTTGCCGTTCTTGATGACCTTGTCTGCCCACATAAACCCCCGCTGATCCCGCGGCATCTCCATGTAGCGGTAGTGGCTGCCCTGGCGAAAAACAGACGTGTAAACGTCAATAACGTCTTCGGCGTTCCAGACGAGAGTCCTAATCGTCCGCTGAGGATGGTTAGCCTCCGTCTCGAGCGCCTTGCGCCCGATGAAGTCATGGTCGAACTTGACCTCTTTCAGCCAGCCCAGCTCAATGGGGTTACGGTAATAAGCGCTGACATCGTCGGCATCGAAGCTGCCGCCAGTGTTGAAGGTAATAGCAAACCCGGGCATGGCTGCCTTAAACTCTTCAAGATACTCCTTCATGTTATCACCCATGATGGCTGGAATATAATCTTGAATGATAGTGGGGAAACAGGCTTCTAGATGGTTGATTAAGACAGCCCTCCCGCCAAGCTTCTTGATCCCGAATTCTCTCCCGGCCTTCATGATGGCGTCGTATATCTCGCTTCCATGCTTGGCAGGCCCCTGGATCTCGTACCCGAGTTCACCTGCCATCCCTTGCCTTAAGGCCATGCACTCTTGGCCGGCAATGCGGATGCGACCGAAGTTCATAAACTTAATGTCTCGGATGCTCTGGCCGCATGCCTTCTCGATGACGTAAAGGGAATTGGGTCCCGATACCTGGAAATTAGTCAAATCTTCCTGCTCCGAGGTAACATTGTACTTGCCGTGGCGCAACTTGAAGTCAGCCCAGAAACATCCCCGGCCAAATAGCATGAATTCTTGTTGGCCAAGACGACTCAAAATACCTTCGTGGATGACCTTGCCATCATCATCGCAATGGATGAGGTGCTTTGCTTGACCGATGTCAAACTTCGCAAAACTGTTGGTCGAAATATCCGAGAAAAACTTCAGCGCGTCAGGTCCCTTGAAGCGGCGCTCCCAAAGGAAAGACCAGTCTCCTATATAGCATGTCTCTTTCCAAGACATGCTCTCGTCAATCCAGTCTGTGTACTCTGGCAGCCCCCACCGAACAGTAAAATAACCCTCTGGCGTGGTTCTCATCTCTCTGACGTTTATAGCCATGGTCTATTCCTCCTTAATCTCATTGTCGTGCCCTATATAAGAATTCGTCCCTATTAAGATATAAAAATTGCTGAAGCGGGACAAAAACTCATGAAACTCGACAGAGGCTTTATGCTGACAAGGAAAAATGACCCATAGGGCCAACACCTTGGAAAACCGCCCAAAGTCCAGCATAACTCAATTCAACAATTTTGTTCTTTTTTTGATAATGGACTTGACATGCTCTATCGCAAAGTCGGTTTCAATCTCCATATTCCTGAGAGCGGAGTTTGTCAACACTAGGTGAGTCTCCACACCACACTGCCCCAAGACCTCAAGGGT
>Ga0315546_1002626_pt1 | contig 10219 bp, 8 predicted proteins | sample SalMarSW160170MG_FD_203833 | JGI IMG/M metagenome (GOLD analysis project Ga0315546, IMG submission 203833) | Salt marsh sediment microbial communities from the Plum Island Ecosystem LTER, Massachusetts, United States - Salt Marsh Sediment SW1601-170 ... | reverse complement strand
CTCCTTCATAAGCGGAGAATGAAAAGCTCCTGAAACCGGAAGAGGAATAATCTTTGCTCCTTCTGCTTTCAATCTTTTTCCCGCTTCCCTGACAGCTTCAATTTCTCCGGTAATAACCGTTTGAACGGGGGTATTATAATTTGCAGTTTTAACAATGCCTGGCGTCGTCTCTACAACTTCCTCAACTTTTGCAGCGGGAAGCCCTATCACAGCGCTCATTGTCCCATCTCTCGTAGTACTCATCAACTCACCTCTAAAACGAACCAGGTGCAGGGCGTCTGAAAAATCAAATGTTCCGGCTGCGAGATATGCCGTATATTCACCAAGACTATGCCCCGCGACGCATGAATAATCAAGTTTGTCTTTTATGATACTGAAAATTACATATGAGTTTAGAAGTATCGCAACCTGCGCGTTTTTGGCATCCGTCAATACTTCCTGGGGACCCTCAAAAGAAATTTTTTTTAAAGAAAAACCAAGCTGTTTATCCGCTTCATCATAATAATTTTTCGCAATTGGAAATTCTTCATACAAATCTTTTCCCATTCCCACTCTTTGGACTCCCTGACCGGGAAAAAGAAGCGCTGTTTTCTTCAACCTAAACTCTCTTGTATCAAAAAATTAACTTTTAAATCGTAAAATTTATATCCTTTAAGGATCGCGTTTTTAATAGCTATCTCGTTGGATCTCCCATGACAAATGACAGTTATACCATTAACTCCGAGTAAAACAGCTCCCCCATATTCTTCATAATTGACTTTTCCTATCAAATCCTTAAATACAGGTCTCATCAGAAGACCACCCAAAGCAGCAATTAAATTTTTTGAAGTTCCCTCTTTTATCTCAGAAAGAACAAAATCGACCATCGATTCTCCGAATTTTAAAACGGCATTACCTGTAAATCCGTCACAAACCACAACATCCGCGTTACCATTTAATATATCATACCCCTCTATATTACCTATAAAATTTATATTCGCTTCTGAAAGCATATTATGGGCTTCTTTTACACTTTTCCCGCCTTTTGTATCTTCTTTTCCCATTGAAAGCAAACCAACTGAAGGGTTATTTAAGCTAAATATTTTTTCAAGATACAGAGAACCCATAACTCCAAAATCCCTGAGATTTAGTGGTTTTACTCCGGAATTCGCCCCAACATCAAGTACAAGAACTTTCCCTTTCCTTGTTGGGAAAAAAGTTGCCAGAGCAGGTCTATCCACACCTTTCAATCGGCCTAAAGAAAGTATGGAAAAAGCCACAGCAGCACCCGTATTTCCGGCTGAAATAGTCACATTCGCTTTACCGTTTTTCTGGAGTTCTACTGCTCTCGCGAGAGAAGAATCTTTCTTTTTTCGATATGCCTCCAATGGAGGCTCCCCGGGATTTATAACCTGTGAAGTATCAACAATCGAAAATCCATCAGGTATATTGAATTTTTTGATTATCTCTTTATTTCCTACAAGCTGAAACTCAACCAAGCCTTCCAACTCCTCGTAGGCAAGCCTGGCACCATCAATAATCTTACGGGGAGCATAATCACCCCCCATAACATCAATAGCAATTCTCATTAAGTTTTTTCTAGACCCTTTAAAACCAAACGACCTTTATAATATCCGCAATTAGGACAAACTCTGTGAGGCCTTGTCAATGAATGACAATGAGAACATTCAATCAAATCGTTCTCCTTCACTTTCCAGTGAGTCCTTCTCTTTTTTCCACGAGTACTCGAAGATCTCCTTTTTGGAACCGGCATAAAATCCTCCAATTTATTTTTTCTTTTAGTTTAATTAAGTAAGACTTTCTTGCTTTGTTTTGCTATGCTCACAAGTTGTATTGTTAAGATTGGCACCACAAATCGAACAAAGACCCATACATTCTTCGCTGCAAAGCGGCTTCAACGGAATGTATAGAAGTATTTCATCACGAAGAAAGGGCCCCAAATTTATACAGTTATTCTCTACAATATATTCTGCTTCAGCTTCATCGGTTTCTCTTGCAGATTTATCGTCAACAGTATAACCCGGCTCTTCTTTGAATTCCAACCGGAAATTCCGCTTCTCATGTTGCGTGATTTCTTTAAGGCATCTGGAGCATATAAGCGATAGGTCATATTCTATAAAACCTTCTACATCATAAGAGTTACCACTTTTATATACATCAAAGCTTATAAGAACATCACCAATGATTTCTCTAATAGAACTATCCCCTTTTTTTAAACATATCTCGACTTTACTTCCATTTTGGGGAAGGCTTCCGACATTAATCTGCACATCCATAATGCATATAAAATAAAATAAAACCCCTTTTTGTCAACCTCCGGGATACAGAATAAATAAACCGGGAAAATGTAAAAAACAAATATTAAAATGGAAAAATACAAATTAAAGTTCAAAAATTTATTCTCACACAGAGCCACGGAGACACAGAGAAAAAAGAATTATATTTTTTTTGTTAAAAACCCTTCCCCCATCCAAAAAATAAGAGAAACAACGAATCCCACAAATAACACGAAACCCAACAACACCCCACTTTTAATATTGTTTGTTCAAAACCCATCCCAATACTCCAATAATAGCCACAGATTAACACGGATATACACCCTGGTATGGTCGTTCCTCCCTACAGGGCAGGCGGATTTAAAATATTTATTTTGTTGTTTAAAAATAAAAAATATTGGGGGAGGTTGGGGAATCTTGTGTTAATCTGTGAAATCTTGTGGTTACTATTTGGGGTGTGGTATGGGCTTTGCTTTTTAATTTTTGATGTTTCAATTATATTCAGCCAGGATAAATAAGATTATCGAGTTCTTTTACTTGAAATATTGAACTTAAAATCCGAAATTGCCAACTATATTATCCCTTGACTAATTAGGGATTTTATATATATTTGCATATACAAAATGTTCCTTGAAAGCATATATTGCAAGAATTTTAGAAATTTTAGTGATTTAAATTTAGACTTCCTTGAAGGGAGAAATTTAATCATAGGAAACAACGGTGTCGGAAAAACTAACCTGATGGAGATGGTTTATTTTCTTTCTACGTTCGGTTCTTTTCGAACACAAAGGACGGAAAATCTTCTTCATTTCAATGAAGGGTTTTTTACCCTTTCGGGAACTTATGGAGACACGGAAGTCAAGATTAAATACTCGGAGAAAAAAGAAATTTTTGTTAACGACTTGATACAGAAGAGCTTAAAAGATGCTTTCGGGACAATCCCCGTTATAGCACTAACTAACGAAGACGTAGAGATAATAAATGGGGAACCCTCAAAAAGACGTTACCTTATGAATATAAGCATTTCCCTATATGATAGAAAATACCTTAATTATTTATACGAATATAGAAGGGCAAAAAAACAGAGGAATAAACTTCTTCTTAATGCGAAAAGAGGGCGAACCCTGGAAAATTTAGAGTTATGGGAAAAACAATTAATTAAACCAATTTATCCAATAGTAGAAGCAAGGAGTTTTTTTATAAAGCAACTCTCTGTCTACACGCAAGAAATATTTAAGGAGCTTACGGGAAAAACAGTCGAATTAGAATATATACCAGGAGCCGATTATAATAATATTGAGGCGGAATTTAAGAAAAAAAGACAACAAGAAATCGAAGCAGGTTATACGTTATTAGGACCACACAGAGATGATATTATGCTTAAAGTCGACAATCACCATGCAAAAGCGGCATCTTCTTTTGGAATAAAAAAATTGCTCGTAACATCTTTAAAAATGGCAGTTTCCCGAATGTTGACTGAGATACGAGAGGAAGAGCCAATATTGCTTATAGATGAAATGTTAGGCGGTTTGGATAGAAAAAACTTAAATTCTTTATCGCGATTCCTGAAAAAAGCAAAACAGGTATTAATTACAACTACCAGCGAAGATCTTAAATACGATAAGGATTATAATATATATATAATAGAGGAAAGAAATGGATCCCCATTTGTTAGGAAATGTACTGAAAAGATACATACATTCTAAACCTCTTGGAGAAAGCCTTCTTAAGATCGAAATCTTAAACCAATGGGATGAAATCTGTCCTCCAATAATCGCGAAACACGCGAAACCAACGGGATTAAAGGGTAAAAAATTGAGTTTAGCTGTAAACTCTTCCGCGTGGTTAAACGAGCTTTCTTTTTTTAAAAAAGATCTGATAAACGCATTAAACCAAAAAGCAGGGAAAGAAGTGATAAAAGAAATCCGATTCTATCTCAAGGAGGGGTAATGGAAAAAAACGATTATACGGCTTCAAGCATAAAAGTCTTGAAAGATTTAGAAGGAGTCAGAAAAAGACCCGCAATGTACATCGGAGACACAGGGAAAAGAGGACTTCACCACCTCATATTTGAGGTTGTTGATAATTCAATTGATGAAGCTATGGCTGAATACTGTGATCGAATTAACGTTACGATTTTAGAAGACAATTCCGTTATAATATCTGATAATGGTCGCGGCATTCCAATTGATCTACACAAAGAAGAAAACAAATCTGCTGTAGAAGTAGTAATGACAACTCTACATGCAGGAGGAAAATTCGACTCTAATATATACAAAGTCTCGGGAGGACTTCACGGTATAGGAGTTTCGGTTGTTAACGCTCTCAGTTCCCGGATGGAAGTGGAAATCGCAAGAGATGGATACTTGTGGACTCAACGTTATGAAAGAGGGAAAGCAATCACAAAGTTAGAAAAAGGGACTCAGAGAAAAACAACGGGAACAAAAGTCTCCTTCTATCCCGATCCTGAAATTTTCCAGATAATCGAATTCAGCAGAGAATATCTTGACGAACGGCTGCGAGAACTGGCTTTCCTGAACAAAGGTTTAAAGATAGAACTGGATTTCAAACCGGAAGGTAAAGTCGAAAGCTTCCAGTACAAGGGAGGAATAAAAGAATTTATAGAATATATCGACAAGAATAAAAATCCTATACATCAACATCCAATATATATAAACAAAGCTGTAAATTCCTGCGTTACAGAAGTCGCTCTTCAATTTAACGATTCATATGCCGAGAATATATTTACATACGCAAACAATATCAGGACAATCGAAGGAGGAACCCATCTCTCAGGTTTCAAAAGTGCCTTAACAAGAAGTATAAATCAGTACGCTAAAAACCAAAAGATTCTTTCTCCAAAAGATCCAAAACTTATGGGAAACGACATACGTGAAGGTCTAACTGCGGTTGTTTCCGTAAAACTTCCTCAACCTCAATTCGAAGGACAAACGAAAACAAGACTGGGGGACAGAGAAGTAGAAGGACTGGTTGCCTCCGCGGTCGGAGACGGCGTTTCCGAATATCTCGAAAGAAACCCTCAAGCTTCAAAAAAGATAATAAACCAATCAATTGTCGCGGCGAGATCCAGAGTAGCCGCACAGAAAGCAAGAGATATTACACGAAGAAAGAGCGCTCTGGATTCAGCCAGTCTTCCGGGAAAACTTGCCGATTGCTCGTCCAGAGATCCGAGCAAATCCGAAATCTTTATCGTTGAGGGAGATTCAGCCGGAGGTTCAGCAAAACAGGGTAGGGATAGAGTTTTCCAGGCAATTCTTCCATTAAGAGGTAAATTGTTAAACGTTGAGAAAACACGTTTAAATAAAGTACTCGGAAACGCAACAATAAGCACCCTTATATCTTCCCTGGGAGTTGGAGTTGGGAAAGATGATTTCAACTATGATAAACTCAGATATCATAAAGTGATCATAATGACTGATGCCGACGTAGATGGCGCGCACATAAGAACTTTACTACTAACTTATTTTTTTAGATACTCAAAAGAACTTATTGAGAACGGAAACTTGTACATAGCACATCCCCCTCTCTATCAGATAAGCGATGGAAAGAAAAAAAGATGGGCATACACCGAAAAGGAAAGAGAGAAGGGAATAGAAGAACTTGGCGCGGAAAAAACCAAGGTACAAAGATTCAAAGGTCTGGGAGAAATGAACCCATCACAACTCTGGGAAACAACAATGGATCCGGAAAATAGAATTTTAAGGAGAGTATCAATTGAGGATGCAATAGAAGCGGATCGGATGTTCGATATATTGATGGGTAATGCGGTCCAACCAAGAAAGGAATTCATTTTAGCAAACGCCCAATTTGTCGAAAATCTAGATATATAGAGAAATTTAAATATCAAATTGTAAAAAATACATATTTAAATTTGTTAATGAGTTAGTGCGTGAGTGTGTTGGTGAGTTCAAAAAAAACAGATCAACAGATCAACCAACCCACGGACCAACTTTACTTGTCTTTTTGCTTTTTAATTTTTGATATTTGATTTCCGTTGACTGACAATACTACAAAACCACTTTTCTAAAATTTAAGTTTTTCATATGGAACATCTCAAATCTAAAGCAAAAGAAAACTCAGGGCATCGAATATGAACTTTCCGCCCAGGAAAAAGAGAAAAATACCGCAAATTAGGAAAATACCCCTATGGAACACTTTGCCGAAAAAGACACCGCCTCTATAAGATATTATTGAAAGAAAATATAACCATAAAAAGTCACAAAGCCAATGTATTACGGCAAAAACTCCAAACCAAAAATAACCAAAATCCGCCGAACGCATAATTAAAGCTGCTCCTATTGTTGCCCACCAGATAATAAAATAAGGATTTCCGATACTAAGAAGAACTCCGGCGACTATGGGAGTATGTTTTTCCATTTTATCTTTGACTTCAGCAATCTTTAAACCGCGTAACATATCCACGCTCATCCATAGTAAAAAAACTCCGCCCGTAATTCCTATAATTTCACGAACATAAGGTATATCGATAAGAGAATCAAATCCAAGAAAAATTAGAAATATCAAGGGAAATTCCACTATACCATGTCCTAAAGAGACCAACGCACCGGCATGCGGATTTTTACTGCCCTTCCCAATTGTTACAACCGTTATCGGACCCGGTGCCATAACGCCGGAAAAGGATATGAAAACAGTTTGAAGAAGAAAGCTAATTATGGACAAGGGATTTAACCTATAATTTGTTTAAAGGTATCTCTGTTTTCGGCAATCCAGCCCATAAAATCCTGCCAGTTACTTTCCATTTCTTTAAATTTTAGGCAATTCGAATATGCAGTCTTCCTGGATTTAAATATCAGGATAATATTCTTTAAAAATTGAAAGGATTCGCCGATTTTTCCCCTGAAAAGAGAACGAACCGACAAAATAACATTTGTAACCACTATTTTAAAATATAGACTGCCGGTCAAAAAATACCCGGGATAAGGCATTGTATTCTCTATCGGATAATCATTTTTCTTCAATTTCACCTTCATATATATAAATCGCTTAATATCCTCTCTCATTTTAAGCCATAATGGATTTTTACCTTCAGGCGGAAGATGTTTAACCCCAAGCTGGTTATCAAGCAAAAATTTAAATCCTTTCGATTTAGCATTGCATAGAAAGTCAATATCTTCACCGCGGGAAATATATGGATCAAAAGAAACCTGGGTAAACATATTTTTATGAATTATCATATTTCCGCCAAAAACAAATGGAGTATCTTTTAACCTTTGTGGTTTATCTATAAGTTTAAATGCTTTGTTCATTGCACCGGTATTATCCCAGAATATTTTCCACCATTCTTTTCTACCGGTAAATTTATATCCATCATTAACTTGAAGATAAAAACCCGCGATTCCAAAGACCTCATCTTTACCTATAAATTCATTAGCTTTTCTTATAAAATCCGGGTCCTCAAAAACCTCATCGTCATCTATCAAGATAGAAACATCGGCTTTTAGAACATGAGAAAGTATTAAACACATATTCCTGATGTTAGAATACCCTTCGATACTTAGATACTTAATATATTCAATGCCACCTTTATCTTTTACCAAGACGTGAAAGTGCAATAAATCAGGATAAGAAAAATGAAAAATTTCATAATCTTTCCTGAACGGATCGACTATCTTATCGACCTTATCTTTTACTTCTTTTCCTATTAATGGAGTTGTCGGACAACTTATTATAATTACTCTAAAGTCTCTATCCTTTAGAACTCGCAAACTTTCCAGCAAACGACCAAGTGTACCGCTCTCATTAAGCGGTGTCGGGTGATCGTATACCAAATCCTCTTTATAGGATTGTACGCGTGACCAATATGTCGGAATAACAATTACATTTTTCATTGTAAAAAACCGCCTTTAAAATATTTCGCTTCTGTTGTTTTCAAGAATACCCCAAAAAAAACTTTTGTCAATGATTCATAAACCGGCTCTTAGCTTTTGGCTTTTTGCTGTTAGCTTAAAAAACAAATAAAAAATTTGTGTTTTCTTTTTTTCTCTGCGTACTCTGCGCCTTCGCGGTAATATTAGTTTTTTGGGGCTGAGTTGGGATTCTTACTTCTTACTCCTGGCTTTTGAATGCTCCTTATAATTCTACTTGACAAAAGGTTTTTTTATACCTATAATTCACTAATCATTAAACATTTTAAAAAGAGTATTAAAAAGAGCAAATACGAGGAAATTATCTTTGGATAAGAAAAAGAAAGAAGAACTATCAAAAATGATAGAGTATCTAAAAAAATCAGATAAACAGAAAGAGATGATCCTTAACACCCTATCAGAATTGGTGACTTTACAGGATCTCGATCATAAGATACTGTGGGCAAACAAAACTGCTCATTCTACTTACGAATGTGTAACAACAAAAACCGTCGGAATTGAAGGTAACTATTGCTACGAAATATGGACTGATGATAACAAACCCTGCGAAAATTGCCCTTTAGCAAAAGCCCGTGAAACCGGAAAGATAGAAAAACAAGAAATCGCAAAATTGGATGGCAGAAAATGGTTGATCAAAGGATACCCTATAAAGGACGACAAAGGGAATGTTGTTAATTTGCTTGAAGTCGTCAGAGACATAACGGAAAAAAGAAATTTAGAGCAGGCATTAAGGGACTCCGAAGAGCTATATAAAACTCTTGTAGATACCTCCCCCTATGCGGTTACTGTAACCGACTTAAGAGGAGAAATCACCTACGTATCCCAAAAAACCCTTAAGATACACGGATATAAAAACCCAAAAGAACTACTCGGTAAGAGTGCCTTTAAATTAATTGCTCCTTTTGACCGCGAAAGAGCAAAGGGAAATTTAGAGAAAACATTAGAGGAAAACAGTATTAAAAATTTAGAATATACTTTATTAAAAAAAGACGGTTCTACTTTCGCCGGTGAACTAAATGCTTCTTTAATAAAAAACAATAAGGGACAACCCCAGGCATTCGTGGCAACCACAAGAGATATAACTGCAATGAAAGAAAACGAAAAAGAGCTTAAGGAAAGAGAAGCTTTTAATTTTGCATTATTCAATTATAGCCCAGTCGAAACTATAGTAGTAGACCATAACGGAAAAGTAATTAAAAGTAATCTGGCAAAAAGACGATCGGGAGATAGAATACCCAAAATCGGTGACATCATGTACAAGGATTATGGTTCAAAACACGAAAGAAACATGTATACAGAATTGATGAAATGTATAAAAACAGGTAAAAACAAAGAATTCCCGGAAATGAAATACGGGGAAAAATACCTCTCAATCAGTATCGCGCCTTTTTCTGAGGGAGCAATAATAATTTCCCAGGATGTAACCGAACGTATTAGGGCTGTAAAAGCTTTAAAACAGAATGAACAGCGATTCCGCTTAATCGTGGAAACAATACCAAGTTTACTTGTAATAACAAACAAAGAAGGTAAAAATATTTACGTAAGCCCAAACTGCAAAGAAATAACGGGTTACAATAGGAAAGAACTGGAGAAAAAATTCATCTGGTGGGTACATGAAGACGATACAGATAAAGCAAAGAAAATTTTCGAAAAATCCTATAAAAAATATACAGGTGGTATAAATTTCGAATATAAAGCCGTTAAAAAGGATGGTAAGATATGGTATGCTTCAAGCTCATGGGAACCAATTATGGACGATAAGGGTTATTTCCAGGGAATAGTTTTGCAAACAATAGATATATCCGACAGAAAAATAATGGAACAAGAAATAGCAAAAACTCAAAAACTTGAATCAATAGGTATTCTTGCCGGAGGCATTGCTCATGATTTCAACAATTTCCTCACCGGGATTATAGGCAACATTTCACTTGCAAAATTACATTTAGATGCAAAAGATGAAGTTTATGAAATATTAACCGAATCCGAAAAAGCAGCCCAAAGCGCCAAGAGCTTAACTCACCAACTCTTAACTTTCTC
>Ga0315546_1002619_pt1 | contig 10245 bp, 9 predicted proteins | sample SalMarSW160170MG_FD_203833 | JGI IMG/M metagenome (GOLD analysis project Ga0315546, IMG submission 203833) | Salt marsh sediment microbial communities from the Plum Island Ecosystem LTER, Massachusetts, United States - Salt Marsh Sediment SW1601-170 ... | reverse complement strand
CACCCATAATAGCCATACCGATGCCGCCCATTATGGCGCCCTTGTTGGGTAATACAATCATATTGAGAAAGCCGCCCAGCGTAGCCTCAAGCAATCCCCAGATAGAGCCAAATACCAGAATCCCAATGATGACTCGAGTCCAACTCTGCCACTCACCATCCCTTCTTTTACTATCTTTCTCCATGCCTATCACCTCTTATACTTTTCCGGATTTAGTGTTATCGGAGTATAGTTTTCCATAGTATCAATGTCAAGCAAGACACCTTCACAATTGACCGCCACTTCAAGCACGTCGTCAGGGTGACGTTTGATTATTTCCCTGCCGCCAACGTCTCCCTTTAGATTCAAGAGTTCGCCTTTATACCTAATAGCGAAGATAACGGGATTTCCCCTTCTGCCCTGATAAACCGGGATAATAATTCCTCTATTATTAGCTATAAATGCTTCTACCAAACTATTGATGGTCTGGCTGTCAACAAAAGGCTGGTCACTCAGGGCAATAAGAACTGCTTGGGTTCTTTTATCAACCTGTTTTAATCCAGCAATTATTGATGTACTCATCCCTTGCTGGTAATCTGGATTTATTGCTATCTTAACCGGTTTGCCGGCTATAGTTTTTCGTACGTCTTCCTCTCTGTATCCCAGCACCACGATAGTCTCGCTCACTGCTGAATTCAAAAGATTGTCAATGGTTCTTTCCAAAATGGTACTCTGACCAAAAGGCATCAGTTGCTTAGGCTGACCCATGCGATTTGATTCACCGGCAGCTAGGAGTATTGCTGATATCATCGCGGTACAACTATTTGGTAGTATGTCAAAGAGCTGACATTTCCTCTGAATTTCTATTTGGTGGCGGAGGGAGAGGGATTCGAACCCTCGACCCCGATAACTCGGAGTAAGCGCTTAGCAGGCGCCCGCACTAGACCACTATGCGATCCCTCCGCTTCCTGCGACTTAATTCATTATGCCATATGGCAGGTGAATCAACAAACCTTGAAATCTTTTCGCAAGCAAAGCTGACGAGGATTAGTGTAGATTAAGTCCCGTATTCCTCAATTTGTACCCGGCAGTTCTTGATGTCACTGCGGGCTTACTTGTCCTTTTGTTGAGAGGACCAAAATGTCTTCAATGCGGCAGCAGAAGGTACCAGCAGGAGCGACAACTTCAATTGTTTGCCCCTTTTCTTTATCCAGGATTGCTTTGCCCATGGGGGAAGCAACAGAAAGTTTACCCTTGGCTGGATTTGCCTCTCGGGGATCGACTAAAGTATAGCTGGACTCTTTACCTGAGGATAAATCACGGAGCACCACAGTGTCTCCGAATTTTGCCCTGGATGTGTCCTGGCCTTCCCCCATTATCTTCGCCTGATTTAAGGTTGACTCTATCTCCTTAATTCTTCCTTCCAAATGTGCCTTACGCTCTCTAGCTGCTGCCAGGGGGGCATTTTCTCGAAAGTCCTTGTCAGCTGCTGCCTTTTGTATCTCCTCAGTAACTTGGTAGCGTTGATTTTTCAGGGTGGCTAATTCCTTCTCTAATTTTGCGTAGCCTTGTGCAGTTAGGGTAGCCTGGACCTGACCACTTTGCCAAACGGCGACTGTTTTTGAATAAGTTTTTTTCGCCCTGAGGTGAGGAGCTAAACTTATGCTGCTGAATTTCTTTTTCCGGATGTATGTAAGAAAAGACCTGAGAGGTTTGACTGCCGATGGGATAATGTGTTCACCATAGCTAGCCACGTCCACAGGGCTAACGTCCTTTACTTGCCTTGATAAGCCAAGCCATCTGACGAATTTAGATATCTCTGCCTGTGTTTTTACCCTTTCTTCCGGCGGTAAATTTGATAGGAAAGCGTCAGCTGCTTCAGCAAGTGTCGGATTGTGCTCAGAGGTTTGTTCCACCAAGAAGTAGATAATAGCCTAGAAAAATGGGCGCTGTCAATTTACGTAAGAACTCGTACTGCGCCTTGAGTCTTTGGGCTGGTGGAGATATAATGTAGATTCGCGAATAATTGTGGAGGTGGCTGGAGTGTCTACTCGAGATACTCAAGCAATCCAAGGGCTGAAAAGTGCTATTGCTGAAGGCAAGAATTGGTATGTAGCCGTGCTTGAAGCCATTCGTCTCTGGAGTAGTCCTGAAGAGGACTACGAGGGGCGACATTATCAGTATCTTGTTGACAACGAAGCTTTCGATTGGCTAGTTCTGGCGGAGAGGTTGTGTGAAGAGTTCGATGGATTTATTCCAGAAAAGGAGCGGGCAAATCTTCTCTTCTTCGGTATACCACCTATAGAATTATCTAAAGATGAGTTTAAGAATATAATTGGTGATTTTAAATACCGGGCTCACCTCAATTATTTCTATGGCATTCTTGTGGAAAAATTTCTCATTTTGGCTGTAACTGAAGAGATACGAAAGAAAAAAAGAGTTTTAGGTTTGAACAACGATAACGGAGTACTCGACGAAGCCTACCAGCGCATTTATGGTGACACTCAATTTGCCCTTTTAAAGCAGTTCAGAAAAGAGAGACATTATCCTCAGCTCAGGTCTATGAGCCTGAGTGAGCTCAATGAATTCACCTATTGGCTATTTAAATATCGTATAAAAAGGCGTGATAAATCCTGCATGGCTAGCGATACCAAAAAAGCCCTGACTAAATTGCATGAGATATTAAACCTCAAAACTAAGCCAGTTCGCCCTTCCATTCCTGAAGGCTGAAAGCTGTCAGTTATCAGCCGATGATGAACTCAGTTGAGATAATTCCTTATGTAACCTTTTCAATTTATCTTCGAGCATAGTAAGCTTTTGTTTCTCTCTTTCGATAACCTGAGATGGCGCTTTGCTTAAAAAATCGTTATCTCTCAGCCTGGATTCAAGTTGGGCAATTCTTCCTTTGATTTCTTCGCTTTCCTTTACCAGTCGTTGTTCTTCAGCAATCCGGTCCACCATGCCTGCCAAAGGCAAAACTACTTCAGCTTCTTTCAAAACCAAAACCAGGGCTTTATCTTTAGTGGGTTCCCTTTTCTGGCGACTAAGTATTGTTAAGGGCCGAACTTTAGCCAGTGTTTCTATTATATTCGTTTGTGTGATAAGACCCGAAAGGAGCTCACCAGCATAAACTTGGGCTTCAATCCATTTGGTTAACTTTACCTTATATTGAGCTCGAACGTTGCGGATGGAGCCGATAATCTCTATTACGGAATCCATTACCCGCTCAGCTTCTGGAGCAAAGGCTTTATCGTCAGCGAAGGGATAAGGAGCTATCATTATGGAAGCCGGCATTTGGTCTTTGTCAGGCAGGCGTTGCTTTAAACCTTGCCACAATTCCTCGGTAACGAAAGGCATGAAAGGATGTAAAAGGCGCAGTGACTTTTCCAATGTATTGACCAGGAAGGGCAAAGGTGAAGGAGTTAATTGGCTACGAAGTCGTATTTTGGCAATTTCAATATACCAGTCACAGAACTTCGACCAGACGAAATCGTAAATCTGCTGCTCTGCTTCACCAAACTGGAACTCTTCCATTAGCCCGGTAACATTTTTTACAAGCTTGTTGAGCTGGCCATCAATCCATTGGTCTTCTATTCTCTGTGGGTCGAGCACCCATCGCGATGGGTGCTCGACTGCCTGAGCTTCTAGCCTTTCAGTATCCAGGCTCCGAAGAATAAATCTGGTGGCATTCCATAATTTATTGACAAAATTGCGGCTGGATTCCAATTTACTTTTGCCCAGATTTATATCATTCCCCGGTGAAGTCCCTGTAGTTAGAGCAAAGCGGAGAGCATCAACACCATACTTGCTTATAGCTTCGGCAGGGTTTATAACATTCCCTCGCAATTTGCTCATTTTCTCTCCGCTTTCATCGCGAATCAGGCCATGGAGGTAAACAATGTGGAAAGGTATTTCGCCGGTATCGTCCAGTCCCATCATAATCATGCGAGCGACCCAGAAGAAAAGAATGTCATAGCCAGTTTCCATTACCGAGCCGGGATAGAAGTAGCGGAGGTCACCAGTGTCCTCTGGCCAGCCTAGCGTAGAATGTGGCCATAGCGCTGAGCTAAACCAAGTGTCGAGGACATCAGGGTCCTGAACAATTTGTTTTGAACCACAATGAGTACATGCTGAAGTTTTATCTACGGATACTGTCAACTTGCCACAGTCCTGGCAATACCATACTGGGATGCGATGTCCCCACCATAGTTGTCGGCTGATACACCAATCCCTGATATTTTCCATCCAGTCAAAATATATCTTGGCGAAGCGTTCCGGAATTATAGTGACCCTGCCATCTTTAACAGCCTCTATGGCAGCTTTAGCTAAGGGCTGTGTTTGGACAAACCATTGCAGGCTGACTTTGGGTTCAATCATCGTCTGGCAACGACCACAATGTCCTACCGAATGAGAGTAAGGCTCGATTTTCTCCAAAAGTTTTTTGTCTTTTAGGTCAGCTAACACCTTATCTCGACAGGCAAACCTTTCCAATCCTTGATACGGCCCGGCGTTCTCGTTCATAGTAGCATCGGGGTTCATGATATCTACCAGTGGCAGATTATGTCTCTGGGCTACTTCGAAGTCCGTGGGATCATGGGCTGGGGTTATCTTCAATGCTCCTGTGCCGAAAAAAGTATCAACAGCATCATCAGCGATTATAGGGATTTCCTTATCGATAATAGGGAGGGTGACACTCTTGCCTATGAAATTCCTGTAGCGCTCATCTTCGGAGTTTACCGCCACGGCCGTGTCGCCGAGGAAAGTTTCCGGTCGGGTAGTAGCTACAGTGACGAAGCCCTCGTTTTCAGTTAGAGGGTAGCGAATATAATAAAGGTGCCCGACAATATCTTTATGTTCTACCTCGAGGTCGGAGAGGGCAGTTTGGCAGCGGGGACACCAGTTTATCATTCGCTCACCACGGTAGATTAACCCTTTACCATAAAGACGAACAAAAGCAGTCTGGACTGCTTTACTTGGGCCCTCGTCCAAGGTGAATTTCTCTCTTGCCCAATCACAAGAAGCTCCCAGGATTTGATGTTGACGCCTGATATTACTGCGGCTCTTATTAGCCCATTCCCAGGTCAACTTAGTAAATTTTTCTCTGCCTATCTCCTCCTTAGTTTGCCCTTGTTTAGCCAGTTGCCGCTCCACAACCACTTGTGTGGCGATGCCAGCGTGGTCGGTCCCCGGTAACCACAAGGTAGGCTCCCCTTTCATCCTGTGCCACCTGATTATGATATCCTCGAGCGTTGCGGTTAGAGCATGCCCCAGGTGGAGTTCCCCGGTAACATTGGTAGGTGGCATGATGATGACGAAAGGCTTCTTTTTGGAGTCTATTTTAGGAATAAAGTAGTCCTGCTTGAGCCAGAAATCATACCATTTCTTTTCTATCTTGCCTGACTCATAGGCTCTCGGGATTTCCGACATTTCTAATGACTCTCCTTGTTAAGGTTTTGGGATTCTGGAACAACCCACTGTCATTCTGAGCCAACAAACTATTGACAAACCCAACAAAACCTGTTATCCTTCTTACAGAATCACGATGAAAAATACCCTGTGAGGTTCCGTCCTTACAGGGGGTTTTTCTTTTTAAATTCCAATTTCCCGCGCAAATTATCTAAATATGCCACTCGCCCTTTAGAAGCTATATCCAGTAAATGTGAACAGCCCGCTTTACACGGTGCTAACACACATTCCAGTTTATTTTTCTCGCGCAAGTAGTTCACTAGACAGTAAAAGTCCCCATCACTGCTTACTATTAATGCCTTTTCCTAACTGCCCAAGTCTATCATAGCCTGTAGCACCAACTCAGCGTCACAATTACCCTTAACCTTACCCTCAGGTGTCTTTAAGATAGGCTTAAAAATTATCACGTAGCCTATAGACTGCAGAAAGGTATAAAGAGGCGTATTCTCCGGCATATAGCCAATGAAGTAATATGCCTTACCAACACCGTAATGCTCACTCAAGTATATTCTGAAACGATGGTAGTCTAAGCCCCAACCCACCTCTTGCATAGTCCGATGAAGGTTAGTTCCGTCAATAAACGCATAATTTGTTTGAGGCTTTTTCATTCAGTTCCTCTCTTGTTGCTTCCATCACAAATTTGCGCCTCTTCACAAATCTTGCCAAGAACGGGTTAACTCTTACTTAGGAGCTCCGCTACCCTATCCAAAATCTTGTCAGCCACATCTCGTTTCGGCATAAGGGGTAAGCTATCAACTTTACCTTCTCGGTCAATTATGGTTACTCGATTGCTGTCAGTGCCAAACCCACTATCGCTGGCTGTAATGTCATTGGCCACTATAAGTTCAAGCCCCTTTTGTTTTAGCTTCTGCCTAGCATTTTCCACCAGGTTGCTGCTTTCAGCGGCGAAGCCTACTTTAATGAAATTTCCTTTGGCACTGCTTAAGATATCCGGAGTGGGTTCCAGCTCTAAGGTTAGCCCTGCCTCTCCTTTTTTAATCTTGTCCTTAGCTGATTTTGTCGGACGGTAATCAGCTATGGCGGCGGCCATGACCAGAGCGTCAGCTCGGTGAGTTACATTCTCTACTGCTTGATGCATTTCCTGGGCAGTGTTGACCTTGACCACATCAACGCCTGCGGGCTCGGGTGACGACGCAGGTGCTGTAACCAATGTTACTTTAGCTCCTCGGTCACGAGCTGCTTCAGCCAGAGCATAGCCCATTTTCCCCGATGAGCGGTTGCTGATGTAGCGAACCGGGTCTATAGGCTCTTGAGTACCGCCTGCGGTGACCACGATATGTTTGCCAGCCAGGTCTCCGCCCCTCTCCAGTACCTGGCGGATGCTGCCTACAATATCATTAATATTGGCGAGTCGTCCCGGACCTTCTTTACCCGAGGCTAACCAGCCTGTGGCTGGAGCAATAATCACAAAGTCGCGAGCTTTAAGCTTGGACAAATTATCTTGGGTGACTGGGTTATTATACATATTGGTTTCCATGGCTGGGGCAATAAGCACCGGTGCCTTGGTAGCCAGAACCGTGCAGCATAGCATGTCGTCAGCAATGCCAGCAGCCAGTTTGGCAATGATATTAGCTGTGGCAGGAGCAATAACTACTATATCAGCACATTTAGCTAAGGAGACATGTTCAATGCTGAATTCTGAAGCCAAATCAAACATTTTGGTAACTACGGGTCTGCCTGTAATGGCCCAGAAGGTAACAGGTGATATGAACTCGATGGCTTCTTTGGTCATAATTACATTCACCTTCGCCCCGGCTTGAGTTAGCTGGCTGGCAATCTCTGCTGCTTTGTAGGCAGCAATGCTCCCTGTTATCCCTAAAATTATGGTTTTGTTTCCAAGCATTACTGTTCCTTGTTCATTTCATAAATGAGACGCAGTCCAATTAAGGTTAAATCGGGATTTATTACGTCTATGGCTGCTATCTCTTCGGCAAAAGGGTAAGCCTGGCCGCCGGTAGCTATTACCTTTGCTTTGCTTCCCAATTCCTGTTGTATTCGACGAATCATGCCTTCAATAAGCTCAATGTAACCAAATATTATACCTGATTGCATAGCAGAGATAGTATTTCTGCCGATAACTTGCTTGGGATGGATTAGTTCTATTCGAGGGAGCGCAGCAGTACGAGTGAATAAAGCTTCAGTAGCTATGATAATGCCCGGGGCAATAGCCCCGCCAAGATAATCAGCCTCCTTGGAAACGACGTCGAAAGTGGTAGCAGTGCCAAGGTCAATAATTATTAACGGTTTTCCGTAGAGGTTCTGGGCAGCCACGGCGTTGGCCACGCGGTCAGGGCCAACCTCACGAGGATTATCCAGGCGGATGCGCATACCTGTCTTGACTCCAGCTTCGACCACTAAGGGTTTAGTATTTAAATATTTCCTACACAGTTCCACGAATGTATACAGTAGCGGTGGCACGACACCGCATAATACTACTCCGATAACCTTTGAAGGCAAGACCTTTTCTCGTTCCATAAGGGTGAGCACCACCCCACCGTACTCGTCTGAAGTGCGATGAATGCCGGTAGCTAAATTCCAGGTAGCTTTTAGCCTATCGCCGTCAAATATGCCCAGCTTAATGTTGGTGTTCCCAATATCAATTGCTAATAACATAGGTGCTTAGCTTTATCTTTATTCTCCTGGCATTATGGGCTGAGTATAGCACTACTAGCTAATCCGTGCTACTATCGAAGCTCCGGATTAAAAAGCCGGGCATTAGCTAGAAGTATGCTTTTCGCCACCCCCTCCTTGCAAGTCTTGTAACTTCTTGACCATCGCCTGCCAATGTGTACCCTGCCAGTAGATGCGATGGCAGGCGGGGCATTCCGTATATTGAGTTTGAGTTTCAAAAACGTGAGCGGGGACCAGGCCTTGCACCTCTTCTTTATCCCGGGCTATTAATGCTTGATTACATTCCAGGCAAATCGAGAAAGGCTTGAAATGATAATTTAAATTCAACGTTTTCACTACTTCCTGTACCTGGAGTTTAGGGTCATCCTGTTTAATGAGTATAGTTTTGAGTTTGCCATTTTTAACCAAGCGTCTTTTCATAAATTGAGTATCTTTAGTCAAAATCACTCTATCCTCATTAAGAGCTTTTTTAATCATTTGCCCATCGTCTTTTTGCTTAAACAGCAGAGTATCATAGCCAATCAGCCTTAACCATCGAGCCAGTTTGCCAACGTTGTTATCTGTAATGAATTTGACTTCCATAGCTTGTCCAGAACCAAGGTAACTGATTCGGCTGGATGGCTTAGAGTTATCCCCGATGGCGGATGTTAAAAAATATGCCCATGAATAGCAATTTTTATCTATTTTAGCATTAATTCCGTGGCTAAAGTAGGTATTATCACTTAACCCCTTAGGCCGTTCATATCGAATCTGCGTGCTTCAGATTATTGACAGAAGGCGGATTTTTCCGTATCCTTTAGGGCTGCAAAAATCTTTAAGGAGGTTAGGGAATGCCAGTTAATATGATTGTCTGCTGCAAGCAAGTACCTGATCCAGAAGCGCCACCGGCTGTGTTTAAGGTGGTAAACGACAAAATGACCTTGCCGCCAGACGTAAAACCTGTAATCGGTCAATACGAGGAATTCGCCTTGGAAGCTGCCCTCAAAATCAAGGATACCGCGGGGGGTAAAATTACCGCGCTTAGCTCAGGTAATAACTTCGTTCGCGATGTGATTAAGAAAGCATTAGCTGTGGGGAGCGATGAACTCATTCTTCTGGAAGACGAAGCTTTTGAGGGAGGCGATAGCTGGTCAACTGCCAACGCCTTGGCTATGGCAATAAAAAAAATAGGGGAATATGACATTATCTTCTGCGGTAGGCAATCCTCTGACTGGGATGCCGGGCAGGTGGGGCTAGGCATTGCTGAGATTTTGGGAATCCCGGCTGTAACTTTAGCTCGTAAGGTAGAGGTCACAGATGGGAAAGCGAAGGTTGAGCGAGTTATTCCCGACGGCTACCAGGTTGTTGAAGTGACGCTTCCCGCCTTGATTATAGTAACCAGCGGGATAGGAGCGCTTCGTTATCCCAACTTGAAAGGAATCATGGCAGCGGGTAAAAAACAACCTGTCATTTGGAAGCCAGCCGATGTTGGGCTTGAGCCTTCACAAGTTGGCGCTGCTGGAAGACGTAGCAAGTTAGATAAACTCTTCCAGCCAGTCAAGGAAGCCAAATGTGAAATAATCGCAGGAGAGACGCCCGCAGAGGCCGGCGCTAATCTAGCCGTAAGGCTCAAGGAAGCCAAATTGCTTTAAAGTTAAGGAGGAAATAATGGCTGAAAACAAAGGTATATTAGTTTGTGGTGAGCTAGCAAACGGCAAGTTAGCCTCCATTACTACTGAGTTGCTGGGATGTGGTAGGAAGCTTGCTGATGACCTGAAGGAAGACTTATCTTGCCTGCTGGCCAGCGATGCAGTTAGCGGGGCTTCTAAAGAAGCAATTGCCTTTGGAGCAGGCAAGGTTTATGTTGTAGAAAACCCCGCCCTTAAAGAATACCAAGCAGATTCCTATATGCAAGTCGCGGAAAAATTGGTCAAAGAGATTTCGCCTCGGGCAATACTTATAGGGCAAACTTCTATGGGTAGAGACTTGGCTCCTCGCCTTGCCTTCAGACTAGGTACCAGTCTGACAACAGATTGTCTCGAATTAAGTATAGACCCGGGGACGAAGCTGCTGACACAAACGCGGCCTGTTTATGGCGGCAATGCACAGGCTGTATTCACCAGCGAGCTTGTGCCTCAGATGGTTACTGTTAGGACCAAGGCAATGTCA
>Ga0315546_1002615_pt1 | contig 10251 bp, 12 predicted proteins | sample SalMarSW160170MG_FD_203833 | JGI IMG/M metagenome (GOLD analysis project Ga0315546, IMG submission 203833) | Salt marsh sediment microbial communities from the Plum Island Ecosystem LTER, Massachusetts, United States - Salt Marsh Sediment SW1601-170 ... | reverse complement strand
CAGCATCAACGGCTCTACGGCTCCTACTCCACTGCTCCGCCGATGGCTGAGACCGTTGTGCTGAGGGAGGCCGCGTGATGTCACTGCTCCCACAGATTTTAGCCAGACTCAATTGATACGCAACACGAAACACGAAACGCGATGCTATATCGCAAGTGGCGTCCCCAGACCTTCGACGAGGTGGTGGGCCAGGAACACGTGGTGCAGACGCTGGGTAACGCGCTGTGGGGTGGCCGCGTGGTCCACGCCTACCTCTTCGCCGGTCCGAGGGGAACGGGGAAGACGACGTGCGCCCGTTTGCTGGCCAAGGCGGTCAATTGCCTGGCCCCAGAGTCAGAGAACGAAGATCGGCGCCCCTGCAACGAGTGCGCCGTCTGCAAAGCGGTCAACGAAGGGCGGCTGATGGACCTGATCGAGATCGACGCTGCCTCCAACACCGGCGTGGACGACGTGCGGGAACTGCAGGAGCGGGTCGGCTTCCAACCGGCCCAGGCCCGTTACAAGGTCTACGTCATAGACGAGGTGCATATGCTCTCCAACGCCGCCTTCAACGCGCTGCTCAAGACGCTGGAGGAGCCCCCACCCCACGTCATCTTTGTCCTGGCGACCACCGAGCCGCAGAGACTGCCGGCAACCATCGTCTCCCGTTGCCAGCGGTTTGCCTTCCGTCCCATTTCCGACGAAGCCATCGCCGCTCACGTCGCCCGCGTGGCCGAGGCGGAAGGGATGGAGGTCGAGCCAGAAGCACTGGTACTGATCGCGCGCCACGCGACCGGGGCGCTGCGCGACGCGTTGTCGCTGTTGGAACAGGTGGCAACGGGTGGGCCGGTCACCGCTGCGCGGGTACGCGAGGTGCTGGGGCTAGTGCCGGAGGAAGGGCTGCTGGACGTGCTGGCGGCGGTCGCGGCGGGGGACGTCGGCCAGGGGCTGGGCGCGCTCGCCAGGTTGCTGGATGAGGGCGTAGACGCTCGCGTCGTGCGGCGACAGTTGATCGGCCAGCTCCGGGACGTGCTGATCGTGGCGTCTGGGGTCAAGGAGCCTGCCCTGAGCCTGTCGAAGGGGATGAGCGTATCGCCACGTCTGGAGACGTTGGCCGGGGCGGGCATTGAGAGGATACTTGGTTGGCTATCCGCGTTGGTAGAGATGGGGTCTCGCGGCACCGACGACCGCACCGGCCTGGAACTGGCGCTGGTGCGGGCAGTGATCGGGCCGCAGGTCTCCATCGTGCAAGATCTGGCCGCTGCGCCGGTCGTGGACGCAGCCCCGCGCCCCTCACGCCAGGTTTCCGCCTCTTCCGGGCTTCGCCGCGAGACTTCGGTCGCAGAGAATCGAGACCAACGCCAGGATGAAATCGGCGACGATACAGCCGTCACGGAAGAGGAGCCGTCCCCGACGCTGCCACGGCGGCTGGACGCGCTGCAGGAGCACTGGATTGACGTGCTGACCCAGGTGCGACGGATGGGGTACGGGCAGGTCCAGGCATTGCTGCGCTCGTGCAAGCCGGTGGCAGTGGACGAACGGCAGGTGATCCTGGAAACCCGGTACGGGTTCCACCGGGATCGCCTGGAAAGCGGCGACGTGCGCCAGACCGTCGAACAGGCGCTGGCAAAGATGATCGGAGAGCCGGTCGCGCTGCAAGTGGTACTGGCGGAGAAGGAACCCGTCCTGCCACCGCGAGTACCACCGCGAGTACTCGTGGCGGGGCTCGTGGCGGTGAGTTCGAAGGGGCAGGAGAGACAAGCCGCCAGCGGCTCGCTCGCCGGTCTACCCCCGCAACTGGCCGATGACCCGCTCGTGCGGGTGGCCGTGCAAGAGTTGGGGGCAGTGGCAAGGGTCTTGTGAAAGTTGCCGCTGTGATTTCTCTTGCCAGTGTGATTGGGATGTGATACAATTATCGTTGGTCTAAGAGGGAGCACAGCGTCAAGTTGTAGGCGCCATACGAGAATGGCCGGCGTTGAAAAAGTCCGGTGCCCTGGACGATTATCGGGGGTGAACAGCATGATGAGTTCAACAGTGATCGTCACAGCTGATATGGTCTTGGAGAAACTACGGCAATTGCCGCCCCACGCGCGGCTGCGCGTGATGGCCCAGGCATTGCCTGAAGTGGAGCGCGAATTGCAGGGACCTACGCATCCCCTGCGCTCGCTCCGGGGCTTGTGGAAGGGCCTGGGCTTTGACATCAGCGCCGAGGAGATAGACGAAGCGCGTCGCGAAGGCAGTCCATAGCCCTGGCTGTGCGCCAGGTACCACGTGAGCAGGTTCCCGATCTACCGGATCGCGTGATTGCAGCGACCGCGTTGTACCTGGGTGTGCCGCTCATCAGCCGTGACCGCAAGATACGGCTTTCCGATGTAACGACGATATGGTAATGATCCCAACCCTGGTGCTAGATTCCAGAAGTGGCATGAGAGAGTAACGGAGAGCAAACGTCAACGCCACCGCAGGGTGATCTCGACTGAGGTCGCCCTGTCTTGCTGTAAGGTTGTCCATGACCATTCCTTAGAGGTGCAGTAACCGCAGATCGATACACCACTGCAGCCCCCAACGCGCCCTGGTGGAAAGGCACAACAAGCCATCCACCGGGGCGTTTGTGCATCTCGTAGGGGGTAACTTATGTGATGGATTCTGATGACAAGAGAGGAGAAGTATGAACTTTGTGACCATCGCGGATCTGGAAAACCAGGTAACCGAGGCCGTGGTGGGTTTTGAGGAATACGGCTTCGGCGTGCCTGTGCTCCGGGTGCGCTGCAACCCGGCGATAGGCGAGCCGGTGTATTTCCCACCCTGCACGGCGGACCTTGATCTAGCGCTGGTGCTGCTGCCGAACGGGTGGCTGACGCAGGAAGCGTTGGTCGAGGCCACGCATCTCTACCTGCGCTGCTCTGGGGAATGGGGGCCGGTGCGGGACGAGGACGTGGTCATCCGTCGCTGGATGCCTCTCGCCTCCCCGGAAGAGCCTGCCCTGGGCGAGGCTGGGATCCCGGTTTTCCTGTACGAGGGTGAGATCACGTGTGCGCCGGTATGCGACCAGCGGTGAACCTGCGAGAATACCTCGACGCCTGCGTCCAGGCCCTTCGCGCCAACAACCCGGTAGGATGGCCGGCATACGAAGAAAACCCTGTTGTGGTGTGGCGTTACCTGGCGCGAAGTATCGGGTACGGCCTTGGCCGTTACGACGTCGCCGCCGTACAACGGGAGATCGGTTCGCTCTACAGCCGTATCGTCGTCTCTTGCACGTTCGGGACACGGCGCGGCGTGCCTGTAGACAATGCCACTTTCCTCGGCTGGATGCGCGAGGCAGCTACGGAGGCCAGAAGGATGGAGGTCAAAGATGGATAAGCAGGTCACGGAAGAGGTGGTATATCTGCCCCACACGATGTTGCGGATACACCCGCGCAACATGCGGCGTTTCTACCCACAGCACGAGGTGGAGCGGATGGCGGCCTCGATCGAGGCTCGCGGGGTGATCGAGCCCCTCATCGGCGTGCGGGTGGACGGCCACGTGCAGATCGTGGTCGGCAACTTGCGGCTGACCTCGGCCCGCCACCTGGGCGACGAGGCTCCCCTGATGCCGGTGATCATCCGGCAGCAGGAGGAGGCCGAGCAACTCCTGGATATGGTGGCCGAGAACCTGGTGCGGACGGCCCCTGACCCGGTCTCGGAAGCCCTCCACTACCGGAGGCTGCTCCAGGAGCCCGGGATGAGCCGCGCCCGGTTGGCGAGGGAGACCGGCGTGGCTTCGGCAACGATCAACGACCGTCTTCGGCTCATGGAACTGGAGCCGGAGATTCAGGGCTTGATTGCCGCTGGCCGGTTCCCTCGCGGCCGCGAGCCAGTGGAGGCATTGCTCTCTATCCCCGATTCCAGGGCGCGCGTGGAGACGGCCCAGGCCCTGGCAAAGCGGCGGGCCGATGTGCGGCTGATCAAGGCCACCTGCACGCGCGTCCGGGGGAGGCTGGAACGGAGGCTGAAGGTCCAACAGGCAGCGCGGGAGGGCAGGGAGTACGTCCCTGCCCTGGAGGGTGCGCTGGAAGCGGGGCTACCCCCGGAGAACCGCCAACCAATTCCCTGGGGACTGTTGCGGCAGGCAGCAGCGGCATCCTGCGGGGCCTGTAGTGCTTGGGAAGGAGACTACCCTGGGCTTGCCAAGGGAGATTGCTCCGAACTTGCCGTGCCCAGCGTGACCGAGCCAGGCTGGGGCATCTTCCGAAAACGGGAAGGATTGGCTGTGGACAACCCTTCTCGCGCCGGAATCCCCATGCCGGCGTGGGGGGAGATGGCCCAGGCTGTCGAGAGTACCTGCGCGGTTTGCGCCGTGCGGGATATGGAGTCCGTCTGCGGCTCCTGTGCGCTGATCGAGTTTCTCCGCCGCGTCGTGCGGCAGATCAATGGGAGGTCACGTTGAGATGGATGTGTGCGCTATGCCTGAAGTGGCCGAGACAGATGTGGCCGGTGTCTGCCCTGCCACCGCGAGTATCACCGCGAGTACCACCGCGAGTACTCGTGGCGGTGCTCTCGTGGCAGGCGTGGCGGTGAGCCTGCCTGGCCTGAGCGGAGCCGAAGGGTCGAATGGGCCTGCCCTGAGTTCATCGAAGGGGTAATCCAGTGGGCATTGGCGGAGGCGGAGATCGCCCCCAGGCGGAAGCCCCTCCCCTGGAGCGAGAGGGAGGACGAGTTCCTCCGGCAGAACCTGGGCGTCCTCTCCGAGGAGGAGATCGGCGCCGCGTTGAGGCGCACGCTGACGGCCGTGCACCTGCGCTGGAAGCGCGACCTGGGACTGCCGGCCCCCTCGAAGACGCCTGGGTACGTGACGGCGAACCAGGCGGCCAAGATGCTGGCTGTGGACGTCCACGCGGTTTGCCGGTGGATTGAGAGGGGGTGGTTGCGAGCGCGACGGCTCCCGTTCCGGAATCGGAAGGTGTGGCGCATCCGGGTCGAGGACTTGAAGCGATTCGCCGTCAAGCCGGAGCACTGGATCCTCTTTCGCCCTGACCGGGTGCGCGATCCCGCCCTGGCACGTCTGGTGACCCTGGCGGTCGAGCGATGGGGCGATGAGTGGCTGACCCCCAGCCAGGTGGCGGAAACGCATGGCGTGGGCCACCAAGACGTGAACCAGTACATCCACGCCGGCAAGCTGCCGGCTGTGAAGTGGGGCAACTGGCGTATCCGTCGCTCCGATGCCGAGCAGGTCTACTTCCACAAGGGCCGGGGATCTGGTCACCAATTGGGCTGGTCGGAGGAGGGGGATGCTTTCCTGGTCCTGGCCAGGGCGGTGGGGCTTTCCCTGGCCGCCATTGGCCATCTCGTGGATTGGCCCTCCCACAGGGTTCGGCCCCCCCTGGTGACACTGCACCGCACGGGGCAGATTCCCCTCCTCGTCGGCAAGTACGGTTTGGAGGGAGTGCGGTATCGCCGGGAGGATGGGCGTCTCCTGGCCGGCTGGGACCTGCACCGGGAGCGGTTCCCTACCCTGGCGCGAGCGATGGACCGCTTCGCGGCGGGCGAGTCCCTATCGCCGCTTCAGGCAGAGTGCGTCCGGGGTGTGCTGTGGGCCTGGGCTGCGTTCTACCTGGGCTCTGGACATTCCCTGGCGCGCCGCCTGCAGGTCTCTGGCGGGCGTGGGCGGGGGCTCTTTCCCGCCCGCCTGCAGGCGCTGTACCGGGAACTCAGGGCGGCGGGAGTAGACCCCTGCTGGACAAAGAGCAAAAGCGCAGATGAGCAGATCGCATTGACGATGGAGGTGCAAGATGCAACTGTACTGTGATCAAGAACGGCTGGCAGCGGCCCTGAAAGCCGTGCTGCCGGCCGTGCCCTCGCGTCCCCTCGTGGTAACGGACGCAGGGATGCTGCTGAGCAGCACGGATGGCCACCTGGAGGTGGCGGCCACTGACCGAGAGATCGCCATCCAGTGCCGGGTGAGCGCACACGTGGCGCAGCCCGGCGAGGTGGTGCTACCGGCCCGGACGATAACCGACCTGGTGGCCCTGCTGGACGTGACGCGGGTGGACGTGGCTCTCGATGAGAAGGATGTCCTCGCGCTCCGTTGCGGGCGCACCCAGGCCCACGTCCGGGGGTGGAACACTGAGGAGTTCCCGGCTTTGCCTGCGCCTGCGGGCGAGCCTGTGGCCCAGGTGGAGGCCAAGGCGTTGAGGGACGGCATCGGCCGCGTGATCTACGCCGCCAGTCCGGACCCGTCACGCCCGGCTCTCTGTGGGGTGCTGATGCAGTTCGCCGAGGAACAGGTCACGCTGGTGACCGCAGATGGTTTCCGGTTGGCGCTGTGCACCGTGCCGCTGGTCGCCCCCGTGGCCGAGCCCCTCGACCTCGTCGTCCCCACCCGGGGGATGCGGGTACTGCAAAAACTGGCCCAGGGGGACGGAGATGGGAGTGAAGTCTCCATCGCCTTGGACGAAGGCCGGTGGCACGTCGTCTTCGAGGCTGGCGACGTGGTGATCGGCTGCCAGCTTGGCGGCAAGTACCCCGACTATCGCGCCATCATCCCCCAGGAGTGGGACGTGCGGGCAGTTACTGACCGAACTGCATTACGGCAAGCCTGCCGCACGGCGCGTGCGCTGAGCGAGCACGGCTCTCTACGCATCGAGTTCGTTCCTCCAGGCAAGCTCGTCGTCTCATCCACTTCGGTCGAGGCCGGCGATGGCAGGACCGAACTGGAGGCAGCGGTCGAGGGAGCGAAGGCCGAGGTAACGCTGAACATTCGCTACCTGGCCGATGCCGTGGCGGCCGTGGCCGGCAAGCAGGTCGCCATCACAGCCAGCGCTCCCGGCGAGGGACAATGCCTGCCGGTGCTCGTGCAGCCGGTGGGCGTGGAAGGCCAACTTGGGCTGGTTATGCTCATGCAACCGAGTGGTAGATGAGTAGATGAGAACAACCTGGAAACACTATCGGATGACCGAGGAGCAGTTGGACTGCTTTCTGGTCTCCAACGGGCTCCACGCTGAGTCCAACGGCGCGCTTCTTGCCCCCGAGGGTGAGAAGATGGGGACGGTGGCCCTGGTCGACGACGGCACGTTCCTGGCTCTCGTCTGCGAGGAAGGCTACAGGCAAGGTGAGGACGAGGTGAGGGCCTGGTGGCCGGAGTTCCGAGCGGCCTGGATGATCGTTACGCCCGATGGGGAGACGGAAATCGGGGACACCCTGGGGCCGGACGAGGTAGTCTGCGACGTGTGCAATGCCGAGGTGACTATCCGCCCGGTACCCGTGGTGAACGGTTATGCCCGCTGTGCCCGGTGCTTCGGCGACCTTGGCCTGCCATTTCCCGGACACATCGAGCCGTACGACCCTGCCGAAGCGTTGGAGGCCGGTGGTTGAGGAGCATGATGTACCACACGTGTCCATTCTGCGGTGTCGGTCTGCTCGGCGTGGTAGAGCAGACGTGGGAGCGAGTCCCACTCTATGAAGATGGTTTTGACCCATCCGAGGGGAGGCTGACCACCACCGAGATCATTTCCGTGTCCTGCCCCCGGTGCAAATGGGCCGGGGACGCGCGGTACTACGAGGCCGGCGTCCTGCCCGGCCAGGTACCCGTCCACTTCCACGTCGGGGCTGCGGCGGGAACGGCCGGCGGAGTGTACGAGGAATACGCGGCGCACTACGTCGCACCCCAGCCTGATGGCGATAGCCCCACCTGGCTGCTGACCGACTGGGAAGGCGAGACAGAGGTGAGCCGGTTCCCCACGCTCCTGGAGGCGGTGCGCGAGGCCCTCCGCTTGCTGCGGGAGGAACTGGGAGGGGAGACAGAGCCGACCTGTGGGGCCGGCGCTCCTCCCGCTGCCATCTTGCAACTGGCGTTGGAGTGACAGGAGCGACGGATGAATTGAACCCGGTTGGCCGAAGGGGCGGCAGGCGATGACAGAGGCCTGCCGCCCTCTTCGCGTAATGTGGAGGTGGACGGCGATATGGAAGACCTCCTGCGTTGGTGCAAGGAGCACCTGGGGCGGCGCTTCAACATCCGTGTGGCTGTCTTGCCTGCAAACGCGATGACCACTTGCCACTGTTCGAGAGGGAATAAGATGAGCGAGACGGTAGTAACGTTGGACGGTCGCACGTTCCGGGTGGATCCCTGTGGCTTCTACGAGGAACTGATCGAGGTTCCCCTGGACAGCCTGGTGATGAGCGAGGGAGGACAGTACCCGGAGCGGGTGCAGCGATACGTCAAAATGCACCGGGCCGGTTCCCCATTCCCGCCCATCGCGGTGGCCGGCGTCACGCCAGACCATCCCCGGTACCGGATCACGAACGGTCACCACCGCTACCTCGCGGCACGGCGAGTGGGTGCCACGACCATCATGGCCTGGACTTGTTTCTACGTGCCGTTCGGGGGCGCGGACGGGCGGATGTGCTACCGCCTGGCCCGCATGAGTGACACCGAAATGGGCCGAAGGCTGGCACGTCTGCTCGGTCGCGAGTGGTGCCCCCGGTGCGGTCGGTTCCTCAACTACCGCCCCGACTTGGGGATATGCCTCTCGTGCCATCTGTCCGACCTGCACCCCTGAATAGCTCGACACTGTATCCGAAGCCCTGGGGCTGGCTGATCCGGTCAAGAGAGCACATGAGCGGGTTTGTGGATGCTGAGTATCTGCCCGAGGCCCGGTCGTGGCGCGACCTGTTTCGCTATGCCGTTCGCGTGGCCACCGGGGAGCAGCTGATTCTCCTCCCCGATGAACAGCAGAGCCTGAGAAGTCAGATCATGCCCGGAAGGTAGAAAGACGACCTCCTGCCCAGAAGCAATATGGCCGTGATCGCTGGAAGGGCGATAAGACCCCACAGCCCCGCGCAGCATCCTGGTTGAGGTCCAGGCGTTTCTTCCTTCTCCTCTTCCTCTGGCTCCGGGCTTTCTAGTCCTACTTGTACCTGGTCCATTCGATTGTCGGTCACAGAATCACCCATTGCCACTTCGATCAGCAGGGTCAAGGTACCGGTATGGATACCCTGAGCTTGCAGCGTCGCTGTATAGGTCTGGTTGATGCCAAGAGTCCCGATTTCTGCTACCTGGACTTCCTGCCCTGTTGCTTGTGCTCTGACCGCGACCGCACTGGCGTCGGCGCTGCCGACATTTCGGACTGCTACGGTCACCTCGAATGGCTCCTCAACGACCGCTTCGTCGGGAAGGACAATCGTCTGGACAATGGGTAGAGCCCTGTCCTCAGTGCCAGTCGGGGCTGCTGCTTGGAGAGTCTCGCCGTACTCCTCCAAGCTCGACAAAACAGTACTGGCAGCCTGTTCAACCTCGGCCATCGAGCGTTCATCTTCCGGCGCTGTCACGTAACTGGCGACCAGGAGGTACAGTTCCAGAGCGTCTAGCGAGAACCGGTTGGATCGAGAGAGCGCCTCCGTCGCTGCAGAATCCGGCACATCGCTGTTCAGGATGACACTCATTGCCTGGTCTGTCGAAGAGCCCAGAGCTTGATCTGCTTCGTCCAGAGTAGTCAAAGCCTCGGTGATTGCCCCAGCATCGCCGCTACGCATCGCAGCAAGCAAGTTTGTGACGGCCTCCTCGTAGGTGTCTATGCCACTCATGGCGTGCGACCAGACCGGCTCCCACGCTGTCGCATTTCCCCCTCCAACATATTCTCGTGCCATTCGGGGCGAGGAGCGCGAACTGTCGCCGATGTATTCGCAGTTCTCACCGGGCTGGTTCGGGTTGAAAGCGAGCGACCCTGCTCTCGTTGAGAGATACCGGGTACAGCGCGTTGAGTTGAAGTTGACGGCTATTGCGGTTACATCAACGAAAAAATGCTCGACCCGGGTGGCGATGGCCACAATCCGTGCCAGAGCTGCCCAGGGCGACAGTTGTCCCAGGTCAGCGATGTCGGTGAGGAGCTGGGCTAGATCGGCACCACGCATGAGATCCTGGTGAACGCTGTGGGCATGCTCGGCTCGGATGGTTGCCTGTTCTACAATCCCTTCGATGTGAAGTTCGGCGGGTTCCAGTTGGCCCTCGACTGACCAGGTCGGCTCGGAGCCGGCATAGGTGGGATCGGCACTTCGGACTCCTTGATCGAGCGAAGGCTGCACAGCTCCAACATAGTGGTGGACCAGGAGGCTGACCGCTGGCCCCTTGACGACGGTGCTGAGCAGAATGTCCTGCACGGTATCGCCTGCATCAAGTTGGAGCATTATGCTGTCTATGAGCAGCATCCAGAAATCACGGAATTCTTCCTGTTGGTGAGGGTCGGGAATGAAGCGAATCGCCAGCCGAACCAGACTGTTGATGATGCGAAGAACTTGACG
>Ga0315546_1002614_pt1 | contig 10252 bp, 9 predicted proteins | sample SalMarSW160170MG_FD_203833 | JGI IMG/M metagenome (GOLD analysis project Ga0315546, IMG submission 203833) | Salt marsh sediment microbial communities from the Plum Island Ecosystem LTER, Massachusetts, United States - Salt Marsh Sediment SW1601-170 ... | reverse complement strand
GGACATGCAGGAGAGCGCCTACTGGCGCATCGTGGCCCAGGCCATATCCGACCCCCAGGCCGCGCGGGTGCTCCCCTGGGGTCTGAACGATTTCGACCAGAATGGGGGCATGGAGTCCGGGCTGCACAGCGTCTTCGGGTATGACCCGCTGATCCTCCAGCGCTACGAGGAGTTCATCACCTCGCGGCCTGACCCACGCGCGCGGACCTACGACCTCCTGAACGCTGGTTACCTGGTGACCACAGCCCCACTGGAATTCCCCCACGAGAATCAGCCTGACACCCCCCGACTGCTGCTCGAGCAGTCCGGTGTGTACGTCTACGAGCGGCCCGCCGCGCTCCCGCGGGCGTGGGTCGTGCCGCAGGTCGAGGTGATAGACGAGGCGGCGATGCTGGCCCGCATCCACGAACTGGACTTTGATCCACGCACGACGGCATTGGTAGACTCGGCGCTGGAATGTGACGGCACGGCCACGAGTCCAGCGCCGCCTGTTCACGGCGGCGAGGGCGGGGTTGAGATTGTGCGTTACGAGGGGAACCGCATCGAGGCACAGGTGCGGGGTGAGGGCGGTCTGTTGATCTTCAGCGAGGTGGATTATCCTGGCTGGCGAGCCGTGGTGGACGGCAACCCCACGCGGCTGGTGCGCGCCAACTATCTACTGCGCGCCCTCTGCGTGCCAGCGGGTGAGCATCGGATCGTGCTGGTGTACGACCCGCCGTCGTTGAAACTTGGGCTGGCGATTACAGGCTTAACGCTGCTGTTGATCGTCGGAGTCGCCATCTGGGCCGCCCGACGGTAACTATCCAGAAGCCACCAGCGATGACCGGTGGCGCCGTCGTCACACGCTTGCCCAGCGGTGATATACCCTGTGCGCGTCAACTTAAAGGGGACACCGTGCTTGCCGAGGCCGCCCGGCGATGCAGTCGCCGAGCATGAAGGTTTCAAGCAGAGATGAGTATGAACACTAAAAAGAGACTTGATCCCATCGTCCTGAAGGCCGATTTTCCCATCCTGGCGCGGGAGGTGCACGGCAAACCGCTGGCCTACCTCGATAACGCCGCCTCGACGCAGAAGCCGCAGGCAGTGATCGAGGCTTTGGACGAATTCTACCACACCCACTACGCCAACATTCACCGGGGGATACACACCCTGAGCGAAGAGGCGACCGCCGCCTACGAGGAGGCGCGGGACAAAGTCGCCGCGTTTATCCATGCACCGGACCGCCGTGGTGTGATCTTCACCCGCAACGCGACAGAGGCAATCAACCTGGTGGCCTACACCTGGGGGCGGGCCAACGTGGGGCCGGGCGACCACATCGTCGTCACCGAGATGGAGCACCACAGCAACCTGGTGCCGTGGCAATTGCTCGCGCGGGAGGTCGGGGCCGGGCTGGCGCACGTCTCCATAACTGACAAAGGCCGTCTCGACCTGGAATCTCTCGATCGGCTGCTACAAGGCCCGGTCAAGCTGGTCACTTTCACGCACGTCTCCAACGTGCTGGGCACGGTGAACCCGGCGCAGGAGATCGTCGCCCGAGCACACGCAGCCGGTGCGCGGGTGCTGGTGGACGCGGCACAGAGTGCGCCCCACCTGCCAGCGGACGTCGAACTGTTGGATTGCGACTTTCTGGCCTTTTCCGGCCATAAGATGTGCGGGCCGACGGGTGTCGGCGTGCTATATGGACGCCCGGAACTGCTGGAAGAGATGCCGCCTTTCCTCAGCGGTGGCGGGATGATCAGGCGGGTGGGGCGTGCGAAGGCGAGTTGGAACGACCTGCCCTGGAAGTTCGAGGCTGGCACTCCAGCCATCGCTGAGGCGGTGGGGCTGGGTGCAGCGATGGACTATCTGAGCGCGGTGGGGATGGAAGCGGTGTGGGCACACGAGCAGGAGTTGGCAACCTACGCCCTGGAACGATTGGCGGAGATGCCGGGGGTGCGCGTGATCGGGCCGCCGGCCGCCCCCCACCTGGGGGGGGAGAGGGCGGGAGTGGTCGCCTTCACCGTCGAATCCATCCATCCCCACGACCTGGCTCAGGCGCTCGATTGGGAGGGCGTCGCCATCCGCGCAGGCCTCCACTGCGCGCAGCCGCTTCACGAACGCCTGGGGCTGGTGGCCACGGCGCGGGCCAGTTTCTACCTCTACAACACCCGTGAGGAGGTGGATAGGCTGGTGGACGGAATCCAGAAGGCGCAAAGGTTGTTTTAGCAGAGAGAAACCAGGTTTCCTGGTTTCAAGGAGGCCGAGTGGAGAACCTGTACCGCGAGCACATCCTCGATCATTATCGCCACCCCCGCAACCAGGGGACGTTGGATGACGCGGACATTTCCTGCGAGCTTGATAACCCAGTCTGCGGCGACGTGGTGCGGCTCGACATCCGGCTGAGGGATGGGCGGGTGAGCGAGGTGCGGTTCAGCGGTCGTGGCTGTGTTATCAGCATGGCGTCGGCCTCAATGTTGACTGAGGAGATCCTGGGCAAGACTGTGGAGGAATTGAAGGCACTGCAGGACGAAGACATGTTCGGGATGCTGGGCATCACGCTGGGGCCGGTGCGGGCCAAGTGTGGGCTGCTGCCACTACGGGTGCTGCACGAGGGGCTGGACCGTCTGGAGGAGAGCTAACTTCTTATCCACGTCATCCCTCGCTTCTTCCGCTCGGGCCGGTCTCCGACCGTGCCCGCTGTGGGCCGCGTCGAGAATGTCCCCGACCGATCCTACTCCTCGTTCGGCAGTGATTCCAACGGCAAGGTCTCCCACAGCGCCGATAGGTAGTCGTCGTTCAGCCCATTGACACCAAACAACCACACCTCCGTTACGCCGGCCTGACGTGCCAGTTGCAGGTCGCGGCGTAGGGTCTCTGGCGGCACAAAGATATGCTCCGGTCCCTCGCCATCGTTCAGCACGCCCAGAGCGGGGATGAAGCGTTCGTCATACCGCTCGACCCCACAGCGCAGCACGCGGGCCATCTGATCACTTGGCAGGCCGGAGCCAGTTGTATACAAGTTCAGATGGAGTGACACCGCCGGATATTCCAGTGGATCGAAGTGCATCGCTACCAGGCGCAGGAACAGCGGATCCAGACCCATTGACGTGTGAGAGCGCCAGATATGCACCGGTTCTGTGCATTGGCGCAGCCAGTGGTTCAGAAAGGTGCGGTTATGCCACCAGTCCTGGAACGAAAGGTCCACCTGACCGAGCGGCAGCTCCAGGTCCCAGAGCACAGGCAGGTTTCCGGCGTCAGTAGCGACTCGCCGGACGCCGTTTGTATCCGACCATGTGCCAGGGTAGTATCCCTCCTCGTGAGATAGTAGGGGCCAGAAGTAAATCTCACGCACCTGGGGATACGCTTGCAGAATATCCTCGCGCAGTTCCAGGAACTCGGCGCGCGAGGGTGCAGCGATTGCCAGCGTCACTGGAAAGTCCACCTGCCGGAGTTTCTCCAGCCGCCAGGGGACAGGAAACTCCGTACAGACCGACGCGCATCGTCTCAGGCAGTGCTGCTGGCGTACTGTTGCCGCATAGCACGTAGGCGCTCCAGGGGAACACGCGCCGCCCAGTACGCCACTCCAGTATGGACGCGCCTAGCCAGAGTAGCGCGAGTAGCGCGAGCACGAGCAGGCCAAACAGGCCACGACGGATGGCGTGGTGGCTAAAGGCGGGAAATAGAAACGTCAGGTGGCCCACCAATGCGTTCTTCATTTTCACCTGTGTCTTCTTTCTCCAGCATCTCCAGGAGCACGCCGGGCAGGCAATCCCGATTGTGGGGAACCACGGTCAAGCTGGTCGTTGAACCTGCGGGCAGTTTGAGCTGTGTCCGTTCCAACAACTCGATGCGGACGACGGCGAGTGCCAGCGTAAAGTCGTTTCCTCGTAACACATCAAACGCTTTTACCCAACCTTGCCCCTGTTCTAATTCTAGCGGCCCTAGCTCGTCCGCCACGAACAGGTGGCAGGGCGTCGCATAGGTTAACGCATCACCCCCCCAGGACAGGGTATCGGGGTTGAAGCGGAAGCGGCCCTGTACTACAACGGACTCATCCGGTTCGACTTCATCCGGTGCGATGGTCAGCCGGCGCACATCGCCGCTGCGCACGTCGAGCACGTCCCGTATGTCATTGGGACGGCTCAAGGTAATGATGCCACCACAAGTGTACCCTCTGGCCCGCGCCAGGGCGACGGTCTTACAGCAGACGGTACTCTTACCCACACCACGCTCACCGGTCAGAATGACGATCCGTGCAGCCATCCTCCCTTCTCCCAGTCCACTGTTTACTGCCCTTCGTATCCTGGGATCGGTCCGAAGGCAGCCTCGATCCTCTTGGGCTCGAAGACCTCCAGCATACACTCCCACCAGGTCAGATCGCCGGTCTTCTGGAACTCCCACCAGCGGATGTCCGGCCAGAAGTAGCGCCAGCGCCACAGGGAGGGCACCCGCTCCCAGCCGTAGTCACTGGCGAGGGTGGTGAAGTCCACGTAGTAGCCAGATGGGATGTGCTCCTTGGACCCGCCCCCCTCCACCATAGCGCGCCCGCCCTGCTGGCGGGCGTTCAGGTCCCACGCCGCTTCGCGCAGAGGCTCGCCCATACTCCCATCCTGCTCAGCGGCACGGATGAAGACGCGCCAGTAGGTGACGTTGCCCACGTCCTCCCGGATCAATTCAACCTGCGGTTTATTCCTCCCATAGGGCTCCTGGTCCAGCCCGATCGCTCTGCCACAGACGTGCCAACTCATACGCGAGTGACCTGAGGGCGGGGTGTAGGTCATCGGCACCTGCGAACTGCCGAGATTGGCCAGGTAGTCCCATCCCGTCTCCTCGATCACGCGCTGGCGTAGCGAGTTGAAACTCTCGTTCACCCGGTCGGAGAGAAATTCCCCCTCGTCGTCGCTGACGTTGGGGAGCAGGGTCAATCTGTAAGGGGGGCCGGCAGTCGGGGCAGGCTGCACCAGTTCCACGTAGAAGGGGGGCTCCTCAGCCGGTGCATCGGCCTGGGCCCGGGCCACGACGCGGGGGGAAAGCGCAAAGCTCGTCCACGCCAGGTCGTCCAACGGCCCATCAACGCTGTAAACTTCCTGGAACAGCGCCCAGCCTGTCACGCTGACCGCGACGAGGTGGCTGCGCCCGCCCCGCTCGTAGGCGTAGATGAGGCTCTGCCCATCTGGAGACCAGGCCGGGGAACTGCCAGCGCCAAATAGGTCGGTCTGAGCCTGGTTGGCCGCCACCGTGTCCCAATCGAAGGCCGTGACCTGGATGGAGGGATTGCCACGTGGTCCGCTGACGTAGGCCAGTTGTGTGCCGTCAGGTGACCAGGCCGGGTCGTCCTCGTCCAGGTCGGGGCTTTGGGTAACGTTGACAATCTTCCTCTGTCCGTCGAGGAGGTGAACGGTAATGTCCTTGTTGCCATCACGGAAAGTGGTGTAGGCGATGGCACGACTGTCGGGCGACCAGGCCGGCCCATAGTTAGGCGCGGGATCGGTGGCGACACGCCGCAGTTGCTGTCCAGTGGTGCTCATCGCGTAGATGTCGAGGTTCCCTCGGCGATAGGATTCGAAGGCGATCCAGCGGCCATCGGGCGACCAACTGGGGTTGGCATCGAAGCCGGGATCGTGGGTCAGGCGGATCAGCGCACCGCTGACCAGGTCCAGCAGGTAGATGTCCCAATTGTGGGCACGGTTCGATGCGAAGGCGATGTAGTCGCCATCGGGGGACCATGCCGGGTCGCGATCCTCAGCCGGGTCGTAGGTAAGCCGCACCAGTTGCCGCTCGGCCTGATTGAGGGCGTAGATGTCAGCGTTGCCGTTGTGGCGCAGGGTGAAGGCGATGGCCCCGCCGCTGCCGAAGGGGGTAGGTGTGGGGCCAGGGATGGGAGAGGGACCGGACGTCGCAGTGGCGACGACGATGAATTCAGGAGGTTTCTCGATGGCCGGCAGCGTGGTCGCCTGGTACAATGCAACAGTCAGCAGCACCAGGACGACCAGGTTGCCCAGGATCAGCAAGATGAGCAACCTCACGCCGCGCGGTCGCAGCGTGAGGGGCTGCCCGACCTCGTCCGGCCTGCGCAGCCAGTGCCAGGCAAAGACGACGCGGTTCCAGAGTCGCCGGAGTGCGCTCCCCTGCCCCTCTGCTGCATCCGTCCCAGGTCTGCGAGACCCTCTTTGTTGCACTTGGTCTTGCTTTACTTCGTCGGCCATATCAGGTCAAGTATACGTTGCCTGGGGCGCTTGTCAAGCCCGCCGTGATGCGCTATACTTGTATACGTGATGCGTAACTACGTCTACGTCTTTACTGCCCCAGGGGCCCAGGATTGAAGATGGCATCCCGGATGTTAAGCCGTTTTTGGTCATTGGTCATCGGTCATTGGCCATTGGCCATCGCTATCCTGCTGGTGCTGGCAGCCGTCGGAGCGGTCCGCTGGCTGGTGGTGGATCTCCCCTCGCCCGACCGTCTGTACGAGCGGGCTACCGCTCCGTCCACGCGCATCTACGACCGGCATGGGCGACTGCTGTACGAGATCCTCGACCCGCACGGTGGCGCGCACATCCCCATCCCGCTGGCAGAGGTGCCACCGGCTTGCGTCAATGCCACCGTCGCCACTGAAGATGCCAGTTTCTACCACAACCCCGGCGTGGATGGGTGGGCCATCGTCCGTGCGCTGTGGATTAACCTGCGCGGGGGTGAGGTTCTATCGGGTGGCAGCACGATCACCCAGCAACTGGCCCGTAACTTGCTGCTCTCGCCGAAGGAGCGGGTCGAGATCAGCCTGGAGCGCAAACTGCGTGAGGCCATCCTGGCCTGGCGTCTGGCGCGGACATACAGCAAAGACGAGATTCTCGCGCTTTATCTGAATGAGACCTATTACGGCAATCTGGCCTACGGTATTGAGGCAGCCGCCCACACCTACTTTGCCAAGAGCGCTGCCGAGCTTGACCTGGCAGAGTGCGCACTGCTGGCCGGGCTCCCGCAGTCGCCGGTCCGCTACAACCCGCTGGAGAACCCCGACGCTGCCAGTGCCCGGCAGAACGTGGTGTTGGGATTGATGGTCAAGCACGGCAGCGTATCTCCACAAGGGGCTGCCTTGGCGGCGAAGCAAAATCTTCACTTCGCCTCGGTTCCCTTTCCCATCAAAGCGCCCCACTTTGTGATGGTCGTGCGCGGTCAACTGGAGAAGGAATTTGGGCTGGAACCGATCTACACCCAGGGTTTGCAGGTTTACACCGCGCTGGACCTGGACGTGCAAAACGCGGCGCAGCGCATCGTCCGCTACCGGTTGGCGCAATTGGCTGACACCCGCGACGACCAGCCGCCCCGCAACGTGCGCAACGCTGCCGCGGTGGTGATGGACCCCCACACCGGTGAAGTATTGGCCATGGTCGGCAGCCCCGACTACTTTGACCCGCGCATTGACGGCGCGGTCAACGGCACCATCGCCACGCGCCAGCCAGGCTCCTCTATCAAACCCATCACCTACGCCGCTGCCTTCGATCCCACCCGCCCCAACCCTTCGACAGGCTCAGGGCACCGCCCGCTGACGGCGGCCACGATGATGGTGGATGTGCGCACGGCCTACGTCACCCGCGAAGGAGACCCTTACGTCCCGTGGAATTACGACCGCCAATGGCGAGGGCCGGTGCTGCTGCGACAGGCATTGGCCTCCAGTTACAACCTGATCGCCGTCAAAGTGCTGGACTATGTGGGCATCGAGGAGATGACGAGGCTGGCCCGCTCGATGGGCATCACGACCTTTGATGATGTAGACCGCTTTGGCCTGGCGCTGACGCTGGGCGGTGGTGAGGTCCGCCTGCTGGAGTTGACGGCTGCCTACGGAGCCTTTGCCAACGGCGGCTACCGGGTGGAGCCGGTGACCATCACCCGCGTGGAAGATAGCCGTGGGCGGGTGCTGAAAGTCTGGGAGGCCACGCCCGGTCCGCGCGTGATGGACGAGCGGGTGTCCTACCTCATCACCGACATCCTGAGCGACAACTTCGCCCGCGTCCCCACCTTTGGCGAGGGAAGCGCACTGCGGCTCTCGCGTCCGGCTGCTGCCAAAACCGGCACCACCACCGACTGGCGCGACAACTGGACGGTGGGCTACACCCGCGACCTGGTGGTCGGCGTGTGGGCCGGCAACGCCGACAATGAACCTATGCAACACGTGAGCGGCGTGGTCGGCGCCGCCCCCATCTGGCACGACGTGATGGAGACGCTGCTCAAAGGTCGGCCTAGCATTGAGTTCGTGGAACCGCCGGGGATGGTGCGGGTGGAAGTGTGCGCCGATAGTGGATTTCGGCCGTTAGCCGTTGGCAGTCAGCGGTTAGCAGGAAGCAGGAAGCAAGAAGCAGGGAAGCAGCCAGCGCGCTGCCCCCGCACCATTAGAGAACTTTTCATCGAGGGGACCGAACCCACCCAGACCGATGACTGGCATTGGCTGTTCACCCTGGACACGCGCAACGGCCTGCTGGTTGGCCCCGATTGTCCACCGCAATTCACCACGCAAAAACGATACACCCTCTACCCCGCTGAGGCGCAGGAGTGGGTCCGGGGGCAGAACATTCCGCAACCGCCGGAGGCGTATTCCCCCTTGTGCCCCGGTCAAGAAGCAGGGGAGCAGGGGAGCAGAGGAGCGGGGGTGCGGGGGAGCAGGGGGCAAGAGGCAGGAAGCAGGAGGCAGGAAGCAGGAAGCGAGGTTCGGGTCACTGGCTCCTGGCCCTTGATACTGACCAGTCCTGACCAGGGAGGGCGCTATCGCTTATCGTCCGAGATTCCGCAGGCGGCGCAGCAGGTCATTGTGGCCGCCCGCCCCGCCGACGGCGTCACTCTGCACCAGGTGACGTTGCTGGTAGACGGTCACCCGCTGACGACACTGACACGCCCGCCCTACCAGGTGCTGTGGCCGATGACGGTTGGGACGCACGTCTTCACGGCGGTGGGGGCGGATGCGGAGGGAAATGAGGTCAAGGGGAATCGTGTTACCATTGAGGTAGAGGAGTGAACAGCGGGTTTGCCGCGTGAGGAGGTTGCAAATTACGCGGAAACGTTTGATGAGACCTCCGAGAAGGGATGGGAAAACACCTGTTTCCCACCGCCGGGTGCTTGCCTTTTGGCGATGTTATGCTACACTTTCAACACCGAATACTTTGCTGTGGAAACTGTCTGGCACGGGGTAAATGGGAGGTGAATATGGCCGTTCCATCATCTCAGCAAACGCCCTACAAGCCGGTGGCCCTGGGCGGCGTGTGGGAAGGCGTCACGATTACTGATGAGGACATTGCAGAAGTGTGGCGCGAAATGTGGGGTAATTTCGGAGAGCGTGAACTGTGAGGGCGCACATCACATAGCCCAGAAAATGAGGAGAAAAGTCATGGAAAGAGCATTGGCCTTCGGGGAAGTATTGGAAGTTGTTGATACATTGTCTCTCGAAGAACAAGAGATGTTGACAGAGGTCGTGCATCGGCGCGTCATCGAGCGGAGACGGGAAGAACTTGCTAAAGATATACAGGATGCCCAAAGGGAATTCCAGGCGGGGCATTGCCACCCTATGACGCCAGATGAACTTATGGCGGAGATATTGTCGTGAAACGGCTCTTGTTACACTCCAGTTCCTTTGTACGGGCCGCCCGACGAACAGTAAAGAAACATCCTGACGTTGCTGAGGATATTCGAACTGCCTTGGAACTATTAGCCGAAGATGTGTTCCATCCACAACTGCGAACCCACAAGTTGAAGGGCAAACTGAAGGGCTCCTGGTCAAGCAGTGTCAGATACGACCTCAGAATCGTCTTCAGGTTTGTCCAATACGAAGGAACAGAAGCCATTCTCCTGGAGACAGTCGGAACTCACGAAGAAGTTTACTGAGGTACCGCTCCGTTTCTGGGGCAAGTTTCTTAATCCGTTGATGTCCTGAAATCCGTGTTCTGGAGGCATAGATGAAACCCAATACGCGACACTTCATAACTTTCGTTTCTATCCTGGCCATCCTCAGTACCCTATTGGCGGCCTGCCGGGCGATACCCCAACCGGCGACGCCGACGCCGGCCACGACGCCAACCACGCCCGCGCCGCTGCCGCCGCAGGTGATCCAGGTATCGCCGGCCCGGAGCGAGGAGCAGCCGCTTGATGCGCCGGTGCAACTGGTCTTTGACCAGCCGATGGAACCAGCGTCGGTGCAGGCCGCCTTCACCGTCGAGCCGGCCACCGGCGGCGATTTCGAGTGGCCTACCCCTCGCATCATGCAGTTCAAGCCGGCCAGGAAAGGCTTCGA
>Ga0315546_1002613_pt1 | contig 10252 bp, 5 predicted proteins | sample SalMarSW160170MG_FD_203833 | JGI IMG/M metagenome (GOLD analysis project Ga0315546, IMG submission 203833) | Salt marsh sediment microbial communities from the Plum Island Ecosystem LTER, Massachusetts, United States - Salt Marsh Sediment SW1601-170 ... | reverse complement strand
ACACCGGCAAGACTACCGCTACCTTCACCCTGGAAGCCACCTCTTCACAAGGCTGGCCGGTCAAACTGCTGGGCGGCATCTGGCCCACCGGAACCCTTCGGCTCACCTTGCCGTTGGACGCAAGTGTGACCGATACCTTCGTGGTCAGTCTCACCGTGCCCGCCACCGCCACCGGAGGGACCGCAGACCATACTGTGGTCACCGCGACCAAACTGACGGATCACAACGTCCGCGCCACCGTCACCGATACCACCACCATCAGAGGGGGCTACATCTATCTACCGCTGGTGGTGCGTAACTATCCCCCAACCTGGCAACAGGCCAGTGGCACAGGTGGAATCAAGTTCTACGACATCGCTGTCTGTGCCGACGACCCTCCCGTGCTATATGCTGGAACAGAGTCAGGTCTCTACCGCTACGACAATGCATCGGCTACCTGGCAACACTGGGCATTAGAAGGAAGGGCCACTCCCGTGGTCGCAAATCCGCTCGACTGCGCCGAGGCCTTCGTTGCTGTGTGGGGAAGTGGCGTATATGGCGTTGTGGGTCAGAATCAAGCAACCCTCCTTGAAGGACTGGATGAGCCATACCTGTACGGCCTGGCGATTAGCGACGATGGACAGACGCTGTACGCAGGGAGCAGCACGCAGGGAGTGTACACGACAAGCCCGACCGATGTCAACTGGATCGCGATCAACAACGGCATCCCTCCCGACGACCTACGTATTCGCTCCCTCTACATCATCAGCGACACGCTGTACGCCGGCGGCAGGCAATGCACCTATTATTACTCCAACGACGGCGGTAACTCGTGGAATTCTGAGACTATCCTTGACGAGGGAGAAGGATGCGAAGACGCCCAGGTGTGGGCTATTGCGCAAATGGACAATGTGCTCTACGTCAGCCTGGGTGGAGATAAGGGGTTGTACCAGAGCGCCGACGGGGGCACAAATTGGACATCTGTCTCCAGCATGTCAGCGGTCACCATCTACCGGTTCGGTCTGCGGCCCCATCAATCTCGCCTCTACGTGGGCACCTATGGCCACGGAATTTACACCTGCGAGTCGGGTGGCTGTTGCCAGCCACTTCCGAACAGCGGGTTGGGTACGTCCAACATACGTGGGCTTGAGGTGATAAAGATAACTGACGCCTATCCCCGGCTCCTGGCGGGGAGCGACGACGGCATCTGGTGGGTGCCGCTGATACCCTGACGTGAAAACCGGAAGGTCGTTCTCACACTTCAGGCATTACGCATAAGGGAGGCATGATGTTCACACTGATCGCACAAGACGGGACCGAATACCCCATCACCCGCCCGGAGACGATCATCGGGCGTGAGGAGTGCGACATTCTCTTGCTGCAGGATGACCAGGTCTCACGCCGGCACGCGCAGGCGGAGCAACGAGGGGATATGCTGGTGCTCACCGATCTGGGGAGCACTAACGGCACTTTCGTGAACGGCGTCCGGCTGCAAGGCCCCCATACGCTTCAGCCCGGAGACGTCGTCCAGATGGGCAACACCGCGCTGACAGTGTATGCTGAAGGAGCCTGCCCTGAGCCTGCCGAAGGGGAAACGGGGGCCACCCGCCTGATGAGTGAGCCGCCACCGATGGCCGCTCCCGCCCCGCCCAGTTCAGCCTATGCGTCGCCTGCACCGGTGTACAGCGCCCCGGCAGGCTATGCCAAGCCACGTAAGGACCGCTCCATCGCCATCATCCTCGAACTCCTGCCCGGTTTCTTTGCCTTCCTGGGCATCGGCTGGATCTACGCGGGAGAGACCACTACCGGCGTCATCGTGCTGGTGGCGGATTTCGTGTGCAACGTCATATTCGCCTTCATCGGAGCGGCCACCATCGGAATCAGTTTCTGTTTCACAGTACCTCTTCAGTTGGCTGCCATCGCTCTCTCAACCTATTTGCTGTACCAGCATACGAAGAAGCGGCCGGACCTCTTCGGCCCATAAAGTACCCAGTAGGTCGGATTTGCCTATCCGACCAGAATGGCGGTTAGCAAAGCCGCCCTACTCTCTGCAAGGGAGCGAAAGATGATCTGTCCATCGTGTGGAAACGAAAATCGTCCCGGAGCGCGCTTCTGCGCCTGGTGCGGCACGCCGCTGGAGGAAACCCCTCCCCAGCCGCCAGAGCCTCAGCCCAGGAGAATTAACCAAAGCAGCCACGCGAAGCATCAAAGCACCCGCTGACACCTCAGACCCGTGAAGAACAGACGCCGCCAGTACATTTTTAACGCACTTTATCAGCCGGTGATTTCAATCATCGGCGGGGTAGCCGGATTGATGTCGCAGTCGTGAGATGAGTGTACTCATTCGTTCAATCCTCTTTATTCGTTGTCATATTGAGCGCAAAGTTATTTACGGCCTTAAGAATACGTCGCACTGGATATCTGAAAACGAGGAGGTTACGTATGCCCGGAGAAGTACAACTGACCGTCCAGACCAACAAGACCACGTTCCCCGCCACCGGAGGACAGCAGTTGGTCTATGTGCTTATCGAGGCGATGCCCACCGGCGCAGTCGCCAACGTCCAGATGCCGCTCAACTTTGGCCTGGTGCTCGATCATAGCGGCTCAATGAGCGGAGCTAAACTGGCCAATCTCAAGGAGGCGGCAAAACTCGCGGTTGACCGCATGGGACCGCAGGACCTGGTCTCCATCGTCATTTTCGATGATAAGGTCAAGGTCATCGGGCCCAATCAACCAGTCACCAATGCGGCAGACCTGAAGCGCCAGATCGAGCGCATCCGCGACGGCGGCGGCACCGAGATGTCGCGAGGTATGCGCAAGGGACTGGAGGAATTGCGGAAGGGGCTGGGCCCCGGCAGAGTCAGTCGTATGCTCCTCCTGACCGACGGAGAGACCTTCGGCGACGAGGACGTGTGCCGCCGCCTGGCCGCCGAGGCCGGAGGAGAGGCCATCCCCATCACCGCACTGGGGCTGGGCGAGGATTGGAACGAGGACCTGCTGGACTGCATCGCCCAGGCCAGCGGCGGCACATCCGACTTCATCCCCGAGGACCGCCCCGACATCATCCTGAACACGTTCGAACGCCACGTGCTGGCGGCCCAGGCCACTGTCGTGCAGAACGCAGAGATGCTCCTGCGACTGGTGCCTGGGGTGATGCCGCGTGCCGTCTGGCGAGTGACGCCGCTGATCGCCAAACTAGGTCATCGCGCCCTTTCGGACCGCGACGTCCAGGTCACGCTGGGCAATATGGACCGCGAACAGGGCCAGAGCGTGCTGATCGAGATGCTGGTCCCACCCAGGCAGCCCGGTACCTACCGCATCGCTCAGGCTGAGGTGAGTTACGACGTGGCCACCACCGGCCTGGTGGGTGAGAAGGTCAAGACCGACATCATCCTTAGCTTCACGGCCGACCCGGCCCAGGCGATGCAGACCAACCCCTACGTGTTGAATATCGTGGAGAAGGTGACGGCGCACAAGTTGCAGACGCGGGCGCTGGACGAAGCGGCAGTGGGCAACATCGCCGGAGCAACACAGAAACTCCGCGCTGCTGCCACCCGTCTGCTGGGATTGGGCGAGGAGGAATTGGCCCAGACCGCGCTGGAGGAAGCCCAACGGATGGAGCGGGGGGAGGGTCTTTCGGCCCGTGGTACGAAAAAACTGCGCTACGAGACGCGCAAGTTGACGCAGAAACTGGTAGATTAGTAAATTGGGAAACTGGTAAATTGGTAGATTGGGAAAAGGAGGAAAGCCATGCCTGTATGTCCAAATTGTGGTTCGCAGCAGCCCGATGGGGCTGCCTTCTGTGACGAGTGTGGCGCGGCGTTGGGAGAAATAGCGCCGTCGGTAGTTCCGCCGGCTGCACCCCCAGCGCAGCCTATCCCCACTACTGTGGCCGCGACCTGCCCTGTCTGTGGCGCACCGATCACGCCTGGCGAACCGTTCTGTGAGAACTGCGGCGCGGCGTTGGGCGCGGCGGCTCCCATCTCGCCGCCGCAGGCCGCTGCCCCTGTCCCACCTTATTCGGCGGCAGCCCCCGCCCCGGCGCAAACTCCCCCTCCCTATGGGGGGGGGCAGGGGGGGGGCGTGCTGGTCTGCTCCAGTTGCGGTGCACAACTGGAGCCGGGCAGCGCCTTTTGCGACATGTGCGGCACGCCAGTTGGTGCAGCCGCGCCGTCGCCTCCGCTGCCCACGCCCACACCAACTCCGCCTGTACAGCCCCTACCGGCAGGCCCCGCTCCCCTGCCAGCCTATCCAGTCGGGACTGCCGTCCAGGGCCGCCTGGTGGTGCAGGGCACAAACGCCACGCTGCCCTTCCCACCCGGCAAGACGGAGATCGTCGTCGGGCGGGAAGACCCGGTCAGCGGCGTCTTCCCCGACGTTGACCTGACTGACCACGGCGGGGACGAAGGGGGCGTCTCCCGGAAGCATGCCCGCATCTTTATCCAGGGCACCCAGGTCTTCATTGAGGACCTGAACAGCACCAACTACACCTACGTCAACCAGCAGAGGTTGACGCCGGGACAGCCACATCCGCTCAACAGCGGAGACGAGGTGCGGTTTGGGCGGGTGAAACTCAACTTTTTTGCATGAGGAAAGTGCGACGCACTTTGGAAGTGCGTCGCACTTGGAGCGAGCAACCAGGAGTGACGCATGACCCTCACAAGTGGCCAAATGCTGCAAAACCGCTACCGCATTGTCTCCTCGCTGGGGGAGGGCGGGATGGGCGCGGTCTACCGCGCCCGCGACACCCGGCTGGATGTCCCCGTCGCCATCAAGGAGATGACTCCTCAGCCGGGTCTCGCCCCCCACACCCTGGCCCAACTCCGTCAGCAGTTCCAGCAGGAGGCGCAAATCCTGGCTCGCCTGAATCACCCCCACCTGGTGCGCGTCGGCGACTTCTTCGAGGAGGGAGACAGCGCCTATCTGGTGATGGACTTCGCCGAAGGGGAAAGTCTGGCCAACCGGATCGAGCGGGAGGGGGCACTGCCGGAGGAGCAGGTGCTGATCTGGGCGGAACAACTGTTGGACGCACTGGCGTACTGCCACGCCCAGGGAGCGATCCACCGGGACGTGAAGCCGCAGAACGTGATCATCCGCCCCGACGGGCGGGCCGTGCTGGTTGACTTCGGGCTGGTGAAGTTATGGGACCCCCACGACCCGCGCACGAAAACGACGATGCGGGGAATGGGGATGCCAGAGTACGCCCCGCCGGAGCAATACGACATTGAGATGGGACATACCGATGCCCGCAGCGACGTCTACGGCCTGGGAGCGACGCTATACCACGCACTGCTGAACGCTATCAGCCCCCCCGGCGATAACGCGGATTGCACTGTTAGTTGGAACGCTGCCTACCTGACCGAGACCTACGTCCTGCAAGAGGCCACGGACAGCGATTTCTCCGACGCGACGGTGATCTATACTGGCGCAGCTACATCCCACATCGTCGCCAGCCGGGGTATAGCGCGCTACTACTACCGCATCAAGGCGCACAACAGTTGGGGAGATAGCGGCTGGTCCAACGTGCAGTCGGTGGACGTGTTCTGGGAAGCGGAGCCAAACGAAGATGCCCTGACGCAGGCCAATGGCCCCGTCGTCTCCGGCCTGATCTACTACGGCGTCTTCCCCGGCGCGGCCGACCTCAAGGACTACTTCTACTTCGACCTGCCCGCCGCACACACCGTCGAACTCTGGCTGACCAACATCCAGGCCGGCCACAACTACGACCTGACCCTGCGTGATGCCAACACGGATACGGTGCAGCACTCTGGCGAACTTGGCAACGCTGACGAGCACATCCTGACCGGCGTCTTGCTGTCCGGTCGGTACTATATCCACGTGAGCAACGCCAGCGGGACCGGCAGCACGCAACCGTATCACCTGCGGGTGGTGTACCAGTAGCGGCATAGGGATAGCACGATGAAATCGGAGATGACACTCAACGCTATAATGGCGCTCAACTGAGCACAACGCCCAGGTGACCACATCTGGAAGTGAGCACCATGCTGGAACAATTCTATCCATCGCCGGATGTGGAAACGGTCAATCTGCGCCGCTTCGCCAGACAACGGGTGACCGGAGGGTTGTTCGGCTGCCCAGAGGAAATGGTCCTGCCTGCCTTCGCCGCTGTGACTCCATATGTAGATAGAGACTAATGCCCCGCTTCTGCCGTTTCTGCGGAAAAGAGTTGAAGAATCCACAGGCCCGCTTCTGCCCGGCCTGCGGACGCTCACTGCCCCCGATCAGCCCTCTCCCTTCTTCCCCCCCCGGTCCTCTCCTTTCTTCCCCCCCCATGGGGGGGATTAGAGGGAGGGGGACCCAGGAGCAGCCGCGCCTGGTCATCCGCATCCCCGGGCAGCCGCTGCGCGAGGTGCCTCTAGACCAGCCGACCTTCACCATCGGGCGCAAGCCGGATAATGACGTCGTCCTGTCACTCGACTACGTCTCTGGCCACCACGGCCGGCTGGAGCGGCGGGGCATCCTCTGGCACTGCGTGGACCTGGGCAGCACCAATGGCACCTTCGTCAACGGCCGGCGCGTGCAGAGCGCCGTCCTCCGTGACGGCGACATCCTGCGCATCGGCGACCCCCAGGGCAACTCGGTCAGCCTCACCTTCCGCACCGCTGGGACAGTGGGTACCCCAGTCCCCAGCACTATCCGCATGGGAACCACCGTCCTGGGGATGAAGCCCTCGCTTGTCATCGGCCGCAACCCCCAGGCCGACATCCACCTGCCGGCGCCAGTAATCTCCTGGCACCACGCCCGTCTCAATCGCACCCCTCAGGGCCACATCCTCACCGACCTGCACAGCACCAACGGCACTTTCATCAACGGCCAACGTCTGGTGCGCCCCCACCTCCTCCGACAGGGGGACGTGGTGCAGATCGGCCCCTTCAAACTGGTGTACGAGGCGGCCGGCTTCCAGCAGTACGCCACTACAGGCGGTATGCGGCTGGACGGGGTGCAACTGGCGCGGGAGGTGGGACGAGGGGCGAAGCGAAAACGTATCCTCAAGGACATCAACATCTCCATCCACCCCCGTGAATTCGTGGCCCTGGTCGGTGCCAGTGGGGCAGGGAAGAGCACTCTTCTGATGGCCCTCAACGGCTTCGCCCATGCTCAGGGGCAGGTGCTGGTCAACGGGGACGATCTCTACCAACACTTTGACCTCTACCGCACGATGATCGGCTACGTCCCCCAGGACGACATCATCCACAAAGACCTGACCGTCGCCAGCGCGTTGCGCTACGCGGCCAGGCTGCGGCTGCCCCCCGATACCTCCGCCCAGGAGATCGAGCAACACGTTGACACTGTCCTCAAGCAAGTGGGCATGACCGGCCAAAAGAATCAGGTTGTCAGCAGTCTCAGCGGGGGACAGCGCAAGCGGGCCAGCATTGCCGTGGAGTTGCTGGCCAAGCCGTGTCTTTTCTTCCTGGACGAGCCGACCTCAGGACTGGACCCCGGCCTTGAAAAGAAGATGATGCACACATTGCGTCACCTGGCCGACGGAGGGCAGACTGTAGTATTGGTGACCCACGCCACAGCCAACATCGCCCAGTGCAACCACGTATGTTTCCTCTCCCAGGGACGTATGGTCTACTTCGGGCCGCCAGACGAGGCGCTCCAGTTTTTCGGCGTGACAAACGGCGACTTCGCCGACATCTATGCTCAGTTGGATGCTCCCGACCCCAGACAGGCACGACAGAAAGCAGCCCAGTGGGAGCAACGCTTTCGCCAATCGCCCCAATACCAGCGGTACGTGGCTGACCGCCAGAGGACGTTGCCGCAGATGAAGCACGAGGCCGCCCGCGCGACGGCACAGCAACGTCCCCGCGTGAACCCCGTGCGGCAGTTCTTTGTCCTCACCCGCCGTTACCTGGATCTGGTGCTGCGGGATAGGCTTCTACTGACGGTTCTGATGGCCATCATGCCGATCATCGGTCTGCTCCTCCTGCTCATCTCCGGGCCTAACTGGCTGGTCGGCGACACGGGGGCGGAGATCGAGCGCCAACTGGCGGCTGACTTGTCGGCAGGCGAGCAAAGCGCCACGTACGCCATCGTGGGCAAGAGCCAGACGCTGCTACTCATGCTGGCGCTGGCGGCGGTGCTGTTGGGTCTCTTCGCCGCTGCCTACGAGATCGTGAAGGAGCGCTCGATCTACCAGCGGGAGCGCATGGTCACGCTGCACATCCTGCCCTACCTGGCCTCCAAAGTGGCAGTGCTGGGTGCCTTCGCCTTGCTCCAGTGCCTGCTCTTGCTGTTTGTCATCAGTTGGAAGGTGGACCTGCCTGGTACAGGGGTGTTCCTCACGGCCACGTTTGAGATGTACGCCACGTTGGTGCTGGGGACGCTGGCGGCTACTATGATGGGGCTCCTCGTCTCCGCCCTGGTGCCCAACACCAACACCGTCATCTATGTCGTGCTCCTGGCCCTCTTCTTCCAAATCATCTTCGCCGGCGTGATCTTCGACCTGCCAGGAGTGGCAGGGGACCTCTCCACACTAACGTTGACCCGCTGGACGATGGAGGGGCTGGGCACGTCGGCCAACATGGAATGGCTGAACGGCCTGACACGCACTCGTTTCCAACCCGACCCTATCATTGAGGAGATCTCGACGGAAGTTGAGCGTCCTGCCGAGGATTGGGAGCCGGTGACAGTTGTGACAGAGACGCAGGAAATCGTGGTACCCTGTCCGTCGGGAATCAACGTTACTGTTCCCATCACCGTGCCGGATGTAACGACGCACGAAATGGTGACAGTGACGGAGACAGTCACAGAGACGGTCACAGTCGAGCCGGAGCCGATGGACATCGCTAGCGAACGGGAATTCCAGATTAACTACATCCACACGGCTGGGCACCTGTGCTGGGACTGGCTGATGTTGATCGGGTTCGGGCTGGTGTTCGGGCTCGGCACGGTGATAGTACTGAAGTGGAAGGATATAGAATGATCGCGAACCACGGAGGGTGACGTGTGACACTTGCAACCGGACAAATGCTACAGAATCGTTACCGCATCGTCTCCCCGCTGGGGGAGGGGGGGATGGGGGCCGTGTATCGGGCCTGGGACACGCGGCTCAGCGTGCCCGTGGCGCTCAAGGAGATGACCCCCCAGCCGGGGCTTGACTCCCACACGCTGGCCCAACTGCGCCAGCAGTTCCAACAGGAGGCGACCGTCCTTGCCCGCCTCGACCATCCCCACCTGGTGGACGTCACCGACTTTTTCGAGGAGGGAGGCAATGCTTACCTGGTGATGAAATTCATCGAGGGGGAGAGCCTGGCCGACCGCATCGAGCGGGAGGGCTCGCTGCCGGAGGCGCAGGTGTTGGCCTGGGCGGACCAATTGCTGGACGCGCTGGCGTACTGCCATACCCAAGGAATCATCCACCGTGACGTCAGCCCGCAGAACGTCATCGTCCGCCCCGACGGGCGAGCAGCGCTGGTGGACTTTGGGCTGGTAAAGTTGTGGGACCCCGGCGACCCGCGCACAAAGACGGTGATGCGAGGGATGGGGAAGCCAGAGTACACCCCGCCGGAGCAATACGACGCGCAACTAGGTCACACCGACACCCGCAGCGACATCTACAGCCTGGGGGCGACGCTGTACCACACCCTGACCGGTCAGGCCCCACCCACGGCTACACAGCGCATCGCCAGTCGGGGCGCCTTCCAGCCGCCGCGCGCGCTGAACAAGCGTATTTCGTCCGCAACCGAGGCAGCGGTGCTGCGCGCGATGGAACTGACGGTCGAGGATCGTTTCTCTACAGCACAGGAGATGGTGGCGGCACTGAGGGGCGAAGCGGTTGCCCCGACCCGCCCGGCCCCACCGAGGCGGAAGCGCACGAAGATGATGCCGGGGGCACGGCCGGCCCTACCTCGGTGGAAGCGTGTGCCCGTGTGGGCCTGGGTGCTGGGCGGGCTGGCTGCGCTGGTGGTGGGAATAGTGATGGGGGTGGGAAGTGCAGGACGACCGGTCGCCAGGGCCACGCCGACAGCGGTGGTGGTCGTAGCCCAGGCGACGAGCGCGTTACGTCCAACGTCCACCCCGGCGGCCACCTACCCAACTGACAGTGTGCTGGGGGCTCACCTGGCCTTCGTTTCGGATCGTGACGGGAAGCGAGAGATATATCGCCTCACCAAGGCGGGGGAGGTGGTGCGGGTCACCAATACTCCCGGCGATGGTGAAAGTTGGTCGCCAGCCTTGGTGCCGGATGGTACTGTTCTTTTCACCTCGGACCGCGACGGGAAGCGGGAGGTATATCGCCTCACCAAGG
>Ga0315546_1002606_pt1 | contig 10281 bp, 8 predicted proteins | sample SalMarSW160170MG_FD_203833 | JGI IMG/M metagenome (GOLD analysis project Ga0315546, IMG submission 203833) | Salt marsh sediment microbial communities from the Plum Island Ecosystem LTER, Massachusetts, United States - Salt Marsh Sediment SW1601-170 ... | reverse complement strand
AGTAAGTAACTTTTTCGATGAAAATTTTTCAAAAATATTCTCATTTCCTAATCCAAAAACCAAAACCAAAGCGGAAGTAGCTGATGTGTTAATTTGGTTAAATAGAACGGTTTTTCTAATTGAAGTAAAAACTCGAGATGAAGATGAAGCTTATGCCTCAATTGATTCATGGTTTTACTCTCAAACTGAAAAAGCTATCGGACAAGTTGTTAAAAATTTTAACCGTATAAAATCTAAAGAAGCAATTTTCTTACATAATTCATACTATAACACTGATCTTGATTACGAAGGTCTTACTCAATTTATAGGACTTATTATATTAGTTTATGACGAAGAATGCTCCCCTAAGCCATCGGAACACTTTCTTGATATTTACAAAGAAGAAATTCCTATTCATGTTTTTGCCTGGAAGGACTTAGAGCGCATGATTGAGGAAATAGATACCGTTCCAGATTTTATTTATTATCTTCAAGATCGATTTGACTACTTAAATATTTCGGATATACCTCTTGGGCAAGAATTAAATGTATTAGGGTACTATAAATCTCAATCAAATAGATTTCCCAAAACGCCTGTTAATTTCTCTTCTTTTCCATATTGGGAAAATTATAAATCTTCTATGAAGGATCAAATACAAGCTCGCAATGCACATAACCAGTATTCTGTATGGTTCGATAAACTTGAAAAATTATTCAGCTCTCAACGAAAACTCTTTGAAAGTAATCCATTAGGGTTGTATTTTGCATGGGAATTAGGAGCGTTAAGCCGTCGTGAAAGAGCCTACTTTGGACAAAAATTAGCTTCCGTCCCCCAATGGTTTGATGATGGAAATTCTTCACGACAATTTGCTTTACAAAATGGTCGGACACAAAATTGGCTAGTCTTCTACTTTGCTAAACTTCCTCCAGATGCCGCTCATAAAAGGCTTGAAAGATTAGTTGAATTAAAAATCATCAAAGAAGTTCATTCAAATTCTTTTAGGTTTGGTATATATGGTTTTGGTTTTGACGTCTCGACCATTTTTCCTCATCAGCTACAAGGCCTAAATAGTGCCATAGTCATGGGGGCGGATGTTTTAAAAGGGAAATATACAAACGAAGATATTGAAGAAGCCTATAGAGAATGGGGAGATAATTCAGGTTATTATACGAAGAAAATAGAGGAATTCCCAGAATAGGACAATGCCGAACAAGCCGTTCAAGCCGACAGAAAGAGACTCTGCGGCTTAACTCATCGTTATGCAACAAACCTTGGAAAGAAAACATGATGGCGATTGGCCCCAACGAAATACATAGCCTTATCGAACAGCTCCAACCCGTACGCGATCGCGCGGCGGAAGATAAGATAGCAATTGCTGGGCTTTATCAGTTTGCCTCACCCGACCACGACGCGAGGATTACAGCATTCGCAAAGATAATAAACGTCCTCAACTCGGTACAGCTCGCCTTCACGTTTGCTTCGAAACATCTCCTCCATAATGCGTGGTGGGATGCGATCGCGCGCTCTCCGATTCCCGACAGCGACAAGAATCTGTACGCAAATGAGTTTGCGAACTTCATTAAAGTCGGATTTGTCCACGCGCTGTTCTCGTCCATTGAGAGTGCGCTACGGTTATTCCTTCGGGCGCTTGATCCAGCGGCCTGCAATGGCGGAATGGCAGAGTTCAAGTCAATTTACGACTGCCTCTTCAATTCCAAGCTGGCTTCGGCACCTAGGGATGGCGGACAGCTTCTCGACCTCCTCCGCCTCGTGCGAAACACTATTCACAACAACGGGGTGTACTTCAGCCCACGTGGTGGCAATAGTGCCTTGACTTGGCAGGGTGATACGTTCGAATTCAAACAAGGAATCGCCGTAGATTTCGTTACCTGGGAGTTTCTAATTCGAGTGTCGGATTCGCTCAGGGCACTATTGCGGGAGATCGTTGAGGATGCCAACCTTCACAGCATCACGGTCGAGATCGATGATCCGTTCTCCCGCCGTTGACTGTTGCATAACAGCATTAAGGGCGACGGCAAAAAGCCGCCGCGCCTTATGCTGAGCGTTCGACGAAGATATGAAAAATGAAAATGATAGATGACAAACGTCAATGCTCCCTCAAAAGCGTGTCTCTCTATCTGACGCCGAGGGAAGCTGCAGAAATGAAGAGTGAACTGGAACGGCTCCTCAAGGATCCCGAGGCCAATGAACACTTCCACGTTTACAGCGACCGAAACGACCGCGAGATTTCCTGCTCCGTAATCACGGAGAAGAAGCTGAAGAACATCAAGTCATTCAACAAGGTCTAGCAAAAGGTCCTCACAGAAGAGTAGCGAGAAATAGAAGGAATCGTCGAACTAGCGCTTCCAGGCTATCGGCGACCCGTGGGCCGCCTCAGCCTGAAGCGTAACGTTCGCGCCGCCTGCGGCGGCGCTTATGCGGGAATAATGTACACAAGAGGATTACTTTAAATTTTCAACCAGTATGGGTGCGAGAAATGGCGGCGCGAATGCGAGCTATTCGCTGGGGGATCATCGGTTGCGGCGATGTCACCGAAGCTAAAAGTGGGCCTGGACTTCAGAAAGCCACCCACTCCAGTTTGGTGGCCGTCATGCGGCGCAACGGCGAACTCGCCAGAGATTACGCTAAACGTCACGGCGTGCCCAGGTGGTACGATAATGCCGAAGCCTTGATCAACGACCCAGAAGTTGATGCAATCTACATCGCCACACCACCTGCGGTTCACAAAGCCTACACCTTGCTGAGCGCTCAAGCAAGAAAACCTATCTATGTTGAGAAACCGATGGCGCTGAACTTTGAAGAATGTCAAGTCATGCTCCAAACGTGCAGAGAAGCCACTGTGCCCCTTTTCGTCGCCTACTATCGGCGAGCGCTACCCCGCTTTCTCAAAGTGAAAGAGCTTATTGACGCGCGGAGCATCGGCGAAGTTCGTTTTATCAATGTGACCCTCTATCAACCTCTGGCCCCCGAAGAACTCAACCCGCTGACGCTGCCCTGGCGAGTCATTCCGGAAGTGGCTGGCGGTGGGCATTTCATAGATCTGGCTTCTCATATGCTGGACTTTCTAGACTATGTTTTCGGACCCATCCACTCTGTCCAAGGCTTTGCTACCAATCAGGCACACAGGTATCCCGCGGAAGATATTGTTACAGGTACGTTCATGTTCGAGTCAGGCGTACATGGTGTTGGTACCTGGTGTTTTACCAGCTTTGATAGACGGGATGTTACCGAGATTGTTGGCAGCGAAGGCAAGCTTACATATTCTACATTTGATAGCCAACCGATCACCTTGACCACGCGCAAAGGTCGCCTTGAGTTTTCGTACGACGATCCGCCTCACATTCAGCAGCCGCTCATTCAGACGGTTGTAGACGCGCTGAATGGTGTCGGCATTTGCCCTAGCACAGGCGAAAGTGCCGCCCGAACTTCGTGGGTAATGGACCAAATGCTAAGGCGCGCGGACAAGAATAATTGACGACCAATGTGCATCAACGGCGGCTAACAGGGCATACAGCCGACCCCGCTACGCTCGCCTGCGGCTCACTCGCGGGACGGCTGATGTCAAATGGGGTCGGACCAAGCTAATTGATTCAAATGATTAATATTATGGTCATAATCACCCATTATTTATGAGCTATATCGGGATTTTTTTATCAAAAAGAGCATTATTGACGGGAATCAATGGCGAGAGATATCCTTTATAATAAACATTTTGGGTGTAAAAAAGAGGATATAGGGCATAAAATGCCTATTTTAGGACGTTAATCTATAATTATCAATAAGTTAGCGTGGCCCGACCCCCAATGACAGAGAATGTCATTGCCGATGCAGAGGAAAAGGCGAAAGAGACCTTGCGGTTAACCTTGACAATATCTGATTTACCTTCTTTGGCACGAACGGTATGTGAGGGGCAAGGGGTAGATGAGGCAGAGCTACGGTCAGGGTTAAGAAAGAGGCAGGTGGTGAAGTCGCGCAGGATATTCTGCCAGATAGCGCGGTAACGAGGATGGGGTATTCTGGTGCTGATGTGGCCCGCTTTCTCGTTATCAACACTTCTGCGGTGAATCGATTAGCCGTTCCCGATGAGTTGCCGGAGGTAGAGAAATATGTTTAAATCGTTTTGGAACCAACCCCTTTATAAAATACTTATTTAGTTATGCCTGACCCCTTTTAAGGCAGTTGTGGTATTAAGATAAGGCAATGAGCTGTCTGCGGAACTCGAAAAGGATATCAAGCGGAAACATCATATATGAGAAATTCTTCGTCTAAAGGAGGAACCCCGATGTCCAGAGCAATGCTGTTTTGGCTTATACGCATGGGCTTAAGGAATTCCTCAAGTAAGATTTCTCCCTGATGAATCGGAGCTATTCTTTCATTTCCCATAACTTTCACTTCTTAGCGATAATCTACAAATGTATGTCCCGCATTATTTTTGCATCCCTTTTACTTTAATAGGTGACCCATTTTCCTAACCATTTTTTTCTTGACATCTGTATAAGTTCATACTACTGAAGACTGTAGACTGTATACAGGATGAGGAGCCAATGGAAATTAAAACTGTAACAAATACTGTTACCGAATATCTGAGGAGGCAAATTATTACCGGGGAACTTGCGGCGAATCAAAGGATCAATGAAACCGATTTAGCCGCAGATCTTAAAATAAGCAGACCTCCTATCCGCGAGGCATTGCGGATACTGGAAAATGAACATCTCGTCATAAATAGTCCAAGAAAAGGGACTAAAGTTACGAAGATATCAATTGAAGACTTAAAGGATATCTATCAGGCCAGGGAAATGCTTGAATGTTACGCAATCGATATTCTAAAAACAAAAAATATCAGAATACTGCCTAATGTTATTGCGTCTGTGGAATCAACATCAAGGTTATCTATTCCTTCTCAAAACGATAAGGAAGCAGTATTTAACTACCTTAAAGCCTTTGTGGATTTTCATATAAAGCTGATTGAGTCCGCCGGCAACAATTGGGTTATCCACTTCTACAATTCAATCTCTTCTCATCTAGCTCGATATCAATTCATTTATTTATATATCCCGGGTTCAGGAAGGCGCTCTACAGAAGAGCATAATCAGATCTTAGACTTTATAAAGACTGGTAACTACGGGAAAGCCAAAAAATTTTTGAAAAAACATATTAGTTATACCTTTGAGTTCTTGCGGAAAAAAATTCTAGAGGCAGAACTAGAGGGGACGAAGAATAGTCTTACTTAATCAACCTTCCACATTAAAGAGAAAGGAGGAATTTATTTCACGAATAAAATAATGTTTTCAGAAAGAGGATTTTTAGGCGATACTTTTTAAAAGAAGGAGAGAAGAAATGACAAAGAGATGGTTTTCATTATTTATGGTAGTGACAGTTGCTTTTACCTTTTTATTTATTGTTTGTGAAAGATCAGCGCAGGCAAAAGAGGAGGTGATTAAGTGGAGGGCACAATCAGCATGGAATCGTGGGGATGCCTTTCATGATGAGGCAGAATATTTCATTGAAGCAGTTAAAAGGATGAGTGGTGGACGGTTAGTAATTCCTAAAATGTTCGCTTCTGGAGAAATAGTAGGGCCTATAGAGGCTATGACTGAGGCCTCGGCAGGAAGATTGGATCTAACGCACAATAGTGGCATGTATGTTGCTGGTACTTTACCCTGGGCAGGACTGTCCATTGGTAGCAGGCCAGGATGGACGAATGAAAGCATTTTTTCACAGGTAAGGTATTTGTATGAAGGCGGTGGCCTAGATATCTATAATAAATACATCCAGACAAAATACAACCTTATAAGTTTTCCCGCTGTGATTACCGCATCTGAGGCCGTTTACTCAATAAAACCTATTCGAAAGATAGAGGATTTTAAAGGGCTGAAGATTCGAACTTCAGGTTTAAACAAGGTATTCTTTGAAGAGTTAGGGTGCACGTGCGTTTCCATTCCCATGACCGATGTAACGCCGGCCATGTCAAGAGGTGAATTGGATGCCTGTGAAATGAGTTCATTGTATATCGACTCCAAATCAGGCATAGAGGATGTCGCAAAATACGTGCTGGTTGGGTATATACATCAGCCTGTCGGGGCTACAGTACAGATATTTATTAATATGAAATCGTGGAATGCCTTACCGGATGATCTAAAGAAAATAGTTGAATATGCCGCAAATGTAAGCATGTGGCATGCCTTTGAATATGGTGGATATATGGATCAACTTATAGCAGAAAAGTGGGAAAATAAATGGGAGGTAATAAAGGTAACGCCGGAAATGCAAGCAGAATTCGAGAAGGCAACAGAAAGAGCGAGAACTAGGATTCTTGCCTCAGGTGATCCGTGGGCCAAGAAGATACTTGATCACCAAAAAGGCTTTTATGACAAATATAAAAAATATGCTATAGAGCCCTGGTGACAGAGTATACGCTTCCCCTCTTCTTCTAAGTTTAAGGAGAAGGGAAGCGATCTTTGTCAACTTTACGTTAAACGAGGACGTTTATAATGAATCGTTTTTTGAAATGTATAGATTCTGTCAGTCGTGTATCAGGAACTATTGCAAGCTGGTTTGTTATCTTTCAGATGGTCGTTACGGTTGCCATAGTTATAGAGCGATACTTTTTTCAGAGGGGCGATGACTGGTCCTTTGAGCTAGCTTGGATGTTCTATTCCATGGTTTTCCTTTTTGCGTTTGCATATACGCTTGTTGAGAAAGGCCATGTGAGGGTGGATCCAGTATTCAAACTATACCCGTTGAGGATGCGGGCAGTAGTTAGCTCGATTTCTTACTTATTTCTCTTGATCGTATGCTGTGCATTATTTTTCTACGGCATTCCCTTTGCTAAAACGGCGTGGGCGATAAAGGAATGCTCATGGCATACAACCGTAGGCGCTCCTGTTTATCCCATTAAAACGATGATTCCAATAGCCTTTGGCTTGTTAGGTCTTCAGGGGATAGCAGAACTTATTCGCAGCCTATCAGTTGTTATCAAAGGTAAGGAATGATGACAGAAACACAACTTGCCATAGTAATGTTTTTAGGTCTTATAGGCTTAATAATAGCTGGTTTTCATGTTGCATTTGTTTTGGGTATTTTGGCGTTGATATTTGGATATATCGCTTGGGGTACAGATCTCATTGCAATGCTACCCGCTCGAACAATGACCATGATGACAAGCTACGAAATGGAGGCCATTACCCTTTTTATCTTTATGGGGTGTATGTTAGAACAGGCAGGAATAGCCGAGAGGCTTTACAGCACTATGCATCTTTTGATGGGCCGATTAAAAGGGGGATTGCTTTTAGGCACTATGATAGCAATTATTATCTTCGATGCTTGCACCGGTATAGCAGGGACAACAGTAGTTATGATGGGACTTGTTGCTATGCCGGCGATGCTGTCACGCAACTATAACAAAAGTATGATTGCAGGCTGTATAGCTGGCGGAGGAGGCCTAGGAGTTATTATCCCACCCAGCATAATGCTAATTTTATATGGGCCTGCTTCGGGGATTGGAATAGCTCGCCTTTTCATAGCAGCCATAGTGCCGGGTCTCATATTGGGTATATCCTATTTGACCTATATCGCTATACGATGTGCAATCAATCCAAAGCTCGGACCACCTCTGCCTCCTGAAACTAGAAAAGGGGTAACGAAAGGCAGGATGTTTCTTTTAGTGATAAGGGATCTTTTTCCTCCTGTAGCTCTTATTTTGGGAGTCTTAGGTTCAATCTTCGCTGGGATTGCTTCTCCTACTGAAGCAGCCGGGGTTGGCGCCTTTATCTCTGTACTGCTGACTGCTTTGTATGGTCACCTCAATTTCTTAACTATGCAAAAGGCACTCCTCACTCTTGCAAAAACCTGCGGCATGGTATTTTTGATCATGTTGCTCGCCGGCTTTTTTACTACATCATTTATGGCTTTAGGCGGTGCAGAGGTAATAGAAGCATTTATTTTTGGTATTAGCGGAGGAAATAAGCTCGTTTCGATCCTGATTATGCTGATGTTAGTTTTCGTTTTAGGCATGTTTATGGATTGGATCGGTATATTATTAGTCATAGTTCCTATATACGTCCCCATACTTAAAACAATTGGCGCTGAACCAGTATGGTTTGCATTACTTTTTTGTATTGTGCTAAAGATGTCATACATAACGCCGCCATTTGCATATAATATATTTTTTCTAAAAGGCGTTGCTCCTCCGGAGGTTACAGACGGTGATATCATAAAAGGAGTGATTCCGTATCTATTTATTGAGTTGCCGACTTTTATATTATTTTATCTATTTCCCCAACTGACTTTATGGCTTCCCAAATTAATGCTTAATTAGGGAAGAGATTAGTATCATAGATAACAATTACAGTATCCTCGCGAAAGGAGATGATTGTAAGCATGGCAGATAATTTTTGGTCAGGTTCCGAAATCTTAGAAAAAGCCCGCAGAGCGGAAGATGGGCGGGATGATAAGCACAATATTAATTATACGTTTCTTCACCGCGGAGACCACTGCACATTAAATGCAGTACAGATGGCGGACAGTATAAATGGTATCCCCTTGCATATTCATAAATATCATGATGAAATTATACAGTTAATGGAAGGTGAGGGCGAGGTAGTCGTTGGAGATGAAAAGAGAAACCTTAAAAAAGGAGACGTTTTTTTTGTTCCAAAAGGAACACCGCATGCGCTGAGGTTTGGATGTATTATCCTATCCATATATGCCCCTGCATTTGATACTGATAATCCTGATCGTGTATTTTTAGAATAATCGTTATAAAGATTATTTTTTGTATGCATAAAGTTTAAACTTAGAGCATCTTTTTTTCAAGCTACCATACATAAAGTAAACGGGGTCAGGCATAATTAAATAACTGGACCTTCCCCAAAAATTCACCTTTGACTTTCAAACAGCAAATAATTACAGGTAGATAGTCGATTTTTGAAGTGGAAAATAAATAGAGCACATCCTATATTGCTCCTGTCAAGAGAAAAAGTGGATACTTAATAACTCTAATAATATCAATAAGATATAAAGTATTAGCTTCATTTAGATACACCTCTCCTCAGCCCATTGACGGGTTTTATATTCGGCGAGTCTCTCGCTCCTCGTGAACCCTTTACCTCATCGTTATCAGTATCCGGCATGTCCCTCATATCAGGGCCACCCATCATCCCTTATCCAGGTTGTAGGGTTCAGCGAGAGGCCCACCAGTGTCCCTCCCGAGGTCTTAAAAAGCCTCAACGTAGTTGCCCGGGCTCTCCCGCCGAAACATCATGTTACTCTGTCGTTAGATACTCAGGAGTGAATGCCTCCTTTTTCTTCATTAAAGTCCAGGCGATAATCAAGAGCTTGGCAGCCAGCTTCACCCTCATCTTGGTCTTGATCCCTTTCTCCTTTTCTCTGCCACGAAGTGTATGGGTGTAGTAGACAATAAAGTGTTTGTTTCTGGTAGAGGCGATAAGGGCCGCCTGATACAGGGCATACCTGAGATTGGCCTTTCCCTTCTTTGAGAGTACCGGGGTGGCAGCATCCATTGTCTTTCCACTCCTATTGGCACTGAGATCTAAGCCCGCCATCTTGAGCACCTAAGCCCCGGTGGTGAAGCGAAAGGGATTGCCGATGGCACTAAGGAGCTTTGAGGACACATCAGGGCCAAAGCCTGGGATGGTGAGCAGATAGCGGTATTTAGGAAACTGAAGACAAATACCCTCGATCTTCTGATCGGTGGCACGAATAGCGTCTCTGGTATGCTCCAGTGTTTCCACCATCACCGTGGCCTCAAATTCCAAGGCTTCACCTGCCTCACAGCCGATGGAGTCAATCGCCTTCTCCCATATTGCGGTGAGTCTTTTCTGCTGGGCTATGCCCCTTGTCCAAGGGCAATCAACTGCGCGAATTGCCCATAGTCCATTCCCGCAATCACTGAGGGATTCACACACCACCTCACCACTGCCAGCCCGTCGGACTCCGATTGCCCGTAGTATCGATCCAGCTCAGGAAAGTACTGGGCGAGAAGGTGGTTTCTGATCCGTGCCTTAATCCCCTGCTCTTGTTTCTTCAATCTCCTCTTGAGGGATACCAGAGCCCTCAGCTCCCGTAGGGGCAGGGGAGGATGGTCATAGAAGAGGCAGTTACCCTGGCTGATCAAATCTGCCACATTGGCAGAGTCCTTGGTGTCATGCTTATCCCAGCGGCCATCCAGGAGTTCTCTGTTTCTCTTTACTGCCACCCCGGAGACCAGTACCACCCTGTGATCAGCCTTTATCAGGAACTCTCCCAAGGGCTTATGGTAGG
>Ga0315546_1002601_pt1 | contig 10302 bp, 8 predicted proteins | sample SalMarSW160170MG_FD_203833 | JGI IMG/M metagenome (GOLD analysis project Ga0315546, IMG submission 203833) | Salt marsh sediment microbial communities from the Plum Island Ecosystem LTER, Massachusetts, United States - Salt Marsh Sediment SW1601-170 ... | reverse complement strand
AGCATGTGGCTGCCCACCGTGCCGCTATGGCCCGCATGCTTCCTAACGTGGAAGTGAGCCTCCCTCAGGCGGTGGACGTGCTCATCGCCGGGGTAGGCGACCCGGCATTGGAAGTCAGCCTGTACCAGGGTGGATCACGTGTCTGTGGTGGGGTTGATCGCTACCTCCGGCCGGGGGGCACTCTGGTCATGGCCAACGCCTGCCGGGAGGGGTTGTACGAGGGGATCGAGCACGAGGAGTACCGCGATTGGATGCGTCGCATGCCCACCCCAGCCGAGATTGGCCAGTTAGTTGACGATGGAGAAATGGGTAGTGAGAAGGGATGTGTCCTGTTCACCTTCTCGTGGCTGTTGTGTGAGATGAACTGCCGGATCATCGTCGTCACCGACGGCATGACCGCCGCTGAGCTGGAGGATGTCCACCTGGATCACGCCCCCAGCGTGCAACAGGCCGTTGATGAGACCTTGGGCTGCTACGCTGGTGGTGCCTCAATCGGCATCATGCCCTATGCCGGGCTCGTTTTGCCGATCCTGGCAAGGTAGAGAATAGCATAAGGAGTATTGCGATGCTTCGTAACTGGAGCGAGTTTCTCTTGTCCGCTGACGTAGAAGAGATCCACAACACGAGCATGAAGCTATTGGCCAACGTTGGCGTTGAGTTCCCGGATGACGAGGCGATTGCCGTTTTTCAGAAACACGGGGTCAAGACCAACGGCCACATCGTCTATCTCGACGAGAAGCAGGTGATGAAGGCCCTGGAGACGGCCCCGGCGCAGTTCACGATCCATGCCCGAAATCCTGACAGGGACGTGACCGTCGGCGATGGCGAGCCGGTCTTTGCGCCTGCCTACGGCGCGCCGTTCATCATAGATCCCGAGGTCGGCAAGCGCGGGGCGACGATGCAGGATTACGAGAACCTGGCGCGACTGGCGGATGCCCTGCCCAATCAGGACTTGAGCGGCCATCTAATGGTGGGGCCTGGGGATGTGCCGGCCCATACTGCCCACGTGCGTATGCTGCACGCCTGTATGGTGCATTCTGACAAGCCTTTCATCGGCAGCGCCGAGGGGACGGTCGGAGTATGCCATACGATGGAGATGGCGGAGATTCTCTTCGGCGAGCAGCCGGAGCGGCCGGTGACCATTGGTTTGATCAACCCTCTCAGCCCGTTGGGCTACAGCCGCGAGATGCTCCAGGCGTTGATGGCCTACGCTCGTGTGCGGCAGCCTGTGATCATCGCCACGATGGTCCTGGCCGGCTCCACCGGTCCCATCACGCTGGCCGGCGTGCTGGCACAGCAAAATGCCGAGATCCTGGCGGGCATTACGCTGGCGCAGTTCATCAGCCCAGGTACCCCCGTCATCTATGGCTCTACCTCAACCAATCTGTATATGAAGACTGGGGCCCTCTCTATTGGTAGTCCGGAACTGGCGCTGATCGTGACGGCTACCGCGCAGATGGCGCGTCACTATGGGCTGCCTTGCCGCAGCGGCGGCTCGCTGACCGACGCCCACAGCCCCGATGCCCAGGCCGGATTGGAGGCGATGTTGAGCTTGCTGACGACCGTCAACAGCGGCGTGGACTTTGTATTGCATTCAGCGGGTATTCTCAGCTCTTATCTCGCCTTCTCTTATGAAAAGTTTGTGCTCGATGACGAGATGTGCGGCATGGTGCGCCGTTACCAGCGCGGTATCGCCGTCACCCCCGAAACGCTGGCCTACGACGTGATCGCCAGGGTGGGGTCTGGCGGCAATTTCCTGGTGGAAATGCACACTGTAAAACGCTGCCGCAGCGAGTTCTGGCAGCCGGATGTCTGCAACCGGGATGGGCTGGAGGCGTGGATGGATGGCGGACGGCAGGATGTGGTCGCCCGCGCCCGCCAGCGCTGGCAGCAGTTGCTGGCCGAGCACCAGGACCCGCCCCTGGATGGGACGACGGCCCGCCAATTGCAGGCGTTTGTGGAGGAACACGCGCTCTGATGTTCTCCAGATGACTTAAATCTCTCAAGAAGCTCACAGTCATTATCAAAGTAAGGAAGGTGGATGCAATGCTAGTTGGCAAAAGAATGACACCTAATCCTATCACCATCAAACCCGACTTGCCGATCGCAGATGCGCTGGAGTGGATGCGACGGGAAAAAGTACGTCGCTTCCCGGTGGTGGACAAAAAGGGCAAGTTGGTTGGCATCGTCGCCCGCTCTGACCTTCTTTATGCTTCGCCATCACCGGTCACGTCTCTAAACGTATGGGAGGTCACCTACCTGCTTTCCCAGGTAAAGGTGGAAGAGGTGATGACCAAAGAGGTAATCACTGTCACTGAGGACTGCCCCATAGAAGAGGCGGCTCGCACCATGGCCGACAACAAAATCGGCGGCCTGCCGGTGATGCGTGACGATATGGTGGTGGGCATCATCACTGAATCCGATCTGTTCAGGTCTTTCCTCGAGCTCTTTGGCGGGCGGCAAAAGGGCACACGATTGACGGTGCTGGCTCCCTATTTTAAGGGTTCGCTGGCCCAGATTAGCACTGCCATCACGAAAGCGGGGGGGCTCATCTTGGCCCTTAACGTTTTCGAGGGTGAGGATCCCTCCAATTGGGGGTGTACTCTTAAGGTAACCGACATATCCAAAGAAGAGTTGCTGGAGGTAGTCGAGCCTCTAGTCGTGGAAATACTTGACGTTCGGGAAGTCTGAGCCCTGCCGCCAGAAAGTTCAAATGGAGTAAAGGGGGAGTATATAGAATTAGCTTGTCCGTACCATTCAAACAAACAGGGAATGTTTTAAGGAGGAAACATATGCGGGTAAACTACCAAACCAACCAATCAGTGCAGCTCCGTATCTTCTCCGACGATCAACTGGAGGAGGTGTACCGGGCGGTGCTGCACACCATGGAGTACACCGGCCTCGACCTGCATAATGACGAGGCTCGCGAACTCCTGGAGAAGGCCGGGGCCTGGGTGGACGGCTTGCGGGTGAGAGTGCCTTCACACATGGTGGAGCAGGCGTTAGCGGCGGCGCCGCGTAGTTTCACCGTCTTCAGTCGCGAGGGCGACACGGTTAAGGACCTTCATATCGGACCCGGCTGTTTTCACTACGGCCCGGGGCCTACCTGTCCTAACTTCCGCGACCCGCGCAGCGGCGAACGGCGGCAATGCACTCGGACTGACGCACGGGCAGTAGCCACCGTCTGTGATGCGCTGCCCCACATTGATTTCGTGGAGGGCCTAAGCACTGTTAGTGATGTGCATTACGAACTGGCCGACATTTACGAGTTTGCAGAGATGATCGCCTGTACCGGTAAGCCCATCGTCGCCTGGTCCTACACCGAGGATGGCTGCCGTGACATTCATCACATGGCCATCACCGTGGCCGGGAGCGAGGAGGCGTTTCTCAGGCGGCCCAACTATATCTTCTACTGTGAACCGCTCTCCCCGCTGGTGAGCAATGAGGAGGCGATGGATAAGACGCTCTACTGCGCCAGGCATCGCATCCCCCTCATTTTCACCCCCTGTGTCATCAGCGGCGGTACCGGCCCCTGCACCCTGGCCGGCGTCCTGGTGCAGGCTGCGGCTGAATCGTGGCTGGGGCTGGTGGTCAGCCAACTTTTGCGACCTGGTACCCCTTTCTGCATGGGCGGCGTGGTATCCATCATGGATATGAAGGCTGCCGTGTTGGCCTACGGCGCGCCGGAAATGTCGCTGCTACAGGCAGGATTGACAGAGCTCGCCCACTACGTCAAGCTACCTCTCTGGACCACCGGTGGCTGCACGGACTCCAAGATGGTGGACGAGCAGGCGGCGCTGGAGGGCGCGCTGTCGGTGCTCTTCTCCGCCCTCTCGGGTGGCGACCTGTGCCACGACGTCGGGTACCTCGAAGGGGCCATGACCGGCTCGCTCCAGCAACTGGTTATGATGGACGAGGCTATAGCCCTCGTCAAGCGCATCCTGCGGGGCGTCGAGGTGACACCGGAGACGTTAGCTGTGGATGTCATTGACACTGTGGGCCCCGGTGGCCATTACCTGGGCGAGGACCATACCCTCAAGCACTTTAAGACTGAGTTTTGGTTCCCCAGGCTTATGGACCGCACCCGCTGGCAGGACTGGGAGACTGCGGGCAAGAAGACCATGGGCGACCGGGTACAGGAGAGGCTGAACGGGATCCTGGACACACATAAGCCAGCACCCCTCTCCGCCGAGGCCCAGGCCAGGATTGACGAGATCCTGGCCGCTGCTGAGGCTCGGGTTAGGGGATAGTGCTTACAGGGCCTCGCACGGTCGCCGTAGGGCGGCTGGGCCCAGATATAGCCGCGAGTTTATTCAAGTTCCAACAATACTTTTAAGGAGGTAAAGTCAAAATGAACGATATTCTGGAAAAGATCTCCAAGGCCGTCATCGAAGGGGATGCCGACAACATCGGCATGCTGACGGAATTGGCCCTGTCCAAGGACCTGACCCCTAAGGACATCCTGGACAAGGGCCTGATGCCGGGCATGGACTATGTAGGCGTCGAGTTCCGCGCGGGGAACATGTTCGTGCCCGAGGTGCTTCTTTCTGCCCGTACCATGCTGGCTTCTATGGGCATCATCAAGCCATTGCTGGTCGAGACAGGGGCCGAGATGACAGGCAAGGCGATCATGGGCACCGTGCAAGGTGACCTGCACAGCATCGGCAAGAACCTGGTGTGCATGATGATGGAGGGAGCCGGTTTTGAGATCATTGACCTGGGAGCCGACGTCGCCCCCGATGCCTTCGTCGAGGCGGTGAAGAAAGAAAAGCCGGACATCGTAGGTATGTCGGCTCTGCTGACCACCACCATGCGCTCTATGGATCGTACTATCCAGGCGCTGGAGGAGGCAGGTCTGCGCGAGGGCCTCAAGGTCATGGTCGGCGGCGCGCCGGTGACCTCGGACTTTGCCAGGCAGATCGGGGCCGATGGTTATGCGTCCAATGCCGCGGCCGCAACCGACATGGCCAAGCAGTTCGTGGGAAAGTAAAGTGAGGAGATGAACAATGCGAGCAAACTATCAGGTGAACGCAACGCCACTGTTCCGGGTGCTCTCTGACGACCAGATCGAGGACATCTATCTCAGCGCGCTGGAGGTGCTGGAACGGACAGGAGCGCGGATATACCACGATGAGGGACTGGAGCTGCTGCAGGAGGCCGGTTGCCAGGTCAGCGACGGCAACCTGGTGCGCATCCCCTCGTGGCTGGTCAAGGCCTCGCTGGAGACGACGCCGGAGCGCATCACCATCGCCGGGAGAGACCGTTCCAAGCGCGTCACCCTGGAATACAACAAAATCTACTTCGGCACCGGCTCCGATTGCCCCTTCATCCTCGACCCGCGCACTGGCGAGCGGCGGCGCTACACCTTCAATGATATCTACAACGCGGCCAAGATTGCCGAGGCCTCGCCCCACATTGACTTCCACATGTCATTGGGGCTTACCTCGGACGTGCCCATCGGCTCCTACGACCGGCACCAGCTTCTGGCCATGCTCCAGGGGACGACCAAGCCGCTGGTCATCACTGCCGTGGATAAGAACGGACTGGCCGACCAGTACGAGATGGCCTGTGAACTGCTGGGTGGCCCTGAGGAATTCGCCAAGGCGCCCCTCTTTGTCGTCTACATCGAGCCCTCCTCGCCGCTGAACAACTCCAAGGAGGCACTGGAGAAGGTGCTCTACGCTGCCGAGACGGGCATCCCGGCCATCTACACTCCCTGCCCTATATGCGGCGCCACCGCTCCGGTGACGTTGGCCGGGACCCTGGTGCAGTGTCTGGCTGAGTGTTTGCCCGGCATCGTGCTAGCGCAGCTTAAGAAAAAAGGTGCGGCGATCATCATCGGTGGAGTGATGTCCATTATGGATATGAGCACCACGATCCTGTCCTATGGCGCGCCAGAGATGGCGCTGCTCAGCGCCGCGATGACCGATGTGGCCAAATGGCTGCGGCTGCCCATGTTCTCCACCGCAGGTTGTAGCGATGCCAAGGCGCTGGATCAGCAGGCGGCCATCGAGTCGGCCATCTCAATCGCCGTAGCCGCCCTGTCTGGGGCCAACCTGATCCACGATGTGGGCTACCTGGAATCGGGTCTCATCGGCTCCTATGACATGCTGGTCATGTCTAACGAGATCATCGGCATGGTCAAGCACATCCTGCGGGGCATCGTCGTAGACGACGAGCATCTGGCCGCTCACGTCATTGACCGGGTGGGGCCTGGTGGGCATTACCTGGGCGACGACCACACCCTCAAGCACTTCAGGACCGAGTTCTGGTATCCGACGCTCCTCGACCGCACCCGTTGGGAGGACTGGAAAACGGCGGGCTCCAAGAGCCTGGGCCAGTGTGTGCGAGAGAAGGTGTTGGACATCATCGAGAACTTTGAGCCCGAGCCGCTGAATCCGGACGTGGAAGCCAGGTTGAAGGCCATCTGCGCCCGTGCCGATCAGCTAGTGGAAGGAGAGGTCGCCTTAATGTAGGCAGAGCAGCCCATCGAGAGTTGATGCCCAAAGCAGGCATTCCACTCCTTCCCTGGCCTCCTGCCGTGGCCCAGCCGGGCCACGGCAGGGGGTGCATTGCGTCTAAAGAAAGGGCATACCAGGAAAGCATGAGCGACCTGGAAACGTTCATCGTCGCCTTCGTGTGGCGAGAAGTGGCCGAAGCAGGAACTAACACCCGCTACCGGCAGCCGTTGGTGGGCTTTGCCAATGCTGTTGATCCTCGCTTCCTCCAACTGCGGGAAATCGCCGAGCCGACCCATCTGCTGCCTGGCGATCTGCTGCCGACAGCCCGGTCGGTCATCTCCTTTTTCCTGCCCTTCGCCGAGGAAATCGTGGAGGCCAACCGGACAGAGCCACGCCAGGTGGCTCGCGAGTGGGCATTGGCCTACGTCGAGACCAATACACTCATCAACGGCATCGCCCAGCGGCTCATCGCTGCCCTGGCCGAGCGGGGCGTGAAAGCCGTAACGGAGCCTGCCACCCACAACTATGACCCTATCACCCTGGTGGCCTGCTGGTCGCACAAGAGCGTGGCGGCTATCGCCGGCCTGGGCAGTTTTGGCCTGCATCACATGCTGATCACCGACGCTGGTTGCGCCGGGCGCTTCGGCAGTCTGGTGGTGGATGCGGTGCTGGAGCCGACGTCGGTGCCCGGGACTCCCGCTCGCGAGCGCTGCCGCTACTTTCACGATGAGAGTTGTAAGGTGTGCGTGGAACGCTGTCCCGTGGGCGCACTGACCGAAGCTGGGCTGGACAAGCACCGCTGCAATGAGTGGCTGCTGCAGGTGGCCGATCACTTCCGCGAGTTGGGGTTGGCCGACGTGTGCGGCAAGTGCGCCACCGGCCCCTGTGCCTTTGAACCCGCAGTCTGAAGGATTTATTTGAGATCATGGTGAATCTGCGACGATCGGAAATGGCTGGTTACCTGGCGGTATTGCTGGCATGTGCGTGTTGGGGGACTTCTGGCATATTCGTCAAGTTCATCGCCGCCGACAGTGACGTCTCGGCGCTGGCTCTGGCTTTCTGGCGCGACCTGTCTACATTCACCGTCCTGTTGCTAACCCTGGGCTTGCTGCGCCCGGCCTGGCTGCGGGTGCAGCGGCGCGACTTGACTCGGCTGATTGCCCTGGGCAGTGGCCTGGGCGCGTTTCACGTTTTTTGGAACCTGGGCGTGTTGCTCAACGGGGCAGCAGTGGCGACAGTGCAGCAAGCAGCTATGCCGGCTATTGTCGCTGTTGCTGCCTGGCTGCTCTGGGGTGAACCGCTGACGCGCCGCAAGGTGCTGGCCATTGTCCTGACCTTCGCCGGCACGGTGCTGGTATCTGGTCTGGACGTTCTGGGGAGGGCTAAGCTGACTGCGCCGGGGCTGCTGGTAGGTTTGGGTATCCCTATAACCTATGCTAGCTACAACCTTCTTGGCAAGAAGATAAGCGCACGCTATCGTTCTCCAACCGTATTGGTCTATAGCTTTGGCTTTGGAGCGCTGACTTTGCTGCCTTTTCAGTTTTTCACTCCGCAGCCCTGGCCCGTGCCCTCTTCGACCTGGATCTGGTTCGCGGCCTTGATCAGCCTCTCCACTATCATCCCCTGGTCTGTCTACACATTCGGATTGGGGCGACTGCCGGCGAGCGTGGCCAGCATCCTGGCTATGGCAGAAATCCCTGTTGTCTCCGTTTATGCTTACTTTCTTCTGGGCGAGCGGCTGACGGTCACGCAGTTCGTCGGGGCAGCTATGGTGGTTACCGGCGTGCTTTTACTCTTCCGGCGAAGACAGAGCAGTGACACCGAACGATTGGACGAGTCCTTCGCTCATAGCAGGCCTGTGACCCGTGTCTTTAGCGGCCAAAGCCGCCGGGTCCGCGACCCAGCGGGGGCAGGGGGAGGACAGCAAGATGGCGAATAAAAAGAAGGGTATGGCCAGGACAATGCCAATGCGGGTGTTGGAGGAGCAGGAGATTCCCTACGAGCCGCTTCGTCAGGCCCACAAACAGCACACAGCCGAAGGAGTGGCAGAGGACCTGGGAGTCCCTGTGGCCCAGGTGGTCAAGGCGATGATCATCCAGCGTTCTGACCGCCGGTTTGTGCTTGTGGTGATCCCTGGTGACCGGCGTCTCAGTCTCAAGAAGGTCGACGCAGCGCTGAGTGACAAAAAAGTGACGCTGGCGTCGGAGCGGGACGTGCAACGGGTGACCGGTTACCGGGTGGGGGCGGTGTCAGTGTTGGGTTTCCGCCGTCCGGACGTTGCTGCCTGCGTAGACGAGAGGATCCTGGAGCAGGAAACGGTGATCATCAGCGCGGGCCGTCCAGACGTCGGGCTGGCCCTCTCGCCCGACGATCTGGTGCGAGCGCTGGACGGGGCCCAGTTGGGCGATTTCTGCGATGAGGGGTACCTCCCCCCCAAGTTTGGGGGGGACTGGGGGGGGGCTGACTGGCGACGGCGAGAGAATTAATGGCTGTTACTTTAGGCATTGATACAGGGGGCACGTATACCGACGCAGTGCTGGTAGACCACGCCAGCGGTGCAGTGCTGGCCGGATCCAAGGCCCTGACCACCCGTAACGACTTGTCGGTTGGCATTGGGCGAGCCGTGGCAGCGGCCTTCGACGGGCAAACCGTATCCCCCGCCGAGGTGAGCCTGGTGGCCCTTTCGACTACCATGGCCACCAACGCTATCGTCGAGGGGCAGGGCAGCCCGGTTTGTTTGCTGCTCATCGGTTACGACCAGGAGTTGATCCGGCAATACGGGTTTGAGCGCGACCTGGTGACTCAAAACGTGGTTTACCTGCGCGGTGGCCACAATGTGGCGGGCGACGAGGTCGAGCCCCTGGACGAAACGGCAGCGCGAGAGGCCATCCTGACCTGGCGCGACCAGGTGGAGGCCTTTGCCGTATCAGGTTATTTTGGCGTGCGCAACCCGGCCCACGAACTGCGCGTGCGGGCGCTGGTGGAAGAGTTGACCGATCTGCCGGTCGCCTGCGGCCACGAGTTGACAACCCGCCTCAACGCGGTGCGCCGGGCGACGACGGCAGCCCTCAACGCCCGGTTGATCCAGTTGCTGCGGGAACTCATCGTCACTGTTCGTCGCACCTTGCAAGAGCTGGACATCGTGGCACCGTTGATGGTCGTCAAAGGGGATGGCTCGCTGGTGCGGGCCGAGTGGGCCATGTGGCGACCCATCGAGACGATCCTTTCGGGGCCGGCGGCCAGCGTGGTCGGTGCCTGGCACCTGGCGGGCCGTCGTGACGTGTGGGTGGTGGACGTGGGCGGTACGACGACCGACATCGCCGCGCTGCGCGATGGTCGCCCCCGGCTGAACCCGGAGGGTGCGCAAGTCGGCGAGTGGCGGACGATGGTCGAAGCGGTGGACGTCCACACGGTGGGGCTGGGCGGCGACAGCCACGTGCGCCTGGATGAGGAAGGCCGGCTGGTCATCGGTCCCCAGCGCGTGGTGCCACTGTGCCTGATGGCCAGCGAGCATCCCAAAATCCTGGACGAACTGCGACGACAGGTGATGGCGCGCCAGCGAGAGAGTCTGGTCGGGCAGTTCGTGCTGGCGCAGCGCCGGCCAGCCAATGTGCTCTCAGAGCAAGATCAGGTCTTGTTGCGTCACCTGTCTGCAGGCCCCCAGTCGTTGACCTCGCTGGTCGAAGCGCTGCGCTACGGCTCACTGGTTATGCGGCAGATCGAAGGTCTGGAGACGCGGCGGCTGGTTCTACGGGCTGGCTTCACGCCCACCGATGCACTGCACGTCATGGGGCGCTTTGGACTTTGGGACGCCGAAGCGTCGCGGCTTGGGGCGGAACTT
>Ga0315546_1002598_pt1 | contig 10310 bp, 15 predicted proteins | sample SalMarSW160170MG_FD_203833 | JGI IMG/M metagenome (GOLD analysis project Ga0315546, IMG submission 203833) | Salt marsh sediment microbial communities from the Plum Island Ecosystem LTER, Massachusetts, United States - Salt Marsh Sediment SW1601-170 ... | reverse complement strand
GTAACCTTAGCCACTGCACTCCCACTAAGCATAATCCTCATACCAACCTACGGAATAACCGGACTAATCATCACAACTTTAATCAGCAGATTCCCAAGCACAATCATAAGCCTCTGGTGGATAAAAACACACCTCGCAGCCAAAATAGACCTTTCTTCATCAACAAGAATCCTAATAGCATCCGCAATAGCCGCTACTCCAACATACCTACTAACAACACAATTAACCCAGCCAGACTGGCTGACCCTAATCCTAGGAGCAACAATCTATCTAGCTTCATACATGATCACAGCCCCACTCATAGGCGCAATAAACAAAACAGACACCAGAAACCTCAAAGAAATGCTCAAAGCACTAGGACCACTCGCCCCCCTCTTCACCCTACCACTAAACCTCATCGAAAAACTAACAACCATCCTTCAAAAGTCATAATCACATTTGAATCCAAATAAGCAAAGTATGTAAAAACCTAGAGGGGGCAGGGGGATTCATTTCTAATTCGATTATTCACAGCAATTGCCATAAAAAACAAAAACAGAAATGTTCCTCTCTTCAACTTTCGCGCAGAGTCTATTGTTACTGCAAATATGGAATTTAACGATAGAATTATGCGCAGAACCTCATCGACTTATTCAGCGTTAAATCAAGGGGTTAAAAGTCGTAATAAACCTGTAATTTTTGAAGTCTTTAACATTCTCAGTGTAGACTGTTTCTATTTTATTCTCTTTTGCAGTAACGGCTAATACACAATCAAACACTCCGCCTCTGGACAATTTCTGTTTCTTCACAAGCTCAAAAACTTCCATAGGCGCATGTGAACTCGGGTTTACTTTTTCGATTTCACGGCACCCCCATAAACTCATGCACAAATCTGCAGCCTCATTCACTGGCAATGGATGCTCAACTCTCTTGGGGTTCGTAACTACCGCAAAAAATTCGTAGAGCACCTGCGGAGCCAAATAAGCCTCTATTTCACCCTGCAACGCCTTCTTGACGACGCTGCTGGCTTTCTTCTGATAAATAGACGACTTGTTATAAGCATGCACAAGGATATTCGTGTCAAATAATATCTTCATAAATCTCTTCCCTAGAGAGCCTTCCCTTAACCGCCCCAAGGTTCGGAGGATTATCCAACTTCTCAAGCACCTTCTTGGTTGCAAGGCACCCACGCACAAGGCTAAGCTTTGCCACACCCTTCTCAACTACATCGATATACAATACGTCGCCGTCAACCAACCCCAACTTCTCACGCACCTCACGAGGAAGATACACCTTGTCCCCATAATAGGTAGTCTCAGCCACCACAACCACCATATTACCCAACCAATTGGGCAAAATATAAACTTTATTCATGGACACGGTTTCCCTTGTTAAGCTTAGAAAAAACACGAAACCAAGTTGAAATCTTCAACATAAGCTCAGAAGACCAAACAACAGTAAAGCGCAAAATAATCGCCGTTCTAGGTCTAGCCTACAAACCAAACACAGACAACATGCGAGAAGCAAGATCCATACCCATCATAAACCAACTCCTAAAAGAAGGCGCAAACGTCACCGCCTACGATCCTGTTGCTGTCTCCAACGCTGAATCCATCTTCGGAGACAAAATCAAGTACGCCTCCTCAACTATTGAATGCCTAAAAAACACTGACTGCTGCATCATCGTAACCGAATGGCAAGAATTCAAAAAACTAAAGCCAGAAGACTTCACACAAAACATGCGAACCCCCATCCTAATCGACGGAAGAAGAATAATCAACCCAAAAGAATTCAGCAACAAACTCAAATTCGCAGCCATAGGACTCGGAGCACACACATAGTACAATTAAACAAGAGTCTACATTATGGAAGAAATCACATTCTGGACAAAATGAGTAAAACGTTACCCGAAACGTTTGACAAGATATACAAACTAACATGCGGGCTCCACCGTTATCCCGAGAGCTTCCGCCCCACCATAAAAAAAGAGAAGCTACCCCCTAGAAGCCTTGACGAAAAACCTAGCCCTTTTTTTCAAAGATTTCTTGGATGTCAGCACGCACAATCTATAACGCTTAAGAAGAAAAGCTTAAATCGTATACATTAATTACTTTGTAATATGAAGTTCGTTATGGACTCTGACTGCTTAATTAAGCTGACGAAGGGAAAGGCAAAGAGAGATGTTTCAATGTGCATAAAAGTGATCATACCACAAATAGTTAAGACGGAAACTGTAGATGACAGCAAAGCCTATGGTTATCCCGACCCGTTGGAGATCGAGAAGAATATTAAAACAGGAAAAATCAAGGTTGAACCAACGCATACGCTCCCTGAAATTCGCCATGTTGTGGAAACACTTAGGCTCAAAGGAGGAGAAACCGATGTCTACAGCCTGTTTCAGAAGGGAGGATTTACAGCCATCGCCAGTGACGACCAGAAATTCACTAAGAAAATGGAGGAGATAGGCATACCTTGCATCACACCCACAGCTTTAATAATCTACACTTGGAGGAAGGGTGCAATAGATAAAGAGAGAGCTTTAGAGCTTTTAGAAAACATCAAACCGATGGTCAGCGACGAAGAATATGTCCTTTCTAAACTTGAGATTGAAAGAGGAGGTGAATCTCTTTGAGTATGACTCCAAAAACTACACGCATCCCTAAAAACCTTCTTAAAGTAATAGAATTCCGAGTCAACAACGAAGGATTAGATGAATCAACGGTGATAAGACAGCTTCTTCATCTAGGAGTTAAACAATACATATCCCAACTCTACAAAGAAGGCAAACTTTCTCTACGGGAAGCCTCGGAACTTCTAGGAACTCCCATCAGAGAAACCCTCGAAATACTCTGGCAAGAAGGCGTCAAAGGCAACATACTCGTCTCAACCCAACTAAAGGCACTAGAACTCACAAGAAAAACAACCAGTTAACAGAACGAGTTCTCATGAGATTATGTCAAGGATGTTTCAAGGAAGCCTAACAAGCTAACCCTCACCACAACCAAGCTCCCACGATTTGACAAAACTAGTCTCAGATGGAACAATCTTTCTAACCATCTACTTAACAGCCCCATTGATGAGAGCAGCAAACAAAACAGACACCCAAAACCTAAAAGAAATGACTAAAACACTAGGACCTCTAACACCCATCATCAACATACCACTAAACATCATCGAAAAACTAACCACAAAAATCCAAACAAAATAAACCCCAAGCAATCAAATCTTCTTAATTCTTTCTGCCATTTTGAACAAGTCTGTTACCGTAGTTTTCTATGCAGGCTCTAATGTAACTTCGATAACGTGGTGTTCAAGCCTCTTTTCGAGTCCAAATCCTAGCAGTGCCCGTTGAATCTTCGGAATCGTAATGCGCCCATCCTTGCCCATCTGCGCATAAAAGCCCTCCCTGCCAAGATGAAAAAAATCGCTGGTAAACACGGTAACCTTCAAAACCTGCTCCGAATCCATCTTAAACTGCCACCTAACCCGCCTAGGAACCTGAACCCGATTCCCCCTCTGAAACATCGTCTTAAAAACAACCTTCTCAGTCAACGGCAACGACGAACACAACCATCCACAGACACTTAACGACACTTACAGACTCAATCTAACAACAAATAAAGCTTATTATCAAAAAAACAAACCCAAAAACAAACCGCCACAAAAACAAAAAAACATGGTCACCATCATCAACTAAAAAAAGAAATAACTAGAAGCTGCCAAACCATCAACACAAACCAAAAAATCTCTTCAACGATACTCAACTTACTTCTTGTCAACAAAATGCAAAATCCTTTATAAGCCAAAAATCATCCTTCTATTTACTATGACTACCCAAGTTCCTCTTCCTATTCTCATAACTAAAGAAAACAAATGGTTCGTTGCTTCATGCCCCATTCTGGACATTGCTACCCAAGGAAAGACAGAAAAAGAAGTTAAAGAAAACATGGCAGACCTCATAAACGACTATCTTAAAGACCCTGATACAGAAAAGCCAACTATAGAAGATTTTCTGTCTCTTTCGTTGACTAATATTCCTGTAAAAATACCAGAAGGTGTACTCAATCGTAAAGCTTCGACCACTATCGCAGCGAAAGGTAATTGAGATACTACGTTCAAACGGCTTTGAGCAGGTACGATCAAGTAAGCACATTACCTTCAAGAAGAAAGTAGGCGAGAGAGTGCTAACAACATGGGTGCCTCATCATAGAGATGTCACCGTATTCGTGATACAATACATCATTAAACAAACTGAAAAGGAACGCTCCGAATTCGAATAAATCCTAACAAATGCCAGCAAATCCTCAGGCAACTCAAAATTAGAAGAAGGACAACCTGTTTTTTGCGTGTGTCCTACTACTTCTAACTCTAACCGCTGCATCTTCGCCTTAACAGCCCCCTTTACTCTTCTTGTACTCAGCAGCTAATGGTATACCGGCTTTCGCCTGCCTCAAAAAGAATCCTTAAGACCCTAAACAACCAAAAGAAACGAGAATCAACACAACTCTTTAACTAAATCTTCAAGCTCTATTTTTGAACCTTCTGCTATCTCTTTTCGAGCTTCTTCAAGCATCTTTTTCTCTTCGTCGGGCAAAAGCAACGCCCTAAGCCTCAAAAGTTCAAGTTTGACTGTGTCCAATTTATCAAGCACTAGCTGCAACTCATCCTTGTTAACTGCCACACTCACTTATTGACACCATAATTCCTATAGAACCAGTAAATATTAAACGATTCCGCAAAAGCTCTTCAGCTACCCCCATTAGAGTCTATAACGATCGAAAAGAACAACAACATTTTTGGTCTCACATAATTCAAAATCCAAACGCTAACCCAAATCCGATAATCCCATCAAAAAACAATCTCCCCTTATAGCCTGTTCAACATTACATCTTGCAGCCAAAATAGACCTTTCTTCATCAGCAAGAATCCTATTAGCATCAACACTAGCTGCGACAATCACATACATAACCACATCACAACTCACACAATCTCCTTGGATTATACTAATCACAGGAACCCTAATTTTCCTAGCAACCTACACTGTAGCTGCACCACTGACGGGCGCCATCAACAAAACAGACACCCAAAACCTAAAAGAAACCCTAGAAGGATTTGGCCCCCTCTCCTACATACTCAAAATCCCACTAAACCTCATCGAGAGACTAATAATCATCTTCCAAAAGCCATAATCATATTTGAATCCAAATAGGCAAGGTATGTTGAAAACCTAAATGGGGGTCATTTTTTATCAAAAAGACAACTATTATTTTGGAATCAAAGCGAGATTTAACAAATGAGGCAATAAATCAAGGAGTCATCACGTATCCATTGTTGATATTAAAGACTGTTTATTTTTAACATTAGTAAAATTTAAAAGTATTTAATAATACTATTGTTAACTATGAACACTGAAATATTTCCACGTGACATACTAACCTACTTGACAAAATGGCTAAACCGAAAAGAAGCATACGCCATCAAAGGTCCACGCCAATCAGGAAAAACCACAATCCTAAAAATTCTCCAAGAAAAACTAAAAAAAGAAAATGTAACATTTCTAAACTTTGAGGATCCCGACATCCTTGAAGCCTTCGAAACCAACCCAAAAGAATACATCAAAAGCTTCATGATAAACCATGGCAAATACTATTTTCTGATGGATGAATACCACTACGTAAAAAATTCTGGAAAAACACTAAAACTGCTGTACGACACCTTCGAAAACGCAAAGTTCATAGTTACCGGCAGTTCATCTCTAGAACTCAGCGACGCCATGGCAAAATTTCTAGTTGGAAGAGTCTTCTTCTTCGAACTCTTCCAATTCAGCTTTCCCGAATTCCTAACCGCAAAAAACCCCAGACTCGCAAACGTTTACAAAGAAAAAAACAGCCAAATCAAACACTTCATCATCAACGGCACAATCCCACCCCCACAAACAGACATTTTCCAAAAAGAGTTCACCCCACTGCTTAACGATTACCTAACATTCGGAGGATACCCCGCCGTAATAACAGCCGAAGACAACGAAACCAAAAAAACAATACTGAAAAACATCTACGACACATACGTCTCCAAAGACATCATCCAATTTCTAAAAATCAGCAACCCAACCAAATACCGATGCATAACCAGAACTCTAGCTGCTCTAACAGGAAACCTAATGAACTACAACGAACTCAGCAACAAATGCCAAAGCTACTACAAAGAAACAAAACAAACAATCGCAACACTATCAGAAACCTACATAATACAACTCATTCAACCTTTCCACAGAAACCCCATCACAGAATTAAAGAAAAACCCCAAAGTGTACTTCCTTGACACTGGACTAAGAAACCACATGATCAGCAACTTTAACCCATTGACAAAAAGAGTCGACTCAGGAGCAATAATAGAAAACCACGTGCTTCTAAGCCTGAGAAACAGCTTCCCCGACAAAACAATAAACTACTGGAGAACAATAGCTAAAGCCGAAGTCGACTTCATCCTCCGACTAAACGACGAATTAATCCCAATAGAAGCCAAATACCGCACCTTCAAAAAGCCAAAAATTTCTAGAAGCCTCCGAAGCTTCATAAAAACCTACGAACCACAAAAAGCACTAATAATAACAAAAAACTTCTGGAGCCACCAAAAAATCGAAAACACAACAGTAACCTTCGCCCCAGCACATTACATATAAAAACTAACAAACCATCATTTTTGGTTGATTTCTCCCTCTCTTTCTAATAGTTTATTTTTCAGCAGCAAAGTCGCGTCTTAATCGGGGAATATGTTTCCATTTGTGTCCACGCTTCTGTATGATAGTTTCTCCAATCTCCTGCCCCATCCTCCTATTCATACTATAAATCCTACGAGAAACATCTCTATAATCAACATCTAACTGAAGAGACAATTCGCCTGATTGACGACCTGCTGCCCCAGCCTCCCGAAGAGCAAAAAGAACTGCATCATCAACCTCGTCCTGACAGGCAACCAAAGAAACATAATCTTCACCCAAAATAAAGAGCTCACGGAGCCTAAAAACAAAAACACCGAGCTGACCCTCAACACTAGAAAACTCATGAGCCAAAACAAGAGCAAACGACAACACAACATTTTTTTATTTGCCGTCGTCATCCTCAGCTTTTAGCCATATTCCTACAGTTTCGCGCAGATCGACAACTGCAACCCTAAATCAATAGAAGTAGTAGTACCCAATTTCCTGCGTTGATAATACTACTACTTCTAACCCTTAACCTCCTGCTTCAATTCTTGTTCCTGATATGTAACATTCTTGATTTTGGTTGGCGCCCCTCACTGGTGTTCATCAGCCATGGATCAGCTCATCTTTGCATAGAAGCTTTGCCAGCCCTTCCAAGCGTAATCAGATCGGTGTTAAACCCATAAACATTGGCATCCTGTTCCTTTGGCAAAAGTATCAGTTTACCTGTCTCAAAACTTTTAGCCACTAAACTTAAGTAATGCCACCCCTTACTTTATGGACACGAGGAAACATTCATGTCATCCATATACAAAGTGAAGGTTGGAAAGCAGGGAAGAATCGTATTACCTAAAAATCTACGTGAAGCCTACGGAGTAAACACAGGAAACGAAGCCATCATAATTGCAAGAGACGGCGAATTAACCATACACTTTCACAAACTTTCCGAGAACCCAATACAAGACTTAATTGAACTATCAAAAACAACAACAATAGGATTATCGGCAGAAGAACTAAAAAAGAAAGCAGACCAAGAACGAATAAAACATTTTCTCAGAACATAAGCGAGGCCACATCTTGAACCAAAAAGAACCCACCTACTTCCTAGATTCCACTACCCTCATCCACGCCATAGACAAGAACGCAGAACACCAAAAAGAATGCCTAAACATCATAAACAAAGCCGCAAAAGGAACAATAAACGCAGCCACCAGCCTAGAAACCCTAGAAGAAACCCTCTTCATTTTATCTAAACTCACTTCCACATCAACAGCCCTCCGCGTCACCCACGACTATCTGAAAATGACCAGAATCAAAAAATACGAAATGAACCTAACTATTTTTGAGCACACCCTCGAAATCATGGAGATAACCCCACTCAAACGACCAAAAGACGCAATAAACGTAGCAACAATGCTTGAACATCACATACCAAAAATAATCAGCGAAGACAAAGAATACGACAAAGTAAATCTAATCCAAAGAGTACACCCCAAAACCCTCTAACCCCCCAAAACACGGAGCTGCTCCTCGACACTCGGCAGATCCTCAGGCAACATAAGATCGGATGATAATAACCGTATGTTTTTGCTATGTTCATCATCATCCAGCTTTAGCCGCTTCACATGGCTGTCTCCTTGAAGAGCATATGAAAGATCCCGCAGAGATTTCAAGCTCAGAAGTAGTCGTCTGTTGAATTTGGCGGACAACTACTTCTAATCTCAGTCGCTTCACAATAGCGGTCTCTTCCTGAAGCACATAGGAGGTATCCTCAAGCAACTCCAAAACCGCCGACAATCGTAATTCTGCAACTTCCCGATTATCGTCGTTTTGCTGTTTCAAGTTCAGCCGCCTCATTTTCGCTGCCACAGAAGCAGCTTCAATCCCTGTTCTAATAGATTTCACCCTTTTTCTAATCGTCTATTTTTCTGCAGCAAAGTCGCGTCTTAATCGGGGAATCAGCTTCCATTTGTGTCCACGCTTCATTTCAATTTTCTTCAGGTTGTATAGACGAGATTTTCAGTCAGTTTCAGCATTTTAATTGCCAAAGAGGCTTAGAGCTCTTGTGGAAGATGGAAAATCTTTCCGTGAAAAAGCGATTAGGCTTAGAAGTTGATAAACAGCAAAGCTACGGATTATTGTTCATCAACTTCTAATGCTAGAAGTCTAGCAGCTGCAAAAAGACGTGGTCTTGTGCTTGCATCAAACGGTCAAGGAGACTCTTCGTAGATCAGAGGATTAAATGTTTTTGAGAAAAGTCTCTGTAGGACCCTCTTAGATGACTCTAACATTAGAAGTAGTAGTTCGCGAATCTACAGGTTTCTGTCCTACTACTACTTGTAACTTCGTGGGCTGATGGACCCCATGGCTGTATTTAAAGAGGCTCAGAACTGATTCCCTAAAACTTTCATGTTTTTGAGCCATAATACAAAAAAAGAGGGGAGTTGCGGGAGAATTAGAGATGTCTCCAACGTTTAGGAAACAGACACCCAAAACCTCAAAGAAATACTGAAAGCACCAGACCACTCGCAACCCTATTCACCCCATCATTATACCTCACCGAAAAACTGACACTCATCTTTCAAAAGTCTTATATTAACCCCAGAGATTCATCGTAGATGATACACGATGCACGAGTTTGATGTAGTCATCATCGAGGACGAGACCGGCGGATACGTAGCCTTTATGCCCGCATTGCCTGGATGCCACACCCAAGGAGACACTCTGGAAGAACTTATGGATAACGCAAAAGAAGCCATCAACCTCTACATAGAAACTCTGGAAAAAGAGGAGAAGAAGGACATTCTACAACAGAGGGTAGTTGGAATACAGAAAGTGAAGGCACTTGCCTAAAATCTCACCCTTAAACCCTCAAAAACTAATAAAGATTCTCCAAACAGCAGGTTTCAAAATCATTCGCCAAAAAGGCTCCCACATCATCATGATAGACAATAGAAAAACTAGAATAGTGATACCTGTTCATCCCGGAAAAGACGTCAAACCCGGATTAATCAGAGCAATAATCAAAGAAGCTGGCGTAAGCAGAGAAGATTTCTTCAAGCTTCTTAAAGAAAACTAGGAAAACACTCTCCACTTCATCTCACCAAATCCACATTTATCATTTACAAATTCACTCAAGAAAACCTGCTCCGAATCCATCTTAAACCGCCACCTCACCAACTTAGGAACCTGCACCCAATTCCCCCTCTGCAGTACAGTTTTGAAAGAAACCTTCTCTGTAAGAGGTATACTGTTACGCCAAACGCTTCCCAAGACACAAAAAGACACTACGAAACATTAAAAGACGCAACCTAACAACTCCTTAAGCTTCTCCCCAAAAAAGCAACCCAAAAACAACCCAGTTCATAACATGTTACACAACAACAAAAGAAAAACCTAAACCAGAAAACCTGAAAACAAAACATGAAAAAACCCATAATCATAGACGGAAGAAGAATAATCAACCCAGAAGAATTCAGCAACAAACTCAAATTCGCAGCCATGGAACTTGGACAATAACATGCGCACACAACTCGATTCTTAATTGGGGTGATAACGAACTTACGATTGATTTTGAAGATTGTTTATGGGATGTTTTAGTTTCGGAACAGGCTATTTTCCAAGTTTT
>Ga0315546_1002597_pt1 | contig 10310 bp, 9 predicted proteins | sample SalMarSW160170MG_FD_203833 | JGI IMG/M metagenome (GOLD analysis project Ga0315546, IMG submission 203833) | Salt marsh sediment microbial communities from the Plum Island Ecosystem LTER, Massachusetts, United States - Salt Marsh Sediment SW1601-170 ... | reverse complement strand
TCTGGCTCAGCATTTTGTTCAACCGGTAAGTAGCGGCAGCACCAGGAGGTCGCTGCTCAAGCTAGCGGCGCTACTTCACGATGTGGCCAAGCCCCAGACCAAGGCCATCGGCGAGGACGGCCGGACACACTTTCTGGGACACGCTAAGCTGGGAGCAGCCGTGGCGGCGGATATCCTGGAAAGGTTGAGATTTAGCAGCAAAGAGATAAAGCTGGTAGAGAGTATGATAAAATATCACCTCAGACCGGGACAGATGAGCCAGGGAGAACTCCCTACCCACCGGGCTATCTACCGTTACTTCCGCGATACCGATGACGGGGGCATTGATATACTCTTTTTGAGCCTAGCTGACCACCTAGCCACCAGGGGACCGCGGCTAAACCTGGCCGGGTGGCAGGAGCATGCCCACATGGTAGAATACGTATTAGCCCAGCACCTTGAGCAGCAGAGGCTGGTGGTTCCAGCCAAACTGGTTGATGGGCATGACTTAATCCATATCTTCGGCTTAAGCCCCGGACCCAAGATTGGAGAGGTCCTGGAGGCGGTGCGCGAGGCGCAAGCCTCGGGCGAGGTGACTACCAGAGAGGAGGCTATAGCCTACATCCGTGACAAACTGGTCACCAAGGCAGTGAATAGATATGGCTAGAAAAAATACCCTGCTTCTCATAATAATACTGGCCCTTTTTGCCTTTGCCGTTTGTGCCCTGATCTACCCCCTGTTTGACCGGAAGGAAATGCGGCTGGGGCTGGACCTTATCGGCGGCGTCCACTTAGTATATCAGGCTGATTTCCCCGAGGATGCCACTGGAGAAGAAAGGGCAGCGGGTATGGAACGGGCGCTGATTACCATCGAAAAGCGTATTGATAAATATGGCGTCACCGAACCGATAATCCAGCAGTTGGGAGAGGACCGCATTCTGGTGCAGCTTCCCGGATTCACCGATATTGATGCCGCCAAAAGCCTGGTAGAGCAAACTGGCTTCCTTGAGTTCAGAGAAGTCGAGCTGAATGAGGAGGAGCAACCGGTTTATCTCGGTGATTATTTTCAGCAGGATGAACTGCAGTTTATCAACGAACAGGAAACCGGCAACCGTGTGTTTGTTATAGATGTGGTGAACGCAGAAGGAGAAAGAGAGCATAAAACTGTCGCCTTTCTAGCAAAGGATAACGGCGACATCAAGTTTACCGATGCGTCCGGAAATCCGATTGACGCTACGGCATTGGAGGAATACGCCGACGCCCTTTCATGGATTATAGCCAGGGGCGACGATGGCACTCCGCTCACCGGCGACCTTCTGGCAGACGCTTACGCGTCTCTTGACCAAAGCGGAGTTGTCCCCATACCCCAAGTTAGCATCGAATGGGACAGCGAAGGGAGTGTAATATTTGACCAGATTGCCGCGCGTCTTTATCCTCGGCCGGATAACGAGAATTACTTCGACCCCGAGCGAGCGCTGGGCATTTTCCTGGACAACACTCTGCTTTCTGCCCCGGAGGTAAATGCCCAGAAATTTGAAGGTAGGGGCGTTATTACCGGCAACTTCACCAGAGAAGAAGTTTCAGAGCTGGCTAACCTGCTGAAATCGGGTGCACTGCCCATGCCGTTGAAAAAACCGCCCCTTTATGAGGAAAAAGTCTCAGCCACACTGGGGGCTGATTTCATTGATATGAGCCTTAAGGCAGGAATAATCGGCCTAATACTGGTTATGCTGTTTATGATTATCTACTACCGCCTGCCCGGAGTTCTAGCCAGCCTGGCTCTAGTTTTCTATGCAGCACTGGTACTGGCGATATTCAAGCTGATTCCGGTCACCCTTACCCTGGCCGGTATCGGCGGTTTTGTCCTATCAATCGGCATGGCGGTGGATGCCAATGTGCTCATCTTTGAGCGGATGAAAGAGGAATTTGCCACTGGGAGAACCCTGGGGGCAGCTATTGAGGCTGGCTTCAACCGTGCCTGGACAGCTATCAGGGACAGCAATGTAACCACCTTTATCGTCTGTGTTATTCTCTATTGGTTGGGCAGCAGCATTGTCGCCAGTGCCCCGGTGATGGGCTTCGCCTTAACCCTGTTTATCGGCGTGGCAGTAAGCATGTTCACCGCCATTGTGGTTACCCGCACCCTGCTGCGCCTATTCGTGGGCACGTCCTTAGCCAGCAAGACCTCACTGTTCAGTGCTCATCAGGAGAGAAAATGATGTTTGATATTACCGGTAAAAGGTCTTTGTTCTTGATTATCTCGGAAGTGGTAATCCTGATTGGCATTATCGCTCTGGTGGTCTTCGGCCTTAAACCGGGAATCGAATTTAGCAGCGGCTCCATGTTAACGGTGAGCTTTGAGCAGGAAGTAGACCATAGTGAACTAGAGCAGGAACTGGTTAATCTGGGCTATACCAATGCTATTATCCAAGGCATCGGAGAGAGCGATTTCTTAATCCGCACCCCGGAACTAAGCGGGGAAGATAAGGCAGCCCTGGAGGACGCTTTAAGCGCCAGATTTGGCTCCCTCAGCGAAAGGGAGTTCCACTCGGTATCGCCCATGGTGGCGACGGAGACCGCCCATAATGCCGCCATTGCCGTAGCTATAGCCGCCGTTGGTATATTGCTCTATATCACCTGGGCATTCCGCCGCATGCCCCGCCCCTTCCATTACGGTGTCTGCGCCGTAATCGCCCTGGTGCATGATGTGGTGGTGGTATTGGGGATATTCTCCATCCTTGGCGCCATATTGAACTGGGAGATTAACCTGATGTTTATCACCGGTGTTTTAGCCGTCATCGGTTATAGCATTAATAACACCGTGGTTGTCTTTGACCGAATACGTGAGAATTTGAAAAGAGGCATAAGCGCTGACTTTGAGGCAGTGGTCAATAACAGCCTGGTGGAGACCCTGAGCCGCTCCCTGAACACCAGCCTGACCACCCTGTTTGTGGTATTAGCCCTGCTACTATTTGTCGGGGCATCAATTCAGAACTTCGCCATAGTTCTCCTCATCGGCATTATTGCCGGCACCTATAGCTCACTGTTTATTGCCCCTACCCTGCTGTTAGTCTGGCAGAATGGGGAGTGGGGCAGACTGGTTTTCCTACCCCGAGCCAAAGAGGCATAGAGCATGCCAGCCACTAAAGAGAGCGCCGCCAAACTGTCTATCTTTGCTGTCAGCCTGCTGATAGTCATGAAAGTGGCGGCCAGCATAATTACGGGCAGTATCGCTATCAGGGCTGATGCCATCCACAGCGCTATTGACCTGTTCGGGGTAATCGTTGGTTATATTGGCATCAGGATTGCCGGTAAGCCCCCCGACGAGCGCCATCCCTTCGGTCATGGCAAGGCGGAGAATATCGCCGGCGTGGTCATCGCCGGACTGATATTTATTGCCGCCGGCACCATTGCCTATCAGGCAATACAAAGGCTAATTGTCGGCGGAGCCGTAGAGCTGGTAACCGTAGGCATCTATGTAACAGCGGCAGCAATAGCCATAAATCTAGCTGCTTCCTGGTACGCCTTGAGGGTAGCCCGCGCCACCGACTCCCTGGCTTTAGAAGCCACGGCTCGCGATATGTTCGCCGATGTGCTGAGCTCGGGGGCAGTCTTAGTGGGGCTGATTCTGGTAAGGCTAACCGGAATCACCATACTTGACCCCATAGTCGCCCTGTTGGTAGCCGTAATAATTGCCCGAACTGCTTACCTCACCATGAAGAGGTCGTTTGGCGGTCTGATGGATATAAAGTTACCCCGGGCGGAAGAGGATGCGATAATCGACTGCATCAAGGAGCACGGCGGTCAGCTAGTGGGTTTCCACAAGATACGCACCCGTAAGGCAGGAAGCCAGCGTTATATTGACTTCCACCTGGTAGTGCCTAAAGACGTTAGCGTGGAACGGGCGCATAAGCTATGCGACGACCTGGAGCGAGAAATAGAAACCAGACTGTCCTATACCAGCGTAACTATCCACGTTGAGCCCTGTGACGGCGAATGCGAGCAGTGCTCTACTTCCCCCGACCTCTGCCAGCGCACCTAGTCTAGTTTATGTATTCCCTTTATCACCCTAATCAGGCGGTCAATATCGGCGGCCCCGAAGCTGCGTGGTGACCCGCCCAGAGGGTCGTCGATGCTGGTGTTACCCAACAGGATGTCAAAGGTAGCTTTTACTGAAGCGGCTAAAGCATCGAGGTTGTAGCCCCCCTCCAGGGTGAAGACCAGACGACCGCCGCACAGCTCATCGGCTAATCCCTTGATAATCCCCGTCATCTGACCAAAGCCGGCAACACTCACCTGCATCATGGCTAAAGGGTCAGCCCAGTGATTATCAGAGCCGGCCGAGACCAGAATAAACTGGGGTTGAAACCGTTTGGCGGCAGGGACGATAATCTGCTCAAACACCTTCAGATATTCCTCGTCGCCGCAGCCAGCGGGCAAGGGTATATTAATATTGGTTCCCTCGGCGGCTCCGCTGCCGGTTTCTTCAAGGCTGCCGGTCCCCGGGTAGAAGGGATACTCATGGGCGGAGATGTACATTACCTGAGGATTATCGTAAAAGGCTTCCTGCGTTCCATTGCCGTGGTGGACATCAAAGTCAATGATGAGGATGCGTTCCAGATTATATTTGGCCAGGGCATACTGGGTGGCAATAGCTATATTATTAAACAGGCAGAAGCCCTTAGCCTGGCGGGAGGTGGCGTGGTGACCGGGGGGTCTGACCAGGGCAAAAGCGCTGGCAATCTCCCCACCCATAACCGCCTCCACTGCCCGGATAACGCCGCCGGCAGCATAGAGAGCAACCTCATAGGAGTCGGACGACATTACAGTATCGGGGTCGAGCCAGCCGCCGCCACTACGGGCTACTTCCTGAATATGCAAGATATACTGCTCCTGGTGCACCAGCGCCAGCTCTTCCACCGAGGCGGGGCGGGGTTTGACCAGGGTTAGCTGTGATTTAAGTCCGGTCTGCTCCAGATGGGAGATAATCGCTTCCAAACGCCTGGCATTTTCTACATGCTCCCCGGTGTCATGTTTGAGATAGATGGGGTCATAAACATAGCCTACTGCCATGATAGCTCCTTGAGATGCTTGTTTGATGATAGCATATACAAGCTCGGCGGGTAAAACTGACCCCATCCCCTCCCCGTTTCAAACATTTCTTTTTCTTCCCACCCACCCACCCAAAGAGGTTCCACCTCTTTACAATCTTCTCCCCCCTTTCAAGGGGTGTTAAAGAGGTCTGGCCTCTGTAGGGTGGGTTAGGGTGGGAAATAATACAACCGCTAAAAACAGGGGAGGGGCTACCGAAGGAAAGTATTAGAGGCAGAGCCTATAAGGGTGGGAGGGTGGGAAAAACGTTTGAGTTTATCACCCTGATAGATTATACTGTTATAGTCAGTGGTTGGAGGTGACGGCATGCTGGTTGTGGAAAATCTCCGCTTGGCGCTAAATGGCAAACCAATAATTAACGATTTGAGCCTCCATGTCGGTAAGGGCGAAATACACGGCATCCTGGGCGAAAACGGCACCGGTAAGACCACCATTGCTTATCTTATAATGGGGGCAAATAACTACAAGCCCACCGACGGGAGGATTCTTTTTGAGGGTCAGGATATTGCCGGCCTTTCTGTCTCTCAGCGGGCAAAGAAGGGAATAACCCTAGCCTGGCAGGAGCCGGCTAGGGTGGAAGGGCTAACGGTGAGGGACTACCTCACGCTCAGCGGCAATCATCACAAAATCAACCAGATTGAACGCTATTTATGGATGGTGGGGATGGAGCCAGGGCAATATATGGATAGAGATATTGACGCCACCCTAAGCGGTGGCGAGAGGAAAAGGATTGAGCTGGCTTCGGTGCTGGCTATGCGCCCCAAACTGGCTATACTGGACGAGCCCGACTCCGGTATAGACATTGTATCCTTACCGTTGATACTTAAGGGCATCGTGGAAATGAACCGGCAGGGCTCATCTGTCTTACTCATTACCCATAGTGAAAGGGTGTCAGAGATAGCCCACCGGGTGTCTATACTATGCGCCGGTACCATAATCAGGACCGGGACACCATCGGCAACAAGCCAGTGGTTCAAGAATAACTGCCGAACCTGCCCCCACATCAATGAACCAACAGACGAGATAAAATGATCGGCTATTCAGTAGAAAAAGAATATCAGGGGATGATTGACGCCTATGAGAAGGCTGGTGGGGATAAGAGCGCTCTGCAGAGCAGGGATGTGGCCAAACTGGTTATCCATGAGAACAGGGTGCTGAGCGCCGATAGCGTTAAGGGGTTAAAACTGGAGACCAAGGAGACCGAGACCGGGGTTAACGTCAACCTGCTGGTAGAAGAAGGCTCTAAGATACCCCACCCCGTCCACCTCTGCTTTGGCGTTCTCCCCAAGGAAGGACTGCAGGAAATCGTTTTCAAGGTGAAGGCTGGAGATAACAGCCAGGTGCATGTAATTGCCCATTGCATCTTCCCCAGCGCCGTCAAGGTGATACATAAGATGGATGCCGATATTGAGATTGGCAGTAACGCCAGGTTCGATTATAAAGAGACCCACTATCATGGAGAGTTCGGCGGCATTGAGGTAATCCCCAAGGCAAGGGTTAAAGTGGGCAAGGGCGGAGTATGGCAGAGCACCTTCAGCTTAAGCCAGGGGCTGGTGGGCAAGCTGGACTACGATTTTGAGGTGGTCTGCCAGGAAAAGGCGGTGGCGGAACTGATAGTGAAGGCGTATGGCAGGGGGTCTGACGATATAAAGATATGGGAAAAAATCTATCTCAACGGAACCGGCGCCAGAGGTATGGCCAAGAGCCGCCTGGTGCTGGGTGATAAGGCTAAGGCTGAGGTAAGGGGAGAAACCTACGGCAATGCCCCCTACGCCCGAGGACATGTTGACTGCATGGAGCTGGTCAACGGCACCGAGGCAGTAGCCAGGGCAATACCAATAGTCTCGGTAACCAATGGCAAGGCAAAGGTAACCCACGAAGCAGCTATCGGTAGTATAGATAGAAAACAGATAGAGACCTTAATGGCAAGGGGGCTGGACGAGGACGAGGCGGTAGATGTTATTGTCAGAGGCATCTTGAGATAATTGGACAAGAGATATGTCCTTGGATTTGACCAAGGTTGCAGCGCAGGTAGGGAGTATGGTCGCCAGGCTCAAAGCCGGCGGCGAGGAGAGGAAGAAGCGCCTGCAATATGCCCTCAATATCCTCCATGATAAGTCCATTGACCCTGACCAGCTGAGAAAGAAGATTGAGGCCAGCCAGACCACCTGGCTGGTGGCGGGTCTGGTTGATGGGCTTGACCAATGCTATAAACCTTCATCGCTCCCTCCAGAGTTCACCGTCATTGCCACCGATGGCTCTCATATTGATGTTGACCGGCATCGCTCCACCAGGTGCTACCTGATAAACATCGGCACCGTGGTGCTTGGCTATGGTGCCCAGCCCCAGGCTTCTCTTGACAGTTTTCCTTCGCTCTATTTTGGGGATGAAGACCTGGTTATTGCCCCCGATGGGGCTAAGGGTCGGGAGCAGCCAATAGAAGGCGTCCTTCTGGGTATCAAGCGCAGTGTTGACGAGTGCCACCGCTTGGCTGAACTGGCGGCAGAGTTGCCCCCAGGTAGCTCAAGCCTGGCGCTGCTTGACGGCTCGCTCATCCTCTGGGGTCTAGCGGGAAAAGTGTATCCCGAGTTTGTCACCGAGGCGCTGTTGAATAAAGGCTTTCTCCGCTATCTGGAGGATATGCGGAAGCTCAATGCTGATAAACGACTCGCCCTTGCCAGCTATATAAGCTTTCCCCGCAGCACTGACGTGGTCAATGCCCTGCGGGTGGCAATATGCCCCCACGAGATTATCGATACCGACCGGCTCTGCAAGGACTGCGCTTCAAGAGAATGCGATAAGGTAGCCGGCGTACAGGATAGAGAGCTATTTTCTAACACTCTGGCTCCCGGTGAGAGGTCGGCGCTGTTTACCAGCCAGTCAAAGATAGTCAGGGAGAATTATGGAGAGCATTGGGTCTACTTCTTCTACTTGAGGGTGGATGATGAGATAGCGCGGGTGGAGATTCCGCAGTGGGTGGCGAAAGACGAAAGCCTGCTCAATTTAACGCATAGTCTGGTTTTAGACCAGTGCCGGCGGGGGCAGGGCTACCCGGTGGCTTTAGCTGAAGCCCACGAGCAGGCAGTAGTAACCGGGGTTGATAGAGAGACCTTCTGGCAGCTGGTGGAGTCATCTTTAGTGGACGAGCATCTACCCACCCCCACCTCCGCCAAGAGCCAGAGCAAACGGACAAGGTGGGTTTAAGATGAGTTGTTCTACCTCACCCCCTTTATCCCCCTCTCCTTCAAAGGAGAGGGGGAGGAGTATAATATAAAGAGGGCTACCGCCCTCTTGGATTCCTGTTTTGGGGGGAAAGGTGGAGAAGATGAAACGAATATTATTGCCAATGCTGGTTATCGGGATTCTTTTGCTCAACGCTTGTGGTGTGCCATCAGAAGGCCAGTTAGTCCACTACGTAAATGAAGAGTTTGGCTTTAGCGTTGATTATCCAAAAGGCTGGCTTTTAGAGGAAATTAACCCTAACGAGATAGGAATAATGCCTAGGGATAGTGATTACAATCAGATTCAAATTGGTGCTTTTCCCGGAGAGCCTATGATTGGCTCGCTGCCGGAATCGCAAGTTGCTGCTCTTACCGAAGCCATGATTCAGCAGTTTTTTGACATGTTGGGGGGCAAAAATCTCAATGTCTTTATCAATGAACCAGCGTCAGGAAAGTGGGATTGGACAGCAAGCTTTACTGTTATTTACGAAGACACACCGTTACAAGGGGTTTTCCTTATTAAAGAAACTGGGACTATATCCTACACGCTGACGCTTATTCAATGCATGGATTGGCCTGAAGGACAGGAAATTATAAATTCGTTTAAGCTTACTGAATAGCTATGAGATGGAGGTTCAAATAATGGGAAGTAAGGGCAGAAAGAATGTAAAGAAGCCCAAGATGACCAAGGAACAAAAAGAAGCCAAGAAGAAGGGTAAGAAGTAAGCAGGCTCACCCCCTCTCAAAACAAAGAGTCAAAGAGGGATAGGGGCACCCTTAACCCTTTTATATCTTTTCCCACCCGCCACCCTTAAGAGGAAAGGGAAGTAAGAGAAGCTTCACCCGCCGCTCTTGAAGGAGGGGGGATAAAAAAGATAGTCCTAGAGGGGTGAAACCCCTGTAGGGCGGGACGGGTGGGAAGCAAGACAAAAGTTAACGGGGGGTGGGGTCACCTCAGGAGGAAAATATGCCGAATGAATATGAAATAAATGAATTAGCCAAAGAAGAGTCGTGGCGAATGTTCCGCATCATCGGGGAGCTGGTGGAGGGCTTTGATACCCTCTCGGGAATAGAGCCGGCAGTAACCATTTACGGCTCGTCCCGACTTAAAGAGGACGAAGAGCTATATGCCCAGACCGAGGAAATAGCCTATCAGCTGGGGCAACTCGGCTTCTCCATCATAACCGGCGGTGGACCGGGCGTGATGGAAGCCGCCAACAAGGGCGCACTCAGAGCCGGGGTAGCCTCGGTGGGGCTAAACATTGCCCTGCCTGAGGAACAGCTCTGCAACGCCTACACCACAAAGTCAATAACCTTCAACCACTTCTTTGTGCGCAAGGTCATGCTGGTAAAATATGCCATCGCCTTCGTCATCTTACCCGGTGGACTGGGCACGCTTGACGAGCTGACCGAGGTGCTGACCCTGATGCAGACCCTTAAAATAAGACCCTTCCCCGTGATATTATTTAACAGCCAGTACTGGAAAGGATTCCTGGACTGGCTAAAGAGCTACGCCTTAGCCAGAGGATTTATCTCTGAAGAAGACCTTAACCTGCTGAGAGTCTGCGACCGCCCTGATGAGGTAACTGAGGCTGTTCAGAGGTGGTACACCAAGCAGGAGCTGGTCGGCAGGAAGGCACTGCCCAAGTAAGATGAAGGAAAGTAAAATGGCTGAAAGTCAAAGAGTCGGCGAAGTAATTGAAGCCAGCACCACCGATTTTGTCGCCCAGTGCTATGAGCTATATCAGATGCCGCCGCTGGGCAGCCTGGTCAAGACCGGGGATTCAAACGCAGAACTATACGCCGTAGTCTGTAACGCCGCCACCACCAGCCTGGAACCGGGCCGCCGCCCCATCGCCCGCGGCAAGGACGAGACCTCAGAGGAAGAAATCTATCGCTCTTCCCCCCAACTGATGAAACTGCTCAAGAGCGAGTTCGGGGCTCTGGTGGTGGGGCATAAGCAAGATGATAAGCTTTATCATCACCTCCCACCCCAGC
>Ga0315546_1002591_pt1 | contig 10331 bp, 11 predicted proteins | sample SalMarSW160170MG_FD_203833 | JGI IMG/M metagenome (GOLD analysis project Ga0315546, IMG submission 203833) | Salt marsh sediment microbial communities from the Plum Island Ecosystem LTER, Massachusetts, United States - Salt Marsh Sediment SW1601-170 ... | reverse complement strand
AGGCGGCTCCCGGCAGCGACTTTACCGTTAATGTCAATATCGGCGAGGTGACCGATTTTGACGCCGTCAGCTATGATGTCTCCTTTGATACCATGGTGCTGCGGCTGGACGATGTAACCGCAGGGCTAATAGGAGAAACGGCGATACCGGTTGACCTCTATAACGAGATGGAGGTGGGGACATGGCGGGTAGTCCAGAATGTCCCCGGTACTGAGGGAGTGACCGGCAGCGGCTACCTGGCGGTGCTGCAATTCCATGTTATCGGTGCTGACGGCGACAGCAGCGCCATAAGCCTTTCCAACGGCGTGCTTTCCGATAATCTGGCTGAGGAGATATCAGCCACCTGGGCAGGTGATTCGGTGGCTGTTGCCGATACCACCCCGCCGTCGGTAACGCTCACGCCGCTGACCCCCGACCCGACCGATAACACCACCCCGACCTTAACCGGAACCGCTATCGACGAGTCTAATATCAGCGCGGTGGAGTACCGGGTTGACGGCGGCACCTGGACGGCGGCGACGGCCAGCGACGGCGCCTTTAACAGCCCTGCTGAGGACTACACTTTTACCACTGACAGTCTTGACGACGGGGAGCACACGGTATATGTCCGGGCTACCGATTCGGCCGGTAATACTACCGCCGAGGTCGACTACGCCAGTGACAGCTTTACCATACAGCCGACGGTGCCGGGAGACGCCAACGGTGACGGCACCGTTAATGTGCTTGATATCACCAGGGTGGAGAGGGTGATAACCGCCCTTGACCCGGAGACCCCCGGCTCTGACGCCAATGGCGACGGTGTGATTAATGTTCTGGATATAACGCGGATAGAGAGGCTTATTGCTGGCCTGGAGTGATTACGGTTGCTAGCTCCAGGTCAGCCCTCCTCCTTTTCTAGCTGGTGCAGCCGGGCATCGCTGATGCCGAAGTGGTGGGCAATTTCGTGCTTGACTACCTTCTGAACCTCGGCACTGATACTGCCCCCGTAGCGGCATCTAGCCTCGATTGGCCGCTGGAACACGGTTATCTTGTCCGGCGGCACCAGCCCATAATGACCGCCCCGCTCGGTTCGGGGTACGCCCTCGTAGAGGCCGAGCAGGGTTTCACCCCGCTCCAGCCCCAGATGGCGCATCTGAGCGGGCGCGGGCTCGTCATCCACGATAACATCGACGTTATCCAGCCTTTCCAGAAACCACTCCGGCAGGTCATCCACTGCCTGAGCCACCAGCCGTTCAAATTCCTCTCTATCCATGAGCCCAGTCCATTTCAGCTTAATTATATCATTGTGGTATAATTTTTGCGGTTCATATAGCGAGAGGCGTAAAATGGGCGTTGAATTAAATCGTCTGGTGGTTCTTATCCGTGGTGGTGGGGAGGTTGCCAGCGGGGTTGCCCATAAGCTGGCCCGCGCCCACCTCCGGGTGTGCCTGACCGAGACTGCTGAGCCCCTTGCCGTCAGCCGGGGGGTTGCCTTCTGCGAAGCCATCTATGATAAGGAAAAGGAGGTGGAGGGGATAGTCGCCCGGCGGGTTGGGTCGGCGGCTGATATTCACAAGCTGTGGCGGGAAGGCCGGATACCCATCATCGTTGACCCCGGAGCCAGGATGAAGAGTATCCTTAAACCCCAGGTGGTGGTTGATGTCATAATGGCTAAGAAAAACCTGGGTACGAAGAGTAGCGACGCCCCGCTGGTCATCGGGCTGGGGCCCGGCTTTAAGGCGGGCAGGGATGTCCATGTGGTGGTGGAGACCAACAACAGCGAGCGCTTGGGCCGGGTGATTGTAAAGGGGAGAGCCGAAAAGGACACCGGCATTCCCGTTGCCATTGGGGGGCTGACCCATGAGCGGGCGCTGCACGCCGCTGTAGCTGGTCTCTTCCAGACCGATAGGGATATAGGGGACCTGGCTGGTGCCGGCGAGGCGGTGGCTACGGTAGCCGGACAGCCGGTCAAGGCAGAGATAGACGGTATAATCCGGGCTTTGCTCAGGAGCGGGACAATGGTCGAGAAGGGGACGAAACTGGGTGAAATAGACCCTTCCGGGGATAGAGAGGACTGTTATACCATCCGCCCCCGGGTTAGGACGATTGCCGGCGGCGTTTTAGAGGCGATACTTATGCGCTATAATGTTTAGAGGTTTTATAGATGGATGATATCTACCAGGAGATAGCCGTCAGCATCCTGGCGGAGCTAATCAAGGTCAGGCGGTCGTCTTAAGACATTAGAACAGGGGTTTGCAGAGAATTCCCCTGATTTTAAGGTCGAAAAAGTCCCCGGAGTTGACCGGCCGCAGCTCTTTTGCCCGGCGCTTAGCCAGGCTCAGTACTTCATCGGTGTTCTCCTTACCGGGCTTGGCGAAATAGACTAGCTTGGCTTCCATGTTTCTTCTATCCTCCGGCAATACGGTTACGCTCATTTCTTGCCTTTTGCCGGCTTTCCACAGTGCGGGCAGTTGGGGTCTTTCTTGACCTTGAACTCGGTAAATTTCATGTTGAGCCCGTCGTAGACCAGAAGTCTGTCAGCCAAAAGCTGCCCCATGCCCGCCAGGTACTTTATCACCTCGGTTGCCTGGATACAGCCGATAACCGCCGGGGTCACCCCGATGACAGGGAAAGTCTCTTCGGGGATAGCCCCCCGGTAGACGCACCTGAGGCAGGCGGTCTTGCCCGGTATGACCGTCATCGCCCTGCCCTCGAAGCCGTAGACCGCCCCGTGGAAGAAGGGGATATTCTTTTCTACGGCTGTTTTATTGAGCAGGTAACGGGCGGGCAGGTTGTCCATGGCATCGACGATTAAATCACAGCCCGCCACCAGCTGAGAGATATTGGCCTGGGTTATCTTCTCCTCGATGGCTTCTACGGTTACCTGGGGGTTGAGCTGTTTTAGCTTGTCTCTGGCTGAAAAAACCTTTCTTTTGCCGATGTCCTCGTGCCAGTGCAGCACCTGGCGGTTGAGGTTGCTCAGCTCTACTTTGTCATAGTCAACGATGCGCAGCGTGCCCACACCGGCGGCTGCCAGATAGGTTGCCGACGAAGAGCCCAGCCCGCCGGCGCCGGCAATAAAGACCCTGGCTTTTTTGAGCTTTTCCTGCCCTGTAAGCCCGAAGCCTTTTAGCATTATCTGCCGGGCGTATTTTTCCTGTTCATCTTTGGTAAGCATTTTGCCAGTCACCCCTTCATATATATTATATACATTTTTACCTTTTGCGCCTATACCGGCATATTTTGCCTTGGCGTGCCGCCTGATTTAATGTTACAATAGGGGCTGGTGTAAAGCCTCTTCTTTTGCCGGTGAAATCGGGTACTAAAAGGGCATTGACAGGCAATATTGTATTTGATATAATATGGTATGCGGCAACCGTTTACCGCATACCAGGAAACTAAATGAAGAAGGTATACGTTAAGGAAGAGGTCTGCATCGGCTGCCACCTCTGCGAGGTGTACTGCCAGCTGCAACACGCCCGGTCAAAAGACCTGGTCAAGGCGTTCAACCGGGAGTACCCGCCGCCTCTGCCCCGGCTCCGGGTGGATGAGGGGGGGGTGGTATCGCTGTCGGTGCGTTGCCAGCAGTGTGAGGATGCCCCCTGTGTTAATGCCTGCCTTACCGGCGCCCTTAGCCGTGACCCGGAGAGCAAGCTGGTCAAGGTGGACGAGGATAAGTGCATCGGCTGCTGGACCTGTGTGCTGGTCTGCCCGCTGGCGGCGATAAAGCCGGATACCGAACGGAAACTGGCGCTGAAGTGCGACCTCTGCCAGGGGGAGGAAATTCCGGTCTGCGTGGCTAACTGCCCCAATGAGGCGCTGGTATATGTTGAGGTATAGAAGGTGATTGCCATAATCGATTATGGCGCTGGCAATCTGCGCAGCGTGGTTAATGCCGTCAGCCGCCTGGGCTATGAGGCTAAAGTGGTCAACAAGCCTGACGAGGTGCTCAGCGCCCGGGTGGTTATCCTGCCCGGGGTGGGAGCGGCGGCCGATACCATGGCCAGTTTGCAGAAAACAGGGCTGGACGGGGCGATTAAGCGCTATATTGGCGAGGGGAAGCCCTTTCTGGGGGTATGCATCGGGATGCAGGTCCTGTTCGGCGGCACCGAAGAGGGCGGCTGGCATGAGTGCCTGGGCGTTATTCCCGGCGCGGTGCGTAAATTCGCCCCGGGCTTGAAAGTCCCCCACATGGGCTGGAACCAGGTAAAGCAGAAGATTGCCCACCCCGTGTTCGAGGGGATACCCGATGAGGCTGATTTTTACTTTGTCCACAGCTACTATGTTAAGCCGGAGGACGGGTCGCTGGTAGCCGGCGAGACCGAGTACGGCATCCCGTTCTGCAGCGTGGTGGCTAAAGATAACCTGGTTGCCACCCAGTTTCACCCGGAAAAGAGCGGGGAGGTGGGGCTTAAAATTTACGATAATTTCATCAGGGTTGCCCTGGGAGCCAAAGCAGGCAGGCGGTAAGAAATGGCCGGAGTGGAGAAAATAAAATATTTGATTATCGGCAACTCGGCGGGTGGCATCGGGGCTGCCGAAGCCATCCGGGAGGTGGATAGGGTGGGGACAATGGCTATCGTCTCTGACGAGCCTTACCCGACCTACTCGCGGCCGCTTATCTCCGAGCACCTTGCCGAGGGGCGTCCTCTGGAGAGGATGCTCTACCGCCCGGACGATTTCTACGAGAAGCATAAAATCAAGACTGTATTTGGTGATAAGGTTAAGCGGATTGATTTCAGCGGGCGCACTGTTGAGCTTGCCGGCGGGCGGAATATAAGCTGGCAGAAGCTGCTGCTGGCTACTGGCGGCTCGCCCATCGTGCCCGACATGAAGGGCAAAGAGCTAAAGGGGGTTTTCACCTTTACCACCCTCGATGACGCCAAGGATATCGACAGTTTCCTGAAGCAGCGCCAGGGGAAGATGAGGGCGGTGGTCATCGGTGGGGGGCTAATCGGGGTGAGCGCCACCGAAGCCCTCTTAAAGCGGGGGGTGGAGGTGAGCATCGTTGAGATGAAGGACTGGGTTTTGAATACCATCCTCGATGAGGAGGCGGCGGCGCTGGAAGCCAGAGCTCTGGTTAAAGCCGGTGTTGACATAATAACCGGGCATACCGTTGCCGGAATAAACAGCAGCCTGCTGGGCGAGGTCAACGGCGTCAGCCTGGATGATGGGCGTAAGCTTGCCTGCGATATGGTTGTCATCGCCATCGGCGTTACGCCGCGCCTTGATTTAGTGGCTGATAACGGGGTTAGGACCAACCGGGGTATTATCGTTGACCGCCGCATGGCTACCTCTATAGCTGATGTCTACGCCTGCGGGGATGTTGCCGAGGCTTATGATTTCGTCTACGGGGAGAACCGGGTAACGCCGGTCTGGCCCAACGCCTACGTTGGGGGCAGGACTGCCGGCCTGAATATGGCTGGTAAGAAGGCTGAATATGAGGGCGGCACCGCCATGAACGCCCTTAAGTACTTCGGGGTGAATATCGTTTCGGCGGGGATGGTCAACGTGCCCGATGACAGCTATGAGGTTATCAACCGGAGGGACGACGGCATATATAAAAAGGTGATAATAAAAGGCGGGAAGATACTGGGCATGGTCTTTGCCGGCGATATCGAGAAGGCGGGCATTATCTATAATTTAATGAAGGATGGGGTAAAGGTGGGGGCTTTCAAGGAAACGCTGGTTAGCGACGACTTCGGGCTGGCTTCTCTGCCGGAGAAAATCTGGCGCGCCCGGCTGGAGATACCGGCTTCCGAGGAGGCTTCTGTAGTGCCCCCGGTTGAACCAATCGAAGAAGAGGTCGTTGATGAATAGCCTTGCCATGGGGAGAGACTGACGTGAGAGATATCGGGCGGATAAATAACCCCAACCGGGACACCAAGATAATCGATGCCTGCTCCATATTCGGGGCGATGGATACCACCGGCAAACGCTTTTCCGGCGAGGGGGTGATTAAGGCTATCGCCAACATGCACGACCGCGGCAACGGGCTGGGGGGCGGCTTTGCCGTCTATGGCCTATACCCGGAATACGCCGAGCAGTACGCCTTTCATATCATGTTTTTGAGCCAGCAGGGCAAGCAGGAGACGGAGGCGTTTCTAAAGGATAATTTTAATATCGTCGAGCAGCAGGAGGTGCCGACACGGCCGTCACCGCCGATTAAGGACCCGCCGCTGGTCCGGCGCTACTTCCTTGACATAAATAAAAGCAAGTCCCAAAAGCAGTCCGGGGATGACTATGTCATGGCGCGGGTTATGGATATAAATACTAAGCTATCTGACAGCTTTGTCTTTTCCAGCGGCAAGAACATGGGGGTCTTTAAGGGGGTGGGCTACCCAGAGGAGATAGCCGATTTCTTCTGCCTGGAGCGGTATAAAGGCTACCTGTGGACGGCTCACGGGCGGTTTCCCACCAATTCCCCCGGCTGGTGGGGCGGTGCCCACCCGTTCTGCATACTGGACTGGACGGTCATCCACAACGGCGAGATTTCGTCCTACGGTATTAACCGCCGATATTTAGAGCAGTTCGGCTACCAGTGCACCATGCAGACCGATACCGAGGTGGTTGCCTACGCCGTCGATTTGCTCATGCGCCAGCACCACCTGCCGCTGGAAATAGTGGCTAAAATACTGGCGCCGCCTTTCTGGGACGCCATCGAGCGGTTGCCCAAAGAGGAGCAGAGGCTGATGCTGGCGCTGCGCCAGGTATACGGCAGCCTGCTCTTGAACGGGCCCTTTGCCGTAATTATCGCCCACCACGGCGAGATGATTGGGCTGACCGACCGCATCCGCCTGAGGCCGCTGACCGTCGGTGAGAAGGGGGATATGCTCTATCTTTCCTCCGAGGAATCGGCAATCCGGCTGATAGTTCCCGACCTGGATAAAGCCTGGATACCGATGGGAGGCCAGGCTGTAGTCGGCAGGCTGAAGGCGGGGACAAAAAAGAAAGTAACCGCCGGGGGGGCTAAATAAAGTGCTGACCAAGCGCATCATACCCTGCCTGGATGTCAAAGGCGGGCGGGTGGTCAAGGGGAAGAGCTTTGTCCAGCTGCGCGACGCCGGCGACCCGGTGGAGCGTGCCGATTTTTACTATAAGGAGGGCGCCGACGAGCTGGTCTTTCTGGATATTACGGCGACGCCGGAGGAGCGCGACACCATGGTTGACGTGGTCGAGCGTATTTCTGAAAAAGTATTTATGCCGCTTACAGTTGGCGGGGGGTTGCGTACTATAGCCAATATGCGGCGCATGTTATTAGCCGGCGCCGACAAGGTATCTATAAATACGGAGGCGGTGCTCAAACCTGATTTGATTAAAGAGGGCGCCGAAAAGTTCGGCAGCCAGTGCATCGTGGTGGCTATCGACGCCAAGAGAGTGAACGGGGGAGAACAGCCGAAGTGGGAGGTATATATCCAGAGCGGGCAGAAGCCAGCCGGGCTCGACGCTATAGAGTGGGCTAAAAAGGCGGTGGGGCTCGGCGCCGGCGAGATACTGCTGACCAGCATGGACGCCGACGGGCACCAGACGGGCTATGATAACGAGCTTACCCGCGCCATCTCCGGGGCGGTCAGCGTGCCGGTGATTGCCAGCGGCGGCGGCGGTAGCCCGGAAGACCTGTATCAGGCATTGATTGATGGCAAAGCCGATGCGGTGCTGGCTGCCAGCATATTTCACTACGGGACCTACTCCATCAATGATATAAAGCAATACCTGGCAGAGCGGGGGATACCGGTGCGGATGCAGGGAGGATGATAAGATGAAAACCTATATAGCACCTAAATTTATCATAAAGCGGGACGCGGAGCGCTGTATCCGGTGCAAGGTCTGCGTAAACCAGTGCTCTTTTGACGCTAATTACTACGATGCCGAGGACGATGAGGTGAGGAGTCGGGAGGAGAACTGCGTGGGCTGCCACCGCTGTGAGGTGTTTTGCCCGACGCAGGCGCTGACCATCAGCCGCAACCCGCAGGAGTACCGCGAGAACTATAACTGGCGCCCCGAGGTTATTGAGGACATAAACAAGCAGGCGGAGACGGGTGGGGTGCTGCTCACCGGCATGGGCGACGACAAGGAGCAGAGAATCTACTGGGACCACCTGGTGCTCAACGCCAGCCAGGTGACCAATCCTTCCATAGACCCGCTGCGTGAGCCGATGGAGCTGACTACCTGGCTGGGTAGAAAACCCGACCGGCTGGAGCTTGACGCTAAGTCTCATAAGCTGGAAACGAAGCTGGCGCCCCAGGTGAGGCTGGAGGTGCCGGTCATGTTTGCCGCCATGTCCTACGGGGCGGTGAGCCTTAATGTGCACCATTCCTTAGCCAGAGCAGCCACTGAAATGGGCACTCTCTGGAACACCGGTGAGGGCGGGCTGCACCCCAGCCTGTATAAATACGGCGATAACACCATCGTGCAGGTAGCTTCGGGACGCTTCGGCGTGCAGGCCGACTATCTAAACGCGGGAAGGGTGGTCGAGATTAAAATCGGGCAGGGAGCCAAGCCGGGAATCGGCGGGCATTTGCCCGGGGAGAAGGTAAGTGCCGAGGTATCGCTGACCAGGATGATTCCCCAGGGGACGGATGCTTTATCGCCGGCGCCGCAGCATGATATTTACTCTATCGAGGACCTGGCGCAGCTTATCTACGCTTTGAAAGAGGCGACCAACTACACTAAGCCGATATCGGTCAAGATTGCCGCCGTGCATAATTCGGCGGCTATTGCCAGCGGTATGGTGCGGGGTGGTGCTGATATTATCGTCCTTGACGGGCTTAGAGGCTCCACCGGGGCGGCGCCTAAAGTTATACGTGATAACGTGGGTATTCCCATCGAGCTGGCGCTGGCGGCGGTGGACAGCCGTCTGCGCCAGGAGGGTATCCGCAACCAGGCTTCCATCGTGGTTTCCGGCGGCATCAGAAACAGCGGCGACGTGGCTAAAGCCATCGCCCTGGGGGCTGACGCCGTCTATATCGGCACGGCGGCGCTGGTCGCCCTGGGCTGCCATCTCTGCCAGCAGTGCCACACCGGTAAGTGCGCCTGGGGCTTATGCACCACCGACCTCCGCCTGACCAAGCGGGTCAACCCCGATATTGGCGCCCGTAGATTAGCTAATTTGCTGCGGGGCTGGAGCATTGAGCTAAAAGATATACTGGGTGGGTTGGGAGTCAACGCCATTGAGAGCCTGCGGGGTAACCGCCTGCACCTGAGGGGGGTGGGGCTGACCGATACCGAGTTGGAAATTCTGGGCGTAGGAATGGCCGGGAGCTAATTATGGTAAGCCGAAAGAACTCGGTGGTTAAGATAGACGCCGGCGGTGTTTACTACCGGGAGCTTAACGCTAATTTGAGAAAGGTTATCACCGACAACGTGCGCCGCATCGAGCTGCGCAACGTTCACGGGCAGAGGTATATCGGCACCGACCTGAATAAACCGGTGGAGATTGAGATATTCGGCACCCCTGGTAACGATTTGGGGGCCTTTATGAACGGGCCCAGGATTATCGTGCGGGGTAATGCCCAGGACGGCTGCGGCAATACCATGAACGAGGGCGAGATAATAATCCACGGCCACGCCGGCGATATTATCGGGCTTTCCGCCCGGGGCGGTAAAATCTTTGTCCGTGAGGACGTGGGCTACCGGGCGGGCATCCATATGAAGGAGTACCGGGAACGGAAGCCGGCGCTGGTTATCGGGGGTACCGCCCAGGACTTTGCCGGTGAGTATATGGCCGGCGGTGTGCTGATTCTGCTGGGATTGAATCTAAAAGAGGGCGAGAATCATAAAGCCAATTTCATCGGCACCGGCATGCACGGCGGCGTTATCTACCTGAGGGGGAGCGTTGAGGAGTACCAACTGGGTAAAGAAGTGGGCGTTGCCCAGCTTGAGGACACCGACCGTAAGGTGCTTAAGCAGCTGGTCGGTGAGTTCGCCGCCCACTTTGGCTATGATGCCGGCGAGATACTGAAGCATAAGTTTATAAAGCTGTTTCCCCGCTGGCTGCGGCCCTACGGCCGGCTCTACGCTTATTGATGGGGGTGGACAATGTTGCGGCTGCTGATGGTAGCTCAAGAGACCAAGGCACTTGCCGAGCTGTGTTCCCAAATCAACGAAAGCGGCTTTACCTGTACTATTGTGCCTCATGGCGAAGAGCTTGCCGGGGAGATAGCCGCTAACCGCCCCGATTTAGTGCTGGTTGAGATGGGCGGTGAGCTGCCCGCTGGCGAGGCGAGGGAGCTTATAGAGGGGCTTAAGGCAGGAATGCGCCTGCCGGTTATAGCCCTGCTCCCCCAAGATAGGCTGGGCAGCCTTAACGGGAATATCGATATCGATGATTTTATAACCAGCCCCTACGACGC
>Ga0315546_1002585_pt1 | contig 10346 bp, 4 predicted proteins | sample SalMarSW160170MG_FD_203833 | JGI IMG/M metagenome (GOLD analysis project Ga0315546, IMG submission 203833) | Salt marsh sediment microbial communities from the Plum Island Ecosystem LTER, Massachusetts, United States - Salt Marsh Sediment SW1601-170 ... | reverse complement strand
CAAATCCACCGCCACACGGCCAGTCACCGCCTCAATGCGGCGCAGCCCCGCTCCTACCCCCTCCTCGGAGACGATGTGAAACAGACCTATTTCGCCCGTCTCGTTCACGTGAGTACCGCCGCACAGTTCCTGGCTGAAAGGCTCGCCCGGCCATCCAATACGCACGACCCGCACGATGTCGCCATACTTCTCACCAAAGAGCGCGATGACCCCTTCCTCCACAGCCTGGCGATACCTCTCCTCGACAATCTCCACCGGGTAGTTGATCAGGATGGCATCGTTGACAGAACGGGTCACCAGGTCTAACTCATCCTCGGTCAACATAGCCGGATGTGTAAAATCGAAACGCAGCCGATCAGGCGCGACTAGCGACCCAGCCTGCTGCACGTGCTCGCCCAGGACGTAGCGCAATTCGCTGTGTAAAATATGGGTAACAGTATGATTACGGGCGATGTCCATCCGCCGTCCGTAGTTCACAATAGCCCAAACAGCATCGCCGACCCGTGGCCGGCCCTGCTTGACCACGCCGACGTGGACAATCAGACCAGGGACCGGGCGGCACGCTTCTTGCACCTCGATCTCCCAGGTTGGCTCATCTTCCCCCGGCGGATAGGCCGCAATGTAGCCAGTGTCGGAGACCTGGCCGCCAGATTCGACGTAGAAGCAGGTCGCTGGCAGGACCATCTCAACCTGATCTCCTTCCTTGACCGACTTGACCGATTCTCCATCGCGCAGGATCGCTGCGGCTGTGGTCTCCAATTCAGTGGTTGAATAGGGATCGTGTTCAACACCCCCTTCGCCCAGGAGACCCTGCTCTTGCAGGTCTGTCAGAACTCTCCGGTAGCGCTTCAACGCCTCTTCGTCATAGGCCCCGAATGTGTCCACTTGCCAGGCACGCTGACGCTGCTCCCCGAGCGCCACTTGATAGCCAGCTTCATCCACGCTCAAGCCCCGTTCTCTGGCCACATCGCGCGTGATCTCTAGCGGCAAACCAAAGGTATCGTAGAGCCGGAAGGCCGCGTCGCCGGGCACAACTTCCTTGCCCTTCACATCCAGCTCAGCCAGCACCTCATCCAGCCGCGCCAGGCCCAGGTCGAGCGTGCGCAGGAAGCGTTCCTCCTCCTGGGTGATTGTGGTGAGGATAAACTGGCGTCGGCTTGTGAGTTCGGGGAAATGAGGCCCCATAATCTCAATCACGACTTTGGCGACCTCGGCCAGGAAGGGCTGAGTGAAGCCAAGTTCGCGCCCAAAGCGAGCCGCACGGCGCAGGACCATACGCAGCACGTAGTTACGCCCCTCGTTACCTGGAATGACACCATCGCCGATGAGGAAGGTGATCGCACGTCCGTGGTCGGCGATGACACGGTAGGCGATGATGTTCTCTTCCACTTCAGCGTCAGTGTGCCCCATCATCTCTTGCACGCGCTGGATGATAGGCGTAAACAGGTCAGTCTTGTAATCGGAGTCCATGTCCTGGAGGACGGCGACCAGCCGCTCAAATCCAGCGCCAGTGTCCACGTGCCTGGCTGGCAGTGGATGCAAGTTCGCATCGGCATCCTTGTTGTACTGGATGAAGACCAGGTTCCACAATTCAATGAAGCGGCCACAGTCGCCATTGACCTGGCAGACGTGACCAGGCACCTCCTGTTTGTCGCAGAACTCTGGCCCACGATCAAGATGAATTTCGCTGCACGGCCCGCAGGGACCGGTGTCGGCCATCTCCCAGAAATTGTCCTTGCGCCCGAAATACAGGATGTGATCGGGCGGGATGTCCGTCTCCGACCGCCAGTAGCCGGCTGCATCCTCATCGGCCTCCAGTTCCCCGTACTCGTCTTTGAAGACCGTGGCCCACAGCCGATCTCCGGGCAATCCCCAGACCTCGGTCAGAAGTTCCCAGGCCCAGGCGATAGCCTCTTTCTTGTAGTAGTCGCCAAAGGACCAGTTGCCCAACATCTCGAAGAAAGTGTGGTGGTAGCCGTCGCGCCCCACGTCCTCCAGGTCGTTGTGCTTGCCAGAGACACGCATACATTTCTGCGTGTCGGTAGCACGGTTATAGGGCCGGACGCCCACTCCCAGAAAGACGTCCTTAAACTGGTTCATCCCGGCGTTGGTGAACAGCAGCGTGGGATCGTCCACCGGTACCAGGCTGGCGCTGGGGACGACAGTATGGGCCCGGGCGGTAAAGAAGTCGAGAAAACTTTGGCGCACTTCGGCGCTGGTCATTTTTTCCATTACATCTCTCTCTCTTCCAGGTTGGGCGGTATTGTAGCCGGAAGGAGGGAAACTGTCAACTGGAGCGTGCACGCCGACTTGCCCCCTTTCCCCGGCTGGTGTATACTCAGTTATGCCTATGCACCACTGACAAGTCAAGGCCTTCCACGCGATGTCCTGGCCGGAGTACTGATTCTTTCGAACTGGTTCGGGAAGCACAGGATATGTCCAAGAAGATTCTCATTGTAGACGATGAGGTTCACATCCGGTTGCTGCTGAAGTATGCATTGGAAGACTTCGAGGATGCCGGTGTTGAGTTGCTGTCGGCGAGTGATGGCCTGGAAGCCTGGGACGTCGTCCAGGCTGAACGGCCCGACCTGATCATCCTGGACGTGATGATGCCTGGTCTCTCAGGCTACGAGGTATGCCAACGCATCAAGAGCGACCCTGACCTCTCCAACACCCACGTCATGCTCACCGCCAAGGGCCAGGCAGTGGATCGGCAACGCGGCACCGAGGTAGGAGCCAATGAATACATCACCAAGCCTTTTGATCCTCACTATCTCGTTGAGCGTACAGCCGATGTTTTAAGCATCAGGGTATGATAGCGCATGGCAATGGAACAGTCCTTTCCCCCGGTTCGCCGTCACATCCTGTGGACCTTGTTGGCAGCCATCCTCGTCCTTCTGCTGATCTTCATTCTGATCTCTCCACTCATCGTCAGTTTCGCCCCTCAGGCAGCACGCCAGTCCCGTCCGAATTACCTCCTATTCACCCCCCTGTTGACAGCAGTGCTCCTGGGGCTGACCTACCGACACCTGGCCCCTGTCGCCCGATTGGGCTGTCTCCTGCGCCAGGAGGAGGAACCGCCGCCGGAGGTGGTTCGCCAGGCCCGCCAGGTCGCCTTCAACACGCCAGTCTACCTCTTCGTCACCTTGTTGGGATCAACCGTCCTGATGACCTTCCTCAGCCATCTGATCGGCTTGATTTGCCCCCCCGACTACGAGTTCGTGCCTCACTTCTCCGAATCACTTCTCATCATCGCCACCGCCACCAGCGTGGCGCTCGTGCTGGCCCTTATCGCCCGCCGGCAGTTGCAACCGGCCCTCGTGGCCACCGCTCACTTGCTTCCCTCCCTCGACACTTCCCCTCCGCCAACCTATGAAGGGCACCGCTTCGACATTCGCATCCGCCTGCTTATCGTCATCCTGGCTCTGAACTTCGTCGCCTACTACTTCCCCAGTATCCTGGCCTTCAACCTGGTCTACCAGGCTGCCCAGGAGTCGGCGCTCCATCGTCATCGACGGTGGGCCGAGAGCGTGATCCAAGAAATTGCCCCCATCCTGGATGACGCAGCATTGATCAATCACGTGGAAGAGGCCACGCTGACTGATGACGGTCAGGCCTTCATTGTGGATGGCCAGGGGCGCTACATCACCCACCCGCCCGCTCTCCCGCCACCTCTGCCGGATCCGGGGGAGCAAGTCGTGGAGGGACGGGAGACGACGCTGCTCCTGCCCCTGGATCGTCCGGGACGCGACTGGTGTTTAGGGGTGGTCTACCGCTTTCGCGCCGAATCCGAGCCCCTGGTCCGCCACACCGTCTTCCTTCTACTGGGGTTTGGCCTGATGGCCCTGGCCCTCACCCTCCTCTCCGCCCTCGCCGTGACTGGCGACGTCTCCGGCGAACTGCGCCAGATCACCCGTCGCCTGTTGGAAATCGCCCGGCGGGAGGAGGTAGGGGAACAACTCCACGTCCTCTCAATGGACGAGATAGGAGACCTGGTGCGGGCCTTCAACGAGGTTCAGGCACAGACACAAACTCAGCAGGAGAAACTGCAGCAAGAGCATCAGCGTCTCCTGGCCCTTCAAGCGATCTCTTCCCGCATCAGTGCCATCTTCGATCTGGACCGATTGCTGAATGAGCTGGTGCAGAGCGTGAGTACCACCTTCAATTACTACAATGTCCTCATTTTTCTGGCAGACGAAGGAGAGGAGGAACTCTACCTGGCTGCTTCTACCTGTCCTCTCGCTCCAGAGGCGAGGGAGCACCGTTTCAGGATCGGGGCCGAGAACCTCGTGGGCCGCGTAGCCAGCACTGGGACTCCTCTCCTGATCCCCGACACGAGCCAGCGTGACTTCTGCACTAGCAGCAGCGAAGTCCGCTCCGAGATGTTCATCCCGATGTTCGCTGGGGGGCGGCTGGTGGGCATCTTCGACGTGGCAAGCGATCAAACCGGCGCCTTCGAGGAGCGAGACTTGCAGTTGATGACCGCCCTGGCCAACCAGGCAGCAGCAGCCATCGAAGCAGTCCGCCTGCTGCAAGAAAGCCAGGCCAACACCATAGCGTTGGAGCAACGGGCCCGCAACCTGATGCTGATCAACCGTATCTCTACTACCCTGACCTCATCACTGGACGCCTATGAGATTCTGAACATAACCGTCCAGCACCTGATGGAGCTAAGCGGTGTGGGCTACGGCGGTGTGCTCATCCTGGAGCGGGATGGACAGCACGGCCTGATCATCACCGAGTATCCCACCTGTCAATTTGCCGACCTCCGTTTGTCGCTCCCGCGCTCGCCCTCGGTCCAACGAGTGCTGGAGTTGGGTATCCCCTACGCAGTCGAAGATGCCACTAGCCACCCGCTCCTGGAGTCTTTTCAGGAGCAAATCGCCTCACTGAAGGTCCGCTCATTGCTCCTGGTGCCCCTGGTGGCCCGACGTGAAATGATCGGTATCCTGCTCCTGGCCTCTCTGGGCCAGCGGCGGACCTTCTCGGATGAGGAAAAGGAGATCTGCCAGACGGTAGCCAGCCAGGCGGCAGTGGCCGTGGCCAATGCCCGGCTCCTGCAAGACATCCAGCAGCAGAGGCGCGCCCTGACGCGCAAGAGCCAGGAACTGACCGAGGAATCGAGCAAGCTGGATGCCATCCTCAACAACATCGCTGACGGATTGGTGGTGACTGATCCTACCGGACGCATCATCCTGAGCAACCCAGCCTTCCGGGAAACCGCTGACCTGCCGTCGGCTCGCTCGCTGCACGGTCGCCTGCTGGCAGAGTCCTTCCCTATGCCCGGCCTGCAGCCCCTCGTTGCCCAGGCCCTGGAGGTACCAGGCCAGGTTCTCACCGAGAACCTGGAACCGCCCGACGGTCGGGTACTGAAGACCTCGGCCACTGCCCTGCGCATCCCACCACCGATCCTGGAGCCAGAGAAGGGAGAGCAAATCGCTGGCGTCGTCACCATCCTGCGGGATATCACCCACGAGGTCGAGGTAGACCGCATGAAGACCGACTTCATCTCCACCGTTTCTCACGAACTGCGCACCCCCCTTACATCCATCCTGGGTTTTGCCAGCCTGATCCAGCGGGATTTCCGCCGCTGGATCGTCCCCCACGTAGCCACTGACAGGAAAGCCCACCGGGTCGCCGAAGACATCCTGGACAATCTGGCCATCGTCGAAAATGAGAGTCAGCGCCTCGCTCGGCTTATCAACGACGTACTGGACATCGCCAAGATAGAAGCAGGCCGAATGAAGTGGCATATGGACAGTACCGATCTAACGGAGGTAGTTCAGGGCGCTGTCGTCGCCACCGCCGCCCTGGCCGAGGAGAAGAACCTGCCCATCCGGGTCTATTTGCCCCCCGACGGCCTACCTCCGGTCTGGGGCCACCGGGACCGGCTCATACAGGTGGTGACCAACTTGCTCTCTAACGCCATCAAGTTCACCGAACCAGGCTGGATCGAGGTGCGAGGCTGGAAGACATATGTTGGGAGTGAAACAGTGCACAGCAGTGGGACCTCCCCGCCCCCCCATGGCCCAGCCTGGACAATCGAGGGTGCGCCTGCCAGCCTCCAGCTCTCAGAGGGAGAATGGGTGGTGGTGAGCATCACCGACAGTGGCATTGGCATCCCAACCGGGGAGATTCCTCGCATCTTCGACAAGTTCACCCAGGTGGGGGACACACTGACGGGGAAGCCGCAAGGGACGGGGCTAGGGCTCTCCATCTGTAAAGGAATCATCGAGTACCACGGAGGGCACATCTGGGTGGAGAGCAAGCCGGGCAAAGGCAGTACCTTCTCTTTCGCCCTGCCCGCGGAGCCTTTCTGGGCAGAAGCTTCGGAGGAAGTCGGAGATCCTATCGCAAAGTAGGCCACCGCATCGGTACCCCACAAGAACACGGGTGCGAGGGAGACAAGTCCCACAGTGCGCGATGGGCAATCCCGAAGCCCCAGGCAGAGAAGCCAGTTTGCCGAACCAAGAAGGTTGAGCCAAAGGTGCTATGGACATGGAAAGAAAGCTTCGTCTGAAGAAACTCCTCCAGCCTGAACAGATCGCGACGCTCCTGCGAGACTTCACGCTGCTGCTGGGGCCAGAGGTTGCCCTGGCCGTGAGCGATGGGCCTGGTCGTCTCCTAGGAGACCACCGATCCTTCCCACCGGGGGCCGCCCACGCCCTCTGGGAGGCCGCGCCAGAAGCGGCAGAGGTCGTGATTACCTCGCAAGGAGCAGCAACCCCCATCTGCGTGGAGGCGCAGCAAGTGGGGCTGATCCTGGCAGCGGGCTCGCTGCTCCCGCCAGCTCAGACGCGCGTCGCTCTGACCGCATTGAAACACACCCTGGAGTCCCTGGCCGTAGTCGCTCTGGAGAGGCGTGCCATCGCCCGCGAGGCGCTGGATCGCTATCGGGAGATCAACGAGCTCTACAACATGGGAGAGATACTGGCTACCTGTCTGGATGTGGACGAGCTCCTCCAACGGATACTGACCGAGGCAAGCCAGATCATCCAGGCCCGCCAGGGTGCGATCCTGCTCTATGACGAGACAGGGGAGATGGTCAGCGCTGCCAGCACCGGGCCGACGGAGGAACTGGAGATGGCCATCGTGGAGGGACACACGCTGGCAGATGAGGTAGCCCGCACAGGGAAGCCTCAGATCGTCAATGACTTCACCAATGGAGAGCAGCAGATACCACTCCTGGCTGTCCCACTGTTCACCTCTGAGCGACGGCTGGGGGCCATCCTCCTGGCCGGTAAAGCAAAAGGAACGATCTTCACGGCAAGTGATGAGAAGCTGCTATCTGCTCTGGCCTGGCAGGCGGCCATCGCCCTGGAGAATGCCCTCCTGTTCGAAAACGTGCGGCGGCAGCGGGACGAGATTGCCACGATGAAGTACTACATGGACAACATCTTCGCCAGCATCGCCAGCGGTGTCATCACCACCGACATCCACGATGTCATCACCACTTTCAACCGGGCCGCCGAGACGATCCTGCGCATCCCGTCCCAGCAGGCGGTGAACCGTCTCTACTACCAGGTGCTTGGTTTCCTACGCAGCACTCCCTTCCCTGCCTTAGTCGAGGACGTGCGCCAGCACCACAAGACCTACGTTAATCAAGAGATCTACCCCCGTCTTCCGCAGGGAGAACAGCTCTACCTGAACCTGAGCCTCTCCGCGCTGCAGGGGGGCGGGGGAGAAACGCTGGGGGTAGCGATTGTGATGGACGACGTGACGGAGAAACGTCGCTACGAGCGGGAGAGGGCACTGCTCTGCCGCTACCTGCCAGCCGGGCTGGTGGACCGGCTCCCCCACGACCTGGCTGAACTGGGGCTGCGCGGGGAGCGGCGAGTAATCACCGTCCTCTTTGCCGACATCCGGGGCTTCACCGGGTTCAGCGAGAGCAACCCATCCGAGCGGGTCGTGGATGTGCTCAACGACTACCTGACCATGGCCGGGGCAGCGGTCCGCTTCAACCGGGGCATCGTGGACAAGTATATGGGGGATGCCGTGATGGCCCTATTCAACACACCGCTTCTGGAGGAAGAAGAGCACGCCTGGCAGGCGGTGCGGATGGCCTGGACGCTGAAGGAAGCGGTGGAAACCTACCACCACCACATCGCCCCGGAGGAACGGCTTTTCCTGGGCACTGGCATCTGTACGGGGGTGGCCGTGGTGGGCAATGTGGGAACTGAGGACCGGATGGAGTACACAGCCATTGGGGATACGGTCAATCTGGCCAAGCGGTTGCAGGAGAATGCCCAGCCGGGGCAGATTCTTATCTCCCACGAGACGTGGGAGATAGTACGAGATCGGGTACGGGTGAACCCCTTGCCGCCCATACGGGTCAGGGGCCGCCAGGCCTTCACCCGTATCTATGAACTGGCAGGCCTGATTGCTGATAGATGAACAGATTCTCCTCCCATTAGATAAACTGCGTGATCTTTGAGTTGCGCGCCTCCTGGATATAGGTCCCCACCGCGCCGTACTCGTCAATCAAGTCCTCGCGCAGGTCCTGGCGACGGATGCCCATAATCTCCATTGCCATCTCGCAGGCGATGATCCTGCCCCCCGGTTCTTTGAAGTCCTGAAGCAACTTCTCCAGGGAAGCGACGTTGGCCTTCTTCATCCGCTGCTTCACCATCCAATCCACGGTCATCAGGAGACAAGCGGCGGGCTTGCGTCCACATCGCTTTGTGGTATAACTGCCGTGACATCAGGAACATAGCAGGCGGGACTGGAGCATGCCCCCGCTCTTATCGTCGGACGATGCCGGACCTACAGCACCAACTGGATCAGAAGACAGCACAACTGGCCGCACTGCGGGAGATAGGCCGGGCGATCAACGCCGCCTGGGATCTGAAAGCGACCCTCGAACTCATCACGCGCAAGACGGCCGAGGTGATGGACATGGACTCCTGCTCCATCTACCTGCTGGACGAAGCAGAGGAATACCTGGTCCTGAAGGCCACTACCGGGCTGGCCCCGGAATCGGTCGGTCGCGCGCGGCTGCGGCTGGGGGAAGGTCTGACCGGCTGGGCGGCGCAAGCAGGGGAGCCGGTGGGCGTGGCCGACGCCGCCTGCGACCCACGCTTCAAGTATCTGCCGGAGACGCAAGAGTCGGCCTTCCAGTCGCTTCTGGCCGTGCCGCTGGTCAACCAGGGGCGGGTTATCGGCGCGATGAACGTGCAGACCCGGACCTACCATCAGTACGGTGCCGACGGGGTGGAACTCCTGTCCCTGATCAGCGACCTGGCGGCCGGGGCTTTGGAGAAGGCAATGCTCTACGAGCGCATGCAGCGCCAGATCGCCGAACTCTCCACCCTGGCCGAGGTGAGTGAGACCATCACCTCGCCCCTGTACCTGGACGAGATGCTGGGCCTGATCGTGGACATGGCCGCCCGGGTCATGCGGGCCAGGGTCTGCTCCCTGATGCTGCTGGACGAAGAGCGGGATGAGTTGGTCCTGCGGGCCACCCAGAGCCTCAGTCCGGCCTACCGCAACAAGCCACCTCTACAGGTGGGTGAGGGTATTGCCGGCCGCGTGGCCCAAACCGGCCAGCCGATGGTGGTGGAAGACGTCCGCCGGGACCCTCGCTACCGCTACGCCGATATCGCCCGCCAGGAGGGGCTCTGCTCGCTCCTCTGCGTGCCATTGCGGGTGCGCGAGCAAGTCATCGGCGTCTTCAACTGCTACACGGGTGAGCTCCATGCCTTCACTTCCCAGGAGACCGGCCTGTTTCAGACGCTGGCCAACCAAACCGCCCTGGCCATCGAGAATGCCAGTCTGGTGGTCAACACCGCCGTAGTGCGCGAGATGCACCATCGCGTGAAAAACAATCTGCAGACCATCGCCATGCTCCTGCGCCTTCAACTGGGGGAGGGAGGCCGGATCAACGCTCGGGAGACTCTGTGCGAGAGCATCAACCGCATCCTCAGCATCGCCGCTGTGCACGAGGTGCTGTCCGAAAAGGGCTTCCGGCTGGCCGACGTGAAGCAGGTCCTTACACAGGTGGCACAGACGGTGACACAGAACAGACTGTACCCTCACAAAGACCTGCACGTGGAGGTGCGCGGGGATGAGATCACCCTGCCGTCGCGGTCGGCCACCGCGCTGACCCTGGCAGTGAACGAGTTGATCCAGAACGCGCTCAAGCACGCCTTTGTGGGGCGGGAGGAGGGGCGTATCACGGTTATGTTGCGCAACCGCCAGCCGGGGTTCGAGGTCGAGGTGCAGGACAATGGTGTGGGCCTTCCGCCGGGTGAACCGCCCCTGCGCGGCCTGGGGTTGCAGATCATTGATACGCTGATCGGCCAGGACCTGGGTGGTCAGTTGAGAGTCGAGTTGAGCGAACAGGGCAC
>Ga0315546_1002580_pt1 | contig 10366 bp, 8 predicted proteins | sample SalMarSW160170MG_FD_203833 | JGI IMG/M metagenome (GOLD analysis project Ga0315546, IMG submission 203833) | Salt marsh sediment microbial communities from the Plum Island Ecosystem LTER, Massachusetts, United States - Salt Marsh Sediment SW1601-170 ... | reverse complement strand
ATGCCAACCAACAGGGCATAAAGCTCCTACATTAACTGCATACCAATTATATAATGCCCCATAAGTATTTTTATTAGCTGGATTATTGCAATGCCAGCAGTAGGCACCTATTGCGTATGTGGTCCATCTTATATTCTCGGTAATCAAAGGTATTTCACCACCAAAGTTATACGTTAGTAGTTTTAAGATTCTCTTTTAGCCAGACCTGTGTTCCAATAACTACTGTGTCGTAAGCATTTCCATCACCATCAGTGGGTAAACCGGTATCTTTTTTCTCTTTCTCACATCGGTATAGAAATAGTAATCCCAAAATCAGAATGGAAATGATTAATGGTATTTTTTTCATAGCATTGTTCAAGTTCGGTTTTTTAGTAATTTAACTACTTACAAGCAGATTTTATAATTAAATGCTACGGCTATTTCAAATATGAAGAATCCTGTTTTAGAATCCCTTTCTGAAAGTCCACCTGGTCCTGGGGCAATGGCCAGTAGTCGTCTTCTTCAGGATCATATGATGCACCCTGGAGGAATACTCTGAACTGGGAATCCTGTGCAATATATGCGTTGAGTACCTGGTCAGCAATACCCCATCGTCTCAGATCGAAGAACCTGTGACCTTCTGTTGCAAACTCAAGCCTTATCTCAAGCCTTACTACTTTTCTTGCTTCCTCCTTTGTTGCGAAAGCAGGTGATCCGGGTGGATAAGGTTCTATCATATAGTTGGCTGCAGGTTGGTTCCAGTCAACAGTAATTGGGCTGCCATCGAATGCATAGGTCGTGCAAAGTCCCATAACAACATCACTGCCTTTGGCGCGATTACGGATCTGATTTACCAGCAACCGTGCTTCATCAAGCTCACCATCTTCTACATGTATTTCAGCTCTCCATAATAATATATGAGCTAAACGATATGCCCTGTAGTTTTTACCATTATCAAAACCTCTCCCATAATTGTTCAGGCTTTGTTCCGAGTAGAGATGCATGAATTTTTTCGTCATATATGGTCCTCCATTGGACTGTTCCCGAATCCAAGATGCCCCTTCGCTAATGCCCCAGCCCAGGTAATCAATTCCACGACGGGAAATAGTCCAGTCCACCCTCGGATCAAGCAGATGACTGGTGGGTACGAAAGTAGCAGAGCTGGCAATACCCATATCATTTTCCAGGGGATCGCGATCTGCTATGTCCAGTACAGGCAAGCCATCAACATCTACCTGGAAAGCTTCGAAAAGGTTCTGAGAAGGCTGATAGAATCCCCAGCCAAGACCTGCCGGACCAGACTGGTGCATAGAAGGATAAGCAACTAAGATAGACGAGTGATTAGTTGCACTGGTGGCAGCCTGAATTTCGAAAATGGATTCTGCATTATTCTCTGTGGTCATGTTGTAGTTATCGTAATAATTGGCTACAAGGCTATAACCACCATTGGTAATAATATTATCCAACAGCGGTTTGGCCAGACTTAATTCTTTCTGATATAGATGTGCATGTGCTTTTACAGCCATGGCAGCATATTTGGTGACGCGACCGGCATCACCTAACGGATGTGTTTCAGGTAAATTGTTGATGGCAAACTGCAGATCAGCTTCAATATCATCCCAACCCTCGGAGTCATTAGAAACCTCTTCGGGTAACAAGTCACCCAATTCAGCCTGCGTTTTAATGTAAGGGATTTTTTCAAATATCCTGGTGGCTTTGAAGTGAAACCAGGCTCTTAAAAACTTAGCCTCTCCCTCAATTTCTCTTGCCCGTGAATCAGTAAGAGGTCTTGCACCTTCCTGTGCTGCCTTTAAAAATACCAGCACCTGATTTGCCCGGGCAACCCCGTCATAACAGTCTCTCCATCGTTCACGCATATAGCTATGGTTTGGTAGAGCTTCATACCTTTCAATAGCATTAGAAGGATGATAACCTGAAGAGGAACCTCTGTAACAATCGTCTGAAGCCATGCCTCCATAAGTAAAGTCCGTTGCCATGGCTCCACCAAATCGACTTCTCCCCTGAAGGGCGCTATAGGCGCCGATCAAAATGCCTTCCACACCTTCAGGAGATTCCATTACAGAACCGGCCAAAGCTCCAGGAGGTTCTTTTACAAGGAAATCTTCACTGCAGGAACATATCATTAATGAAATTACTGATAGGACGGTGATTAGTATAATATCAGATATTCGCTTCATAGCTATTTTATAAAGTAAGAGCCAGGAATAACGAATGAAATAATCTATAATAATAAATATTTGACATAAAGTTAATCATAATAGAGAAGTTCAGCAATAAAACTGGAATGAATAGTATGAATCTCTTCATTTCATTAACTGCTTATTACAAAATACATTCATCTACCATACTATAATACTTCCCTTCTGAAACTATAACCAAATAATCAAGCAACTGTACATCCATCAGTTTTAATGCATCTTTAATCCTTTTTGTCAGGTTTATATCTGCCCCGCTTGGCTGTAGATTACCACTTGGGTGATTATGGCAGATGGTAATTGCATTTGCATTGTCCCTATATTGTAAATTGCAATCGCAACTTCCAATCTCATGATTCTATTGATTTATGCATATTAAACTAAAAATGCCCGGTCCCAAAATCCCAGGCTATATAATGTTGTATAAATATATTGATATAAAGGATGTTATGAAATATACCATTTAGCGCAAATGCTGTATATGTCTGTTTGTAAGCATTTTAAAACACTTTGCACTTTAGCTAATGGTAAAACTACTGAATAAGAAAGTATCTGAGAAGGGCCGTAAATGGCCTTAAATGCAATGTTTGAGACGTGCTATGTAACTGATAGACAATTAGATTAGTATAATTGGGGATTTGAGAATGGGAAATGCATATAGTATTACAAGCAAATTGCATCCCACCCGATTGCTATAAACTGTTTTTATTTTTTTCAACCATTTGAATCAATCTAATATTCCTCTTTTCCAAGTCGGTCAGGTAGGCGTTTACATCCCTATGCTGTCCTTTATACCAACCTTGCATTTTAAAATAAGTATCCATTTCACTAATGGGATTGAAAATATATCCATATCGTGCATAAATCTCGTTACGCATTATTTTCAAATCTGATATTGTCATTTTTGTTAATTCATCTTTGTTTAATTGTCTCAAAGATGCATAGGGGAATTTACCGTAATAATAACAACGGATGGAACCACAGGCAAATCCTAGTTCGTATTCTCCTCTCTTTGCATCATTGCTGCAAGGATTATTGTAAAGAATTAATCCTTTTGTGTTATCATAGATAATAAATTCTCCATCTGTTTTGTCCGTAAAGAATTTATTTCCCTGGATTCTGACATTTTTCAAAGTTATATAATTCCAGATCCAATCACGTTTTTTATCTTTTTTTACCCATTCCCCATGTTTGATCTGGGCATAGCAGGAATTACTGTCTATAATTAAAATTAAAGATGACTGCAATTTTGAAAATCCGAAATAATATAAATATTGATATTCCTGGATCTGTTCAGGAAGCCAGGGCTTAAGTTTAGAATCATCAAATCTTTTAAACCCATATATTGTTTGTCCGGATGCCAGAGTATTGACCAGTGTTATTGTAAAAAATAATAGTATTACTTTCATATTGTGATGTATTTGAACGGATTATAATTTAATTGTGTTTTTACAAACAGTTTTATCACAGCATAAAAAGATTTAATATTTCCCCAAAATTTCGATCATAGAAAAGGCAGGAAAGTCAATCATTGTGGGATCATCAGGTCCCGGAGATAATATCTCCAATCTGCCAGGTAACTCTTCAGCATAGAAAGTTTCTGGTCTTTCATTTAGCTTAAGGTTATCTGGAGGTATGAACCTTATCCTTGGCCAATAATTAATAACTTTCCCTTCAATACTATTTTTGTTATTAGAAAGTCTGATTTTCATTCCTATTAAATTCTGCTTAATCCAATTCAACAATTGAAGATCCTCAATATCTCCGGGAAGATTAATTTTTGCAGGCCATACAGCAATTCTAAGTTTACTATCCTTTAGTATCATCAGATTTGTTACAAAGTAATTTTCACCCTGAAAAGTTATTACATCACCCTTCTCAAGCATTTTATCACTTAAATAAGGGCCTATAAATTCAGCTCTTTTTTCATTGAAGAGTTCGTATTCGCTCATTTATTCACCCTTTCAAGCAATATTTCTCAACCGGCTTCAAATCAAATAGAAGGATTCATGATAATCCCTGACCATTTATGTATTTAACCATATTTATGGTTTAATTGGTTTGATATGTAATTTGTTACCCAATATTTTGTTAATATATGTTACTACATTGGTATACAATTATATACAAATACACCTATTTATATAATATGCCGTAATGGCTTGTTTATAAGTGACTAAAGCTACTTTATGCTAAAGTAATAGGTAGGTACCAGTGAAAGGTAGATCGTAGCTGAGAGGGGCTGTAAATGGTTTTAAATTGGATTTAAATAATATGCTATATGGTTGATATACAATTAAATGAAATATTTGGGGATTTGGGAAGGGGAATTGCTAGAACCGTGACAAACAACTTACCTTTATTGTACGTGTTAGGTTTTCGTTATTGTTTTTTGTTAAAAGTTTTTTCTTTTGTTGTTATCAGAATGACACCATTTTCGCCTGCTTTACCATAAGGAGTAGTAGCTGATTTATCCTTTCTGACAGTTAGTGATTCAATTTCTTGGATATTAATAGAGTCAAGGCTAGAAGTAAAAACTTTTCCATTAACTAGTATTAGAGGCTCAGATGGCTGATCTTTTTGACTATCAGTTTTTATATAGTCTTTTGTAATGATAGATATAACACCATTTTCTGCGAGTATACCATACGAATCTATAGATGCTTGTGATTTTGAAACAGTCAATGATTTTATATCAGTTACAGGAATTGAGCTCAATTTGACATCACTGATATTACCATTAATTACAATTAATGGATCCTTCTTATCAATCTGTGCAGAGAGATAGAAGAAGAAAGAAAACAATAGGATAACTACAAGAGATAGCTTTTTCATATGTAGGTGATTTTGTATTTAATTAAAAGCATTATGCCTCAAATATTATGCCTTAACGGTAAGACATTCAGGTTATTTTCATCTTTGATAGTCCATTATTAATCAGGCTGGTATGTTTGAATAATGAAACCTAACGTTTACGTGTATGAGTAGTGGCGGGATTCGGAGTACTTTTCTATTAAGTTACACCGAACTTGATGCGAGGCAGAACACTCAAACACGCTACAAACTCCACCATTACTTATACACGATTAGCTGTCGTAATTATTCGAATAATCAGAAGACTATCTCTCAATTAGGTGCCGTAAAGGGAAGATTCATTTTCTCAATAATGGCAATAATCCTGGGATCATCCTTTATATCGTCAAATCCAATTTCTGATAATGTAATGTAGGGCATCATTGGGTCATGCATCTCGTATGCTTTTATGTAACATTCGATTGATTTATCCAGGTTACCTGCTTTCCAATAATATTCACCCATTTCAAAATAGCCTATGTAATTTGTTTTGGCATATTCTTCCACATAGGTAAGCATAGTACGAATTGCCTCTACATAGCCCTTATCCTGGAATACGGCCATTATGTCCTTCCTGGCTTCATCATCTAATCCTTGCCAGGTTTTAAGCTCTGTTTCGATAGAATTCTTATAATCACCATTGAAATAAGTAGCTTCCGCATAGGCGAGTAATGCAAAATAGTGCTCCGGATCTATTTCAAGAGCTTTTTTGCATTTTTCCAATGCCTGTGGGGTTCTACCCTGTTCATCCACCATTGCACTTAATGCCAGTACCAAAGGGTTCATGGGATCCAGTTCAACCGCCATCTGTGAATGAAAATATCCCTCGTCGTATCTTTTCAGGATCCATAAGAGATGTGAATAATAGATCCTGGACATCACATCGTTCGGATTTATTTCAAGGGCCTTCAAAAATTCCCTTTCGCCCTTTTCCCAGTCCCATTCCATCCATACACCAAATATTGCTTTTGAATAGTGTGAACCGGGATAATCAGGATCCAGTTCTATGGCTTTATCAAGGTTTTCATTGATTTTAGGCATCGCTTCACCAGGTGGCATGAATCCCATTTGCATCAATCCACCGTATACCTCTGCCACACCCGCATAGGGTGGTGCCCAGCCGGGATCCAGTTCAATTGCATGATTATAATATTCAAGAGATTTCTCAAGGTCTCCTTCACCGAGCCTTTCCCAGTAAAACTTTCCCTTCAGGTAATTGTCATATGCATCTTTATTCACTGTTCTGGCATCTGCAAGTAAGGTTTCCTCCTTGCCCGTTAATTCAACCTTTACTTCTTCAGCTATTTGTTTTGTTACTCCATTATACCAGTTCAGGATTTGGTTTCTTGCTATCTTGTAATCGGCTATCCAGAGTTGCTCCTCCTCCTGTCCAGTCTTTATTAATCTGGTCTGGAAACAAATAGAATCGTCTCCAAGGCACAAAACTGCCGTTTCAAGTGCTGCGCCAACTTTTAATTCTGATGTGATTTCATTTATTGTTTTGTCAGAATTCTTGAAAACTTGTGATGTTGTTGTACCAGGTATACGTAAACTGCCGATTTTGCCCATATCCTGTATCAACGCAGAATGCATTCCCGATACAAACCACTCAAGTGTATCCTGTCCTGTGTAATCTGAAAATGGAAGTACTACAATTGATCCTATAGATTCTGCCCGGGCCTGCTTTCCACCACCTATTATGTCAAAGACTATCAAAGATACGATTATAATAGCTCCAGCGAGTAGAATGCCGACAACCGCTATAATTCGTTTCCAAGGTTTAGTTCTTGTTTTTCTGAAACTGACCTGTTCTTTCCTTTTTACCTGAAGGGCACCCGGCTCTTTTTCAATTGCTACCTGGCTCTCCATATAGGTCAGGTACCACTCCAGGACGGTTGTAAGATCGAGAATAACAGGTTTTACCTGACGTGGATCAAAATCCTTTGGATGGGCACCAAAGGTAGACAGGCTGTTAAGGTTTTGCATCGAAACTATTATATTGTTCGGAACCTTTTCTTCCTTGTTCAATTTATCGATAATGCCTTTCAGGGGTTCAGTTCCCCGCGGCCTTTTCAGTTCACGCTGGCTAAGATCAGTGATTATGACCTCAAGGCATCTTCTGGCATAGATTAATACCATGTTCTCATCATCGGTCTTAACTAACTTTTCAAGCTCCTTGTCAAGCTTAGGATGTTGGCCCTTGAAGGATTCATAGAGTCTCTCAAGTTCTTTAATTTCAGCTGACCAGATTTTCATAATTTATTTTTGTTGTTTGACATTTAGTTGTTCTATTGCAAGTTACTGAAATTTTACGGTCAAGTCAAATAAAAACAATTTTATGACAGCTAACGTTGATATAAGTGTACAATTACATATATATCTTCTATATCAGGGATAATATTCATTATTATAGATCTTTGCATTACAATCTGCAATTTATTTAATTATCTCAAATTAAGCAACTGTTTTACAATTCATTATTCAACCTAATCATCAAACGCTAGCCGACTCCGAATAGAAGACAATTTTCGGCAAATGTTGTGGGTCCTGAAATATTGCTTTATGCAAATCCATGTTTGCCGTATAAAATTGGCTGCAGCAGGCGAGCACTTATCAATAGTGAGGGTTGTGATTTGCGTTGCATACTTATGCCTATAGATACTGATGCAACGCAACGAGAGCAACTCGAACACCTTCTTACCTGGTCAAATAATCTTGCTTCACACTTAATTTATAGATATGCAGAATCCTGAGTCAGTACACCATGCTGCATATCAAGTACTTCTCGTGGCAAAGGCCAGTAATCATCCTCTTCAGGATCATAGACAGCTCCGGTCATGAAATTTCTGAATGTCATATCCTGTGCAATAAAAGCATTAAGCACTTCATCTGCAATCTCCCAGCGTCTGAGATCGAAGAACCGGTGACCTTCGGTAGCAAATTCCAGCCTTATCTCAAGTCTTACTGCTTTTCTTGCTTCCTCCTTTGTTGCGAAAGCAGGTGCTCCGGGTGGATAAGGTTCTATCATATAGTTGGCAGCAGGTTGGTTCCAGTCAACAGTAATGGGACTTCCATCGAATGCATAGGTCGTGCAAAGTCCCATAACAACATCACTTCCTTTGGCGCGATTACGGATCTGATTTACAAGCAACCGTGCTTCATCAAGCTCACCATCTTCTACATGTATTTCTGCTCTCCACAATAATATATGAGCTAAACGATATGCCCTGTAGTTTTTACCATTATCAAAACCTCTCCCATAATTGTTCAGGCTTTGTTCCGAGTAGAGATGCATGAATTTCTTAGTCATATATGGTCCTCCATAGGACTGTTCCCGAATCCATGACGCCCCTTCGCTAATACCCCAGCCTAAAAAATCAATTCCACGACGGGAAATGGTCCAGTCCACCCTCGGATCAAGCAGATGATCAGTAGGCACGAAAGTATCAGAACTGGCAATACCCATATCATTTTCCAGGGGATCGCGATCTGCTATGTCCAGTACAGGCAAGCCATCAACATCTACCTGGAAAGCTTCGAAAAGGTTTTGTGAAGGCTGATAGGATCCCCAGCCAAGACCTGCCGGACCATGTATGTGCATAGAAGGACCAGCGAGTAATATAGACGAGTGATTGCTTGCACTGGTGGCAGCCTGAATTTCGAAAATGGATTCTGCATTATTCTCAGTGGTCATGTTATAGTTATCGTAGAAATTAGGTACCAGACTATAATTATTGCTAGCAATGATAGCATCTAAAAGTGGTTTGGCATCACTAAATTCACATTGATATAAATGTGCATATGCTTTTACAGCCATAACGGCATACCTGGTAGCACGGCCGACATCACCTAATGGATGTGTTTCTGGCAAATTATCGATGGCAAACTGCAAGTCTGCCTCAATATCTTCCCACCCCTCAGTGCTATTTGGAACCTCTTCCGGTAACGTTTCTCCCAATTCAGCCTGTGTCTTAATGTAAGGAATCTTTTCAAATATCCTGTTGGCTTTAAAGTGAAACCAGGCTCTCAAAAACTTAGCCTCTGCCTCAACTTCTATTGCACGGTAATCGGTAAGAGGTCTGGCACCAGCCTGTGCTGCCTTTAAAAATACTAATACGCTGTTAGCTCGTGCAACCCCTTCATAGCAGTCCCTCCATCTTTCAAGCATGTATGGATAGTAAGGCCCAACTTCATATCTCTCAACGTGGGTAAATACATCTCCGCTTGAGCTGCCTTTATAGCAATCATCAGAAGGGACACTCCCATAAGTCCAGTCCGTTGCCATAGCTCCACCATATCGACTTCTGCCCTGAAGGGCGCTATAGGCACCAATTAAAACGCCTTCCACACCTTCAGGAGATTCCATTACAGAACCAGCTAAAGCTCCCGGAGGTTCTTTTAAAAGAAAATCTTCACTGCAGGAACATATCATTAATGAAATTACTGATAGGACGGTGATTAGTATAATATCAGATATTCGCTTCATAGCTATTTTATAAAGTAAGAGCCAGGAATAACGAATGAAATAATCTATAATAATAAATATTTGACATAAAGTTAATCATAATAGAGAAGTTCAGCAATAAAACTGGAATGAGTATGAAGCTCTTCATTTCATTAACTGCTTATTACAAAATACATTCATCTACCAGACTATAATACTTCCCTTCTGCTACTACTATTACTATCAAATGATCAAGCAACTGTACATCCATCAGCTTTAATGCATCTTTAATCCTTTTCGTCAGATTTATATCAGTCTCACTTAGCTGTAGATTATCACTTGGGTGATTATGACATATAATAGTTGCATTTGCATTATCCCTATATAGTAAATTGCAGTCGCAACTTCCAACCTCATGATTCTATTTACCTATGCATATAAAAATGAAAAAGCCTGGTCCCTAAGTCCCAGGCTGCATAGTTGCAAATTTAATATGCTGATAGATAAATTGTTAAGTATATTGCAATTTCAATGAATATCCTATTTGTCTCTTTTAAAGCGATTTAAGACATGGTTGCATTTCGTTAAAGCAAGAATACTATAGAGATATAGAAAGTGGCTGAAACAGGCTAAAAGTGGCCTAATATTGGATTTATATGCTATGCTATAATATTGACAGACAATTAATTGAAGTATATTGTAAGCAGTAACTTACAATGCACTAAAAATGGCAAATAAGGATGTACAAAAAACAGCAATTAAGAATGCCCATTTTTTCAATTTAAACATACAAAAAAATCAAAGAACAAAATCATTAATTAAAAATAGTCTTACGGTTTTCCAACCTGTAACTTTTACCCGATAATCTTATAAC